>Ga0187880_1001420_pt1 | contig 19062 bp, 24 predicted proteins | sample June2016WEW_19_4_FD_132998 | JGI IMG/M metagenome (GOLD analysis project Ga0187880, IMG submission 132998) | Peatland microbial communities from SPRUCE experiment site at the Marcell Experimental Forest, Minnesota, USA - June2016WEW_19_40 | ecosystem: Environmental > Terrestrial > Soil >...
GATTTGAGTCCGGCGCGGAAGGCATCGCTGCCGAAGCAACCGAACTCAAGTTTGTCGATGGCTGTAACGTCGGGCAGCAGGGAAGCGACTTCCGGAACGGTTGCACCCAGCCCCTTGCTGTATTGCGTGGTCATCATGATAGGAATGGACAGAATCTTTGCCAGGCGGACCAGCAGCTGCGAGTTCCTGACCAGCATTTCTTTATTGAAGATGGGAGGCAATAGTTTCTGCTGGATGTCGACTACAATCAAGGCGCACTGCTCGGCTTCGAGCGGGCGGCGCGCGACTTCCGTTGAGTCACTCGAGAATGCGACAGTGCCCATCACCGATGACATAGAACTTCCTCCGCAATGCACTGATGTTCATTCTAGCGCGTTGCAAATCGGCAGCGGGCGCGCGACGCAGGAATTTCGCGGCTGGCTTGCATGTGCGGTAATGTCTTGTCTCAATGAGACAGCACCCCATGTGCCGCGAAGTTGACGCTCCATTCACGCACCCAATACAATCCGAGTAGCGCGCGGCGCATCCTAAGCGCTTCATTGCCGCCGCATCGCTGCCCCCTCGTTCAATGGCAGGACAGCTGACTCTGGATCAGCATATCGGGGTTCGAATCCCTGGGGGGCAGCCAATAAACATGCTGGTTTCCTGCAATCTCCCCAAAGTTGAAGATGCTGGGTCGCCACTGGGTCGCCATTCCCAAGGGTGTGTGTTCCGTGCGCGTGTTCCACCACAAGGCGGGATGCAAACGGAATTTGACAGCCACTCCCGGCAAAATCCACTACACTGCGAGACATAAGGAGAAGCGATGGCCGAAGAGAACAAACAGCAGCTTTGGGAACGCTGGCGGCGCGCAGTCACAGCGTTCGAGTCTTATGCGGACAAGTACACGAACGAAGAGGAAATGGCCAAGCCGCAATTTGGCAAGCTGTTGCATGAGGCCGTTGAGGCATACGAAGCGTGGGTTGCGTATCGAGAGCGGGAAAAGAAGCCGGACTCAGAAGCAAAGAAATGACCACGATTATTCTTTGGCTTCTCCTCGGGATCCTGCTCGGTGCGGGCGGATCGCACGCCCATCATCACGTGCGCCGGAACTACGGCGGTTGGAGCATGGCTCGGCAGTTAGGCGTGAGCGGTATCAAGGCGCGCGTCGGTCGCCAGATCGGGATCCCGCTCACGGCGTCCGGGCGTGCTTTCGCTGAAGAGTGAGCGCTGCTCCGGTTGTGGCGATCTCCCGGAGCTTGGCCATGCCCGAACGGTAGATATTCAACGCCCCTTGTGAGCTGCACAAGGGGAGTGTTACGCTTCCCCTTCCCAGAGAAAGGGACAATATGTTGGCGTGGTTAAAAGGACGTTTTAACGAGCACCCTCTTGCTTTCCTCTTGTTGTGCATAGTGTTAGGCTTCCTTGTCATGGTGGTGTTTACACGGGACCCCACACCACATAATTACATGGCAGACGTAGCAAACCAGAAAGCAAGCGAACCTGAAAAGAGTGACCCACAACTGGAACGTGCTGCCGTGGGTGCGGCAAGCATCATAGCTGCTGCCCGCAACCCCGATAGTGTTAAGTTTTATCTTGTAACTGTCCTGAGTAATGGCACAGCCTGTTACATGTGGCGGGCACAAAATGGCTTTGGTGGTGTAAACCAAGAACATGCTGTTTTACTTCCAAACGCAGCAAACCTCAGCCAATCATCCAGTGTGTGGAATTCGCGTTGTGCTAACAAATCTGGGACAGATATGACCGCGCTTATTCAACAACGGATGACTTTGCTACAGATAATGGCGGGGACAAAATAGGTACTAACAACCCACCAGGGTGATACAACTCATTCTTCCCACAGGAAGGGACGCAATGAAACAAAAGTATGGAGCTTTGAGAATCGTTGCAGCGCTGCATAGGATTCTAGGCGGACTGCTAATTCTAGGTGGTGTATGGGGCTGGTTATCCATACCCACACATGAACCACTTGCACTGCTTCCTTTTCTTGGCGTGATAGTGGCTGGTGTCTTTGCGTTTGCGTTTGGCGAGTTGATTACTCTCTTGATAGACATTGAGTACAACACTCGCCAGACACCAGCCCCATTCACCCACAGACTTCCCACGGAAAGGGAACCATGAAACAAGCTTTCTTACTAATGATGCTGGTGCTGGTCACCAGCATTTGCATGATTGCTAAAGACAAAGCTCCCGCTGGCAACCAAGCCTATCAACGCGCAACCTATGAAGGTTTACATACCTATGTAGCCTTCTCATCCACTCGCTTGCTGACGTGCCTAGCTCCTGATGGCTGTATCACCGATCAACTAATTGAAGCAGCAGCCACTATCAAGGATGATAAGGGGCTAGAGTACACTGTGCCAGTTCCCAAGGCGAATGACCCTATCCGGCAATTCAAGGCTGGTGATAGTGTCCAATTCAGGCTAGAGAAGGTCGTCCATAAGAAGGAGCTAACGCTTGCACAGTTACAGAATAGGCCACTTGTCCCATATCCCGATACGAGTCAGAACGTAGAGACATATCTATTTCTGGTATTGCCTAATGGGAAGGAACACAAGTACGACCTTGGCTTGAGCAACCCCAATGACGTGGTACCAGCACCTACTGGTGGTAGTACTCAGGACTTCATAGTACAAAGGCTGAAAGCAACCTTGCCCTTTCTACCAACTGAGTCCTTGCGTTTGCTCTGTGACAATTCGGGAATGTTCCACACTCCCTATCCACAGGTATATTGTGATGAGCTTAAGAAAAGGGAGCAAGCACCAGCCACAACACAACCAACTAAGCCACAGTAACACCTTGAGCAGTGACACCAGAGCCAATCTTGAAAGAGGTTGGGTCAGCACGCTCTTGCTTCAGTCGCAGGGCGCGAGCCGCCGCCTTTAACGGAGGGCCGCGCGAAGCCGTATGACTCGACCTCGCGCGACCTTCGTGTGCAACCGCCGCAGGGGTGGATCGCCCCTGCTTTTCCGAGAGTCAACCCTAGCCCTCGGAACCTTATGCGGGGCGCAGGCGGCGAAGCGAACGCCCCGATACCCGCGCGCCTGGCTCGGGAAAAGTATCGCGGACATTACCCGAGCCTGCGCGAGATCTCTTACGGCAACAACCCGGTCTGGATGTCGAAGCTCTCCGGATGCCGTAGCTGGAAGTCTCCGCGCCACCATGCGGTGAACGCGAGCTGCCCGGCCTCGGCATATCTTTCCTTCAAAACTTCGATCCGCAAATCCATTCTCGTGCCCAGCATTGCCTGCGTGTAGTCGCCGATGAAGACTGCCGATCCATTGGGCGTCACGGGGCTGCCTGCGTTGTCGTTCACCGGGATCTTGGAGGTTTCGAGGAACGGGAGATCCGCCAAGATGTCCGGCTTGCGTAACGCATCGTGCAAGGTGTTTTGCAGGCCCGCGAACTTCATGTAGCTCCGCGTGCTCATGATCGCCGCTGTCGGGAACGCCGCATTGCGGGTAAGCAGAGCGGAGATCCCGTTCAGGATCACGGTGTAATCAATCGGAGTCGCATCGAACGCCGTGGTGGGCACGCTGGGATAGTTTCGTAGCCCAACGATCTGATTGCCGCCTCCGATGGTTCCCAGCAGGCATTCCCGGTCAATCTCGACAGCCATCGCTTTCGCGAAGATCTGGGTCAAGACCTCGCCCAGCCCGCCGCCCGAGGTAGTATCCTCCACCAGCTCGCGGGAGCACTTGATGACGCAGCCCAGCGCGTGCGCCGTGAATTGGACTCGTTCGATGCTCGGGCCATCGGTTTCGAGATCCGCCGTGTTCTCCGCGTGCTGCACAATCGTCGGATCCGTAGCGATGCGGGCGATCCACAGAGTCTGCGCAGTGAACGGTACAGTTCGGCAGCCCGCCTGAATGACGGTGCTTTTCGCCCTCAGCCTGTCAATGATCTCGACGGCCAACGGTGTTGGCACCATGAACCCGCCGATGTTGCCAGAGCTTTCGCCCATGTCGGCCCGCAGCTCTTGGTTTTCGGTTTTGCCGCGAACGAGGCATTGCAGAAAATCGCCGAAGTCATAGCCGGGACGCGGGCGATCTCCATGAACTGCTGAGCGGAGCGAGTCCTTCGGCCCGAGTACTCTTACCTCCCGGCCTTGGCTGTCGCGCCAGATCTCGGCTGTCGAACGATCCTCGCCGCCGATGGGATTTTCTGGTGGCCTCGTACTCGCTCGCGAGCTGTCAGCGGCGAGGCTCGCAAGCGAGCGGAACTCGATTTCCAGATGGTCGAACGCGACTTGGTCTTCCGGGGTGAGGGTGGAACGCTGCGCCATCCGGGACATTGACTCGGAAAGTTGCTTACGGCGCGCGATGGCTTCTTGCTGGGTACGGATCACGGCTGAGTCTCCTGTGTGTGAGCGCAAAAAAAATAGAGCGCCACGGAAAATTGTGTGAGTACGGCCACGGGCAGGTTCTCCTCGTGGTCACAATTCGTTTTCCGCTGCTCTACAATCCTGCAACCGCTGCCATCTAAGGCTTACCCGCATCCGGGACGGCAGGAGGCATCAGCAGTGCCAAGCGACCCAGGCCGCTTGCTTCACAAGCACTCGTCAGCTTTCGTCCTGCGTCTGTAACGGCGTCTCAATTTGAGACGGCGCATCGTGACGGGCTTCGAAAGGTGCGAGCCTGCTTTCACCGTAGCGCGGGAAGCCGCTGCCGTCAAACGCGCGCGATGATGCGCACGTTACGATCTTGAGTCGGGGCCGCGTTGCCAGCGCCTCGCAGAATGCCCCGCGCGGAGCCGCAGCGAGCCGCTGCGCGCCGGGTGAGCGCTCAGTTGACCTGTGAGCTTCCCATGTCCCCGAGCATGGCGTGCTCGGCCTTCACGCTGGCGAGGACGGCGTGGAGAAATTCCAACGCAACCGCCAGCTCAGATTGCCGAGTAGTGTCACCTTCAGCCTCCACCGTCTTAATTTCGAGCGCCGCGATGCTCAATGCGAGGCCTACGCTCGCTTGTTCCAGTTCCACCAGTGGCAAGATCGGTATGGTCAGAGTGACCTCCGGCTCTTCCGGCTTTCCGGCGCGCATTCGTGAGCGACGGAACTTCTCACTGAGCAGTGCATTGTCAACGGCTTGGTGCAATTTGTGGGCGGGCGCGTTCTTCAGCACCGAGCTGAGAAATAAGTCGAGCATGGCGTCCGGCAGTTTGGTCAAATCGAAATTCACTCTCATTGGTCACCACCTAGTCCAAGTTTTTCCCTGTCTTCGTCAGACAGGATCGAGCAGATCCGCATCTGGTAGATTTGCTCGGCGAACCGCGCCGGGTTCGCCAGCCACAACCGCAAGATCACGTCGCGCACTTCGGCCCACTGGGTTTGTACTTCGTCCGGCTCAAAAAAAGTGGCCGCGATGCTTTCTCGCGTCTGCGTTTCGTTGGCCTCGTCCTGCCACCACGCGAGCAGCTCGGGCGCACACTCCGGCAGACGGCGCTTCGCAGTTTTTCTCTTGACTCGTGGCATCAGCTTCCTCCCGCCTTGCGGTAGTAGCTCGGCAACAAGGGCGCTCTCGCTGGCTCAGGTGCGCGCACGTCCAGTCCCAGCTCACGTAGCGTTGCCGTGAAAAGTTTTCGTGATTGCAGCTCTACACTGCACAAGGGATTCGCGCGCGTGTTCCCTTTGGCGTCACTGATCGTCAGCCCTTCGGATGCGATAGCAACTCGCGCCTGCTCTGCTCGATCCCACGCCGCACACGCCGTTTCCAGCAGTCGGATGTGATGCGATTCGAGTTCCCAGTTTTTGAGAACCGTTTTCCACCAGTGCTGCATGGTATCGCTGAGGTAGTTTGGTGGCTTCGGGATCCTTGGTTTGTTTCCGCGTCGAATCAGCTCCATTTGCACCCTCTTTCGTTGCGTTTAAGCCCTATTTCCTGCGAATCCGTTACCCCAAAAACAAAATTTCGGGCTGGTGGGCGGTCGCAGGCAACGATTCCCATCCGAACCGCGACGTATATCCCCCCCATGGTCGTCATCGACGCCTCGATGGCCCGCCGTGATGCTGTGCTGCTCGCTGCTGGCGAGTTGCTAGCGGCACGACGTTCTACCTCTTGCCTGCACCAGCATTAGTGAACCGTACTGCTGGCAGCGACCGGAACTTGCACTTTGTCCACGTAGTGGGGCCAAGCAGCAGGCACCCCGGCTTTCTGGGCTTCGAGCAACGCGATGTTCTGGTCGTAGTCCTCCAGGCTGAGCTGCCCAGCGAGGTACTGTTCATCGAGGATTCGACGGAGCGTTGCTTCATCGAGCTTGGGTTCGAGTTTCTTCATTGGTTCCTCCTCCTCAGAAGGGGAGTCCCCCGAAACGTCAGTTTCGGGCTCCTTTCCCTCTGGACTGTTCAATGGTCGTTCATGATCGTTCTTCCTTATAGGCATACCGCCAGCAGCCTGTGACTCTGCTCCCAGCGGCCTGTGACTCGTACCGCCAGCGGCCTGTGACTCTGCCTGTTCACTATCATCGTCATAGGCCGCCAGCGGCCTCTGACTCAGTTTTTCGAGCACGATCTGATAGGTGTTGCCCTTGTGATCCTTGGCGGCCTTCGGATTGACGATGATCCAGCCATCACGTTTCAGCTCTGCCAGACGATACCTTGCGCGCCGCTCCGATATGCAGGAGTTCTTGGCGATGGCTTCTTCCTTGGGCCAGCAACAGCCGTTGTCATCGGCATAGGTGGCGAGGGTGTGAAGCACAAGGCGTTGCACCGGATCCTCCGGGCCGTAGTCCCTGACGGCGCGCGTGATCTCCCAGCTCTTCACGGCTGCACCGCCGCCGAGATCCGAGATCCAAGTTGCCTTGCCGCCTCTGCTGGCGGTATAGTTGCTTCGCCCATTGGAAGTGATCCTTAGCGCGCCCGCCCGGCGCGCTTTCTTGTTTCAAAGAGAAGGCAACAGTTCACTTCCGTTAAGCAACGCGAGCCGTTTTCCGGACAGGCGTACGCCGACTGGCTTGCCGCGCTCTAATCTTCTGCGGCTTCTGCTCACGCGCATGAAGCCACTCACGCACCGATTGAACGGAGTAATACGGAGTGTTTCCAACGAGCACTCTCGGCGGGCCGACGCGCATCAGATGCCAGCGCGCCAAGGTACGCTCACTTCTTCGGATCTGCTTTGCTAACTGAGCGAGTGTAAGGTAGCCAGCCAGCACGTGGTCTTCTGTGGGTATCTGCTCTTGAGTCGCCATGGTTTCTCCTCTTCGGCCTCTTACCGGACAAAACAGACAATAAGCCAGACACCTCAAGCATGTCAAGAAGCATCTCCAGCTAAGTTATTGAAAACAAACAGGAAAGGCAGGGGTGGCTTTTGTCAAGCCGCATAAACAAAGGCTCCCAGCGATGGCTAAAACAAAGGCTAAAACATAGATGCGTGTTGCAACGCGGGTGTGCAGGAAGCGCAACGCGGATGTGCGGGAAATGGTGAATTATTTATTTTTGGGTAGTCTTTGCAGCGCGATTTCTCGTCCTCTCGGCTACGGCTTTCATGCTGTCCATAAGCTCATCACCGAAGATGACTCGCTGCCCATCCTCAAGCGACAGCCACTTACGCTCCAGCAGAGCGGCGGCGATTCTCTCCACTTCGTTCCATCGCACCGCAATCAGGTTTCTGGTGCGGACGGTGAGTAATTTAATCAGCAATGGTGCTTCGTTTGGCGCTGCCATGCGAAAGACAAACTCTGCTACCTTCTTGCGGTCACCCGCTCCGTGGTGCGACCTAACGGATGACGGACGGAACTTGCGTTGTGCCTCATAACCAGCAAGGCTCACCATCATGCTCTTCTCGAACTTGACGATGGTGGGATCCGACAGGTCATAGATCTGCCCCTCGCGAAACCGGAATCCGGCCTTGCAATGGCCTACTGAGTCCGAGTCGGGGATGATGGTGACGTGCTTCGCCGGAACGTGTAAGAACAATGCGGCAACGAAGTGTCCGGCTTCATGATAAGCGGTGACCTGGTCTGTCGGTTTCACTGAATCACCGCGAGGCTTCATGTTGTTTGCTTCCTCTCGCCGCTTCGTGCGGCCTCGAAAATACCACTGAAAACGTCCGCAGCATCGCGCAGTGCTTCATCCTGAATGTGACTGTATCGCTGCGTGGTTTCGCTTCGCACGTGTCCCAAGAGTCGCCCAACGATGTGAAGGGATTGGCCTTTCGACACCAAATAAGACGCGAATGTGTGGCGCAAATCGTGGATGCGAACCGCTGGCCGCCAGCGCTCGATCATGCCGCGCTTGCCCTTCACCTGGTACGACTCAGCCAATCCAGCAGCCCGGCATACCTGCTCCCAGGGACGCCGAATTGTTACCCGGCTGCATCCGTTCTTCCTGCCGGGGAACAGCGGCCCGCTCTTAGGCTTGCCCGCGTCCACATTCATCTGGCGCAACAGTCCCAAGGCTCCGGCGCTCAAGGGAATGTGCTCAATCTTTCTTTCCTTGGTGGAATGGGATGGTTTTGTCCAGACTCCACGTGGCAAATCGAACTCCGACCAGTCCGATTTCACGACCTCCATCTCACGGCTGCCAGTCAGCAACAACAAGCGCAGCGCGTTGGCAGTACCTTGATCCGGGTATCCGTCCAAGGCTTGCGTGAACCGTTGGAGTTGTTCGACGGACAGCCACGCCTCACGCCGATCCTCATGGAATTTCTTAACGTCGCGAACCGGATTCCCGGTCACCCATTTCCACTCGCGCGCCAACGAGAACATTTTGCTCAACAGACTGCGCACGCGATTCGCACGGTAGGGCGTTGCCTTGAATGCCGTGAGCAGCGATTCAATATCTCTCTGGCTGACGGCTACGACGCGCAGCGATCCCAGCCGGGGCCGGATGATGTTGTCAATCATCTGGCGGTCATTGCGCACACTGGAGGGGCGCTTGTGCGGCAGCGCGTGACGTTCAAGGTAGTCGTCACACAGTTCGAGCATCGTTGGCTCTGAGCGATCCTGCTCCCGCTCTTCGAGGGGATCGTGGCCGTCCAGAATACGAACTCGCAATTTCAAAGCACGGTCACGGGCTGCTGTCGCCGATAGCTCGGGATGCCGCCCGATGTTAAAGCGCCGCTTCCTGCCGTGGATCCTGTACTCCAAAACGAAAGAAATTACACCCGTGTGACTGATGCGAACCCCAAACCCGGCGACCTCGTCATCCCAGCAGACCTGATTGCCTGCCTTGGGCCTCCTAAGATTCGCAATCGTTTTCTGCACAATTCGCTCGGCCATAAACCCTCCGGGTCGCCACTGGGTCGCCAAATTGCGCGAGCCAGTGACTGTTCATGTCTATTATTGTCAGCTAACCGTCAGTGTATGTCAATTATAATAAACAGGATAACTGCTAAGTGCTTTGCTGCCGGGTCGCCAAGGAAGGCAGGGACAAAGACTCTGGATCAGCATATCGGGGTTCGAATCCCTGGGGGGCAGCCAATTTATTGAAGGTTTCTATCGGCACTTTCTGACGCGTCCGGCGCGGCCCCGCGCCAGCAGGAAGGGTTCCGGCGCCTGCTCCTTGTCGGTCAGCAAGATCTCCAGCCGCATGGTGTCGCCATCAATGCCGCCTTTGTAAACGGCTTCCAGGTCGCGCGGTGGATTGTCTTTGAAGACGGGCCCGCCCCGCTCGGGCGTATAGGTCCCGCGCGCCGTGAACTCGCCTTTGGCATTCGGCTGGATGGCTTGCAAAATCTCACCGTGAGCGCAATCGAATTCCAGCTTGGCGCCTTGCGGGGTGACTTCCATGCTGACATCATTCCCGCCCCACACACTGGACGAGGCGTCCGCGTCGCGCCCCTGCTGCGGGTTCGCCACCGGCCGACTCGCCAACGTGAGAGCTCCAGTGAGCACGGCTAAAGTGACGAAGAAAGTACCAATCCATTGCGGCCTCATCCGGTGCGGCTCCTTATGAGCAGTTATCAGTGGCCAGTTGCCAGTTGCCAGTTTCATTATTCCAGTTCTGACTACTGGCTACTAACTATGTTTTTACACTACGTATGGGCCACTATTCTACGCTGCGGGGAAAGGGTTAGTTGATTCCAACTTCAAGATGCTGGCGAACCTGAGTGGAGGTATGGTGGGCGGCTTCAGCCAGGTGGCCTCGATGGGCAGCGGCAAGAATGGTATTCCGTTCGCAATTCAGGGCACGACCTCGGACCCGAAATTCATTCCGGATATCGGAGGAGTGGCTGGAAGCCTTGCCAAAGGCGCGCTGCAAGGCGTCGTGCCGGGAAAGGTACCTAACTTGGGCGGGCTGTTCGGCAAAAAGAAGTAGGACGACAGTTAAGCGGTCATCTCAGCTTTCCGCATTCACCCGCGATAGAGCCATCCGAAGGCGCCGGCCGCCACGATGAGCCATGCCGAATTGACACGGAACCTCACCAACAGCGCCGTGCTCACGATTGCAATCACTAGCGTCGGCACATCGATGATTGCCGCCCGTCCAAGCTGCCAGGCGACTACGCCCATCAACGCAAGCGAACCGACCACCACACCGTCGAGCATGGAGGCGGCCACGCGCGACCTCCGAATTTTCGGGATCACCAGTCCGCTTATTGCGACGAACAGGAAAGCTGGGGCAAAAATTCCCACCGTGGCGATGACCGCGCCAGGGATGCCGCCGATGATGTACCCGACGAACGTGGCCGTTGTGAACACCGGCCCGGGTGTGATCTGACCGACGGCGACCGCATCCAGTAACTGCCGTTCCGTCAGCCAGTGCAGGCGGTCGACCAGGTCGGATCGAAGGAAGGCCAGCAGGACGTAGCCGCTACCAAAGAGCACAGCGCCAATTTTTGCGAAAACCAGGAACAGCCGCCACAGACCAAATGGCGCCGCCGTCACAGCCAAGACAGCGGGGAGGCGCAGCGGCGTTATCTGGGTTAAGAGAAGGGCGGGAAGGCGACTGGCAGTCGGCAAACGCCGATACAGCACAGGTGCTCCGGCCAACCCCGCCGCGATCGCCAGTATGAGCACCTCGTGTACTCGCAGCACATATAAGAGAGCAGCAACACTGCCCACGGTCCCCAGCCAAATTGACTTCAACGCCGTGCGCGCCAGCTTCCAGAACGCCTGGATTATCACTGCGATTACCACTGCTTTCAGTGCGTACAGAATTGCATTCACCTGGGGGAGAGTTCCATAGCGAACGTAGGCACTGGCGATGGCGCCAACCATGATGGCGGCTGGGAGAATAAAGGTGCAGCCCGCAACCAGGAGACCAGGCCAGCCTCGCTTCTCATAGCCAATGAAGATGGCCATTTCGGTTGAACTCGGCCCAGGCATGAGGTTCGCCGCTCCTAGGCGGTCCAGAAACTGCTCGCGCGTAAGCCATTGACGACGGGTAACGAATTCGTCTTCCATCATCGCGATGTGCGCGGCCGGGCCACCGAATGCAATCGTTCCCAGCTTCAGGAATACGAGTGCCAACTTTCGGAGTGAGACTTCAACAGTCGACCGTGCAGCGGTGGCAGTTCGGCCGGCTTGCTTACGTTCCATTTAGCGCTTCTGTTCTTCGGCGGGAGTTGAGTTTGCAAGGCGTGAGTCGAGCGACCAGAGACCCGACCCTGCGACAATCAGGAACAGCAACGACAACAACATGGAGAAATCGGTGCGCGCATCGCTGACCATGAACCAGAATCCTTGGTTGGGCCTCGACAATTCGGGGACCTTCGTCGTGGCAATTGCGGTGCAAATGACGATCAGCAGAGGAATGGCGGCGATGCGAGTCACAAGGCCAATCAGGACCAGACACCCGCACACCATCTCGAAAGTGCCCACAAAATGCGCAGTGAAGTAGGGGTGAGGAAATCCGATTCTCGCAAAGCGATTGATTCCCATGTTGGGGTCGATGTACTTGAGAACGCCCTGGGTGAGAAAAATCAGGCCGACGGCCAAGCGGATTAAAAATACTGCCCTGGAACGCCACGCTGGACGCATGACGATAGACCAAAGCGATCGATCGGTTTCGGGTCCCATGCTTCCCCCACATGGCAGCAACGGTATTATAATCGAGACTCGATAACGGTCCTCGATATGACGCGAAACATGCCATCGGCCGATCAGAGTCTCTACTCAGGGCTGGTCCGACTGCACATACTTCATCACGCATGCCACGAGCCGATTTTCGGCTTGGGAATGATCGAGGAACTTGGCCGACACGGATACCGACTGAGCCCTGGCACGCTTTACCCGATTATGCATGCCCTGGAGAAGAAGGGCTTGCTCCGCTCGAAAGAGCACCGGGTTGGCGGTAAGATCCGGCGGGTGTATTCGGCTACCTCGCGCGGGCGAAGAGCGTTGGATTCCGGCAAAGAGAGAGTGCGTGAACTGTTCGGCGAACTCTTTGAAGATTAAGGAGTAGGAAGTCATGAGCTTTTCCCGCCGCAATTTCCTGAAGATGACGGGCGTACTGGCCGGCAGCAGTCTGGTTCCAGCCATCGCTGCTGGAACGGGCCTCTCGCGGCAAACGAACGCCACGCCGCAAACGGAAGGCTCCGCCGACTACACCATCAAGATTGCCGCCAGCCCAATCGAAATTGCGCCCAAGCGCATCATCTCCACCACAACCTATAACGGTCAATTCCCGGGGCCGCTGCTGCGGTTTAAGGAGGGACGGCAGGTCACGGTCGATATCTACAACGACACCGACACGCCGGAGCAACTGCATTGGCATGGACAGATGGTCCCGGTGGATGTGGACGGCGCGGCGGAAGAAGGCACGCCTTACATTCCCGCTCATGGAAAACGCCGAATCGTCTTCACCCCGAGGCCGGCAGGCTTGCGTTTCTACCATACCCATAATCGAGCGGGAGCGAATCTGTCCGCCGGCCAGTACAGCGGCGAGGTTGGTCCGGTGTACATCGAGCCCGCGCACGGGCCCGGAGACTATGACCGCGAGGTTTTTCTGGTGCTGAAGGAATTCGAGCCGAGCTTCAGCCGCGGCGGAGATATGGCCATGGATTTTCTGTCGCCGGCAACTCGCGTGAAGGCCCTCGAAGAGCAGGGCGAGTCGGCGATGAAAGCATCGCTGGCCAAAGGCATGCCAAAGGGATACGAAGTTGGCTATGGCGCATTCACCATTAACGGCCGCATGTTGGGACACGGAGAGCCGGTCCGCGTAAAGCACGGCGAGCGGGTCCTCTTCCATGTGTTAAACGGAAGCGCTACGGAGATTCGCAGTCTGGCGCTGCCCGGCCACACCTTTAAGGTGGTCGCATTGGACGGGAATCCGGTGCCGAATCCCGCGAGTGTTCCGGTGCTCTGGCTGGGGACGGCGGAGCGCGTCTCGGCGATGGTGGAGATGAACCATCCGGGAGTCTGGATCTTGGGCGACCTTGCAGACGATGACCGTCGCCACGGCATGGGGATCGTTGTGGAGTACGCAGGACGTGCCGGCAAGCCGCAGTGGATCGCGCCACCGCCTTTCCGCTGGAATTATGCGCACTTTGCCAAGCCGGGCGTCACCGCAATCCCGCCGGACGAAACTTTCGAAATGACCTTTGTAAAGGACAATGCGGCCGCGATGGATTTCAATCGCTGGACAATCAACGGTGTTGCTTATCCCATGTCCAACGAAATGGCGCCGGCCGCGTTCCACCTGAAACAAGGCAAGCGTTATCGGATTCACATGCGCAATGCCAGTGACGACATCCATCCGATTCACTTGCACCGTCATAGTTTCGAGCTGACGAGCTTGGCAGGGAATCCGACTGCGGGAATCATGAAAGACGTGGTCATGCTCGGCGGATATCAAGAGGCCGCAGTGGACTTTGTCGCTGACAATCCCGGGCTCACCCTATTTCACTGCCATCAGCAATTGCACATGGATTTTGGCTTCATGACGCTGTTTGATTATGTGTGATCGCTTGGCCGCGGCCTCTCCGCGAAAGGCATAAACGGATAGGGAGGCGGCCCCGAGCTGTGGCAGAAATGCCGGATTACAATGGCTCCCTGATGGAAAACGCTCCTCCGGCTGCTGCCCAACTAACTCGGCGCGCCCAATCATCGCCCGCGTCGCAGCCGGCCGGGCGATTTCGCAGACACTGGGACATCCTGGCGGTCTTGCTGCTAATCGTCGCATCACTGCCGCCGCCGTTCTTGTCTCGGCGGGTCCTTCTCTTAATCCGCTATCCCAACCTGGTCGACGGCTCATGGCTGCTTGACACCAGCTTCAAAGCGTCGCGTGGCGTGTGGTTTGGCCGCGACATTGCCTTCACTTATGGCCCTCTCTTTCAATGGCTTTCGAGCGCTCCGTCTCGGTTCCTGGGTGTCTCCATGGGATCGGTTAACGCCACCCATTACACGCTGCCGCTATGGTGCACATTTGTTCTTGGCTATCTGACCCTCAGGCTGCTCATCCCCGAACAGGCGGCGTGGAAACGCTTTCTGCTACTGCTGCTGCTCTTCGGGTTATGGTCACCCGCGGACCCGCAGGATTTGGGTGTATCGCTGAAGACGTCGATTCCCACATTTCTGTTCGCATTGTTCTGGAGGGGCTGGTACGCAGTCGGGCAACGGCGGCTCAGACCGCTGGTTGCAGGAGGCTGCGCCGCAGCGTTCTGCGCTCTGGCATTTTCATGTTCCACAGACAGCGGTGTGTATGCGATTGCGGCCCTGCTGCTCGCGCTCGGTGGAGTTGTGTGGGAAAACCGGCGCGAACGGCAATCCTTGGGCCGGTACGGATTGGCTTTGTTGGCTTTCGCTGTGGTTTCGCTCGCGCTCGTCGTCGCCGTCAACGCCGTTGTGGCCAGGCCCTTCGATTTTCGCTTCTGGAAAAACTCGCTGGCGATAATCGCCGGGTACCGTTGGTTTGAACCTGCGAGGATGGCCCAGCCCGATGCAGTGCGCTTGCTTGCCGTGCTGGGCGCTGGAGGTATCATTTTTCTTCTGCGCCGCGCCATCCCCGACAATCGCTCCGCCACGTTCACTGCCCGCACTGGGTTTCTGCTCGCCGTGTTCGTATTTGCCGTATTGCTGATGCAAAGCGGGCTGGTCCGCGCCGATGCGCGACACATTATTCTCGCTACCTTCCCCATGGTGTTCTTCGCCGGGACCCTCCTGTTTTCGTTCCGGTCGAAGTGGTTATCCGCTATTGCGGCCGTGGTGGCAGTCGGCACCTCACTGCTATTCGGTAGCCAAGTCTTTCCTCCCTCGTTCGTGCGCATTGATTACGCGCACTTGCGTCATCCCGTTGCTACATGCCCAACCGGCGCCCGCGAATTCGACGGCGCCTGCTGGCCGGCCGGGTGGGCCGCGGACTTTGAAATCATGGCCCGGCACATTCAGCAGCGCACTGGGCCGCAGGACTCCATAGTGGTTTTCCCTTATCAAAGTATGTTTGGGATCGCCTCACGGCGAAACGTCGCCGGCGGCGTGATGCAGTCCTACCTGGCGAGTGGTTCACGTTTGTCGCAAGTGGACATCGCGGGGCTCGATCGGGCAGCGCCTCCGCTTGGATATTACTGGCTCGACAATGACCCAAATCTGGGCACCAACAAGGACGCCAGCTTTCCCCTGGATGGAATCCCCAATTTCACCCGCAATCCGGAGGTCTGGGTTTGGTTGTTTCGCCATTACCGGGCGGAAGATGAGGTGCTCCCAGGAATTATCGAGCTGCAACGTGACGATTCACGAGCGGTGCAGATGGCGATGCACACGCAGCCGCTCAAACTAGGGGCGCAATTTTTCCCCATCCGGCAACGCAACTCGGTTGTGGATTTGGGTGATCCCGCGTGGCCCGCCGGAGATAGCGATTTCCTGCGGCTTCGCATCACGGTCCGCTACAGCTTCTGGTGGAGGCTGCGCAAGCCCGAGCACCTTGAACTTGAAATCACCCGCGCCGATGGCAGCCGCGATGTGAAGGGGTTCTTAGTGGAACCGAACGTCCCATCCGAGGTCTGGTTTTACCCCTGGAACGACGCTGACCTCGGGCCCTACTTCGATGCAGACGAAACTCACTGGCGCACTGACCCGCGCCCGCCAATCACGCACCTGCGTTTATTGGCTACGCCGCTGGATTGGGTTTCCCAACAACCAGACACCATTTCGATCGACGCTGCCGACGCAGTTCGTTTTACGGGGTTGAAGAACGCCGTTATTGTTCCAGTCTCCGGACCGCAACTAATCTCTGGAGATCACTGACTCCAGGAGAATCCGTGCTAACCCTGACCGATGCAATACCCAAAACATTTTTGCCGGAGAACGTGGCCGCACGTTTGGATCTGACCAATGCTGTTCCGTGCGGCTACATGGTCCTTAATCGGGCAGCACTTTGCCTCGGGTTTCCAGGGCGAAGGGAATGACCAGCAGTCCGATGCCAAAGGCAATGGCTGTGAACGCAACCGGCTTGCCGAGAGTCCCCATGTTTCTGACCAGCGCACCCACTCCAAAGTTTGCGCCTGCGGCAATGAAGCGTCCGAACGAAGTGGTGAACGCGAAGGCGGTGGCCCGCTCCGTGGTCCCGTATTGCTCCGGCAGCCAAAGGCTGAAGACGGCGAAGTTGCCGCCAAAGAAGCCCAGAAAGAACAGCACCGCGATGAAGGGATGGAGTCCGTGCGGCAGGTAGAACGTCCAGCCAAAACTCAACAGGATGCAGGCCGCCATCCCGATGAAGTAAAAGGTCAGGGTGCGCTTGCGACCGAAGCGTTCGGCCAGCGGCGGGACTGCCAGGCATCCGAGGATGGTCCCCAGCGACAGCAAGCCCATGCCGAAGGAAGACACGCGCACCGCCTGCGGCTGCAACATGCCAGCCTTCTTCGCCAGAGCAATAATTGCCGTTGGAGCATAAACCGCGCCCGCCCACAGGCCGCAGATGGCCGCGGCCAGCAGAACGGTATTGACCAGCGTGCGCCGCGTGTAGGGAGGACTGAAGATCCTGCGCAAAGAAGAAAGCCCTCCGGTGGCCTTCGCCTTGGCTTTTTGTTCCCAGCGCTGGGGCTCCTTCACGCGCAGCAGGACCATGAAGGCGACGACGACCGGCGTCAGTCCGCACCAGAACATGGCACGCCAGCCATAGTGCGCGCCCACCGTGTAGTTGAGCGCCGAGGCCAGAAAGAAGCCCGCGTAATAACCAGTCTGCAAATATCCGGCGCCCATCTTGCGGCGGTCTTCCGGCCAGGCTTCGGCGACGTAGGTGCCCGCCAGCGCCCATTCGCCCCCAATTCCGATGCCCGCCAGCAAGCGAAACAATCCCAGTTGCCACACGGTTTGCGACATCGCGGCAGCGCCAGTGAAGATTGCGTAAACGAAGATGGTTGCGGCCAGCACTCGGGTGCGGCCAAACCTGTCGGCAATCGGACCCCAGATTAACGACAGTCCCCACCCCACCAGGAAGAGCGCGAACAGGACAGATCCGGCGTACCCGACCGTCGCAGGAGTGGCTTTGATGCCCGACTTCGGAAGCAGTTCGGTCAGGGCTGGACTGAGGACGAGTGCATAGATCACCGAATCCATGCCGTCGAGCGTCCAGCCAGCCCACGCGCCCCAGAATCCGGTGATTTGCTGGTGGTTGAGTTTGGTGTGAGTTGTGGGTCGATGATGGACCACTGCCTCATTGGCCATGGTGTTCTCCTTAACCGCAAGCGCTCACACAGACTTGCCGAGCGGAAGCAGCATAGCATGGCGCGTCAAGGACTCATCGCCAGACAACCATTTCCCACGATCACCAGGGGAACTGCTCCTTACGGAAGGTCGGCACACCCGACTTGGAAGTGGCTGCAATTTCTATCTGAAGAACGGAGCCTCTGGGGTCCATGGCAGACGCCGTTTCGTTCTGGTTTAGCGGTTCGCCGGATGTCTTCAGAAACCCGCTCGAAAAGACGATGTCACCGTTCTGTGTGGTAGTCCAAGTTCCGTTCGCTTGTTTCACGCCGGGGACACGGCTGACGGTTTGTTCGAACATGTGATCCTGCTTGAGGATCAAGCTCGCCTGCACTCCAGCCTCGTCCGAGGAGTATGTCCCGTAGGCCGTCCTACCGGGAGAAGGATCAACTCGCTCATACCACCAAACGTAATACTGCCTCATCTCGAGGGAAACCAGAAACCCAAATTTCTTTTTCAGGTCGGCGATAGCGGTTCCATCCGGGGCGAGTTCCTGGCCGGATACCGCTAGGAACCCCTTCGAAAACGCAACGCCCCCTTCTCCAAAGCGACTCCAAGATCCTTCGGCACGCCGCAACTCGCCTGAGCGGCTTAATTCCTGCCGAAACGTGTGGTCGGGTTTCAGAACCACGGTCGATGTTTCGCCATTTTGCGATAAATGGTAGGTACCGGACGTGACACTGTCGCCATAGTCAGCAGCAACCCTGTACCAAAGAACAAAAAGAGCGAGTGGAAGAACAACCGCGCCCGTCGCCTTTGCGAATGCAGTCATACCTGTGAACTCATAATAAGCTGATTTCCAAGGGATAAATGTTGGGAACACCCCTTCTTACACGTAGTCCTAAACAGGGAATCTCGGCGCGGATCAATCGCCGCCTGCAGTTTGAAACATCGCCTTGATCGCCGGCTTCGTTACTTTTCCCATCGCGTTGCGTGGAAGCGCGTCCAGCACGAGAAGTCGCGACGGAAGTTTGTGGGCCGCAAGAAATTCTTTCGCCCAAATGCGCAGCGACGGCAGATCGAGTGCATCGCCATCGTTTAGCACCACCGCCGCGGCGACGCGCTCGCCCCACTCCAGATCGGGCACGCCCACCACCGCACACTCGGCGACGGAAGGATGCTCGCGAAGGGTTTCTTCAATCTCCAGCGCGGATACCTTGTGCCCGCCCGTTTTGAGGATGTCAATGTTGGTCCGTCCCAGGATGCGATAGACACCGTTCTCGACGACCGCAGTATCGCCAGTGCGAAACCAGCCATCGCGGAAGGCATCGCGCGTGGCCTCGGGCTTGCCCCAGTATTCCGCGAACACGCTGGGGCCGCGAACCTCGATCTCGCCCGGCATTCCGGGCGCTATCGGCTGGCCGTTCTCGCCGACCAACTGTACCTCGACACTCGGCAGTGGCGTGCCAACACTGCCCGGCACGCGCTGGCCACGCAACGGATTCGACAGCGCCATGCCAATCTCCGTCATGCCGTAGCGCTCCA
>Ga0187880_1001422_pt1 | contig 19053 bp, 20 predicted proteins | sample June2016WEW_19_4_FD_132998 | JGI IMG/M metagenome (GOLD analysis project Ga0187880, IMG submission 132998) | Peatland microbial communities from SPRUCE experiment site at the Marcell Experimental Forest, Minnesota, USA - June2016WEW_19_40 | ecosystem: Environmental > Terrestrial > Soil >...
CAAGGACAGGAAGAAAAATTGCTTCAGCCGCTGAGGTCAACGACCTCAGCGGCTGAAGCTTAGGAATTGTGCGAGCGGTTATGACGCGGGCCTGAAGGCCCGCACTACCCCAGATACAACCAGGGTGAAATTGCTCTAGCCTCTGAAGTCGGGCCAAATTCATCCTCATCGGCGGCCTCTCTTATTTTCGCCAACCACTCTTCGCCACCAGCAGCACCGGCGTGTTACAACAAAAGCTCATGTCCATTTCGGATATCCGCCAGCGAGTTGGTAGGCCGCAGATCGTGGCGCTGTTCCTGCTGCTTATGTTTCTCGTGCAGTGTTTGTGGTTCTCCGCGCATGTGCGGCTATCGGCCGTGGAAGGCAGCTACGTTGAGGCCGGGTTGCTTCATCTGGAACGGCTGTCCAATGCCGGCACGAGTGAGCGCTCCCCATTGGCGCCCCTGCTGGCGGGAGTTGCGGCGCGGACCAGCGGCGCAGAAAGTCATTACCTGCGGCTCGGCGATTACCGCTTCTGGATCCGCCTGCCCTTTTTATTTGCCGGGTTAATGCTGGGCGCTTCGCTGTGGTACGTCGCGCGCCGTCTGTACGGCAACATTGGCGGATACGTGGCGCTAGGGCTCTACTGCTTTTCGCCGCTGATGGTGGGATGGGCAAGCCAGGCGGACGCCGTGATCGTCGGCGCGTGGGGGGCCTTCGGTCTCATTTTTACATCCATCGCCGTGGCCCACACTCTGTACGCGCCGCGTGAAGTCGTGCTGTGGAATTGGCGGCGAATTCTTCTGATGGGGCTCTCCATGGCCATCTGCATCGGCGCTGAGTTCTCACTTTGGATTTTGCTGGTTCCCGCGCTCGGCTTCATGCTTTGGGTCGGCCACGTGCGGCGCGGTGCGGCCCTGGCGATTTTTGCCGCCGCGTGTCTCACTGGGCTGGTTTTATTGTGGGCCCTCTACAGCTTCCGCCCAGTGGTTTTCGGCCAGGCCCTGGTCAACGCAGACTGGCTGGAAATGTCCTCGCGGACCTTCTCGTGGAGCGGAATTGCTCCGCTGCTGGGGACTTTTTTCCTGCAAAACGGGATCGGCCTGGTCCTGTTGCTGCTGGTCACGCTGGTTACCTTCGTCGTTTGGAAGCGGTCGCGGTTCTTTGGCACGGCCGCACCGTTGTTTATAGGCGTTCTGCTGGTGGTTCTGGCCTTGCGACTGCACTTTGCGGGCTTCACCTTCCTGTTCGTCGCCCTCCCATTCCTGATTTTGTTCATGGCCGGCGTGTCGGCGGACCTGCTGCAAAGCCGCTACGCAGTGCTGGCCAATGCCGTAATCGTGGGCGTGCTGATCGCCAACGCCATGATCGACGTTTACAGCCTGATGCATTTAACATCCCGAAGCTAATAGAAACTTCCCAGCATCTAATGGGTTGGATTAGACTGAAGGGGCAAATGAGGGGCGCACACCAAGTCGGGTGTCCGAAGGGCTGCAAGTCCTTCAAGGGTCTGGCGCTGATATTGGGGTCGTGCCTGTTGCTTGCCGCGCCCTCATTCGGGCAGACACGATTCGGACAGACGCGTGGTGGCGGTTACCCGCTGCCCTCGGTGAGTTCGATGGGCGGATACCCACTTCCTAGCGTTTCGTCGATCCCAAACACGGGTTTTGGAAACCGCTTTCACAACGGAGCAGGCTTCAATCGCGGAGCAGGTTTCAATCACGGTGGCCGGTATCGCGGGGGAGGGTACGCCTACGGCGTTCCTTACTACTACATTCCGCTCGGCGGTTACGACTACGGCTACGACTCCGATTACGTAGGCGATCCCAATACGTATTCTGGTCCGTCCACCGTGTATTCTGGCGGGCCCAACATGTATTCTGGTCCGCCAATGGGTGCTAACGAATCGACGCTGCACATCATTGTGGAGCAGGCGCCAGCGCAGTCATACCGTCCCCCAACCGATGACGCGCAGGCGGAAGTAGCGCCACCTCCGCCGGTGGCACACGAGCAATCCTCCACAGCACGGGAGGCGACGCCGCGCGAACCAACCGTCCTGGTTTTTCGCGATGGGCATCAGCAAGAAGTTGGCAATTACGCCATCATGGGTCAAACGGTCTACGTCCTCGATGACCGCACCAGGAAAATTTCTCTCGCCGACCTGGACGTTCCCGCCACCGTCAAGGCCAATGACGATCGTGGTATGGAGTTCAAGGTCCCTGCGCAAAAACCAGCACCGAAGAAAGCCGATATTGAATTGAAGGTCCCTGCCGAACCGCAGGCAACGAACCCGTCCAACATCGCTTCGGCACTGCCGTAAGATAGTCAGCCGTCAGCCGTCAGCTAAGAACCGGTCACTTGAGCGGCCTCCAAATCTCCCGCAGAATCGCCGCCTAACCATCTGAAAATACATGGCTTATCCTGATCCAAAATGATGCCCGCAGTGTTATAATTTGAAGTGTTCATCGAAGCAACAATCTCCCGAAATCGCAATGATTTACACGTGATCGGGGCGGGATTCGCAGCGAGAACGGCAAACGTGTTTCTGCGTCCGCCAGCAAAGCGAATCGCGACTGTCCTGGCTACCAGAATCTGCGAGTCGACCGCCTCTGAACTTTAGGAAGGAACAGCTGAAAGCTGATAGCTGACGGCTGATAGCAATCATGGCAGACGATCCCAACCAGCAATTACCGCTCGGCCCCGGGGGACCCACCGGTGGCAATGTACAGCCCGTCAACATTGAAGAGGAGATGCGGCGTTCGTATCTCGACTATTCAATGTCGGTCATCATCGGACGCGCTTTGCCCGACGTGCGCGACGGCCTCAAGCCGGTGCATCGTCGCATTCTGTATGCGATGCACGACATGGGGGTGCTTCACAACCGCAAGCACATGAAGTGCGCTGGCGTCGTCGGCGAGTGTCTGAAGAAGTACCACCCTCATGGCGACAGTGCTGTATATGACGCGATGGTGCGCCTGGCGCAACCCTGGAGCCTGCGCTATCCGCTGATCGACGGCCAGGGCAACTTTGGTTCTGTGGATGGCGATCCCCCGGCAGCTTACCGGTACACCGAATCGCGCCTCACTGAGCTCGCGGAAGAGCTGCTGTCTGACATCGACAAAGACACCGTCGATTTCGTCGCCAACTTCGACGACACCACGGTCGAGCCGATGGTGTTGCCGACGAGAATTCCCAACCTGCTGGTGAACGGATCGAACGGTATCGCCGTCGGCATGGCGACCAACATTCCGCCGCACAATCTCACGGAGATCGTGGACGCCTGCATCACGCTGGTGAACAATACGCACGCCACCCTTGCCGACTTGTTGAAACATGTGCAGGGCCCGGACTTCCCGACGGCTGGCTTTATCTACGGACGCAGCGGCATTACCGAAGCCTATCGCACCGGGCGCGGGCGCTTCATGATGCGCGCCAAGGCGGCCATCGAGCACCTGACGAAGGACAAGGACGCGATCATCGTCACCGAGATTCCCTACCAGGTCAACAAGGCCAAGCTGGTCGAACACATCGCCGAACTGGTGAACAACAAGGTGATCGACGACATCAGCGATGTCCGCGACGAGAGCGACCGCGACGGCATGCGCATCGTCATCGAACTGAAGCGCAGCGCCGAAGCCCAGATCGTGCTCAACCAGCTCTTCAAGCACACCTCGATGCAGGAGAGCTTCAGCATGATTTTCCTGGCCATCATCAACGGCCAGCCCAAGGAGATGGGCTTGGTGCAGGCCATCCAGTACTTCGTCGATCACCGCATCGACGTAGTCCGGCGCCGTACCGCCTACCTGCTGCTGAAGGCGCGCGAGCGCGAGCACATTCTCGAGGGCTTGGCAATTGCGCTGGATAATCTGCAGGCCGTCGTGTCCATCATTAGGCTGAGTTCGTCTAAAGCCGAAGCTCGAGAGAACTTACGCACATGGAGCACGGGCGGTATTACTGACAAAGGATGGCTTCCTTACAACCGTCCGGCGAAGCCAAGTCGCAACTCGATCAATGAGGTTGAGTTGCTTAGATTGGTTGGTGTCGAAAGTAACCTACGAAGGGATCCGGCCACCAAATTCGTCACGCACTATAGATTCGGTTATTTCCTTCGTTCTGATTCGGGGTTTGTTTCTGGAGCAGACGGCCTGTCGTATCGGCAGATTGACGCCATCCTGGACTTGCAACTCTATCGTCTTACACAGCTTTCCGTGGGCGAATTGCTTGGGGAATTGGCCGAGGTCCGCAGCCGCATCGCCGAGTACGAATCCATCCTCGCCAGTGAAAAAAAGCTGCGCAACGTCATTGTCAAGGAACTGGAGGAAGTCAAAAAGAAGTACGGCGACCCGCGCCGCACGGTCATTCAGGACGAAACGGTCGAGATCAGCCTGGAGGACCTGATCGCCGACGAACAGGTCGCGGTCACGGTCAGCCACTCCGGCTACATGAAGCGCACTCCGATTTCGACCTATCGGCAGCAGCGCCGCGGCGGCACAGGCCGCAAGGGCATGAGCACCCGCGAGGAGGATTTCGTCGAAAATCTCTTCGTGGCCTCGACCCACGACTACATCCTGGTATTCACCAACAATGGGCGCGTGTACTGGCTCAAGGTGTACGAAATCCCAGAGCTGAGCGCCGCCGGCAAGGGCAAAGCCATTGCAAGTCTCGTTTCCTTGCAAGCGGGCGAAAACGTACGCGCGCTTTTGGCCGTGCGCGATCTGGAGGAAGAGGGCAAGTACGTTTTCTTCGCCACCCGCAGTGGCACCGTGAAGAAGACGCCGCTGAAGGACTTCAGCAACGTGAGGTCGAATGGCATCAACGCCATCGCCATCGAGAAGCAGGACGAACTCGTGGCCGCCAGTTGTACCGACGGCAGCCAGATTGTTTTCCTGGCGACCCATGACGGCAAAGCGATTCGATTCGAGGAAGACGACGTACGGCCAATGGGTCGCCAGGCCTATGGAGTCCGCGGTATGAGGCTGCGCAAAGGCGATTACATTGTAGGCATGGCGGTCACTCCCAAGGAGCGCGGGAAGGCCAAGGACGGAGATGGGCAGCAGGCAAACCTCATCCTCTCGGTCACCGAGCAAGGCTACGGCAAGCGCACCGACGTGGATGAATACCGTCTGCAGGCACGCGGCGGCGGGGGCGTCATCAATGTGAAGACCACGTCGCGCAATGGCAAGGTCGTCTCCATCATGCTGGTGAACGAAGAGTCGGAGGTGATGGTCATCAGCCAGTTCGGCAAGATCATCCGCATCGGCGCCAGGACCATCCGGGAATGCGGACGCTCGTCCCAGGGCGTTCACCTGCTGCATCTGGAGGAGGGCGATCGGGTGGCTGCCACATCGGTCATTCCGCCGGAAGAAGTGGCTGAGAATGGCAACGGCGAGGGGTTGCTGCTGCAGTAGAGCTGAAGCCGTTAAAGAACTCCAGGGTGCCCCGCTCCAAGCTTCCTTTGCTTGGGGTGGGGATTTTTATCGAATGACGCGAATGCGGACGTTCAGCTTGAGCCCTTTCCAGGTTTTGTCGGCGGTATAGACAGGGGCCTTGAGCGCGATTCCCAGCGCCAGGCACGCGCAGTCTCCCAGCGAGAGACCCAGGGGCCGCGTCAGCGCGATCAGGCTTCCGGCAATCCGGGCATGTTCCGCGCTGAAAGGCACGGCTTCCCGAATGGGACTGGTGGCATCTTCCCAAGCTTCGTCGGGGGACCACCCTCGATTCACCAGCTTGGCCTGCACTTCGGCAAGATTGACGGTGCTGCTAATAGCGCTGGCAAGCAGCTCAGAGGTCAGTTTCTCGTGGCCCGGCTCGCCATTAATGAGCGCGAGAATGGCGGAAGCATCGAGTACGATCTTATTCATTCTTGGCCGCCTCGCGGCGTTCGGCAAGCAGTTCGTTGACTAGCGATGTGCCGGGTTTTACATATTGCCGGGCGCGGCGCCTTGCCCGCTGAATGCGCCGCTGCTGCGTGGTGATTCGCAACTCGTCGTCCTGGATCCGCAGAACAACTTCGTCGCCAATCTCAATACCTAGCGCCTTGCGAAGTGCCGCAGGAATGATGACGCGACCGTTCTCGTTGACCCGCTGTCGGATTTCCTCTTCCATGTCATATTTCCTTTCAAATGACATAATACTTCAATTTTGTCAGACTTATCACTAAATGTCACACTTTGCTACAATTGTCAACGGCGGCCAATTCTTCTATTCGAGTAGAATCTGACATAAATCAAGCCTCGGCTGGTTGGGATTTCTTATGGACAAAGTCAATCTGGCGCAGAAACTGTCGCTGTTCACCGATCATTACAGCCCAAAGATCGTGGGCGAAGTAAACGAGGCCTACGTAAAGCTGGTGAAGTTGCAGGGCGACTTCATGTGGCATCACCACGACCATGAAGACGAGCTGTTCTTCGTGGCGAAAGGCGCGCTGCGCATGAAGGTGCGCGAGAATGACGCGGAGCGTGAGTTCATGGTGAATCCTGGGGAATTCATCATTATTCCGCGTGGCGTCGAGCATTTTCCTTCCGCCGACGAGGAAACCCATGTCATGCTATCGGAGCCGAAGACCACGCTCAATACGGGCAATCTAGACAGTGAGCGCACAGTGAGGCAGCTACAACGAATCTAATGGAGGATGCGTTGAATCTGTGGTCGTCTTTCTTAACTAACGATGGCAGGCTGATCCACAAGTGGAAGCATTATTTCCCCATTTACGAACGCCACTTTCGGGACTTCGTTTACAAGCCGGTGACGTTCATCGAAATCGGCTGCGGCCGGGGCGGCTCCCTGCAAATGTGAAAGAGATATTTTGGCCCGCACGCGCGCATCGTCGGGATTGACATTCTTCCCGAGTGCAAGGAATTCGAAGAAGACCAGATCGAGATCCGCATTGGGGCACAGCAGGACCGGCAATTCCTGGAGAACGTAATCGCTGAGTTCGGAGCGCCAGACATTGTCCTGGACGATGGTAGCCACGTTATGAGTCACGTCATTGCAAGCTTCCAATTCCTTTATCCGCGGGTCGCCAAGAACGGCGTTTACATGGTGGAAGACCTTCATACGGCGTATTGGGAGGAGTATGAAGGCGGTCTGCGGAAACCGACAACCTTCATCGAACTGAGCAAGAACCTGCTCGATGAGTTGAATGCCGACCACAGTCGAGGAGCGCTGGCACCTACCGAATTCACACGGACCACGCTATCGATGCACTTTTACGATAGCGTTACTGTATTTGAGAAGGGTGTTCACACGAAAAAATGGGCGCCTCAGATCGGCAAGCCCTAGACCTTTTGCTCCTAACCGCCGCGGACCTTTCTGACTTGTCCCACATTGTGGGGGAGCGCCTGCAGCAGCTCGCGGACGGTGCGCTTGAAGATGGGATGCCGCACCTCGGGCGCGATCTCGGCCAGCGGCTCGAGAACGAATCGCCGTTCGTGCATGGCAATGTGGGGCACATCCAATTGCGGCGTGTGGATCACGGAGTTTCCGAAGAGCAGAATGTCGATATCGATTGCGCGGGGGCCCTTCGGCTGGATGCGGCGGCGGCCCATCCGCTGCTCGATGGCCAGCGTCTTCGACAGCAACAGCTTCGGCATCAATTCGGTGCGCAGCGCCACCGCACAGTTGAGGAACCACGGTTGCGCCGTGAACTCCATCGGCTCCGTCTCGTAGAATGACGACACCGCCATCACTTCACCGAGTTCGGCGAGCTTCTCAATCGCTGTACGTAGGTTGGCCTCGCGATCGCCCAGGTTGGAGCCCAGCGAAAGATAGACGGTCTTTTCCACGCCTGTATGTTAGCGCGATTGAATCGGCTGCATAGTTGCATGGAGGGTTCGCGGGCGTAGGCGGAAAAGGGCCCTTTTCTTGTGTAAAATGCCCAAAAACCTTGCGGGCACAATACCGGCAACGGTAATTTCAACTTGGTGAGGAGAAAAATCATGGCAGTCAAACCAATTCCAGACGGCTACTACACGGTCACGCCCTACCTGACGGTAGCGGACGCGGAGGCGCAGATCGATTTCTTGAAGAAGGCCTTTGGCGGCGAGGAAAAATACCGTCACAAGGACGACAAGGGCAAAATCAGCCATGCCGAGGTGCGCGTGGGCAACTCGATGCTCATGATCGGCCAGGCCCGCGACCAGTGGAAGCCCAGGCCGGCCATGTTCTATCTGTACGTGGAGGATGTGGACGCGGTGTACAAGCGCGCGGTCGAGGCTGGGGGAAAGTCCATTCACGAGCCGACGAATCAGGCCTACGGCGATCGCAGCGGCGGCGTCGAGGATTCTCTGGGCAATCAGTGGTGGGTTGCCACCCATGTCGAGGACGTCTTGCCAGAGGAGATCGAGCGCCGCTATAGCGAGCTGGCGAAGAAGCAGGCCGCGGCGGCCGACAAGGCGAAGTAGCTCAACTTCCCATCCTTTCGCAAAAGCGGCGAAAGGATGGGCCCCCGCTTGGCGCGAAGGGTGGGAGCGAACGTTGACCTGCACCATCACAGCGCGGCCACGCGCCGTTGCACTAGCAGAAAATACAGCGCCATTGCAATTAGCAGCAATCCGTTGACGCTGAGCACCAGGGGCGCCGTAAATACCGGCACGAGCCAGCCCGACAGCAGATTTCCCATGGGCATGCCTCCACGGAACGCACAGTTGTACACGCTCATGACGCGGCCGCGCATTTCGTGGGTGGTAATCAACTGCACCAGCGACGTTACAGTCGCGAACACAGCCATCATGGAAGCGCCCACGATCACCAGCATGCCGTAGCTCAACGGCAACGATCGCGAGAGGGAAAAGCCTGCGATTGCGGCGCCTAGGCAAATGAGCCCGATGATGGCAAACCGCCCTTTATGGCGCATGTTACCCATCGCTGCAACCCCCAGCGAGCCGCAGATCGAACCCACTCCCATAAGCGAAAGCAGATTGCCGTAAGTGCCTGGGCCGCGATGGAAGATGTCTTTCACGAACACCGGAATATACGTGCGCATTGGCATGGCCAGCGCAGTCATGCAGAAAGCCAGCACGATCAGCGCCTCCATGGAGGCCTGCTTGCGAACGAACTTGATGCCCTCCTTCAGGCTGGTGAACATCGACTCGGTGGTAGGCGCCGGCAGAAAGCGGGTTGTAATCAGCAACAGCGAAACGATGGGCGCCAGGAAAGAAAGCGCGTTCAACCCGAAGCACCACGTCTCGCCCAACTTCGCCAGAGCGATGCCGGCGAACGCAGGGCCAATCGTTACCGCCAGGTTGAACTGAATCGAATTCAGCGCAATGGCGTTGGGCATGTCCTCCCTGTCCACCAGGGTGGGAATCAGCGCCGAGTACGCGGGCCCGCCAAAAGCTTGCGCAAAGCCGGACATAAACGACAGACAGAGGATGGGCCAGACGTGAGTCAGCCCGTTGGCGACCAGAACGGTGAGGATCGCCGCGCTTGTCATCTGCACGTACTGGGAAGCGAGCAGGACCTTGCGCCGCTCAATTCGGTCGGCCACGACGCCGCCGATCAGCGAGAACAAGAAGATGGGGATGCCGCCGAGAAACTGGTCGAGCGCCAGCAGGAATGCGGAATGGCTCAGGCGATAGATGAGCCAGCCCTGCGCCACGATCTGCATCCAGGTGCCAATGCTGGAGGTGCAGGCGCCGAACCACATCAAACGGAAATCACGATAGTGAAATGCTTTGAAGATCCTGCGCAAGGTTGACAGTCTGCATGTCCTCCGCGTGTGAATGGGACTACTATCTTCGCACGGGAGCAGGCTCGATGTTTTTGCGAAAGGATGGGGGCCTCACGCTTTCAGCATTCAGCAAGAACGCATTGTCATCCTGAGCGGAGCGCCCGCAAAAGATTTTCCGACTCGCGTCGTTGCGAGTCGGGCGGGAGCGGAGTCGAAGGACCCCTATGGGAGCGAGGATTCTCTACAGGATAGGGGTTCTTCGACTGCGCTCGATCGTCCGCCGTGGCGGACGACCTCGCTTCGCTCAGAATGACACGTGGTGAGGAGGAGCACTCAGCCGGATGACCGTGCGCCCGCTATACTGTAACGTTTACGTATAGCTCAGTTCTTGGGCGGATTCTGTGTGCCCTGCGCCTTTGCGATCCGGACGTCAAGCTGGTCGAGCATTGCCTTCTGCGTCTTACTGAGGCTTTCCATCCTGAATTCTTTATGCGGCTGATACCAGAGCTGACCAGAGACGTGCTGCTTCACCACTTCGTCCTCTGGCTCCTTACCGTAGGTTGCAAGTAGCAGTTGCTTGAGACGCCCCAGGTCGACCGCTGGGTCAGCAGCCGACAGATTCTTCAGGAACTGATCAACGAATGGTGACACTTCTTCTGGAAGTCGGGGAAATTCCGTCATGTAGTAGCAGATTACTATCGAGTCCTTTGGCTTATAGTCCTTGTAGGTCCACTGCACGCCACGATCCACCGCCTTCCATCCAGCAGGCGAGATTGTCCGGAACCACCAGGGATGCCGGACTGGGAAGGCTTCTCGATCCCTTGCCGCGTCCTCGTCCTGCTTTTCATCGTTGTCACCTTGCGGCTCCTCGCCCATGCCGCGCACATCCAGGTAGCGCTCGAAAGGCTCGGTGATAACCGTGAACTTTGCACTCTCGACGTTACCTGCCCACGAGGAGCCCGTGGAAGTGATGTAGCCCACAACTTCTTCCATACCGATGTTCAGCAACTCTTGTTCCAGAGGCCCGGCAGGCAAGCGGTGTGTATTGTCATCCTTGCGTGTGGAGATCAAACCCATCGTCATCGGGATCCGATACTGAACGGCAAGGGTCCGCGTCTCCAAGGGTGCGAAGCTCATATTCCAAGTGAAAAGTTCAGTGAACTCGCCGGGGCCCTCCTTCGGCTTTCGGCGGACAAATTCGACGTGGTAGGTGCTCGCCTCGTCGCGCGCGATGAACGAGTACTCCGAGACCCACTCTTTGGATTCTTTTGGCGAAATCACTGGGGATTCGCGTCGGCCATACCGTGCGAACTGGGAGTCGACGGGAAAACCGATCTGCACTTCCTCCTGTTTCTGCGACAGACTCTTCAACACAAAGGTGCAGTAGAATTCTGTCGCGTCCATGCCCGGCACGGAACCGTCGAAGAGGAAGTGCCCACGCCCGGGAACGATGGTCACATCGATGCTAACCAGTTGTACATTCTTTGTGCTGATTTGGTGCAGAGTCTGGCCGTTGCCGGTAAAGACACCTGCGTCAGCAACAGCGAACGTAGCAAGCACAAACGGGATAAAGACAAGAGATATGACAGCTATAGCTTTCATGAAGGCGCTCCGTATCCGCTCTCTGCAAATCGCACTGGGGTTGTACCTCCAGCGACACAGACGCATTACACCAGCAATCCCAATAGGAGGATGTGACCGTGATCACCGGTGGGTCTAGAACTGAGGCTATGCCAACCCGGTATCTGCTGGAAAACCGCCCTGTTGGCGGTGATATAATCTCAATTTGCCTGCTCTTTCTCCGCTCGATTCGAAGCGGAAGTATCGCTTGGTCTGCGGAATGGGCAGGGCATCTGTCGGTGCTCATCCGAATTTATTCAAGATCTGAGGTCTCTCCATGTCCGGCCATTCCAAATGGGCAACCATCAAACACAAGAAGGGCGCGCTGGATGCCAAGCGCGGCAAGATTTTCACTCGCTTGATAAAGGAAATCACCATCGCCGCCAAGAGCGGTGGCGATCCGGAGAAGAACCCGCGGCTGCGCGGCGCGGTGGCGGCGGCCAAAGCGGAGAACATGCCGGCCGACAACATCAAGCGCGCCATCCAGCGCGGCACCGGCGAATTGCCCGGCATCTCCTACGAGGAAATCACCTTCGAGGGCTACGGTCCGGGCGGCGTTGCCATCCTGGTGGAAGTCTCCACCGACAATCGCAACCGCACAGTCAGCGAAATGCGGCACGCCTTCTCCAAGAACGGCGGGAACATGGGCGAAGCCGGCTCGGTCTCTTGGATGTTCCACAAGAAGGGCGACATCGTGATTGCGAAGTCGGCGGCCAAGGAAGACGACTTGCTGAATATCGTTCTCGAAGCTGGCGCGGACGACCTGAAAGACGATGGCGACAACTGGGAGATTCTGACTGACCCGTCGGTTTATGAGTCGGTGTTGGAAGCGGTGAAGAAGGCCGGCATCACGCCCGAGGTGGCTGAGGTCGGCATGGTGCCGCAGACCTACACCAAGCTGGAAGGCCATCAGGCCGGGACCATGATCCGCCTGCTGGAAGCGCTGGAAGACCAGGACGACGTGGAGCACGTGTACTCCAACTTCGATATCGATCAGAAACAGTTGGAGGAAGTGGCGGGGTAAGGGAGCATCTAGCAACTAGCAATCAGCAATTAGCCAAGACATCAGGGCCGCTCTTCGGGGCGGTCCGTTTTGTTAGGGCCCAGCATTTACCATATTCTCTATGCCCCCCGTGCCTCCGTGGCAAAAAGATTTCTCTGTGACTCTGTGACTCTGTGGTAGATACGCCCCGCCATTTACAATGTTGGCAGCATGAAGCCCCGCCGAATATCTTCCTCTCCACTCGTTCTTTGTTTGCTGGTTCTCGTCGCCGCCGTCAGCTCGGGATGCAACAAGCAGACACCATCTGCGGCATCTGCCGAGATCAAACCCGCGGCTGGGACAAATGCTCCGCTGGCGACTCCAGCGGTCACTACGCCCACCGACTCCGCGAGCGCCGCTCCCAAGCCCGACATCAACGGCAACCACGTGCTGCAGTACGTGAAGGAGATCGTCGCGTTCGGTGCGCGTCCGCCCGGCAGTCAGGGACATGCCAAGCTGGAGCAGTACATCCATTCAAAGCTCAAGGGAGTTGACGTCGAAAACGACACCTTTACCGCGAAAACTCCGGTCGGCGCATTCCCGATGAACAACATCATTGCCAAGTTTCCGGGGAAGAAAGAAGGCATCATTGTGGTCGCCGGCCACTACGATACGGTCTATCACCTGAAAAACTTTGTGGGCGCCAACGACGGCGGCTCGTCGACGGCGTTGCTGCTCGCGCTTGCCGACCAATTCCGCGGCAAGACTCTTGACGGCTACAGCGTCTGGCTGGTGTGGACCGACGGGGAAGAGGCCTTCGTGAACTGGACCGACACCGACAGCATCTATGGCACTCGGCATCTGGCGCAGAAATGGCAGCAGGATGGGACGGCGAAGAAGATCAAGGCGTTCATCCTCGTCGATATGATCGGTGACGCGGACCTCGACATCCAGCAGGAAACCAACTCGACGCCGTGGTTGAGCGAACTGGTTTACCGGGCGGCCACCAACCTGGGCTACCAGTCGCATTTTTACCAATCCAAGGCTGGCATCGGCGACGATCACATGCCGCTTTTGAAGATCGGCGTGCCGGCGGTTGACATCATCGACCTCGACTACGGTTACAACAATGTCTTCTGGCACACCCCGCAAGACACGGTGGACAAGCTCAGTCCGCAATCGCTGGCGATCAGCGGCGATGTGGTGCTGGAAACCATCCGCTTGGTGAACGCGCGCTAGAACTTGCCGATGTGGATGCTGCCGTCGCCGGTGGTGATCTCCAGCAGCGGCCCGCCGCCGTTTAACTTGCCGCGAATGCGCGATCGCTCGATGGACCCGTTCACCGTAACCGGCATGTCCAACTGGATGTGGCCGTCGCCAGTGTGGGCGTAAAGCTCGGCGGCAAAGTCTTGCGGAAGCCGAACCTCCACCCCGCCGTCGCTGGTGTGAATCAGCCATCCATTGTTCATCTTCGAACCCGGCCGCACCGTGAGATCAATATGTCCATCGCCGGTGCGCAGATCAAGGTCGGTCAGCACGCCGTCAATGGTCATGTGTCCATCGCTGGTGTGGGCGTGCAGCCCGCCACTGAAGTTGCGAACCTGAATGTATCCGTCGCCGGTATCGATGCGGGCCTGCCCGGAGATGCCATCGACTCCGATGTGTCCGTCGCCAGAGTGCAAGTCCAGAGCGGTTTCCGAGGGAACCTGCACCTCGATGCGCACTCCTCGATGGGTGCTGATGTGGAAGCCCCAGTTGTTGTTGGGCACGTGGACTTGCAGATCTACTTTGTCGGCGTCTTGGCGCTCGGTGACGCGCACCCCGCTCCCTCCCATGCTGTAGCCCTCGGCAATCACCCGGGCTGAAACCGTGCGGCTGGCTCCGCGCGTGATTTCAACCGAGGCGTCGTTGGTGTCCACACGCAAGGTGGGTTTGTCGCCGACCTGATAAGTTTTGTTCCATTCCTCGGCGAAGGCGGAAACACCGAGGACCGACAGGCATAACAGAACAATTAGGAAGGTTTTACGCACAGAACTCCTCCTCGTTGTTTGTTACGAGGAGGACCCTGCGTTTGTTCCGTGGTTGCGAATCAGGAGATACGGAAAGGCAGTTTGCGGTGCCCGGGGCATACGCTACTTAGCGGAGTGGAACTTCGCGCACGCCCCTCACGAGCATCGCTCCCTGCTTGCTGAAATAGACGCTCCCGCAGGAAAAGGGTTAGCGTCACCGGCTGTATTGGTTCTGCTTTTTCTCCGCGTGGCGCTCCAGGCCAAGTTGGATCAGCCGGTCCATCAGGTCGGGATAATCGATTCCCGTCGCGGCCCACATCTTGGGATACATGCTGATGGAGGTGAAGCCGGGAATGGTGTTGACTTCGTTGACGTACACCTTGCTCCGGCGTGGATCCAGGAGAAAGTCCACGCGCGCCATGCCGGCGCAATCCACCGCCTTGAAGGCCGCGATCGCCAGTTGCTGCACTTCCTTTTGTTTGGCTTTCGGGAGCTTGGCCGGGATGATCGACTCCGATCCTTCGACCAGATATTTGGCGTCGTAGTCGTAAAACTCTTTCACGGGAACGATCTCGCCGGGGAGGGAAGCGATAGGGTCGTCATTGCCCAGCACGGAACATTCGATCTCGCGGGCCTTGCTTTTTGTGCCGCCGACGCCCTGCTCGATCACGAGTTTGCGATCGTAGCGCGCCGCCTCGTCCATGGCCGCGGCCAGCTCGCTAGCATTGTGCACCTTGCTGATCCCGACCGAGGAGCCCAGGTTTGCCGGCTTCACGAACACGGGATACTTCAGCGCGGATTCGATTTGCTTGCGTACCTTTTTTGGTTGTTCGCGCCACGCGCTGCGCAGAACGGTGACGTGCTTCACGATGGGCAGGCCAGCGTCGCGGAAGAGGCGCTTCATCACGTCCTTGTCCATGCCGGCGGCGGAGCCCAGCACGCCTGCCCCGACATAGGCAATGTCCGCCAGTTCCAGCAAGCCCTGTATCGTGCCGTCTTCGCCGAAGGTGCCGTGCAGAACGGGGAAGATGATGTCCACGTCAATGGAATTGGGCGCCGCGTGCAATTCGGTAGAGTGCGTCTCAAAGGGCATCAGCGCGGAATGGTTTTCGCCCGGCATGGGCGGCACTACCACGGCTTCCCCTTTTGCCAGGACTGCAGCGGCGGAGGTGGTCTCGGGATCGCCGGCGCGCAGATGACGCGGCTCGGCGGCTTCTGGCAGGTTGCCGCGCAACAGGCGCTCGGCGTGGGCCGCAGTGACCCATCGGCCTTCCTTGGTGATGCCGATGGGAACAACGTCGTATTTCTTCTTATCGATTGCGTTCAAGACGGAGGCGGCGGAAAGCAGCGAGACTTCATGCTCGCCGCTGCGCCCGCCGAACAGGACACCTACCCGGAGTTTGGTCATGAATGCATCTTAACTCGGAGAAGACGGGTTGCCGGAGGCGATCTCCCGAAAGGCCGTTTCCGGATGGAGTGTCCACGCCGCAGGTTTCCGTTGCCCCTGCCATAAAACAAACCTCGGTTCGAGCTAACCTTTGTCTTACACTGGTGTAAGATACGACCATGAAGAAGCCAGCAAATAGCGCAGCCAGCTTCACCGCTACGATCAGTTCCAAAGGGCAAATGGTGCTGCCCGCGCCAGTGCGAAAGCGACTGAATTTGAGGAAAGGTATGCACGTCAACATTTCTTTCGCGGAAGATGACGGCGACCGCCTTATTGTGCAGCCCCTGACTCCGCGCCTGATTCAAGAGTTGAGAGGCTCCATTGGGTGTGCCGGCGCCGCGCTCGACTATTTGCAAGAGGAGCGAAAGCGCGATCGGGAGCGAGGGCGGTGAGGCGCTATGTGCTCGATGCAAACGCTCTTCTGATTTACTTAGGTGACCGAGAGGGTGCCGCCAGGGTGCAGGCCCTTCTCAATGAGTCCTTGCGCAGTCGCTCTCCTCTTCTGATGTCGGCTGTTAACTGGGGAGAGGTCGTGTACTCCATCTGGAAACAAGGTGGCGAGGCAGAGGCGCGTCGGGTTGAAAAGAACATCGCGCATCTCCCATTGGTGATTCTCCCAGCTGACCGCGAGCGCGCCACCGCCGCGGCTGAACTAAAAGCCCGCCACAGTCTGGGATACGCGGACAGTTTTGCCGCCGACCTCGCTTTGGCAAATGGTGCGACTCTTGTCACCGCCGATCCGGAGTTCGCCAGACTGGGCAAGCGATTGTTGGTCTTGGCCCTGCCGCGCCACAAGTCCTAAATATCGAACCTTAGCCCGAGGCAGCCATAGATTCCTCCGGCCCTTGGGCGCCGGCTTCCGCAACCACGGGTACGACGCTGTAGGTGGGAGCCAACACTCCCGCGTGCTGATTCAGGTTGCTTGGCTTGTAGGAGGCATCATGCTGCAGACGTATGTTGGCGCTGTTGCTGATGCACGCGCTGCTGTCAATGCTTCGCAAGCTCGGAAACGCCCAACTCAGGTTCCAGGACTCGTGCTTCTGATCCAGCGAGTGCTTCGCGTCGAGGTTGGCGTACTGCTGGTACACAGCGGGATCGAAATCCACGCCGAGCGCTTGCGCCTTGCCCATCATCCAGCTCAGCGTAATGTCCGATAGTCCGGTTTCGGAATATCCCCCGCCGACATCGCAATGGACGCCGGTGAAGTAAACCTGCTCAATCACCTGCCCCGGCGCGGGCGGCCCCGACCACAGCGCGGCGGGAAACTCGCGGCGACGCTCATCAATCGATACGGCATGATAAGCGTGCTTCACGTCCGGGTGCAGCGCGGTGTCGAGGAATCCGTAGCGCAACGGATCAATTCCGCCGAAGATCGCGGGAATGCCGAGGGCGCCAACTGTGTCCCATACGCCCACCATGGTGATCGGGGCGTCGTTCACCAAATATTTTTGCTTCAATGCCGCCAACTTTTGTGGTCGTTTGCTCAAGTCATGTTCGCGATAGGCATCGAAAGCCTGCTCAGTCTGGTTATCATCCACGTTCTGCGTGGGCAGACCACAAACCGCAATCATTCCGGCAAGGCTGCGCGCGGTGTAAGCTCCGCGGCTGAAGCCGAACAGAAACAACTCGTCGCCTGGCGAGTACAGATGAGCGATTCGCGTGTAACCGTCCTTGATTTTCTGATCGAGACCATCGCCAAAGGCGCCACCGAGTAACTTCAGCAGCGTGTTGCCGTCGGCCCCCACGCCGTCATCGTAGATGGGACACTGCTCGGCAGTGAAGTTCAGCGCCTTGAAGAGCTTGTAAACGTTGGTGTGGGTGGCGGGGTCGTTCCAGGTGCCATCAGCACAGAAGATGATTCGTTTTGCCATGGTTTTCTCCTGAGGCCTCGCGGGCCGGTGTGCAGCGGCAATCCCCCAACCGCCTTATATGGATGGAAGGTTTTTGAGGGAGCGCCGAGTGCAAATCCGGGGCGAACTATAGCACGGTTTTACGCGAGAGGGATGCAGATCAGCGGTAAATATCTCGACGATGTCCGATCGCAGCAAGTGCAGACGGCGTTCGTTTTCTCTACCGTAAGAATTCTAAGACCCGCCGCGTGAACTCGGCTGGCTTTTCGAGGGCAGGACAATGCCCGCATTCAGGAATGATTTCAAGGCGAGCACCGGTGATGAGCCGCTGGAAGTTGCGCGCCAGTGACAACGGAGTGAGCGCGTCTTGCTCTCCCCACAGGACCAAAGTCGGAGCTCTCAGCCCGCTGATGTTGTGGTCAAGTTTCTCGTCGGGACTGGAGAAGGTTTCCAGAACACTACGAATCGTAGAGCCATCGCCACGCTCCAGATGCAGGGAATAAGCCAAGTCAACCAAATCGTCCGTCACCAGGGTTTTGTTGTAGAACATGGACTCCAGCATCTCGCGCATATGCGCACGCGTGGAGATGTTCAGATCGACAGGAGGCTTGATAGCGCCGGAGGCGATCCCTGCGGCGTCATTCAACACGAGGCTGTCCACCTTGTCGGAAAACTGCAACGCGAATGCGGCCACGATCCACCCGCCCAGCGAATGGCCTAGGAACGAAGCCCGCCCGATTCCGAGTGCCTTAAGAAAACCCTCTAGTACCTCCACGAATCCGGCGATGCGGTAGGTTATGTTCGGTTTGTCAGAGCGGCCAAATCCGAGCAAATCCAATGCGACTACGCGATGTGTGGCGGAGAGCGCTTCAAAGCAATAGGCCCACTGGTCGGCGTCACCGCCAAGGCCATGGACGAGCACAAGCACTGGCCCGCTGCCGATATCGTAGTAACAGATTTTCCGCCCGAAGACGGTCGTGTTCTGCAACTTGGGGAGCGGCGGCAAGACAAACTGCGTAGCCGGCAATGGACCAGCGCTCATGGCATGCACCCAGCTCAGAGTATTTTCTTGCCGAAGGCCGACAGCGCCAGTTCGACCGCCAACTCCGCTGTCTGATTGCGCTCATCGAGGACCGGGTTCACTTCCACCAGTTCGAAGCTGAGCATGCGCCCGTGGTCGGCGATGATCTCCATCGCCAGGTGTCCCTCGCGATAGGTCGCGCCGCCCCAAACCGGAGTGCCGACGCCCGGCGCATCTTCAGGATCGATCCAGTCCAGATCGAGCGAGACGTGATAGCCCACGGTGCCGCGTCCAGCAATGCGGAGGGCCTCCTCCATCACCGAGCGCATGCCGCGTTCGTCAATGTCACGCATGGTAAAGACGTGTACGCCGGACTTCCTGATGTTTTCGCGCTCGTGATTGTCGACGTCGCGAATGCCCACCAGCACACAGTTGTCGGGTTGTACTTTCGGACTGAAGCCATACAGGTCGGTAA
>Ga0187880_1001424_pt1 | contig 19051 bp, 16 predicted proteins | sample June2016WEW_19_4_FD_132998 | JGI IMG/M metagenome (GOLD analysis project Ga0187880, IMG submission 132998) | Peatland microbial communities from SPRUCE experiment site at the Marcell Experimental Forest, Minnesota, USA - June2016WEW_19_40 | ecosystem: Environmental > Terrestrial > Soil >...
ACGACCTGGAATTCTTCTTCAGCCGCGGCGACGTGCGCGACCACGCCCTCACCAGCAAGTTGAGCCTGGAGGCGGCAGCGCGGGAGCTGCGCTATCGCTGGCTGGCTTCACTGTTCGAGTCGCACAATCTGAATGAGGTTGCGACCGGACACACGCTTGACGATCAAGCCGAAACCGTTCTGCTGAAATTTCTGCGCGGCGCAGGTACGCGAGGGCTGGCGGGAATTTACCCCGAGATCGCTAGCAGGGCTAAAGCCCCTAATTCTTTTCAATCCGCGGAACGCGGGTCTGAGACTTTCGGTTTGCCTCGACCGGAGGAATCGGACAAAAAGCAGCCCCGAATGGGGCGAAAGAGCTTAGCCCAGCACGGAGCCGCAGGCGGAGTGCTGGGTAACTCGGGGAATAGATCCGAGTCCCGTAGGGACGGCACACCTAGCGTCCGCATCATTCGCCCGCTGCTGGGAGTGACGCGCGAGGAGGTCGAGCTATGCCTCGCCGCTCTCGGGCAGACTTGGCGTGAAGACGAGAGCAACCTTGACCATCGTTTCGCGCGCAACCGAGTGCGACACGAACTGCTGCCGCTGCTGGAGCGTGAGTACAATCCGAATCTGCGGCGGGTGCTGAGCGACGCGGCGGAGCTGGCGCGCGCAGAAGAGGAGTACTGGCGGGCGCTGGTGGAACGGGAACTGGCCGCCCGCCGACGCAGCAAGGCGGAAATCCCTCAGGGGCTAAAGCCGGGCACTGGGGTAGCTGATAACGGCACGGCTGAAGCCGTGCCCCTTCAAAACGGCGTGGCAGCGCAGTGCCTCAGATTGATGAACTTCCGGACTCTTCCGCTCGCATTGCAGCGCAGGCTGCTGCGGCGATTTGTCGAGACCGCGAATCTCACATTGGACTTTGAGCATGTGGAGAAGCTGCTGCATTGCGCCCTCGGCAAATTGCCGAAGGCAGAGCTTCCCGGCGGATGGCTGGCGGTGCGCCAGGGTGGGTGCCTGAAATTGCTGGCGCCGCAGTCGGAACTGGCATGCTGCGGCTACCAGTACACCTTGCCGGTTCCCGGCGAGGTCCGCATCGCGGAAATCGGGTTGACCGTGCGATGCATCCCAGTGCCACAGGCATTTGCGAAGGAGGAGTCGCCTGACAGTCTGCTTAGCGCCGAGCTGCTCGGTCCGGAGCTGACGGTCCGCAACTGGCGTCCGGGCGACCGCTTCTGGCCTGTACACAGCAAGTCGGAAGAAAAGCTGAAGCGGTTGTTCTCCGAGAAGCACATTCCGGCCGGGCAGAGGCCGCACTGGCCAGTCGTACTCAAGGGCGAGCAAATCGTCTGGGTGCGCGGACTTCCGGTAGCGCGCGCTTTCGCCTGGACCAAGGGCGATGCGGTGAAAATCGAGCCGCTGGTTAGCACTTAGCATTTAGCACTTGGTATTTTGGCCGAACAGTTCGGCTGCCGTATCGCCGAATCCCGGCGGTCCTGCACTGACATGGTTCGCTTTAAGCGGCGGTTTTGCCAATTGCTAACTGCCAATTGCGAACTGCTAATTTTCTTTAACTCTTTCGTGTCGTTCCGTTTAGGCACGAGTTACAATCTAGAGAACGCCGAATTTGTACATCCGGCGTGTAAGCGTAGCATCTAAAGTGTAGGGCGCACTTTGTGTCTGTCCCGTTACACAGGAGTTTTTAGTGAATTCGACGGTCAAGACAGTCGTGTTCTGGCTGGTAATCGTGTTGTCGGGCGTCCTGCTATGGCAGGTCGTCAAGGCTGGCAGCTCGGGCGCCAAGCCACGCGAAATTAACCTCTCCGAGTTTCTCTCTCAAGTGGACCAGAGCAACGTCACCGAGGTGACGATGAATGGCCAGGAGGTTAGTGGCAAATTCAAGAACGACAAGGCTGGGTTCCATGTCACGGTTCCGGGGAACTATCCGGACATGTACAAGATCCTTCAGGACAAGAAGGTCAACATCACGGTGAAGGACCCGGCATCGGGAGGCTGGCCCTCCTGGCTGCTCAACCTGGCGCCGTTTGTGCTGCTGGGCGCGCTGTGGTTCATCATGATCCGCCAGATGCAGAGCGGCGGCAACAAGGCGCTGTCGTTTGGCAAGAGCAAGGCGCGATTGCTCTCCATGCAGCAAAAGAAGGTGACCTTCAAAGACGTTGCCGGCGTGGATGAAGCCAAGGAAGAGCTGAAAGAAATTATCGAGTTCCTGCGCGAGGCGCAGAAGTTCCAGAAGCTCGGCGGACGCATTCCCAAGGGTGTGCTGCTGGTTGGGCCTCCGGGAACCGGCAAGACTTTGCTGGCGCGCGCGGTGGCGGGTGAAGCCAACGTGCCCTTCTTCAGCATCTCGGGCTCGGACTTCGTGGAGATGTTCGTCGGCGTTGGCGCAAGCCGCGTCCGCGACCTCTTCGAGCAGGGCAAGAAAAACGCACCCTGCATCATCTTCATCGACGAAATTGACGCCGTGGGCCGCCATCGTGGCGCCGGCCTGGGCGGTGGACACGACGAGCGCGAGCAGACCCTGAACCAGTTGCTGGTCGAGATGGACGGCTTCGAGTCCAACGACGGCGTCATCCTGATCGCAGCTACCAACCGTCCTGACGTGCTTGATCCGGCTCTGCTGCGTCCGGGCCGCTTCGATCGCCGCGTCGTGGTCTCGCGTCCCGATGTCCGTGGCCGCGAAGAGATCCTGCGCGTGCATACCCGCAAGATTCCCCTCAATGACGACGTGAATCTTGCTGTGCTGGCCCGCGGCACACCGGGATTCTCCGGCGCTGACCTGGCCAACATGGTGAATGAGGCCGCCTTGGTTGCCGCCCGTCAGAACCGCAAGACGGTGCTGATGTGGGACTTCGAGCAGGCCAAGGACAAAGTGCTGATGGGCGCCGAGCGCAAATCCATGTTGCTCTCGGATGAAGAAAAGAAGGTGACCGCGTATCACGAGGCCGGCCACGCGCTAGTTGCGGCCCTGCGCGAGCACTCCGACCCGCTGCACAAGGTGACCATCATCCCGCGCGGCATGGCGCTGGGCGTCACCATGCAGCTACCGGTGGACGACAAGCACACCTACACGCGCGACTATCTGGAAACGCGACTGGCCATCATGATGGGCGGCCGCGTGGCCGAGGAGCTATTCCTGCATACCATGACCACCGGCGCTGGCAACGACATCGAACAGGCGTCGGACCTGGCGCGCAAGATGGTCTGCGAGTTCGGCATGTCCACGCTGGGGCCGATGACCTTCGGCAAAAAGGAAGAGCAGATCTTCCTGGGCCGCGAGATCAGCCAGCACCGCGACTTCAGCGAGGAGACGGCGCGGAAGATCGACCAGGAAGTTCGTCGCTTCGTGGACGAAGGTTACCAATCGGCGACCAACATCCTGAAGAACAATGGACCGATCCTGGAAAAGATTGCCGCAACGCTGCTGGTGCGCGAGGTGATCGACGCCGGCGAGATCGAGATGCTCATCGAAGGCAAGGAACTTCCGGAGCGCGTCGATCCCAACGCTCAACCGCCCAAGGACGATGTGCAGCAGGTGCTGAAGCCGGCCCCCGGCCAGCAACCCAACGTGGCCCCGGAGCGCCCGGCACAGGCGTAAGCAGCAACGAGCACAGGTAGCAATTAGCCAAAGATGAATGGGCGGCCAAAATGGCCGCCCTCACCTTTTGGGGACTGATCTCTGTGGGGGAATGAAGGACCCCTATTTGCGTGGTCGAATGGGGGAGATGATGTCGTCCGGCGGAACACCAATCTGCTGCAAATCTTCCTCGGGATCATTAAAGACAGGGGCCTCAGGATATATCGGCCCCAAGTAAGTCCCAGAAAGTTTTCGATCCAGTTTTTCTGCTCCGATCAGCTCGAGCAAGATCAATTGCGCTATTGTCCGACCGGGATACAGGATTAACGGAGTATTCGAAACGTTTGCAATTTCAAGCGTGAGACAGCCGCGATACGACGGATGAATCCAAGGCGCCGTCTCAATCACGATGAATGTTCGCGCTATCGATGACTTAGTGAGAATCTGGCCGGACAGATCCGACGGTAGCTTTAGGAATTCCAGGGTAGATCCTAGGACAGTTTGGTGAGCCGGAATCACCAAGAAACTCCCGAGGGGCACATGCACTCGTAGGTGCGACTGCTTAGCAAAATTCTTTGACGGGTATGTGAATGGCTGTGGAGGCACACGGGGCAGCAAGAAGTTGGTACCGAGCCGCAAGTCAATCGAATCGTCGTCCGCGTTCGACCGAAACAATGACGAAAGCTGCAGCAAAGGAGTAATTACCAGCGACTCAGCCTCTGTGATCGGCAAATTCAATCTTCGAGCGATTTCCTTTTTTCGAATGACTGACATTTAGGTAGCCTGCCGTGTAAGTAGACGGTGATCTTCCAAAGCTTTCAACATCCAGAGCTCCAAACGCTCACTGTATTTGCTGCGGTCAGCGACGGAATCTTTATCTTTGCCATCGATATTGTCAATTAACGTGGAAAGACTCGTTAAGAAAAACCGGAAGGCGGCGTTGATCAAGACCACCGGAGTAGGATGCACCATCAACTTACCTACGATGATGCTAGAGGGAACAACAGCGCGGCGAAGATACTCCGAGACTGTGTCAGCTTGAGTTTCGAACTGTGTCAGATCTTCACTGCATGGCGGCAGAATGCTGGATACAAACGGCCGCAGCCAGTCGCAAACTTCCCAGTAACATTGCAACAGTCGTACTTCACCTACTTGGTCTGGGACAGTCGAGGTAACGTGCAAGTCAGTACTCTTGTCCTTACACAACTTCAATACGTCTACCGAAGATGAAGCCCAGTTTTCGATGTCCCGCCACCAGCCCAAGTCGTTCAGCAGATTGTAATGAGAATGGAAACGCGCGATTTCGGCGGGGTGGTCTTGTACAAAGAAATAGAAGTCGTCGATCCTGCTCGATGGTCCGCCAACCAAGAGCGAAGCGCCTGTGAGCTCGATCAGAGCAAAAGAGTATGCCGGACCGATCAAGCAGATGGCGAAAAGATCGCAAAATGTCTCTTCGACCCATCTCCCAAGCGTATCGCGGCACAACGAGAGATCTTGATCATTAAGAGGCCCAGTATCGTGCTCCATTCGTTCAAGAGCGTGATCAATCTCATTCTCGATGTCAACAACTGCATCCTCTTGGTAGATGAAATGTCCCATTTCATGCGGAAGAAGGCAATTCAGGAAAAATCCATCACCTTGCGAATACGGGATACCGACAAGCCCCAATCGGGGCGGAAAATGCGTCCCAGAGACGAGATCCGCAATATCATTGGCGAATTCTCTGGCGAGCCCGGACGGCACTTGCAGGTAGTTCGCCCGATCAGTGTGAAACAGAGTGAACTTTACATCCTGTAGATCATCTGTTGCATTGATCTTGTCCTGCAGAGCGAGGATCAGGGGAGTCGGAAGGTGCAGGGTGTCCGCCGCCAAAGCGGGGCGCAAGTATTCGTGGAGGATCTCCCATCCGGCTCTTAATGAGAGTAGCTTTTGGCGCTTTGAATACGCGGTTCGAGGGTCCTTTGAAACCTCAACGGGAAAGTTGGACAGAAACTCTTGAGTTTCCCGCCCAAGGCACTCGATGTGACGAAGAAATTTGAGCGTTGGCTCCGGGTAAACCGGATACTCGCGATCACGAATATCCGCGCACATGCGGATCAGCGGGTCGATAAACCGATAAAGATCGGTGGCTTCTTTGCGTACTGTATCTGTTAGCGGTTCCAACTAACTCGCGCTAGCCCGCCTTATGACAGGCGGATAGTTGTAGTGATACAAAGCTCTTCTTTCAAGGGCGTCGAAGAACTGGATCGCGTCGAGTGCACCTTCATCCCGTTTCTGCTTTGTGTTGGCGCCGAGCGCGTCATGAAGCTTTTGAACCAGAACTCGTCGATCATCGGCCTGAACGACCTCATTGATTGTTACCACATTTTCATATCGACCGAATTCGCCGCGGTCTCTTAGAGATTTTACGGATGTGCTTTCGCCGACATTTTCCAGCGACGCCAAAACTTCCTTCAACGAAGCTTCAAGAAGCGGGCTTTTCCTCTCTTCTTCGACCAATGTGATCAGCGAATCAGTCAGCTTTCGGATCTTGAGAGCGAAAGCCAGATATCGCGGATTCTGTTGTGTTTGCAAAGCCCCTCCTTTCACCGTAATGTTTTGAACTCCGTATAGTATCTCAAGTTGCCTCTGTAAAGAAAAACTTTACAGAAATCGATAGTCAAGTATTACTTGACATAGAAGGCTCTGTCAAGCAAAACTTGTCCAGAGGTGCTTCGTTCAGATGAAAGACGTTAAGAACGCTGTAGGTGACGAGCTTCGTCGGGCAATCCGTGACCGCGGCTTGACCGTCGATGCAGCCGCCAAGCAACTTGGCGTGAGTCGCCAAGCGTTTCATAGTTATCTGAACGGTTCCTCGCTGATGCGGCCTGCGCGACTGGACAGAGCTGTGGAGATGTGGGACCTCCACCTGAAGATCGATAAAACAATTTTTGGAAAATTGGCTTTCCAGAAGGTGAAAGCAAAAGGTTTTTCAGCAATTCAAATGTCACTCTGGGATGCACTGGACTCCATCACTCAGGACGACCTGAAGATCACAGTCAGAAGAGTAGGATCCAGTCTCAGGGTGGCCGTTCACATTCAAATCCCGGCCTGACATCACAGTCTGTCAGCTGTGTTGGTTACGCTGCCACCCCAATGAGCGGCTTTTGCTTGGCGACGACTTCGCCGATTTCGACGGCGTCGATTGCTGAGTTGCGCAAGGCTGCCACCAAGCGCTCGGCATCTTTTTCCGCGACCGAGATCAGCAATCCTCCCGCCGTCTGCGGATCGAACAGCAGGGTGCGAATCTCCTCGGGCACGGCTTCCTCAAACTCGACACAACTTTCGGCGAAGTCGCGGTTCGCCTTCAGGCCGCCGGGAACGTACCCGGCGCGAACGCATTCCAGAGCGCCTTCCAGCAGGGACACACGCGAGGCATGAATTCGCAGGCTAACGCCCGAACCGATGGCCATCTCGCGCGCATGACCGATCAGCCCGAAGCCGGTGACGTCGGTCATGCCGTGCACCTCGAACCCGGGTGACGAAGTCACGATTTCTGCCGCGGTTTTGTTCAGGGCGGTCATGGAGCGAACCGCGTCGCGGACCCATGCGGCCTCGGCTTTGCCGCGTTTGATCGCCGTCGAGATCACGCCCGTGCCGATCGCCTTGGTGAAGACGAGCCGGTCGCCGGCCTTCGCGCCACTGTTGGCCAGCACTTTCTGCGGATGAATCGTCCCGGTCACGGCGTAGCCGAGCTTGATCTCTTCGTCGCGAATGCTGTGGCCGCCGATCACCGTACAGTGCGCCTCGATCATCTTCGATAGTCCGCCGGCCAGCATCTCTTCCAGTACTTTGAGGTCGCCGCTGTCGGGGAAACAGACCAGTGCCAGCGCGCTGATAGCGTGCCCGCCCATGGCGTAAACGTCGCTGAGCGCATTGGTGGCCGCGATCTGTCCGAAGACGTAGGGATCGTCAACGATGGGGGTAAAAAAATCGACAGTTTGAACGAGCGCCAGCCCAGGCGTGAGTTGATACACGCCGGCGTCGTCGGCTGTTTCGAAGCCGATGAGCACGTTGGGATCGTGTTGCCGGGCTAATTTCCCAAGCACCGAGTCCAGCACCGCCGGACTTAGCTTGCTGGCTCAACCCGCAGCTTTCACCATCTCCGTGAGGCGCGTTGTCTTGACGTCGGTCATGCAGGTTCATTCTAACAACCGCGCCGCGGTTGGCCGTTAGCATTTGGCACTTAGCACTTAGTGAAGCCGCCGAACGAAACGCCAAATGCCAAGCGCTAAGTGCCAACGGCCAACTGCTAACAGCCCTACTTCAGCTTTAAATTCACCAGCTCGATCTCCGGGTAGTTCCGGTTCCAGTCGGCGGAGATGTGCTCCAGGGTCACACGGACCGTCTTGGTCTGGCCGGGAGCAATCGGCGAGCGGCCCAGGTCCACCAGGTCGGGATATCCGCCCATCTGGTTTTCCGCCAGCACGTGCAGCGGCAGGGTCTCGGTCTGCACCACCTGGTCCAAGGTGTTCTTGAACACCGCCTTCATGTCGGCGCCCACCAACGCTCTGTCACCCGTGTTCGTGATACTTACATCGAGATAGGTAACCGTGCCTCCGACATAGTTTTCCGCAGCGCTCAGCTTGGGATTCGAGAGCTGCAGCTTGGCCGCATAAGGATTGGTCTGCGGGCCGGTTGGTGCGTGGCTGCGCGTGAGCGCGATGATGATCGCAATTACCACCACCACGGCGATCAGGCCCATAGCGATAGGCATCCAGTTGCGCTGTTGCGCGGGAGGCTGGGCGGGCGTAAAGAGGTCGGCCATGACTTGTCAAGATTTTACTCCGGCTGGTTCCCATCTCGCGTTCGGGCGCAGGGGCGGCGGACAAAGTGATGTAGGCCGGAATGAACATTCCGGCCTGCAGGTTGATTTCAGATGCAGTTGGGAGTTGCGGGACGTAATCCACAGACGGGGGAGGACTGTGAATCAAAAAAGAATCCCGAGGGCTATGTTGGGCCGTGGTTCTCGACCAGCGACTTGCATTCAGTTCCTGCTGGACTGTGCGACTGGTACTGGCGTACACAGGGCATGTTCAGCTTGAATTTTGGGCTCGTCACCAGCCGGAATGACCGCTCAACGCCTCGGGATTCCGTCTTGCCCTCGACCGGTCTCGCATTTTCGTCAGCCGACAGTCGCTGCCTACCGTAGTGGTTCTTCTACGTCCGCTCCCGAAGAAGCAGGCGCAGTGAACTCGCTTCAGACTTTAGTCTCTGCCGACTTGGAACAACTGCAAAACTGTCAAGGAACGAGTGTGTTTTTACTCCTGCCACGGCGAATGTCAATAAATTTTTCGCAATTTTATCTCTTGTGTTTTCAATCGAGTGCAGCTCGTCCACAGCGGCATGCCGAATTTTTGTGCAATCCTGAAAACCAAGATTGGCGAAGTGTCTTCGGGACGCTAATTTCGCTGGCTTCGCCAAATGGAAAGGTTGGCTCATGGTCACGGTGACCGCGCGCGCAATTGTGAAAATCTGGCAAGAACCATGTCCCGCGCGGCATTCGCGCAATCTGGATTTTTCACTCAAGTGACTGGACCGATCAACCGGTAGCATGACACCACTTTCGCCGCCATTTGTTACCATCGCCAGTCATGCCTCTGCTGGAAGCCCGCCACCTCACCAAGACCTTCAGCTCCGGTCAGACCATGTTTGGGACCGGGACTACCGGGCAGCTGCGTGCCGTCGACGACGTGTCGCTGGCAATCGAGTCCGGAGAGACGCTGGGGCTGGTCGGCGAATCCGGCTCCGGCAAGAGCACGCTGGGGCGAATGCTGCTGCGGCTCATCGAACCGGATTCGGGCGAGGTGTTCTTCGATGGTCATGACGTATTGCGCGCCGGCGGAGCCCAACTCCGTCGCTTGCGTCGTGACATGCAGATCATCTTCCAGGATCCGTTCGGCTCTCTCGATCCCCGCATGACAGTCGAGCAGATTGTCTGCGAGCCCATGGCCATCCATGGAACCGACGGCCGTGCCGACCGCCGCCAACGCGCAGCCGAGGCGATGCGTGCCGTGGGAATGGATGCCTCTGCTCTCGGGCGCTACCCGCATGAATTCAGCGGGGGACAGCGCCAACGCGTCGGAATCGCGCGCGCCCTGGTGTTGCGGCCGCGATTCATCGTCGCCGACGAACCGGTTTCCGCGCTCGATGTCAGCGTCGGTTCGCAGATTGTCAATCTGCTGAAGCAACTGCAACGCGATTTCTCGTTGACTTACCTCTTCATCTCGCATTCGATGCCCATCGTGCGCTATCTCGCCAACCGCATCGCGGTCATGCAACACGGAGAACTGGTCGAGGTTGGCGCTACCGAGCAGATCACCACTGCGCCGCAGCATCCCTACACGCGCAGTCTGCTGGCAGCCACTCCGGAGATTGAATTCAGCTCGCGCTGAAAGCGGCCCTCTCCAAGGACGGTTCGAGCGATTACACTTTGGAGGGGGTGCGCGATGATGCGGCAAATGAGTTTTCTCCTTCTGTTGAGTTCGACATTATGGGCGCAAAGCGCTGGCGGGCACCTCAGTCCGTCGGCTCAGGGCAGGCAAAGTCAGGCAGACACGGCGGGGCAAGCTACGGCGCAGCCATCGCCTGGCGAAGCGGGTGACGATCTGGCGCAAATGCGAACCGATCTGAACCACATGGAAAGTCTGCTCAACAACATGAGCAGCGAGATCACCTTCCTGCGGGACCAGAACCTGCAAATCCTGCTCAACAGCAACGCCCGCATGTGGACGATCCTGATTCGCGACCTGCGCCTGCAGATCGATCGTGAGGAGCGGCGCCGCACCGGCAAAAAGACGCCGTCGGCGGCAGAGCGCCAAGTTCCACCGGTCAAGCCGCATCCCTAGCAGGCTGCGCAAAAGGGAGGGAAAGCTGGTTGTTCCGCTAGGAACATCTATTTCTCCCACTTTACCCTCCATGAGACGCGAAAAACTGTTTTCGTCAGACAGATATTGGCATCTTTTTCACAGATTTGGTCCACTTTAGCTGGCCGTGGAATCGCATCCCGTGAGCTAGCTATTGCGAATCGCAACAGTGCAGCTTCGGGAAGGCCAACCCTCGCTAAGGTGCGCTGTGTCACAGCGCACGTCCGCCGGCAAGGCCGACAATAATAGCAGCGGATGCCGCGAGGATGACTGCCATGTTGAATGTCCAAGACGAGTGCGACCTTCCGGAAGACGACGGCTACGACTTGTTCACGCGGGAAACCGAAGTCGAGCGGCGCCGTTGGGATGAGCTGTGTTTTGGGACAAGACGCAGGGTTGGCGACGATCGCGAATGCCCGAGCTTTTCCGTAACCCCGTACCGCGCTAAGTAGGGCAGGGGCAAGCCTCGATGCGATGAGGTCTCGGCCGTGCTTGTTCACATCAACTCCCTCGACTCCCTGGAAAAATTTCCTCGCAGTTGGGGGTTGCCATGCGCAGCATCGATCTCTGACTGATTGACTCGCGATTCGACTTTATGTGTTCACAAGTAGGCATCACTTCCGCCTTTTGCTCTTTGCTATTCGCTCTTCGCTTCTCGCTCTCGCCTTTCGCTTTGGTCACTAACCTCGAGCCCCTTTTCTAGCCACTAACAACTATCCACTGACCACTGCCTTCCACCCCCCCTCCCCCTCCAGTAAAGTATTTAGTATGAATACTTTGGCTGCAAAGTATTGATTGCATTGCGGTTATTGCCATCCATAAGTTGCCTGTTTTGAATACTTTGAGTGGACCCATGTAAAGTATTGATTCCCGGTAACTTGCAGGCAAAGTATTGCGGAATAAGGACTTGCATAATTCAGTCTCCCGATCAGGCGCGGCTACTGGCTACTGACTACCGGCTACTGGCTACTGGCTACTGACGACTGACAACTGCTCCTCCATAAACACAAATGGGCAGGAGCGCCGGGCGCGGCGGATCCTGCCCTACAAGCAGAGTATGTGTCTGGTCGGCAACGCAGTCAAGTTACGAAAGTAGCAATTGGCGCGCCTATTTTGCTTCCCCTCCCGGAACGGGAGGGATGCGATCTGGACGCGATCGCACGACCCCAGCGCCTCGGGCGCGAAAGATGATAGCCCACCGTTTCAACGGTGGGTGGGATTAAAAAGAGAGTCGAGTCCCCCGGGGACGGCACAGGATTTTGTCCTGGAATTTGCCCCGCCCTAGCCAAAACCGGGCTAGAACAGGGCACCCCAGATTTGGGATTTGCATGTATCTCCGCTTGGGCGGGGCACCCGGCATGTCTATAAAAAACACGTACCGCTCCTGTTAGTCAGCATACTCGTAATCGGGATCATCCACTCTTGTGAAACGCTGTTCGGTGAGGTCAAACTTGCGACAAGCGCTGGTCTTGCGGACGACCTTAGAGTTGTCGACATAGATGACTTGAACCAGAATATAGACAGCGAAATCGCCGTCTATGATCCGGCAGGCGTCATCCGCACCAAGCACGACATTGAAGGAAATTTCTGTGGATTCTCCGGGGGCGAGTATCACTCCTATGCCTCGCTCCGGACGACCCCTATCAGGTCGCTCCATCGGAAGTCCCTTTTCAGCCCAAATTCCATCGACAACATTTTGAATCGTAGCCGAGAACCCGCCAACGTTGGCGAGGGTGTAGTAGCCAACAAGCGCGGCAGACCACTGATTCATTGGAGACTGCCTGTTAAGTTTGGTCAATTCAGGAATGACTATGTTCCGAATGGTGATCTTCGGTCTGTGAGTCAACAGCAGGGTTTGTTCCGTGATGTCCGTTTGGCGTTTAATTATCCAGAGAGTTTCCAAACCAATGCCAGCGGCGATGACGGCCAAGATAGCGAGCGCAAGATTGGGCCAATAAATATCCCAGAGTGGTGGCCTCCGCTGTGGTTTGTCGGCGGCTGTCTGTTGATGATCTTCGAAGGGTTGATTGTTTACCACCGCGACCGAGCTAGCGGTCGCTGGGTTCGGTTCGGTTTCGTTTGCTTCCTTTGTGGTGTGTTTCTGTTGCTCCCCCCACACTGGCCGGGTTGGTAGCCAGAGAACGAATACCAGCATCAAGCAAGACGCCCACTTTGTAAACACGTTAGAATGCTCTCATGCCCAACGAAAAGACGCCAGAAAAACCCGCGAAGCCAAAATCAGAAGACGATCCTTTGGACACCGAGACAGACGAGAAGAAGTTCGAGGACGATCTTCGGGTAATGCTTAAGGCGAGACCGTTGCCGATGAAGAAGCGAAAAGGCACCTCGGGGAATTAGCGTTTGCGCTTAACAGTCCGAGGTCTGGTGGGTGAAGCGGATACCCGTATTTACCGTTTCCTGAGTTGTTTCTTATCTACCGATTGAAACATTGCCTCGACTGTCTGTTCTGTAGTCTGTTGAAGCGTAAAGTCGGCTGGAAATATCCTATCAGCCGCCTCGGCAAACAACTCGAAATTCTCTTTACACGGAAAAAAATCCTTTCGGTGTTTGTGAATAAACGAGTTGATGGCAAAGTAGAAGGTGCGGCAAGCTGTTGCTCCGCCCATCTCAGGGTTGGTTTCGCAAGCTAGTTCACTCTGTGAGAACTGATCTTGCACAAACTGATCCCAGTCTTTTTGCGCTTGCTTCTTTGCTTGGTGGTTCTGAATTGCCGCCACTATGATCGCGCCAAGAGATGTTCCGATAATCTGTCCGGCTTCGTAGTTCCGCTGAATTCGTACCTGAGTTGTATTGTCGCTATCGTAGGTTGTGCAACTGAGACTGTCAGCGATCCGAGAGCAATAGGTCTGCGATGATGCCGCATTGTTGTAGCTCGTACACGCGATGTTACCACCAACGTTTGTACAGTATGTTTGTTCTTGTGCCGAAGCCGCGCTAGCGGCTAACAACACTACTATTGCGAGCATTTTCATTGATTCTTCTCTCCGCGTTCGGAATGCTGCCTTAGGAGTGAAGCAACACTTTTGAGGGTTGGTGAAATCCGCACCAACCCCCTGACGCGGGCAATACGCCCACGGCAAACGACTCGCGCAGCAGGTCTAAATCGCTTTACAGCGACTCATCGTCGGGTGTGCATCGGTTATAGCCTAGCCCACCAAGATGCGCCGCTTCTAGAAAGCGGCGGCAGGACAGTAAAAACCCCACGTTGCCGGAGTAACCCTTGCTGTCCGCACTGCTGGCACCGGGACTACCTCATGAGGTAAGTGATTAGCTTACGCATGAGTTCACCTCCGTAACCGGAGTTCCGGTTCGCTGTAGAGTGTAACTCTTAGAACACTTCGCGAGTCAGTTTTTTGTTAGCTCGGCAAACGGCATCGCTTTCTTCTTGGCGACAGCCGTCACCGTATCCGTGAACAGGTTCGGGTCGTGACGGCGGTTGAATCGAAACTCGAACTCGCCAAGATAGCGGTTCAGGTGCTTGACGCTGACCCAGTGAAAGTTTCCGATGATGCCGGGTGCCCCATCCTTGTCCGCTGCTTTCGCGGACAGGATGGGAGCAACGGAATAGTGTCGCCGGCTGAAGCCGGCTCGGGGTCTGTTGTGGCGTTTACCCAGGACTTCCGTCCTGGGCTAATTTTGTTCCGCCCTGACGGGCTGGTTCCTGCTCGTAGCCCGGCTTTGGGTAGGGTGGGGCAAATTCAAAGACAAAATTCTGTGCCGTCCCCGGGGGACTCAACCCACTTTTTCACGCCTACCCACCGTTGAAACGGTGGGCTATCATCTTTCGCGCCCGAGGCGCTGGGGTTGTGCCAGTTGCGTCCGGCGCCGGGGATGCCCCATCCTTGTCCGCCGCTTTTGCGGACAGGATGGGAGCGGACGATGAGCCCTGCTGGTAATCACGCCCATACAACGGTGTCGCCGGCTGAAGCCGGCTCGGGCTCTGGTGTGGGGTTTACCCAGGGCTACGAGTGTGCGTGAGAACCTCTGCCGTCCCTACGGGACTCGGGTCACATATCCCACCTTACCCAGCGCTGAAGCGCTGGGCTAAGATATTCCGTCCCTTCGGGACTCTATTGTTGGCCATTCTAGGTTTGCTTCTCCCACCGCATTTTCGAAAAGTGAGTTCTCACGCACACTCTTACGTCCTGGGCTAATTTTCTTTCGCCCTGACGGGCTCGTTTCCGCTCCGGGTTAGCAGGCCTGCTCTCCTCAAGCTGCAACGGATCACGTTGAGGGGGGACGGCAGCACTTTCCAGCGCTTTGTGACAAAATTCTTCTCCAGAGGTGCTGCATGGCTCTCAGCTTCGCCAACGACATTCGCCCGTTGTTCCGTGACACTCCTGATGTGGACACCATGAAACAGTTCGGCATGGATCTGTCGGCCTACGAGGACGTCAAAACCCACGCTGAGGCGATCTACTCCCGCCTTGACGATGGCAGCATGCCGTGCGACGAACCCTGGCCCAAAGCGCAAATCGCAAAGTTCAAGCAGTGGATGGACGACGGCATGGCGCCGTAAACTGCGAGCCGAACCGAATCACGCAAACCCCAGACTTCCCACTTCATCAGCTTCAGGCGCGCCAGCCGGCGGCTGCCGTATTCTTCGCTGTCGCCCCGTGCCAGCAAAACATGCCCAGACGCGGTAGAATAACTGGAACGAAAGCGATTTTGGTTCCGGGTGAGACTGTGCGTGTGCAGAGGCCCGCCTGATCAGGTATTTGATGAAGAGATTTGCTGTCCTTCTGCTTGCCACATTCGTCGGTGCACCCTGGCTGATGGCCCAAACCAGCCCATCGGCTGGCCAGAACGACACCGTCGTCGAAGAAATTATCGTCCGCATCAACAACAACATCATCACCCGGGCCGATCTGCGTCGCAGCCAGGAGCAGTTGCAGGCCGATTCCCGTCAGCCGGACCCCTCCGGTGGTTCGCCAGACCCCAAAGAGCGCGAGCAGGACTTGCTGCGCGATCTGATTGACCAGCAACTGCTGCTGCAAAAGGGCGAAGAGCTGACGATCTCCGCCGACACCGACCTGGTCAAGCGGCTGGACGAGTTGCGCAAACAGATGCACGCCGAGGCTATGGAGGACCTGGAGAAGGCGGCCCAGGCGCAAGGCGTCTCGTGGGAAGAATTCAAACAGAACCTGAAGAACAGCATTATCACGCAGAAAGTGATCGGTCAGGAGGTGGGCGGGCACATCAACGTGTCGCAGCAGGAGATCCAGCAGTTTTACGACCAGCACAAGAGCGAGATGGAGCGCCCGGAACGGGTGCGCATGATCGAAATTCTGATTTCTACCCAGAACAAAGCGGCGGTCAAAACCGGGAAAGGGCAGGAGGCGCTGCCGGAGACTCCGAGCCCGGAAGTGGTTGCCGCCGCCGAGGCCAAGGCGGACAAGGTTTACGACCTGCTGAAGAAGGGTGGCAAGTTCGAGGACTTGGCCAAGCAGTACTCGGACGGCCCGACGGCCGATTTGGGCGGCGACCTGGAATACTTCAAGCGCGGTACCCTTTCCAAAGACCTCGAGGAACGGGTGTTTGCCATGAACGCGGGTGCTTACAGCGAGCCGGTGCGCACCAATCAGGGCTGGGTCATCTTGAAGGTCACCGAGCACCAGACCGCCGGCATTCCTCCTCTGAAAGAAGTGGAGGGCCGGATCCAGGAACAGATTTACATGACCAAGATGCAGCCCGCGCTGCGCGATTACCTGACTAAGCTGCGCGAGGATGCCTACATCGACATCAAGGCCGGCTACACGGACACCGGCGCCAGCCCCAACGAAACCAAGCCGATCTACACCACCACCGCGACTGAAGGCTCGTCGAAGACAAAGAAAAAGAAGAAGTTCGGTCTGTTCTAGAGGTCAAGTTGCCGTAATTGGGTAGTGTGCCGTCGTGGGGCACCCGCAAGAATCTGTAGCAACCAGATAGGTGAACAGAGGCTCTCGCCCTGCGTTTCTCTGGCGCCATCCCCAGCCAAGTGCGATACCATGAAGCCCTGGTCGCATTGTCTGGCCCGCGATGTGCCCACGGTTCCCGCTATGAAGGAATTCTACATTTGCGATTGCGCCCGTCTGGAGAACCAGACCATCACCTCGCTGTTCGTGGTAGCCGCCAAGCAGGTGAAATCGAAAAAGAGTGGTGACCTCTACCTTTCCGTTGTCCTGGCCGACCGCAGCGGGCAACTGCAAGCCAACATGTGGGACAACGTCGCCGACACTCTGGACTCCTTCGAGCAGGACGACTTCGTCAAAGTGAAGGGCGTGGTCCACAAGTACAACGGCCGCTGGCAGCTCACCATCCACAAGTTGCGCAAGCTGGAAGATGCGGAGATCGACTACTCCGACTACCTTCCCAAGACCTCGAAGGACATTGATCAACTATGGCGCACGTTGACTGACTTCGTCGACAGCATCGAGAATCGCTGGCTGAAATCGTTGCTCCAGGAATTTATGGCCGACGAGGCCATCGTCACCGCGTATAAGAGCGCCCCTGCGGCCAAGACCCTGCACCACGCCTTCGTCGGCGGCCTGCTCGATCACGTGGTCTCGCTGTTCACGGTTTGCGACCTGGCCGCCCGCAACTATCCTCAGGTGAATCGCGACCTGCTGCTGACCGGCGCCTTCCTGCACGACATTGGCAAGCTGCACGAACTCGCGTATCAGCGCTCGATTTCTTACACCACTGAGGGCCAGTTGCTGGGGCACATGATTATCGAACTGGAAATGCTGCACCAGAAGCTCACTCATTTGCCTGGCTTTCCGGCCGAGCTGAAGATCCTGATCGAGCACATGATCATCAGCCATCACGGGCAGTATGAATTCGGTTCGCCGAAATTGCCCATGTTTCCCGAGGCGCTGATGCTGCACTATCTCGACGATCTCGACTCCAAGATGGAAAGCATGCGCGCGCAGTTTGAACGCGAGGCGGAGTTCGACAGTCCGTGGACCAACTACAATCCATCGCTCGGGCGTCCGCTGCTGAATAGCAAGAAGTTTCTGGAGAAAGGCTTGGCGGCGTCGCGCGAGGCGGAGTCGCGAAAGTCGGCGGCAGTTGCTGGCGATCAGAGTGCCGCACCGCCCCCGGCGGTCGTGCAGCACGTCGAAGCCCAACCGGAAACCGCGCCCACCCAACCCGCCGAAAAAGGGCTGGCGGTATCTCCCTTGGAAGCGCTGGAGCGTAAGTTTGCTTCGCACAAGGTAACGCCGGCCGGCACCGGAAAATCGTCGTCCTGACGGCGGCTGCCAGGAACCTACATGCTCGACTTCACATGCTCTGAATGGCTGTCGTTCGACTGTTACGGCACGCTGATTGACTGGGAAACCGGTCTGCTCGGCTATCTGCGCCCGTTGCTGGCGAGCAAGGGCCACGCGCTCAGCGATGCACAGATCCTCGACCTGTATTCGGAGTTTGAGCCGCGCGCCCAGAGCGGCCCCTACCGCTGCTATCGCGATGTGCTGGCGCAGGTGGTTGGCGACTTCGCGCGCCAGTTGCGCTTCTCGGTCAGCGCCGCCGATGCCAACGGATTGGCGGAATCGATCCGCAACTGGCAACCCTTTGCTGACACGGTTCCCGCGCTGCGCCGTTTGCAGTCGCGCTACAAACTCGCGGTGCTCTCCAATATTGACGACGACCTCTTCGCCTACACCGCGCCGAAGCTGGAGGTGGACTTCGACGCCGTCGTAACCGCGCAACAGGTGCACAGTTACAAACCGTCGTTCAATAATTTCGAGGCGCTATTGCGCCGTTACCAAATTCCGCGCGAGCGCCTGCTGCATGTCGCCGAGAGCTTGTACCACGATGTGGTACCTGCGCATTCACTGGAGATCGCTACCGTGTGGGTCAATCGCAGGCAGGGCAAAGAGGCGGCAGCCACCAAACTGGTCGAAGCCCATCCTGATCTGGAAGTGCCGGATATCGGCAAGCTGGCGGAGTTGGCGGTGCCGAAGGGACAGAAGTAGCCGGTGTCATCCTGAGCGCGGTCCCGCGGCGACCGAGGCGAAGAATTCTTAGGGTCCGCAATATCACAGGGTCTGTCCTCCTTCATCACCCCACCTTGTGATGTGCCACACAGATTCCAGTACGCCAGAAGGAGAAACTTATTGGGCGGCAGCTTGATGCTGCTTTGTGGACATTGCTACGAGGCAAAGTACGCTCCCCTCGCCCTTATACGCGATTGCATTCCATAGCCTGCTCGTCTCGAACGTGAAGAGGGGATTGCCTAATCAAAGGGTTGCCGATTCCCTCGTCAGTTTCCGATCTTCCGGCAGTTACGATGCTGGCGCGTCCACCGAGCCCCGCTCCCGTCGGGGCAATAAGCTGACCTTCTGTCGCACTTCATCTTCTGGAGGCTTTCATGCTTCACCTCGACACCGGTAATACCGGTTTCATGATTTTATGCACCAGCCTGGTCATGCTCATGACCCCGGGCCTCGCCTTCTTTTACGGCGGGCTGGTAGGACGGAAGAATGTCCTTGCCATCATGATCCAGAGCTTCGTCTCGATGGGCTGGACGACTGTCATCTGGTATCTCTACGGATATTCGCTGTGCTTCA
>Ga0187880_1001430_pt1 | contig 19023 bp, 18 predicted proteins | sample June2016WEW_19_4_FD_132998 | JGI IMG/M metagenome (GOLD analysis project Ga0187880, IMG submission 132998) | Peatland microbial communities from SPRUCE experiment site at the Marcell Experimental Forest, Minnesota, USA - June2016WEW_19_40 | ecosystem: Environmental > Terrestrial > Soil >...
CCGGTCGGCCTTCCTCATCTGCGGGTGGGTCCCGATAAGGTCGAGTCCGGGCCGCACCGGGCGAATGTAGGCTCGTGCCGAGGGGGTCGGGACCTGGCGCAGGATCGCGTCCAGCCCGATGTTCGGCTCGGAGGCGACGCCACACAGCTCGGTCAGGTCGGCTTGCCGGTCGGCGTCGATCAGGAGCACGGGAGGGTCGAGGACCGCCAGCTCCGCCCCGATGTTTTGGGCAGCTGTCGTCTTGCAGACGCCCCCCTTGTCCGCCATGAGCCCGATGATCATCGCCGCGCCCCCTCGAGGAGCGTCCCCAGGTCGCTGGGGTCGATGTGCGACAGGGCCGCCTGAATGAGCTCGCTGTAGGTCGGCTTGCGGTAGCCGGCGGCGAGGGCCCGGGCCTGGAGGTCGACGAGGCGCACCAGGGTCTCGCGGGAGAGGTGAAGCCGGACCTCGTGGCCTGCTGGAGCGGTCATGGACATGGAGTAGGTGTGCTCCCGGGGGACGTCGTGTGGTGCCGTCAAGCGGGAAGGATAAGCGGACCTGCCCGGATCCGTCAAGGCATCACGCACATGTGCCGTGCCACGGCATTGGTGAGCTTTGCCTCACGAAACTACCCGGTAGCGCGCCCACCGCGTCGTGGGACCGCCACCACGACCGCGAAGCCTTACGCCGGTCCTCCCGCCCTCCACCGAGCTTGATGCAGTCCGGCCAAAGTGCGGCATCTTGCACATATGCCGTGCCACGGCATCGGTGAGCTCTGCCTCGCAAAACTACCCGGTAGCGCACGGCAGCCGTGCGGCCGCCACACGGACCTCGGCCTCCGACTGCTGCCCGCGCCGCATCGGGCAGCCGATCGGTTGATGCCGGGCTCTACAGGAGTCCGGGGGCGGAGATCTTCGGCTTGTGATGATCGCGGAAGTTGCGGCCAAGCGGGGTGTCGCGGAGTTCAGACGCGATCTGGTAGTAGCTCCTCGCAAGGTTCATGAGCCCAAGCTGATCCTTGCTCGAGATGACGTAGGCGCTTCCGCCTGTGGGTCGCCACTCCCAGACCATGCTGCCCACGTCGGCCGGGTTGCGAACCGAGAGCTGGGGCTCGCCTGCCGGCGGTTGCCAGCCGCGGGCGGCGCACACCTGGAGAAGCGCTTCTACGAAGGAGGTGCGCTCGGCTTGCGTGAGCGGTACCAGTTCAAAGGCCTGCCGCTCTGCCGCCTCTTGGAGACGAGATCGCATCTCCTTCTCATAGTCCGCGGAAGTCGCTCTTGGGCCGGCTGGCAGGGGCCTAAGGCCAGCGACAGCTAGACCGGTAGTGTCCAACCGCGATAAGGCTTGCCTCACATCTCGCCAGTCAGGCATGCGGTAGTAGGCGCGGCGCCCCTGCCGGGTCGACTGACCCGACTTCTCCAACAGGCCGTAGCTGGCCAACACCCGAAGGCCAGGAGCCCAGTGTCCCGCCTCCTGTAGCACCCACCGCCCCGCGAAGCGGCCGCCGTAGGGCTCGCTCTCCTCCGCAACCTTGCACGCTGCCCTGAGGACGGGGAGCCACTCTGGGCGTTCCCGTACCAGCTCGGCGACCCTGTTCCAAGCCTCCTCGACGCTCACGATAGCCATCGTACTACAGAAGCCTCCGAAACTACTAGCACTGCGTAATGTGGTAGGCTCCCGCTATGCTGGCGTTGGTCGACGAGTCCATCCTCCTTCCGGGCCACGGGTGCTATCTCCTGGCCTGCGTGGTCATCCCTGACGATGGGCGAGCATCTATCCGTCGCCGGGTCCGACGGGCTGCGGTCGGCACGCATTTTCACTGGAAGGACGAGCGTGACGATGCCCGGCTGCGGATGCTCCGTGTGGCCGCCGAGCAGGCCGTCCGGCTCATCGTCCTGGCATGCCGCCCGATAGTCCGCCGCGACCACGAGCGAGCCCGAACTCAGCTGCTGACTGGTCTCCTCGGGGAGCTCGCCGCGGGGACAACTCTTGACCTTCTCATCGAGAGCCGCCAGGAGGTGAATGACCTCAAGGATCGTAAGGTGATCGCCGCGGCGGTGGTTGCGCGACAGATCTCGGCAGACCTCAATTACGCCCACAGTGGGCCGGACCAGGAGCCGCTCCTCTGGCTCGCCGATGCTCTCGCAGGCGCCGGTATGGCCCATATCCGCGGTGACGACCGCTTCCTGGCCCGGCTGCCCGCTGACCATCTGACGATGAGAACGGAGGCCCTCAGAAACGCCGCGAGCCCGGCTTCCCGACTCCGTCGGTAACACCGGGCTCACTTCCCGCGGCTACTGCCTTGGGCTGCGCATAGCATACCCGGCAGCATGCCCCACATGATAGTGGGAAAGCCTCATTAGATCCACAAGCTACCTAATGTGGTAGTGGCGGACCCGGTTATGCGCGGCGGCGGTGTGCGGGACGCAAGTCACACCCCCAGCAGCACCTCGGACCCCTAGCGGCGGAGTCGAGGCGGACCGGCTCAACCACGCACGGGCCCACTGGATGTGGGCGGTGAAGCCGTCTCTGGCCGCCGCGGGCGACATTCCCTTGGGTTGGTCGAGCGTATGGTCGTGCGATGCCGGATCCGGTGGGACAGGGCGCTGGCTCGTGGGCACGAGCGACCGTGCTGCCCCGCGCATCCTCTCTTGCGGGGCTGATCGTCTTGGCCGTGTCCATAGCGTTCGGAGGGGCGCTCGCGAACCTGCTCATCGCCAGCAATGCCCCTCTCGTCATCGTCGCGCGTTCCGTGCTGGGAGCGGTAGTCGGACTGGCGGTTGGCCTGATGCTGCTATTTGGGTGGTGCCTGATCCGCGCCCCCTATGAGCAGCGCGACGTTCTTCGCCAGCTGGTTGGAGACGGCGGCGCATCTGGCGAGAGCGTCGCGGCTCTGATCGACTGGCTTCGGGCGACGCCGGTCCCGATCTACGACAAGGGCCGGTCGGTGAGCTTGGGAGAGGTTTGCCAGGCGCTCCAGCAGGTTGGGCTTGCCCGATGGGTCAGGGAAGAGTGGATCAGGGGTGGGTTGAACAAGGCTATACCGCCCGTGGATGGGGAGAAGGGGTTATCAAACGCCGACGCAGCGCTGGTTGACCTGGCCGAGCACGAGATCATCGAAGAGGTACGGGTCGACCAGATTGACCAGGAGCCCATACGCTCGTCGATCTACCCGGTAATGAATCGAGCAGTCTCCTCCGCAGGGTCAGAGGGCAGCCGTAGCGTTGATCGATCCTATAGTCGATTCCGCTTCACGCCGCACGGTCGCCGGGTGCTCCGCCTCCTTGCCAAGGAGACGGCCGAGCCTGAGGGGCGCTGGGGAAATGCCCCACCTGTGTAGCCTCACCATGTTGTCGGTTCTGAAGGCCTGGTCGGAGACCACGGTGGGCATTGAGGGTCCGCGGGTGGCTAGCGCGCAAGCTCCCAGTCGAGGTAGGCGCGCAGCAGCGTCACTCCATGTTGCCGGCAGCGCGCCAGGGTGCCTGGCGGGAGCGGCTCAAGCGGTTCGTCGGCCGTGTGCCGGAGCCCGTGCACCGGCTGGTTGCTGAACTTGCCGATATCGTTGAGGACGCTTTGGTCGATGCCGAGCGTCCGGGCCACCGCATCGCGCCCTCCGCCCACCGCGCCCACCACGATCTCGAGCAGTGCGTAGAGTTCCTGCATGGCCGTACGCTCACTGGCTGTGGGCGCGGTAGCGCGTCGCAGATGACCTCGGGCCCTGGCGATGTGCTCTCTGGCGAAAAGCGCCCGCTTGGCGAGCCCGAGCTGCGCTCGCTGGCGGCCGATATCCTCCAGGCGACCGGAGAGCTGTGCACGGGCTTGCCCCTCCTCCTCGTCGAGCTCGAGTTCCCTGGTCGTCGCCGGCTCGAGCAGGGGCGGTCGGTCGAGCAGGATGGCCCGCAGGAACAGCAGGTGAGTTTCTGGTGAGAGTCCCCGGCTGGTTGGCACGATGTCGACACAGCCACGCCCCCAGGGGATCTCCGCCGCGATGGGCTCACCAGCGCGGTTCTCGGCGATGACGTGCGCGCCATCGAGCCCGACTACCCAGTCGGCGATCGTGGCGTCGTAGCTACCCTGGATCACAGGGACAAGGGGGTGGTGCTCATCGACCACGACGACGTCGGTGCCCGGGCCTTGTTCGGCGGCGGCGCTTGGATGGGGGTGCGTCCCCAGGCGTTGGGCGGCGATCGCTTCCATGAACCAGGCCCAGGTGTCGACGTAGACATCGGGCGGCGAGACGAGGCCGGCCGGCGCCAGCGCGCGTACCACGAGGAGGCCACCGCGCTCGAGGAAGGCGCGGCACTGACCCGTGAGGGCCTCCATTCTCCGGATGCGCCGGCTCACCTCGCCGAGGGAATGGCCGTAGGCAACGTCGCCCGGGGCAGCCTGATAGGGCTCGACACCACCGTGGTAGGCCTGCCAGTTGGGGTCGAAGAGGATCCCGTCGTAGCCAGCCAGCTTCTGCGCCTCGTCCAACGGGGTGCGCGAGAGGCCCATGCCGCTGGCGTTAAGGATTCGGGGGAACATATCGCCGCCTGTCATTCGCGTTACAGCCCCAGCCAGGCGGAGGCGTTCTCCTGCCAGAGGCCACCCGAGTGGATGTAGCGGCGGACGGTGGCGGTGCTGCGCCAGCGGCCCTGGCGCATGATCGCCCGCTCGGGGGCGCCCTCCATGGCCGCCTGGGTGGCGCAGCCGGAGCGCAGAGAGTGGCCGGCGAAGGCCTCGGGGGCGGGGAGGCCGGCGCGCTCGGCGGCGCGGCGGACGATGAGGGCGACCGCCTGGTCGCTCAGCCGTCCCTCGCGCACGGTGTCGGCGCGGGTCACTGGGTGGAAGAGGGGTCCTGAGGTGATGGCACCCAGCTCGCGCCAGGTCCGGAGCGCCCGGACTGGGTCGATGTCGGGGTGCTGGCCCCGGACGATGCCCACCTCGGCGCCGCTTCCCTCCGGGTCGGTCTTGCTGCGGCGGATGCGAACCCGGAGGCCCTCGTCGGTCTCGGTGATGTCCTCGAAGTCCAGGGCGACCAGCTCGCTGCGGCGTAGCGCCGCCCCGAAGCCGATCAGGAGCAAGGCCCGGTCGCGGGCGCCGGCGCGGGTCGAGGGGTCGCAGGTGGCGACCAGGCGGCGCAGGGTGGGAGTGAGCACCGCCTCCTTCTGGGCCGGAGCAGTGCCCAACCGACGGCGGATGCCTTGGACCACTTGGCGGACCTCCCAGTCGGCGGTGGGCGGCGGGACGTGGCCCGCCAGCTGGTGGACCTGGCTGATGGCGGCGAGCCGGCGCTGGATGGTCGCGGCCGCGGCCCCGCTGCGGGCCAGGTGGGTGACATAGAGGGCGACCGTCGCCGGCTCGGCGGGTAGGGCGGCCCGGCCCTGGCCGCGGCACCAGGCGTCGAAGTCGCGTAGATCGGCGGCGTAGGCGCGGCGGGTGGCCCGGCTCTTGGCCGCCTGGGCGAACTCCCGGGCCGCCTCGACGAGCTCCCCCGGCTGGGCCAGCCCGCTGGAAGCCGCTGTGCGGGCCTGCACGGCCGGCGGTAGGCCGCCGTCGTCCCCCCTGGACCCCTCTCCGAGTTCCTGGGGCCTCTCAGCGCCTCCTCTGTCCATGGCGTCGCCGACCATACCACGGCTCCGAAGTCAACTAGCGATAACGTTCGCTTATCACTAGTTGAGATTCACCCTCCCGACTGTCCATTTTTGTGGACAGTTCCGGGAGAATGAGGTTCGCGGACTTCCGGTCCGTATTCGCCGCTCTTCGGGGAGGGTCGACAGCGATGGCGAGCAACGCCGCCCTGGAGGTGGGCGCCGAGGTCTCCGTCGAGATCGCCGGGCGGCTCCGCGCCCTCGACTGGAGCACCTCCGAGCTGGCCCGGCGCAGCGGGGTGAGCCGCGAGGTGATCTCGGGGCTGCTCAACGGCCGGCGCCTGCCGTCCCTCTCCACCTACGAGCGCCTCCGCCGCACCCTGGGGCTCCTCCCGTCGCCGACGCTGCTCACCCGGCCGGCTGCGCCGGCGGACATCAGCGACGAGAACCTGTCGCGCCTCGCGGCGTGTGTGGTGACCGGCCGCTCGGTGTTGCTCGCCGATCTCTCCGACGCCACCGGGCTGGCCATTGCCGCAGTGCGGGAGAGCCTGCCCAAGGTCCAGGAGCGACTGGTGCCGGTGGGGCTGCGCCTGGTGACAGATGGCGACGAGGTGACCGCCATGCCGCAGGCCCATTGCGCCGACGCCCTGGAGCGGTTGGGCCAGGTGATTGTGGACCGCGAGCTGACCCAGGAGGCGCTGGAGGCTCTCGGAGCGGTGGCCCTGCACGCCGAGGCCACCCGGGAGCAGGTGGAGGTGGCCAGGGGCGGCGTGGACTGCGCCTCCCTCCTCCACCGGCTGACCGAGCGCGGCTACCTGCAGGCCATGTTCGCCGAGTCCGGTCGGGGGCGCCCCCTCCGCTACCGGCTGACCACGAAGGCGGTCTCCGTGCTCGGCTACTCCTCGCTGGAGGAGGTGCAGCAGCTGTTTTCCACTTTGCGTGCGGGTGCCGCGACCCACAACGTCGCGCACGAAGCGTCGACTTCTGCCGCGGGGCTGGCCGGTGAGTGAGGGTGACGACCGGCTGGTGTGTGGCCAGAGGTGTCACAGCTCCCTCGGTGCCTGACGGTAGACACCAGTCGAGATGGAGAACGAAGTGCTGAGGCGGGTCAGCGAATCACCGGTGTCCGCCGCTGAAAGCTCGTAGCCGCTCCCTGCCTCACTGATCTCGCACCCGCTGCTCGGCCTTGACCTCCGGTGGGGTGGCCGCCTCGGGCTCCAGTCAGGCGCGGCCGCCCTTTCCGCCACGGCCGGGGTGCTCGCTCCCGCCGTCCGAGGGGGAACGAGGGTCGACGGCCGTGACGCGGTCCCCTACCTCCGCGGCGATGATGCTGAGGAACTTGCAAGGCCTAGGTCGAACGGGCTAGGGGTCCCCGGGCTAGAAGGTCCCTTGACAACGGCGATCTCTCCAGGTATTACTTCGTTCGGTCAGTTACCGAACTAAGTTCAGGAGGCCACATGACACCCGGGACACCGGCACCACCCGTGGACGCTCTCAAGACGATCTACGAGTCCGAGCTGAACCCTTCGTTTGTGTCGGCCAGGCCACCCACTGGACAGGTCCGCCTCTTCGGTATGGGTGCCTCCTATAACGTCTCGATCGCGGCCCAGCCGTTCTTTGCCGAGGCCGGCCTGACATCGCACGCACGCCTGTCGACGGATGCACAGCTCTTCGGTGTCGACGAGGTCGCCAGCGACGACCTTGCCATCCTCGTCTCCTACACCGGAGACTCGCGCGAGACGGTGGCCGTCGCCGAGATTCTTCGCAGACGAGGGGTGCGGCGCATTCTGGGGGTCACTAACGACCTCGCTAGCCCACTGGCGTCAGCGTGTTCCGACTGCTGGCAGATTGGCGTAGACCCGCCCAGGCCGTATTACCTGATCTTCTTCGGCGGTCTTCTCTTCGCCCTCTACAAGCTGGCCTGCAGACTCGGGGACACTACGTGCGCCTCGTTTGCTTCTGAAGCTGCCCACCTCGAGTCCGCGCTTGACGAAGGCGAGCGCCTTGCCCGGTCCTTCTCCGTGCCACCTCACAGCATTGACGCCTTGGGTCGAGGCCCCGACTTTGGTACAGCGTCGCAGGCGGCCTTGGTTGCACGCGAGTTTGGCCGAATATGCGCCAGCCCTTGGGAGACGGGCAACTACCGTCATGGGCCCATCGAGACGTGCTCCGACGACAACCTTGTACTCCTCTACGTCTCGCCAGGGGAACCGGCTCGCTCCCTGGATCTTGCGCTCGCCAAGCGACTGCACCAGCTCCCTGGCCGACTGCTCACCTTCCCCACTGATGGTGCCAACACCAAGTCAGCATCGACGATTGTGACCCGTTTCCGGGCACTCACTGGTCTGGCCCCCATCGTCGTCATGGCATACGCCTGGGCCAACCTACAGGGCTTTGTGCCGGGCAAACTCAGGTACACGAGCAGGGAGTTCACGGACGAAATCCAATGAGCGTCGACTTCGGTGACGGCCCGCTTCGAGCGCCAGTGGGGGAGCCGACCGCGCAGCCCACTCCCACTCGGAGGCCATGGCGGTGTCTGGGCATTGACGTTGGGGGTACCAAGATCGCTGCAGGGCTCCTCGACGAGGGCGGCAGGTTCGAGGAGCTCGAGATCCTGCCGACTCGCCGGGGTGACGGCGGGGCCAATCTCACCACTCTGCGGGACCTGATTCGAGCAGCCCCGGCCGGGCTCTCCGCCATCGGCGTCTCAGTTCGCACGCTCCTTGATCCCGCTGGGGCACTTCGCGATCCGCGAGGTGTCCTCGGCTGGCGTGGGGTGAATCTGGCCCGTGAGCTCAGTGTGGACGGAGCCGAAGTGACCGTGTCTCGCGATGTCGAATGCGGTGCGGTGGCAGAGGTGCAGTACGGCGCCGGTCGGGGAATGAGTGACGCGCTCTACGTGACCATAGGTACAGGCATCTCGCATTGCTTGGTCAAGTGTGGCGTGCCGCTCTCCGGCGCACACGGCGCCGCCAGCAGTGGGCAGGCTCCACCGGCGCGGTGCACCCGGCGGCACTGCGAGGCGCAGTCGGTGGAGCAGATCTGCTCGGGCCCCGCCCTGGCGAGTGAGCATGCGGGTGGCGAAGCGCAGGACGCGTCTGACGTTATCACCGCTGCCGAGGCGGGCGAGCCGCGAGCCGTCGAGATCATCTCGCACGCGGGCTGGCATCTGGGTGCCTACCTGGCCACCCTCATGCTGACCCTGGATCCCGAGATCGTGGTGATCGGTGGCGGACTGGGGACGCATGCTTCGACGTACCGCGAGAGAGCCATAGGCGTGGCACGGAGACTGGGTTTCGCTGGGCTCCTCGGTGAGGTGCCAATTGTGCCGGCCAGCCTTGGCGATGGGTCCGCATGGATCGGGGCTGCACACATCGCGGCCACGCGCCTCGTGGACAGCGCAGAAAGCCGGGCGACGAGGAGAAACCGGGTCTTGCGGCCGGGTCCATCCGAGGAGTCAAGGTGAGGCGCGAGTCGGTCCTCCGGCTGAGCGGCTGGTTGCGGCCGATAGTGTGGCGTTCGCGGTTCCGCCCCGCAGCCGTGCGGAGCGCACGCACCGGGCCGCCAAGCCCGTTGGTTGGGGCGAAAGGGCGCCCGAGTACTGGGCCAGTAGGCCCGACTCGGGTGCGACCGCCCCCGATGGTGGGGACCGCTGGACATTGTCGTGGCTAAGTGGATGGAACATATTGGAGGTCAATACCCGTGATCAGAGTTCGTCTCTCGCCTGGCACTGGGCGTGGGATGCGTTGCCTTCTGGCGGCGCTGGCTGTGGCGCCCGTTCTCCTCGCCTCCGCCTGCGGGGGATCGGGGTCGAGCTCCGCTTCAGCGACCAGCGCCCATTCTGCCCCTCTGCACAGCCTCCTGCCCAGCTCGATTGCCACAGCTGGGGTGGTGAACGTTGCCACCCTAGACGGCAATGCACCGTGGGAGTACTTCAAGGGGTCGACGCTCGAAGGTATCGACGCCGACATCCTCAACGATATGGCGCCGCTGCTCGGGGTCAAGTTCACGTTCGCCAACGTGCCCTTCCCGTCTGAGATACCCGGGCTCCTCGCGGGGCGCTATAACATCATCATGATGTCGCTTGGCGACACCTCCGCACGCGAGCAGACCATGAACTTCCTCGACTACGGCGAGGATTCGTCGAAGGTCGTGGTCCTGAAGGGTAACCCCGAGAACATCAACACCACCTCGGACATGTGTGGCAAGTCAATCACGGTTCTGGCGGGCTCGAGCGAGATCACCCAGGTTCAGGGTATCAGCAAGACGTGCGCCACCCCCATCCAGATCACCACCACCAGCTCGGTGGAGGATATGGACCTGGCGGTTGTGAGTGGGCGTGCCGACATGGCACTGGATCCGTACTCGAGCGAAGCATATGCGATGAAGCAAGCCACCTCCGGGTACCTGACGCAGCTGCAGATCTCGAGTGTTCCGCCTATCTACCCGGCCTACAACGGTATTGCGTTCGAGAAGTCGGACGGGCAACTCCTGGTCGCCTTCACGGCGGCGCTGCAGATGCTAGTCGATAACGGAAGCTACGCCGCCATCATGAGCAAGTGGGGGTGCTCTGGACTGGCGGTGCACGGGGCCGTCGTGGACGGAGGGCCGACGGCGTTCGGGAGCTGATCGGTGACCGTGCCGTAGGTGAGCAGCGGTCCTGAGGAGACGAAGATGAGCGAGGAGGAGACGAATGTGAGTGAGGCGAGATCCGGGGCCACGTTCTTGCCTGCTGGAGATGCGGCTGGGCAGGCGCTGGACGAGGACGACTTGATCGTCAGGCCCCGGGGCTCGCGACTACGCCGCGCTCGTTCCGTGCTCCTTGGAGCCGCTGGCCTTGCCGTGGTGGCTTATCTCGTTTACGCCATGGCAACCAGCCCCAACGTCTCCTGGGGAGTGGTCGCGAGCTTCTTCCACAATAGCAAGATCCTCGCCGGGTTGCTGGTGACCCTTGAGCTGACAGTGCTGGCGGCCGTGTGCGGCGGCGTGCTAGGCGTGCTCCTGGCGCTTATGCGGGTGACACGAAATGCGGTTCTCAGGACGATAGCGTCCGTGTACATCTGGTTCTTCCGGGGAACCCCGCTCCTGGTGCAGGTAATCTTCCTCTACGATATCGCTCTCTTCATCCCGCAGGTCGGCATCGGGCCTTTCAGCGCATCGACGAATACCCTCGTGACGCCGTTCGTCGCGGGGCTCCTAGCTTTGAGCTTGAACAACGCGGCCTACGTCTGCGAGATAGTCCGCGGCGGAATCGTATCTGTCGATCGGGGCCAGATTGACGCAGCTTTGGCGCTTGGGCTAACGCCGCAGCGGGCTATGAACCGGGTCGTCCTTCCTCAGGCGCTGCGGGTGATCCTGCCTGCCTACGGGAACCTGTTCATTGACCTTGTGAAGGCAACCTCCCTTGTCTCGGTGATCGGACTTCAGGAGCTGCTGACCACGGCCGAGAACATCGCCGAGAACAACTACCGTGTCGTAGAGCTTCTTATCGTCGCCTGCATGTGGTACCTGATTGTCACGACCTTGCTCACGCTCGGCCAACAGAGGCTAGAGCGGTATCTGGGGCGGTCGACCGGAGCATCGGTTCCGGGACGCTCCCTCCGCCAGGCGCTTGGTTTGGGATTCTTGTTGAGGAGGGGACATGTGTCCTAGCGTGGGTGATGCTGTCATCCGCGGCACCGGGACGGCAACGTCGGCGAACGGGGCACCTGCCGTGGAGGTGCACCGGGTTCACAAGCGGTTCGGGTTAGTGGAAGTGCTTTGCGGGATCAGCCTTGCGGTGCAGGCTGGCGAGACCGTGTGCATTATTGGTCCGTCGGGATCTGGGAAGAGCACACTTCTGCGGTGCATCAACCATCTTGAGACAATCGACCGCGGCTCCATTCGCATCGATGGGCGCCTAGTCGGGTATGATGAAAGAGCTGGGCAGCTCATCGAGGCACGCGCGGCCGACGTCGCGCAGAGACGTGCGGAGATCGGGATGGTATTTCAGCGCTTCAACCTGTTTCCCAACAAGACGGCGCTGGGCAACGTGATGACCGGACCCGTGCTGGTGGCGCACCTGTCGAAGGCTGAGGCTCGCGGGGTTGCTGCGGCCGCGCTGGAGCAGGTCGGGATGGGTGAGTTCGGTGCGTCGTTCCCCGCACAGCTCTCGGGGGGGCAGCAGCAGCGCGTGGCAATCGCGCGTGCCCTGGCCATGCATCCGCGGGTGATGCTCTTCGATGAGCCGACGTCGGCGTTGGACCCGGAGCTTGTTGGGGAGGTGCTGGGTGTGATGCGTGAGCTCGCTAGGACCGGAATGACGATGCTGGTGGTGACACACGAGATGCACTTCGCAGGGGAGGTGGCCAACCGAGTGTTCTTCATCGACCGCGGCATCGTGGTCGAGGAGGGCAGTCCCGAGCGCGTCCTGCATCATCCCGAGAATCCCCGAACGGTGGCGTTCCTCTCGGCTCTGCCAGCTGCCCAGGAGTTGGCCTAGCATGGCTGACGTTCCGCTCCCGGGTGGTGCTCCGGGGCACCTCGGTCCTGACGGCATGGGATCCTTGGGAGCGGTCAACCAATCGGAGGCCGGCCTGTCTACAAGTGCACAGACGACGCTTGCGAGGCTTCTGGGACTTGGCCCGTCGACGCGGCCTGAGCTGGCGGTGGCGGGATCCCTCTCCAAGCAGACCGTGTCACTCGCAGTGGCCGAGCTGGGGCGAGCTGGCCTGGTAAGAGGGATCGGAAGGATCCAAGGTGAGATGGGCCGCACCGCTCAAGTGTTTGCCATTAGCGAGCGCTCCGGATGGATGCTTGGCCTTGATGTGGGCGGCACGCACGTGCACGCGGTGGCCGTGTCGTTGGATGGGAGCCTCCTGCAAGAGGAACGCTCCGATGTGTCGGAACGGTTGGCACTGCATTCCCGAAACTTGACCGCCAAGGCCATCAAGATCGCGAGGGGGCTGCGAGAGTCTTTGCGCAGCGACCATGGCGAGATCAGGGCGGCCGCGGTGGCACTGCCCTTCGCGGTTCCGAGCCGAACTCAAGCCGACCAGGTCTGGGGAAGGCTGTTCTCTCACGAGGCCCTGGCGGACCTGACCCAGGGCCTCGTCACTGAGCACCGTGGGCCGGTGCTCTTTGAGAACAACGTGAACTGTGCGGCACTGGCCGAAGGAGCTTATGGGGGCGCGCGGGGTCACGCGAACTACATCTACCTGCAGATCGGGGTGGGAATTGGAGCGGCCATCGTTACTGATGGCCGGCTGGTGCGAGGCGCGGCAGGTGCCGCGGGCGAAGTTGCCCGCTTCCCCTTTCCGTTTGATGCCGGAAAGCGACCACGGCGTCGCGAGCTGGAGAAGTACCTCTCGACGGATGGCATGGTGCACCGAGCGCGGCGCGCGTGGCGCGGGTCAGTAGATCGTGCGGACGTGACTCCCGTCGAGATCTTCCACGAAGCCGAGCGCGGAAGCAGGGTTGCTCGAGCCCTCGTCCAGGACGAGGGTGTTGCGATCGGCAGACTTGCTGGCGCAATCGCCGCTGTGGTGGACCCTGACCTGGTTCTTCTCGGAGGGGGGGTGGGTAGCAACGGAGCCCTTCTGCCCGTGGTTGAGGCCACACTCCGGCAGCTTGACCTAGCGGTTGAGGTCGCCGTGGGTGGGCGAGGTGACCGGGCGACCGTGGAAGGTGCGGCGCTGCTCGCCCGGCAGGCGGCGTTGCAGGAGTTGTTGGGCTCCCGGTGGGTGGAGATCGCCCACTATGGGCTTGAGGACGTGCACGGCGTTTCCGTGCCCAGTTCATAGGGGAGTGTGATGGTCGCGTCGCGTCGTAGCTGGGCCGAGCCCTTCAAGATCAAGGTTGTCGAGCCCATCCACATGGCCACCCGCGAGCTTCGCGAGACGGCCATCCAGGGAGCAGGCTACAACACCTTCCTGCTCCGATCCGAGGATGTCTACATCGACCTGCTCACCGACTCGGGCACGTCGGCGATGTCCGACGACCAGTGGGCGGGACTGATGGTGGGTGACGAGGCCTACGCCGGAAGCCGCAGCTTCTACCACCTCGTCGACGCCGTCGCCGACGTCTACGGGTACCCCGAGCTGGTACCCACGCACCAGGGGCGCGGCGCCGAGCACATCCTCAGCCAGATCCTCATCAAGAAAGGCGACGTCATCCCCGGCAACATGTACTTCACTACGACGCGCTTTCACCAGGAGTACGCGGGCGGCAGCTTCGTCGACGTGATCATCGACGAGGCCCACAACCCGTCCAGCACGCATCCCTTCAAGGGCAACGTCGACCTCGAAAAGCTGAGAAGGGTGATCGCCGAGGTCGGCGCCGACAGGATCCCCTACGTCTCGGTAGAGACCAACGTCAACATGGCTGGCGGTCAGCCTCTCTCCATGGCCAATTTGCGCGAGACCTACGCGCTGTGCCGCGAGCACGGCATCCTGCTCATGCTCGACGCCACCCGCGCCCTGGAAAACGCTTGGTTCATCAAGCAGCGCGAGCCGGGCTTCGACGGCCGCAGCGTGGCCGACATCCTCCGCGAGATCTGCGACCTGAGCGACGGCGCGACGGTGTCGTCGAAGAAGGACAACCTGGTCAACATCGGCGGCTTCCTGGCCCTGCGCGACCCAGACTTGGCCCAGAGGGCGCGGGCCCTGCTGGTCTCCTTCGAGGGGCTGCACACCTATGGCGGGATGTCCGGCCGCGACATGGAGGCGCTGGCCCGGGGCATCCGCGAGATGGTGGGCACCGACGATCACGTGCGGGCCCGGGTCGGCCAGGTCGAGTACCTGGGCAACCGTCTCATCGACGCCGGCATCCCCATCGTCCTCCCTATCGGCGGCCACGGGGTCTTCCTTGACGCCCGGGCCATCCTGCCCCACGTGCCCCAGGACGAGCTGCCGGCGCAGGCCCTGGCGGCCGCGCTCTACGTGGAGTCCGGGGTGCGGAGCATGGAGCGAGGAGTGGTTTCCGCGGGGCGCGATCCCGCCACTGGGGAGAACCGCCACCCCAAGCTGGAGCTGGTCCGCCTCACCATCCCACGCCGCGTCTACACCCAGGCCCACATGGACGTGGTCGCCGATTCGGTGCAGGCCGTGTATAAGGACCGCGAGCAGATCGGAGGCCTCACCTTCACCTACGAGCCCGATGAGCTGCGCTTCTTCCAGGCCCGCTTCGCGCCGCTCCCCGTTCGTGGTCCGGGAGCTCAGCCTCAAAGCTGACGGACTGGCCAGCTCCCCAACCGGTTTGCTCAGCTAGGTCACCCGGCAGCTTAGCTTCGTCTGCGTTCAAATGCTCACTGAAATGATGCTTCTATGGTTTGTCAAGCAGCCCGGGTGTAAAGGCTCACCAAAGTGTCAGTCGAGACCGCACGGGGATGTCAGCGGAAGACCGCATGGAAATGTCAGTAGCGGCTGATCCTGAACGCCAGTATGGCGACTACTTACGTTTGACTCGGGTTTTCGTACTGACATCTCCATGCGCGTTTACAGTTCACGGACCTCCGCTCCGTATTCGCGGCTTGTCCGGGAGGGTCGACATCGATGGCGAGCAACGCCGCCCAGGAGGTGGGCGCCGAGGTTGTAAACGCTCACTGAAATGTCAGTGGAAACCGCACGACCATGTCAGTGGAAACGCTCAGTGAAGTGTCAGTGACGTTTGATCTCATGAGATGGACGCTGGCGCATCGCGGCTACTGACGTTTTGGGTGAGGTTCTCTTACTGACATCCTCCTGAGGGTCTACAGCCCGGTCGAGCGCGTCCGGGAGAGCCTCCAAGTGCTCGCGATGCCGCTCGAATCGTCCAGACCACCGGTCGCGCGGCCACATCGTCGGCGCCTGAGCTGGGCGTCCGTCCTTGGTCCAGCGATCAACAAGCTTCCGCAGCGGCAGAGGGACGGTGTCAACCACGATCGGATTCTAGGTCCAACACCCAGAGCGTACTTCCCGGTGGCGTTGGGGATTTTCCGAGTCCCAGGCGCTCACCCTGGCGCAGAGTGCTCGTCGGAACCCTAGCGATCCTCGCGGTGGTCTGTCTCCTCGCCTGGGTCGCAACGCGAACCAGCGTCTGACAGCGGGACGTCGGCAGCTGACCCTGCATGCCGCGCTATACCTGAGCCCCGGTGGGGCTGGGCAGCAAGGAGCATCTCCCGGAAGGCCGCCCGGGTGGCGGGCAAGTCGATCGGATGGTCAGCGAGGCGAGCGAGGTACTCGTCGAGCGGCCAGGTCCGCAGATATCCGTAGCGAGCGCTGAAGATGCCCACGGCGCGGATCGCGAACTCGTCCTCGAAGTCGAGCAGTGTGTAGCCGATGAGTTGGAGGGCGTCCACGATGTTCAATGCTGGGCGGGACCTGCCGGTCTTGAGGTCGAGCAGGAGACCGGCGGCAATGAGGTCGGCGTCGGCCGGGATCAAGGAGGAACCGCCGAAAGTTGGCCCAAGCTCCCATCGTCCCCGCCAGCTCGCCAACGCGGGGATGAGCGTTGTCTCGAAAACGCGTCGGAACCGAGCCAGCTCGGCGAGGGCTTCTTGGGGGGCGATGCTTAGTACCCAGCGAGCGGTAAGCGGAGGGCCGCCGTACCCCACCACCTTTGGCCCCGCACGATACGCCTCGGTGATCAGAGCGAACGCCCAGCAGGCGCGGGCCAGGTACTCTGGGTCAGCCTGGTTGCCTTGCGTCGGCCCCTCGAAGCCGGACCCGGGGTCGGCGAGGCGGGATGGGATGACCACGCCGAGTGTCTCGGCAATCTCGCTGACCGCGACTGAGTAGTCGAATTGGGCGCGGGCGAACGCGGCCACGCCCCGGGCGACGAGGTGTATGTCAGGGCTCGGGGAGACCAGGAACCGGAGCAGCCAATCGGCGGCTGTCCCCACGGTGCCAGGGTTGGCGCCCTCGGAAGGCACGAGGAGAGCCGCTGGCGCGCTCTCGCGGTAGAGCCTCTGTGCGCCGCGCAAGCCGGCAGTAAACCGTTCGTCCAGGAAGCGCCGCACGGGCGAGCGCGGGTTGTCAAGCTCGGCCGTGAGCCGCCCGCGGATCACCGAGTCAGGGGCGGCATCTCCTGGCGCCACGCGCTGCATCCTACTCGGCGTCGAAGAAGAACGATCAGCAACTTTCCGCGAGACAGGGGAGTTCGAAGGCCGGCTCCCCTTGTTCGATGTCGCCAGGGGAGGGTCCGTCGAGACCGATCGGAGCGTTCGGCTCGGTCTCAGTTGGTGACCTATCCCACTGACAGTTTGATGACCGGGCGGGTGACCGCTTGATGCACCTTCACAACTCGCGCTGAATGAGACAAAGGGGCCGATGGCTCACTCAAGCGGAGACAGGAGGCGGAATGCGTCACGCAGTGGCCCGCCGAAAACCGCAAGCCAGCTCGGTGGTGACGCTGCTCTGAATCGGAGCCAGATGGTGTCACTTCCAGCCGCGCCACCATGTTGGTGACTCAGGCCCGGGCGAAATGGCTGCTCACGCAGAATCGTCTTTGGCACGACCCAGCAACTGGCCTCGAATGGCGAGAGGCCGAGAAGAAGCGCGATGTCGTAGCGTTGATTGCGGATCTGCTGGAAGACGTAATCACCGCTCTCCCAGAGCGTAGAGAACTTGATCTCGACTCGCCTCCCTGCAATGACACGGTCAGCTTCCGTGTCGCCAGTTCGCGTGACGTCAAGCCCCTTGGCCGCACACCATCCAGCGACGAGTTGCTCGCCGATGGAGCCCACTTGGCGCGAGGGTCGCGTCTTGATCCAAGCAAATGGGCTGCCCGACCATGGGTCGTTCTCTGGTGTGATGTAGTCGCTCATCAACGTTGCTGAAATGGCAGCCAACAGCCTCAGGTCGGGATCGGCCAGCGGCTGAGAGGGCGGAATTTCCGTCATGCTGTTCCCTCGGAGAAGAGACTACCCTGGACATCCGCCGTAGGAGGGTCGCAGCCTTGGTAGTCGATTCCTTCGAGCCCCTTGAATCGTGTTGCCATAACGGCGGCGGCTTCTGGATTGCTATCCACCAAGAGGAAGCGCCTTCCCTGCTCGTAAGCCGCCGCGCCGGTCGTACCGCTTCCCGCGAAGAAGTCGGCTACAAGCCCGCCCGGCGGACAGGATGCCTGGACGATTCGGCGAAGGATGCCAAGCGGTTTCTGGTTGGGATAGCCGGTTCGCTCCTTACCCGCCGTGGGAACGATGGTGTGCCACCAAGTGTCGGTCGGCAGCTTACCTCGAGCTGCCTTCTCGGGTCCGACTAAACCCGGTGCCATGTAGGGAATGCGTTCCACGGCTTCCGCATCGAAGTAATAGGCTTGCGGATCTCGCACATAGAGAAGAATGTTGTCGTGCTTGGGTGGCCACTTCTTGGTGGTGCGTGCTCCGTAGTCGTACGCCCAAATGAGCTCGTTGAGAAAGCATTCGCGACCGAAGATGAGATCAAGTAGGATCTTGCAGTAGTGCACTTCCCGGTAGTCAATGTGGAAGTACAGCGAGCCTGACAATCGGAGGAGGCGCCTGATCTCCTCGAGGCGGGGCTCCAGGAAGGCAAGGTAGTCATCATGGACGTCGACGTAGCTACTCTTGCCTAGTCGCACGGTGCGATAACGCCTTCCCTGAAAACCGGTCCGGTCGCCGTCCCTGTCGGCGACTGTCTGGAGCCTAGTGAGTGTTTGCGCTTTGCCGGTGTTGAAGGGCGGGTCGACGTAGATCAGGTCCACGGACTGATCTGGGAGGGTGCGCATGAACTCCAGGTTGTCGGCCAGCACCACGTTGCCGCGGACGGTGGTGTCCATCGTTAGGGGATTATGAGCCGGAGGCTGTGGGAGACGCTCCATCTTGCCGATGCGAGGCGAGCCAGGTATTCGAGCCGACGATCGGCCCTGTTTACGCGGGCCGGTCGGAAGACGGTGGCCGTGTCGTGGCTCCGTCCAGATACCACCACCTGAGCGCTCCCGCGTCCACGATTTCGGGGCGGGCTTTCGCCCAGGAGGTCCGACTAGGTAGATGGAACGGGCGCGATCCTCTCGCGGATGCGGTGAATGTGATCCGCGAGAGCCCACACGGTCTCCAGCCAGCCCTCAAGCTCGAGGGCGGTGGGGGCGAGCTCGTACACCTGGATGTGGCAGGAGCGGGTGAGGCCGTGCCACGTCGCATGGACGCGGCCGGCGAGGTAGGAATCGCCGAGGAAGTGGGAGAGGCAGAGGAGCTGGCACTTGGCGGAGGTGTCCGCCAGGCCGGGGGCGCTGAGCTGCCAGAGGTCCGCCAAGGCGGCCTCGATGGCCTGGCGGCCGAGGAGGGCGGCGGCGCGCGGCCAGAGTCCAGCCGTCTGGGGATCGTCGATGTGGATCAGGTCCCGAGCCGCCGACACCAGGGAGTGGGCGTCGGCCTCAGCGGTGGCCAATGGCACCCTCCCGCATCCTGGCGGTGAGCTGCTCGACGTTGCGGATGGTCGTCATCTGCTGCTCGCGGTCGACGGCCTCGTGGGCCCCCTTGTTGCAGATGGCGACGGCG
>Ga0187880_1001444_pt1 | contig 18962 bp, 10 predicted proteins | sample June2016WEW_19_4_FD_132998 | JGI IMG/M metagenome (GOLD analysis project Ga0187880, IMG submission 132998) | Peatland microbial communities from SPRUCE experiment site at the Marcell Experimental Forest, Minnesota, USA - June2016WEW_19_40 | ecosystem: Environmental > Terrestrial > Soil >...
CGTGACCAACACTTGGACCATCGGTTCGCGGGCGCTCCCATCCGCGGAGGACGGCAACCGGTTTGCCGGTTCGGTGGCCGAACCGGCCATATTCAGCACCACGCTCGCGGGGGCGGATATTTTGGCCCTTTACCAGGCCGCCAAAGTCCCGCCGGTCATCACGCAGGCCCCCCAGAATCCCGGCACCGTCTTCAACGGCTCTACCGTTTCCTTCTCCGTGTGGGCCGAAGGTAATCCTACCCTGACCTACATGTGGACCACTAATGGCGTTCCGACCGGTGTGACCACAACGAACTACTCGATCAGCAACATCCCCGTGGGAACCTTCACCATCGGCGTCACCGTTGCGAACCCCTACGGGACGAACAGTGCTTCGGTCACCTTCGCCTCGGTGGCCGCCCCGCCCTCAATCGTTACACCAATCGCTCCGACTTGGCGCTTCGTGGGTTATCCTTTTACCCTCTCTGTCGGTGCGGGAGGCAGCGCCCCGCTCACTTACTATTGGTTGCTGGGCAGCACAGTTGTCCAGGCGGGTCCTTCCTCAACCTACACTGCCGTCGCCAGCCTGGCCAATGGCGGCAATTATTCAGTCATCGTCAGCAACCTCACCGGGATGAATGCCACCAGCGGGCCGGTCACAGTTACCGTGAATCCTGTGCCTGCTGGTTATCCCAGTGCGGTGATCGGCAGCGGGCCGATCGCTTACTGGCGCCTGGGAGAACCCATCGGCAGCACGGTGGCGCATGACGGCATCGCTGGGAACGATGGCACTTACTACCTTACGACGCTGGGAGTTCCCGGCTATTCGCCCACTGATCCGGACACCGCAGCCAGCTTCAGCGGCGTCAACAGCTATGTCGGCAACATCAGCGGCACGGCCATCAACTTCACGGGACATGCCAGCTTCACCCTGGAAGCGTGGGTCAATGCGCCCGCCGGCCTCAGCGACGAGTCCTCGATCATCGCCAAAGGCATCAGCACCGGCGGCGGTGCCACCACCCGCACCGAACAGTTTTCCCTCGACGTTGCAGCAGGAGTCTATCGCTTCTTCACCACCCACAACAACACGGTCTATGCAGCCAGTGCCACAGATGGTCCCAATGGCACATGGCAGCATGTCGTCGGGGTTTACGATGACGTCGGGGCGAATATGTATATCTACGTCAACGGCGTGCAAGAGTTCCAAAACCCCACACCCGCGGTAGGGTTGAATAATACCACCAGTGCGGTGAGTATCGGTTCCAAGCGGTCAGGGAACGATCCCACTTACGACGACACCTTCAATGGTGCCATTGACGAGGTGGCGGTTTACAGCAAGGCCTTGGACGCTGCCACGGTTGCGGCCCATTACTCCTCCATCTACGGCTCTACCACACCGCCTTTTATCCTCATTCAGCCCTCGCCCACCACCAATTATATCAACCTGCCGGCGCAGTTCTCGGTGGTGGCCGGCGGGTCAGTCCCGCTCTCCTATCAGTGGAAGAGAAACGGCGTGGATTTGGTTGATGGCCCAACCGCATCCGGTTCTGTAATCGCGGGATCTGCGACGCCGACCCTGACGATCAGCGGGCTGTCGCCAGACTTGTCTGACGCAGGCACTTATTCGGTCGGGGTGTCTAACGTGATCAACGGCGTGCCCAAAGGTCTGGTGAGCGCCGGCGCTAAGCTCACTGTGCTGGCTATCCCGACTGCCCCAGTGTCGATCGCCGGCTTGGTGGCGCACTTGCCCTTCGACGGGAACCTGGCCGACGCGACTGGCCGCGGCAACAACGGCGTGAGCATTCACACCACGACCAATATCGCGGGCGGTGGTTACGGGAGCAATGTTGTGGCAGCGACTTTTGCGTCGGACGGTAAGGTGGGCAAGGCCTTCAGCTATGCCACCACTGCGGCCAACACTGGCGGAACAACGTCCATCGCGACCGATGCCACTTACGCCACGTTGGGCGTGCGGCCCGACCTGCAGTTCTCCTCGAATGTCAACTTCTCTGTGGCGTTCTGGATCCGGCTGCCACTCAATTATCAAGGCGGGGACCTGCCCTTCTTCGCCACCGCGAAGGGCTCCGAGAACAATTGGGGGATCGTCCTCGCGCCAACGTACGCATACGGAACCGCCAGCACAGCAACTGATGCCAGCACCGTCAGTGGTGGTTGGGCCGCGAGCATCTTTGATAGCACGGCCCCCACCGGCGGTCTCTTGCTCTACAGCGGCACCCAAGGCAGCATCAACGACTATAACTGGCACCACCTGGTCTATGTCTGCGACCGCACCAAAGGGCTTAAGGTCTATCTGGACGGCGTCCTCGCGGCGTCGAAGACAGAAGCTGGCTCAACCATTGTTGGCATCGGCAGCATCGACACCGGCCTCTTTGCCAATATCGGCCAGGATCCAACCGGCTTCTATGGCGAAACCTGCTCGGGGGACATTGATGACCTGGGCATATGGCGTGTGGCGCTTGCCCCGCTCGACGCGGCCTCGATCTACAGCGCTGCCCAAGGCGGATTCAGCTTCACGGGCCCGGCGCCGGTCTCGTCGCTCCCGCCGCTGACGATTACGAATGCCGCCGGGACCATCAAGATCACTTGGACCCAAGGCTCGCTCTACTCGGCCGGCACTGTCACTGGGCCCTACACAAACGTTCCCAACGCCGTGTCGCCTTACCCGGTCCCGAAACCAGGGCCTGCGACGCTGTTCTATCGCGCGCAACAGTAATGCGCGGCTCGAACTAGCTAATTAAGCATTAACTCAGGGCGGCCGGGCGCACAGCCCGGCCGCTTTCCTTGTCTGGCTTGATAGCTTGGCGCGGTAAAGCCACACCGTTGGGCAAATATTGAATTCATGCGGATATGGTCCCTACGACATGTAAGGGAAAACCCCTAACTAAAAGACCCGACAACAATAATGCAATCAGGGTGTGAGAAACAGTCATTGCACAACTACCCCCAATCTGCTACCATTACCCACAACAAATAGGAATCAACGACGAAATGGACTAAAGGAACAAACCAAGTCTTGGCTTTCGGCTCAATCAGTTTTGACATCGGTCAGGAGACTAAAATTCCAATGAACCCATTACAAAAGCAATGGTTGGGCGGGGCTTCCAAAACACAGGGCCTTCCTACCCGTTGGACATCAGTCATCGGTCTTCGGCGGGCATCTGCGCTGAGGCCGGAAACCCGCGGAATCATTGCCTCCCCAGCGAGGGGCTTGGCCTTCAATATCGGGGCCTCGGCGCTGCTGGTCTGGGGAGTGCTCGCTGCCCAGGAACCGGCGTTGGCTCTGGACCCGGCCCGGCCGGCCCTCTCGCTCCACGTGCTCGCGGAAGCGAAGCTGGCGACGCCCTTGGGCCGGCTGCCGGGCGGCCGGCGGTTGAACCTGGCGATTGGCCTGCCGCTGCGCCACCCGGAGGCGCTTACCAACCTTCTCCGGCAGCTCTATGACCCGGCCCATCCGCGCTACCACCAGTACCTGACGCCGGAACAATTCACCGCTGAATTCGGACCGACTGAGCAGGATTACGAGGCAGTGATCGCCTTCGCCCAGGCCAACGGCCTCAGGGTAATGACCGTCCATCCCAACCGGGTGGTGTTGGACGTGAGCGGGACGGTGGCTGACATCGAACGGACCTTCCATCTGTCGCTGCGCACTTACCGGCACCCGGTCGAAGACCGTGTGTTTTATGCCCCGGATACCGAACCGACGCTCGAACTGGCTGTCCCGGTGCTCCACATCAGCGGATTGAGCGACCTGGTCCGCCCGCATCCGGCGAGCCTGAAGGTGCGCCCGGTCGGGCCCGGGAACGGCGGGACACCGGCGGGTGGCGCCGGGCCCAATGGCACGTACCTGGGGAAAGACTTCCGGGGCGCTTATGCGCGCAACGTTTCCCTGACCGGCACTGGCCAGATGCTGGGGTTGTTTGAGCTTGACGGCTATTACACCAACGACATTACCACGTACTGTGCCCGAGGGAGCCTGACCGCGGTTCCCTTGATCAATGTCTTGCTGGACGACTTCGATGGTCATCCCACCGGCAGCAACAATGAAGAGGTGGCCCTCGACATCGAGATGGCCAACAGCATGGCGCCCGGCCTGGCGGCGATCATCGTCTATCAGGCGGGGCCGTTCGGTTACGCTGAAGACCTCCTGAACCGCATGGCCACGGACAACCTGGCCAAACAGCTCAGCACTTCCTGGGGGATTGCTGGCGTTCCAACGATTGACCAGATCTTCCAGGAATTTGCCGCGCAGGGGCAGTCCTTCTTCACCGCCTCCGGTGACAGCGGGGCATCCACGGGCTCGGTTTTCCCACCCGCCGACGACCCTTACGCCACGAGCGTGGGCGGTACGACTTTGACTACCACCGGACCGGGCGGCCCCCGGGTGTCGGAGACGGCCTGGAACTGGTTTTCGAGCGGAGAGGGCACTCATGGGACCGGCGGTGGCGTAAGCCCCACCTACACCATCCCCAGTTGGCAGCAGGGCGTTCCGAGCCTCTCCACCAATGGCGGCTCGACCACCCTGCGCAACTTTCCGGACGTGGCGATGGTGGCGGACGCCATCAACATCTATGCGGACAATGGCCATTCGCTTGAGGTCGGCGGCACCAGCGTCTCCGCGCCGCTCTGGGCCGGTTTCACTGCGCTCATCAATCAGCAGGCCGCCGGCCTGGGGCAGCCCCCGGTCGGCTTCCTCAACCCCGCCCTTTATGCCATCGGCACCGGGCGAGGCTATGCCACCAACTTCCACGATATTACCACCGGCAATAACACCAATCTGACCAGCCCCACGGAGTTCTACGCCGGGCCTTCCTACGATCTCTGCACGGGCTGGGGCACGCCGACCGGCCAGAGCCTCATTGACACCCTAGTGCCCCGCCCCAATGCTCCCTTGATCACCAACGCGGGGACGAGCCTCTCCGCCGAGGGGTGTTCTCCGCCCAACGGTGTGATTGACCCCGGCGAGACGGTCTCTGTGCTTTTCAGCCTGAAGAACCTCGGCGCCGTGAGCACGACCAACCTTGTGGCGACCTTGCAGGGCGATAGCGGAGTCCTCGCCCCCAGCGGCCCGCAGATTTATGGCGCGCTCCCGGGCAACAGTCCGGCCTATACTCACGTCTTTACCTTTACGGCCAATGGCGACTGCGGCGCCACCCTCATCGCCACGCTCCAGCTTCAGGACGGCCCATTGAACCTGGGGGCCGTGCCCTTCACCTTTACGCTGGGGAAACCCGTCACTCCGCTCTCCGAGGGATTCGATGGTGTCACCGCCCGGGCGCTCCCCGCAGGTTGGACCTCAACCACCTCCGGTGGCGGAGTCCCATGGGTTACCTCGACCGCCCTCCGCGATAGTCGGCCCAACGCCGCCTTTGCCGCTGAGCCAACCAACTCCGGCCTGACGGAGTTGCTTTCTCCAATTATCCCGGTTGCAACGGCCTCCGCCCAAATGACCTTCCGAAACAACTTCAATACTGAAACCGACCCCTCTGACCGGAGCACCGCTTACGACGGCGGCGTGCTCGAAATCCGGATCGGCGCGGGCCAGTTCATGGATATTCTGGCGGCGGGCGGCGCCTTTGTCTCGGGCGGCTATGATCGGACCATCGCCCCCACCAACACCGACAACCCCCTGGCAGGCCGCGCGGTTTGGGCCGGCTTATCGGGCGGGTTTATTAACACCACGGTTAACCTCCCCGCTGCGGCGGCGGGCCAATCCGTCCAGTTCAAGTGGCGGTTCGGGACCGACATCGGCAATTACTACGGGGGTCTGGGCTGGTACATTGACACCGTGTCGGTCCAGGATGGCATCCAGTGCTGCGATTCCGCAACCGACCTGGCAATCAGCCTCTCCCCCGTCCAGAGTCTGGCTGGCCTCGGCCAGGTCTTCGTCTATTCCATCATGGTCACCAATTCCGGATTCCAGACGGCCAACAATGTGATCGTGACCGATTTCCTGCCCACGAACGTCGTGTTTTCCTCCGCCTCGGTCGGCGGCCAGTTCACCAATTCGACGGTCACTTGGAATCTCGGTGTCCTCTCGCCGGGCAGTGGCGCCAGCCTTGCCTTGGCGGTGATTCCTGCCACCTTGGATGCCATCAAGAACACCGTCGCGGTTGCCTCCATCACCCCCGACCCGGTGCCCGGCAACAACACCGCTACTGCTTCAACCACCGTGCTCCTGCCGCCAATTATCCCAGTGAACAACCTGAGCGTGACCGCCTCAAACGTCAGTTTGACGCTCCACAGCGTTTCCGGCCTGAGCTATACCCTGGAATACAAGAACGCCCTCAATGATCCGGCCTGGCTGTCCCTCTTGCCGCCGACCCTGGGCACCGGCGGCACTATTACGCTGGTGGACACAAACCCGCCGTCCGGCCACAGCCGGTTCTACCGCCTCAGTTGCCAGTAAGGACGGGTTAGAGACCAAAGACTGATTCTCAGATAAGCGGCCAGGATGAACTCCTGGCCGCCTTTTTTTTGGTTCATCCGTGAAGTTTGGGTCCGAGGCGTCGCCTGATCACCTGTCCAGAACGCGGAAGTTGGCCTTCAACCCAAGCCGAAACAAGCGGACCTGCCAGCGTGGTGCAAGCCAGGAGGCCGCGGGATACTCTCGATTGTTCCTCGATTGGTGCTCTCCTCTTCCCGTTGTCCACGCCAAGGGCGGCGCTGGGAGTTTGACCCCCGCGCCCGCCGGGCCGAGTCTCTTGGCATTAGACGGCCGGCTCTTGGCCACCATTCAAACACAAGCCTATCGTGCCATCCAATCCCCTTCCTGCGCAGTTCGTCCCCAGCGTCCGGCCATTCCGGGTATTCCGAATTGAGTGTGCTCCCCCTCACCAGATACAGACTTTCCGGATGGGCGCGAAGAAGCTCATCGTACCATACGGGTCATGGTGCCAGATGCCCGGGTTGTTTCCCTGGCCAAATCCGCCGTGATCCATGAGCTCGCGATCCGGCGTGGAGGCCGCAGAGACGGCTATCACCGGCAGGGCAGCTTGGGAATCCGCGCTGCGACTTTCAGGACGGTGTCCCGCAGGCTATTTATTCTCTGCGGCGCCCGCGGTCCTTTTGCGCCGGGCAAGCTGGCTCTTGAGGAACGTGTCAGGGGGGGCTTGCTGCCAGGCGGAATACCAAAGGTCACCGAGCAACTGGCCGGACTTGAGCAGTTGGCCTTCCAGGAATGCTTTGCCTTCCAGTCCCTTTTCGCCTTCGCCGGAAAGCTTGCCGTCCTTGTCCAATTGGTAGAGTGGTTCAACCTGTTTGTTCTGCTCGACGAGGAAGAGGATTGCCACCTGGAAGGTCTCCTCGGGTTTGGCGGGGCGTCCGTCGATGGAGACCAGTTGAGCTGGACGCAACTTGCTCTTCAGGTCCGCCAGGTTGGCGCCGCCGGTCCGGCTGAAATACCCGCCATCAATCCAACTGTGGAATCCGCGGCTGCTGGTGTAATTATGAGGGTTGTCCCCCACCCAGCCGTGGTGATGGATGGTGGTGTGCAGGGGTTGGGAGGCATCGCCGGCGAGGTGTCCCATCACTCCCATGACGTAAATGATGTTCGCCTGGGCATTGGCGATTTCCTCCGGCGTGCCAGCCTCTTCATAGGCTTTGAGATAGGAGAACCCGGACTTCAGCTTGCCGACCGATTCCGCGATGGCCCACGGCAGGAGCCCGACGAGCCCGCGGGTGTGGTCCTGATTGCTGGCAGCATCGGGCTCGGGGAACTTGTCCGGGTGCGCCTTGCGGAACAGAGCGAGCTGGGCCACAAAGTCGTAGCGGAAAATCGGCAGCAGCTCCGGCTTCAGCCCGTACTCAGCCAGCTCTTCCATGTCAATATAATGGTCCGGGAAGCTATAGTTCTTGAGCGATAGATCGGTGGTATTGCGCCAGCGGTCCATTTCGCCGGCCAGAAAGGCGACGCGCTCAGCGGCCGCCGGCTCGCGCACGAAAGCGGGGAAATTGGTCGGCAGCGAGGCAAGCCCGAGTTGGTTGACAACGCGATGGCCCTCATAATCCCATGCCCGGGCGAGATTGGTGCCGAGCGGAAGCAATGCGACGAGTGCGAGTGCGGAAGCCGAGGTTCTTTTCATGAGTGAGATTCGATTGTCGCGCCAGTGTAGTGCCCCGGCACGCGAAGGCAAAAGGCAAATCTTCCCCCGCATCGGGTCTGCCGTTTCTTGCCGGCCTGAGGAACCCCGGCAGCAGGCAATTATTTGTCTTTTCTTCGCTGCGAGCTTTCGGATAGAGTCCGCTCATGCCTGAAATTGTGGCGTTTGTTAATCGGGGAGCGGCCTCCATTACGCCGGGGGTTGCGGAGAAGGTGCTCCGGCATCTGCCCCAGTGGAAGCTGGAGTTCACACAGATTTATGAGCCGCTGTTTCCACACCTGGTCGATCAGCTCGAATTCCTGGCTGACGCCGTCGAGGACACGGTGGAAGGCGCCTACAAGGATTTGCCGTACCTCGCTTTTGCCCAGGCAGTCTTCGCGCTCATTTACGCCCACAAGAAAGTGGGCATCATTCCCGATTCGATTCTGAACCTTGGCCGTGCCGACGATTCGAGCGTGGTGCGGGCAGTGCTGATCCAAAACGAAAAGGCCTTCGCCATTTACGCCGCGACCCAAGACGCGGAGTGGTCCCGGATCACCAGCCAGCCGTAGGCGGAGGGGATGGGGGGAGGAAACGCTGGATTAATGGATTCATGGGGTATTGGGGGGCTGGAAGACCGGGCGGATGTCGGTTCATCCAGCCATCCACCAATCCATCAGTCCAGCTTGCCGAGGCAGCTCGTCTTGAGGTATTCGCAAAACTCCTGGCGCTTGCAGACCACGTCGTTATGCGGCAGGTCAGTGTAGAGGAAGACTAGCTTGTTCGACCGGAGGTCGGCGGGCTTTGTTTCGCCCTCATTGCCGGCGAAAAAGGCGGTGCCGCGTTGTTTCAGCGTAGCCATCAATAGTTCTGTTTCAGCCTTGGTGCCACCGTGTTCGGTGTAAATGTCGAGGAACCGGCCCTGGTGGCGGTTGATCCAGGCCAGGAACTTGTCCGTCTGCGCGTAGAGGGCGTCAAACAGCCACACCTCGCGTACGAGCTCGGTCAACCCGCCATGGTCCACAATGGCAGAAATCACCTCGTAACCGCCGCTGTGGCCCGCGAGCACGATCTGGCCCAGGGCGAAGTCCTTCTTCTTCAAGGCCGATTTCTGGCGCAGCGTTTCGGCCACGTCTGCCATGAACCGTTTGAAGCCGTCCGCGTCTTCCAGTTTCCCGCCAAATGAATCGGGGGCGTTGAGCGGCCCTTGCGGCACGACCAGGACCGCGTTGCGCCGGCTCTCGCTCAACTGCTCAATGAGCCGGTATTGCTTTAGCACGCCTTCGACGTTGTTCTTCCACCCGTGGAAATGGACGACGAAATCAACTTGGCCCGTCTCCCGGAAGCCTTTGGGGATGAAGATTGCCACGGTTTTGTCCGAGTAATGCTCCTGGGCCGAATAAAGCTGACCCTGGTACTTCTGGCCCTCGGCACGCTTGGGGTGAGGAAAAGGAGCGGAGTTCAATTGCGTGACGATCAACTCGCCGTAGTCGGCGTAGCGTTGAGGTAGACTTTCGCCGCGTGCGGGCAATGCCGAGCAGCCGATCAGGAACAGCAGAAGCGTTCTCATGGGTTCGCGGCCAGTGTTCCGCATTGGATGAGCATGCGAAAGAAGATTATGTGTGATCAGCGCCTCAGGGAAGACAGAGCGGGCCTGAGACAAACCCAACCTGCGGGGTGGGCGGGCCTTTCGGTGCCGGAAGGCCTCCCCGGGGCCGGCTGCTTCCGCCAGTTCGGGGACAGGCGCACTGCCGGCGCGTGTCAAAATGAGGCAGAAGTGTCCGGTGATGAGGACCATCCGGCTGGCCCGCCAAGGGAATTTGCCATACTGACGGCGGCCCCCTAAACTGGCCGCAAGTTTGCTGCAAGAAAGCAGTCCGGCTGCCGAAATGTCTCGGCAGCCGGAATGCCCTGATCGGTGCAATAGAATTCGCATGGCCAGCACTTTAAGTCCCAGTGAAGAAGCCCAGTTGGCGCAGACGATTGAGATGTTTGAAGTCATCACTCAATCGCAGCCGCATGACTATCAGTCACTGGAGATTCTCAAGGAAGCTTACTCGAAGCTGAACCGCGAAAAGGACGTCGTCAACACGTCCAAGCGCATCGCCCAGGCCTACGTGCAAATGGGCCAGCTTTCGTCGGCCATTCTCGAATACGAAACCATCCTGCAGCGCTACCCGGACGACCCTGATGTGCAGGCCGCGTTGCAGCAAATCGAAAGCAAGGCGAACAACTTCCCCCTCGAAACCGCCCCTTCGGCGGACACCATCCTGCTGGCCCGAGCGCCCGCGGGGGGCGAAGAATCCCGGAAAGCAGCCGGCAAGGTGGCGCCAGCGGACATCGAGGACGGGAGGCGGTCGATGCACAAGCTTTTTGTCGAAAGCAAGATTATCACCGCCGGGGACTTCGATCTGTGCTGGTCCACGCCCGATCCGACCATGCCGTCGGGCGGCGTCGTGGAACCGTTCATCCAGGTGTTATCGGACAAGGGCATTCTGCCTGTGGACAAGTCGCTGAAAGTCTTGTGCGACAAGTCGCGGCTCGCTTTCCTCCCGCTTAACAGCTACGACGTTGATATGGACCTGGCGCGGGGTTTCCCGAGGGAAACCTGCCAGCGGTGGTGCATATTGCCTTTTGATCGCATGAGCAAGTCGATCCTGGTGGCCACGGCAAATCCCTTCAATCAGCAGGCGGCCAAAGCGTTGGCCGAGGCCACCCCGAACCGTCTGTTGTGGTATCTGGTGCCGCCGGCCGACTTGGTCGCCAACCTCCGCAAAGTCTTCCGATAAACCCATGCCTCCCGTCAAAACATTTGGCGAGCGCATCGTTGACGCCCTGGTGGAAGACGGCTTGCTGACCGTCCAGCAGGTCGAACAACTGCTCGAGCAGCAGAAGAAAGAAGGCACCCGCCTGCTCAAGTTGATCCTTGAAAAGGCTTACGTCAGCGATCAGGACATGGCGGTTTCGATGGGACGCGTGCTAAACACGCCACCGATCAACCTCGCCCGCCTTAGCATCCCTCTCGAAGTGGCGGACCTGGTGCCGCGCGAAATGGCGCACAACCATAAGGTCGTCCCCGTCGCGCGCCTGGAGAACAAGTTGTTCCTGGCGATGGCCGATCCGCTCAATGTGTTGGCCATTGACGACGTGCGGCGCATCACGCGGCTGGAGGTGGCGACGCTGATCGCTTCGGAGAAGAGCATCCTCGATAAGTTGAACCACATCGACGCCTCCAAGAGCGGCAGCATGGAGGACATCATCCAGGACGCTCAGAAACAGGATGATGCGGATGCGGAGGCCGACAGCGTGGAGGTTTCCAAGGAAGCGGTTGAGGAAGTCAACCTTGATCAACTCGCGGCTTCCAGTGAGGAAGCCCCCGTTGTCAAATTGGCCAACCTCATCCTCGTCCAGGCGGTCAAAGACCGCGCCAGCGACGTCCATATCGAGCCGTTTGAGAAGGCGCTGCGGCTGCGCTATCGTATTGACGGCGTTTTGATGGACGCGACGCCCCCGCCCAAGCAGATGCAACTGGCCCTCGTCTCGAGGTTCAAGATCATGAGCAGCATGGATATCGCGGAACGGCGCCTGCCGCAAGACGGGCGCATGCGCATCCGGGTGGGCGGCAAAGACTACGACCTGCGCGTTTCGATCATGCCGACCGTGCATGGCGAAAAGGTCGTGCTGCGCCTCCTGGACAAATCGAACCTCTCGGCCAGCATCGATAAGCTCGGCCTCGATCCGGACACGTTTAAGCAATTCAAAGCCGCGGTGGATGCGCCGCACGGATTGATCCTGGTCACCGGCCCGACCGGCTCCGGCAAGACGACGACGCTGTATTCGGCGCTCAACGAACTCAACAACCCGGTTTACAACATCGTCACGGTCGAGGACCCGGTCGAGTTTCAGGTGCCTGGCATCAACCAGGTGCCGGTGAAGAAAGAAATCGGGCTCACGTTTGCCAATGCGCTCCGCTCGATTCTGCGCCAGGACCCTGACATCATCATGATCGGGGAGATTCGCGACACCGAAACAGCCGAAATCGCCATCGAAGCCGCGCTGACCGGCCACCAGGTGCTGAGCACCATGCACTGCAACGACGCCCCCGGAGCCATTGCGCGCCTCGACGACATGGGCATCGCACCTTTCCTCATTTCTTCGTCCGTCATCCTCGCTTGCGCGCAGCGGCTCATGCGTCGCATCTGTTCCCACTGCAAAGAGCCGATCATCTACCCGGCGAGGATGTTTCAGGACCTGAGCATCGACCCCAGCATCTTCGATGGCGTCACACTGTATCGCGGGCGGGGCTGCGACCATTGCAAGAACTCTGGCTTTGCCGGGCGCATGGCCATTATCGAGGCGATGACGATCACGGATGAAATCCGCAAGCTCATCATCGCCCGCGCCAACACTCGCGAGATGGGCAAGGTCGCCATCGGCCAGGGCATGCGGACGCTGCGCATGGTGGCGCTGGACCGCGCCCGCGAGGGCATCTCCACATTGGAACAAGTGCTCGTGCTGACCTCGGCCCATTAGCAGGACGGGGCCCATCCCGTTTTTCCCTATGCTCGAATTTGAAGAAGCCCTGGCGCGAGTTCTCGCGGCAGTGCCTGCCCCAACGAGCCAAGACGTCTCGTTGAGCGAGGCTGCGGGACGCGTGCTGGCTGAGCAGGTCCGGTCGCCAATTGACCTGCCGATCTTCGACAATTCCGCGATGGATGGCTATGGTCTGCGCGCGGCCAACGTGGCCTCAGCCAAAAGGGACTCGCCGGTGCGCTTGCGCCTGGAAGGCAAAATCGCCGCCGGAGAAGTCTTCGCGGGGGAAGTCACGGCCGGCAATTGCGTGAGGCTGTTCACCGGTTCCCCGTTGCCGCCCGGCACCGACGCCGTCGTGATGCAGGAAGCGGCCCACGTTGAATCCAGCGCGCCAGGCGAAGTTCTGATCCTGGCCCCCGCCGCGCCGGGAGAAAATGTCCGGTCGCGCGGGGAGGATGTAAAGCGCGGCTCGACGCTCGGTAACGCGGGCGAGTTTCTGACTGCCGGCCGACTCGGTCTGCTGGCCGCGGTCGGCCTGACCGACGTCCGCGTGGGGCGGCAGCCGGTGCTGGGTTTGCTGGCGACTGGTTCGGAATTGCAGGAGCCCGGCCAACCGCTGGCGTCTGGCCGGATCTACGAAAGCAATCGGCTCGCCCTGGCCACGCTGACGAAGCGCGCCGGGGCGGTTCCCCGGACCTTTCCCCTCGTCGCGGATGAACTCGCCGCGACCAGCGTGGCCCTGGCGGACGCTTGCAACCAATGCGATGCCGTCGTGACTACTGGCGGCGTTTCGGTTGGTGAACTGGATTTCATCAAGTGTGCGTTCGGCCAAATCGGAGGTGAGCTGGAGTTCTGGAAAGTGGCGATGAAACCCGGCCGGCCATTTGCGTTTGGCCGCTGTCGGGGGAAGCTGCTATTTGGCTTGCCCGGAAATCCGGTCTCTGCGTTCGTCACGTTTCTGTTGCTGGTGCGTCCCGCGCTGCTGCGCTGGCAGGGCGCGGCCCACATTTCCCTGCCTGTCCACCCCGGTGTGCTGGCTGAGCCGCTAGTCAATGACGGCGGGCGCCGGCACTTCATGAGGGTCAAGGTAGATCCAGTCGGCAACGTTTGCTCTGCCGGCGTTCAAGCCTCGCATGTTCTGAGTTCGGTGGCTGTGGCCAACGGCTTGGTGGATGTGCCGGCCAATACAACGTTCACTGCCGGAACAGCCGTCCCCGTGCTGCGCTGGGATTGAACTCCAATTTGGACTTAGACCCGGGCGGCAGCCCTCTAAAATGCCCGCCTCGGCGCCGTGAACGTAGGGGCAACCACTTTCGTGGCCTCAACATTTGGCAGAGCTAACGCCGGCCTTGTTTGCCCGAGCGCCCGCGCATTCACATCCGGCAGCCCCGCTGGACCAAGCATGGGATTGAGGACATCCATCTGCGCGTCCAACCCCGTGTGCGGAGCCGGACTGGGAGAGCTGAGCAGACCTGCTGCCGGACTCCTCATGGGCTGGGCCGCTGCGGGAAGGCCAAACGGCGGATTGACCGAATTGGCGACCGCGGGCGGGTGCCAGCTCGGGTCCACTATTGAGTGGTGTTCGTCCATGAGCTTGTTGTGCTCCAGCACCTGCTCTTTGGATAGCGTGTTGTCACCGAGGCCGAAAGGATCGGAAAACCCGCTGCGCGCCCCCCCTCGGGCAGACAGGTCGCCGCCCGTATCGAGTCCGAACAATTTCTTGAGCGCCTGGGCGCTTTCCTTGAGTCCGCTGGGCAGCTCCGAGTCGTCGCGCGCCGCCGCTTCGTCGCTCGAACTTGATTTCTTCACCGAGCCGAACAGTTCGTCGTCTTTCACTTGGTCGGGGCGGTTAGCCGCGGGGCGCTTGGTCGCAAGGCGCTCGTAGTACCGCTCTAACGCCTTAACCGGCTGCTTCTCTCGACCGTCCTTCCCATATTCGGGAGCCTGGAGGGTCTCCCCCAAAGTCGGCTCGGCTAGCAGGTCTTCCGGACGCATGAACACCCAGTTCTTGCGGCGCTCCAGCAGTTCCTTCACTCGCTGGCTCTGAATGACCGTCGGGGCGGGGCCGGAGGGCAGCGGAGCGGCTACCCCGTCAAGCGAACTCTGCGACGTGGAGCTCGGCAGTGGCCGGTAAAGACCCTCCTCCATCTCCTTGAGGCCATCCTTCTTGATCGTTAACTGATGCAGGTTGGTCATGACCTCGTCGCTCCTGGGCTCTGAAAACTCAATGGGCCGGCCACGCTGCCTGCCGCCCGTCTGTGCGCTGCACGGCAGCAAGCTGATCACGGCCACGGCCACCAGGCCACTGCAGATTCGGAGACTTGAAAGCCTAAAGCTCATCTTGCGTTACAACCTTAGCGCCGGGAGCCGGGTTCGTCAAAGCTCAAATATCGCTCGTCTCGCTCACCTCGGAGCAGACGCCGCGCGTGGAGGCGGCGACGAAGTCCAGCATTGCTCGGGCGGGCGCGCTGGAGAAAGTCTTCTGTGCGTCGGCTACTGCCGCTCGCAGGTTGCGCCCCCCGCGGAATAGCGCGTGATAAAGCCGCTTCAGTTCCAGCCGCGCAGCCGGCGTCAGCCCGGCGCGCCGCAAGCCGACGGTATTCAGCCCGCAGAGTACGTTAATCGCGCGCGCCACCGTGTAGGGCGGCAGATCCTTGCTGATACCCGAACCGCCTTGCATCATTGCCAGCGTGCCGACGCGCACGAACTGGTGGACGCAGCAATTGCCGGAAAGGAACACGCGATCATCCAGCTTCACGTGTCCTCCCAGCAGCACCCCATTTGCGAGAATGACCCAGTCCCCCAGACGGCAGTTGTGCCCCACGTGGGCATTGGCCATGAAAAAATTGTGCGAGCCGATTACGGTCTCCTCCTCCGGCCGGTTTGAGCGGTGCGCCGTGACGTGCTCGCGAAAGACATTCTGGTCGCCGATCCGCAGCCGCGTTGGCTCGCCGGTGTATTTCAGGTCCTGCGGCGCTTCCCCGATCACGCAACCCGCATAAAATCGGTTATGCGCGCCGATCGTCGTCAGACCCGTCAGATAGACCTGCGGCCCGATGACGCAGTCCGGGCCGACCTCCACGCCTTCATCAATGACCGTGTAAGGTCCAACTCGAACCGTCGCGTCCAGTTTCGCCCCGGGATGTATGATGGCCGTCGGATGGATCACAAAGCCAAGAGTGAGGCAACTCTCCCGATTTCCAAGCCAAAAGTCACCTGGCCGCACGACCTTCTGCCCCATTAGACCGGGTGGACCACAACCGGGCTCCGGCCATGCCGCGTTGGGATTCCGCGTTTGGGCCTTTGGCCGCCGCTCATTTTCCCAGGATGTTAAACAGTTGCTGGAAGCCGCGCCAGCGACCGGGCTGCGTGGACTCCGGCATAACTGCGAGGGCCTTTTCCAGGTCGAGCTGGATCAATATGCCCACACTTTGGGCTCCGCGGCCGTGCGACCGAATTGCATCCACGCCATACCCGTATCCGACCAGGACCTTCCATGAAGGGGAAGTGTAGAGAATCCCGCCGCCCAGGCCGGTATTCCAATTGCCCGGCTGTTCGAGTCCGGGGAGGTAATCAACCCACGCGCTGCTGACGATGCCATTGAGGCTCCAGTGCCCCGCCCTATCAAGTGGCATCGCATAATCCCCGCCCATCATCACGAAACTCCGGGCGCTAATCTCCTGGTAATAATAGCCCGGCAAAGGGAGCGGGTATTCTGCAACCAGCGGCAGCAGCGACCCGAGCCGATAAGCGCTGAAGCGGTCGGCATTGATGCTCGTCCCCGCCGTCACACTCAGGTAAAAGCTGTGCTTCAATTCCGGCAGCGTGTAGGCCAGCAGCGCCTCGGCCCAGAAGAGATGGCTTTGGGGCACGACTGACCGGTCGCCATACCCATAGGTGCCCGTGCCGGTGCGGAAATCCCCCTCATACCAGGCGGAAAGCTCCATGGCCAGCGCCGGAAAGAGCACCGGCTCGCGGCCGCCCCAGCGCAGACCCGTGCGGACGCTGAACGTGTCGCGGTTCTCCGGCACTTGGAAGTTGCTGGCCGTGTCGTCGGTCCGATCATAAGTCGAGAAGTGCGCGATACCGCGCACCAGGCCGTTCAACGGAATCATCGCGCCGGGATTGAAAAGATGATAAAGGCTGACCGAGGTCTGCGCGCCGTAACCGTAGAACGACTCACTGGGGTAGTATGTTCCCCGGTTTATCTCCATATAGCTGTCCGCGAATGCGCCGCCGGCCACGCCGATGCCCAGGTCGGTATTCTCGCCGAGCACGTGGGCGATGCCCAGCTCCGAATCCAGGTAAGTCGGCGCCACCGCCAGCCGCAAAGTCAGGTTCGTGCGCAGGAAGCCCGGCTGGTTCCAATAATAGAACGCGTAAGCCGAGAGCGGCGCGTGTCCTTCCAGCGCCGCGTTGTAGCCGACCTGAACCAGTTCCCGCTTAAACGGATCTATTTGGCCCCCGGCAGCGAAAGGCCAAAGACAGCCTGGAAGAACCAGCAGCAGAATCCGGCGCCAGCAAAACTTCACGGCCTTTTCCTAACCTAAAGCCTGCCCAGCGGCAAGTGGGTTTGCCCCTCCCTCTCGCTTTCCTGTGGCTCTTCCCCCGCTTTCCCCTGGGTTTCAGGCTGTTGGCACCTGGCTTGTACCACGCATGTACCACGCATGTACCTGGCTTGCCGTATCTTTGGATCAGAAGCGTGCACACACGAAAGGCCCGGTTCATCCGATGCCCACAGTGCGGAGACTGGTTCGGCCAGGATTCCAGTGGAGCGTATTTTGGCCCTAACCCGAAATTCAAAACAGTGATCCGGACGGGGAAATGCAGTAAATGTGGGAATCAAATTTTGGCCGAGACATGAACCCGCATAAGCGAAAACCGAACCATCCGGTTGCTGGCAACGCCGGGATCGCGCCCTCTATGCCGGACGCCGTGGACGCGCCGTGCCTGAGCAGCAGCGTTCGTCTGTGCTGCGGCGCTCATCCAGAATCACCAACCCGAAGGGTTGCCAGAGAGTAGCCGGGAATCGCAGCGCAGCGGAGACCCCCGGTAGCGGTTTTGCAGATTTCGGCATCCTGGAGGGATGCCAGAGTTCTGCGACCCCGCCGGGGGCGGCGGGGAATTCGGGAGGACGATCCGGGGGTGTCGCTGCGCTCGACCCCCGGCTTGCGTCTCGGACGATTCAAGCTAAAGTAAAGCAACAGCCGGCAGGCTGAGGGTTCAAGGGCTGCCGGTGGCGGAAGCGTGTGCCAAACCTGCCAGGCTGCGATAATGAACGTCGAACAACCAACGATCTGAGCAAGCGTGCCAAACCATTCCAAGATTCAGAGGGCAATCAAGAGGCGCGACAAGCTGCGAAGTCACTGGTGCCGCCGGTGCCGGTTCTGCGCGCCCTCAGGACGATGTCTTGACCCTACTATCAGGATTGGCCGGTGCGGCGATTGGGTGTACTACCGGCTGCGGGGCAATAAGCAATACCGGCGCCGCTGGGTCAGACCCAAGGATCCGCGCACACCGGCCCAACTCCAAAATCGGGCCCGTCTCGGCGCCGCCTCGCGTCATTATAGCGCCCGGCTGACGGATGAGGAGCAAGATGCCTGCATTGCCGCCGGGGCGAAGCTGCAAAGCCGTCCACGGCTGGGCCAATCGGGATCGCTCACTGGACAGCAGTATTCGGTTGGCAAGGCGTACGCAAAGAATGCAGCAGCAAAAGTGCAGAATGCAAGAATTCCTGCAAAAGTGCCGCAACCGCAGAAGGTTATCCGACCCACATGGGAGATACGCCGGGGTGTCGCCGGGGTCCCACCGGGACATAGCCCTCGGGATACGGGACTTGGAGGGAAGGAAGAAGCCAGAAGGATGAATGAAGAATGCGGAGGGAACATGGTAAGGGCCGCTTCAAAAGTGCCGCAACCAAAGAGAGTTATGCGGAGATGCCGGGGGGTGACCAGGCAGCCAGGGTTCAGGACGTTTGGCGGCAGCGGCGGCGGGCGGTCGGGCGACAGCAGAGGCCGCCGGAGCGGGCTTTTGGCCCGCGGCGTCTTTGCTGTCAATAACAAAACTTGCACCAATCCTGTCATCGCGCTTAAGGTGGTGGCGGTTGAGGATAACCAGACTGCGATTATGAACGTATCCCTGACACCGGAGCTGGAAAAGTTTGTCGCGAGCGAAGTGGAAACAGGACTCTACCAAACCGCCAGTGAGGTCATTCGCGCGGGGCTGCGCCGGCTCAAACAAGAAAAGGAGCGGCTCCCGACTGGGTCTCAGAGTGCCGAAGAATTGGACGAAGCCCTGCTCCGCAGCATCCAGCGGCTTGATCGCGGCCAAGGCGTTGACGGAGCAAAGGTC
>Ga0187880_1001448_pt1 | contig 18910 bp, 21 predicted proteins | sample June2016WEW_19_4_FD_132998 | JGI IMG/M metagenome (GOLD analysis project Ga0187880, IMG submission 132998) | Peatland microbial communities from SPRUCE experiment site at the Marcell Experimental Forest, Minnesota, USA - June2016WEW_19_40 | ecosystem: Environmental > Terrestrial > Soil >...
AGGCACGGGTAGTGAAGTCTCGGCTTACGCGACTGACAATACCGACTTGATCATCGACATCAACGGCTACTTCGCGCCAGCTGGATCGGGCGGGCTGTCGCTCTATGCGGTGGCGCCTTGCCGGGTCATCGACACGCGCCATGTAGGCAGCGGGCAGCCGTTCACCGGGCCCCTGAATCCTCCGGTGGATGTGATGGGTAGTGTTTGTGGAACCCCGGCCGCGGCGCAGGCATATGTTTTCAACGCGACGGTTGTTCCGACAGGCGCGCTGGGCTATGTGACGCTGTGGCCGGACGGGCAGCAGCAGCCGGTGGTCTCGACGTTAAACGCCCAGGATGGATCCGTCTCAAGCAACATGGCAATCGTGCCGGCAGGTACTGGAGGCAAAGTTGACGCCTTTGCCAATGGACTGACGCAATTGGTCCTCGACATCTCGGCCTACTTCGCGCCGTAAGGCGGCAAATCGAGTGCAGTTGGCTAAGTCGCCCCGTCGTAGTCGAGGGCGTTCCGATGCGGTACAGCTGTTCCGCATCGAGCGCCCGATGAGCCGCAGGCCAGTTCGCCGTCTGGTCACTGGCGGTCACACAAGTAACCAGCTCCCGGGACTGCGTTGGATAACACTCAGGGGCTAAGGTCCCGTCCTAGCCAAACCCAGGCTAGAACGGGGCACCCATGTTAGACAGGACTCTCTTCGGCTGGGCCAAGAGCTCTGCCCGTCCTCTCGCCAACCGCGGGCGAGAAGGATGGGGCACCCAAGGTTAATAGTCGCATGGAAAGGGCGGGCCACCCGCCGGCTAGATCGGGGGACTCCAGGTTCGATAGGAGACTCTTCGGGTCAGTCAACCGCCTGTGATCAGAAGACAAAATTCCCACCCAAGCAAAACCAGCTTGGGAGGGGCACCCTGATGGTTGGCTGGGCCAACCGCCACCGCCTAGGAGAACTATCGCTTGACAACGCCTCCGCTCTTATCGAGGGGCACCCGACAGAGTCGGAAACCACTGCTCCAGTCGATGCTCATATAGGTCATTGCCAAACCACCCGCCGCAGTTGTAAAACTCTGGCCGTGTTACCTTTCGGTATGGCCAATCCAAGATTCAGGTCGGTTTAGTGAGTGACCAAGGCTCGGCTGCCGCGATCTCGGCCGTTGTCTCAGCACCAAATCGGAAGGTAACAGGACCAGGAAGATTTTGCGTGGTGTTCTTCGCCGCGACCATGTTCCTGAGTGCATTCTTACTGTTTTCGATGGAGCCCATGGTCGCCAAGATGATCCTGCCCCTTCTGGGCGGCGCTCCAGCGGTGTGGAACACTTGCCTTGTCTTCTTTCAAGCCGTACTGCTGGCTGGCTATATCTACGCTCATGTATCTGCACAACTACTGAGTCATCGGCGTCAAATCGTCTTGCACTTGTCGGTGCTGCTCATAGCCTTGATGGTGCTGCCGCTTCATATTCCTGTTGCATGGGTGCCGCCCGTTCGGCAGAACCCTGCCCTTTGGTTGCTGGGATTGCTATCAGTTTCAGTTGGGTTACCCTTCTTCGTACTTTCCGCCAGCACCCCGATCTTGCAAAAGTGGTTCTCTCATTCCGGCGATCCAGCAGCGAACGATCCTTATTTCCTCTATGCTGCGAGTAACGCCGGGAGTCTAGCTGGTCTGTTGACCTACCCATTTGTGCTTGAGCCAACGCTTGGCCTGACGACACAAAGCAAGCTGTGGAGCTACGGTTATATTCTGCTTTTTCTGCTGGCTTGCGGCTGTGCCGCCATAATCTGGCGAGTCCCGCAAACCCTGATGCCGGCGCATCAACTGGGAAAGGAGGAGGCAACGCCTGATGAAACCGGTGAAGACGCTCGTCCTAGCATAAAGAGGCGATTTCGCTGGATCGTCCTGGCCTTCGTTCCCGCCAGTCTCACACTCGGTTTCACCACAGCACTCACCACCGAGATGCCAGCAATTCCTCTCTTCTGGGTCCTGCCCCTGGCGTTTTATCTGCTCAGCTTTGTTTTCGTCTTCGCACGCAAACCCCTTGTTTCACACGACTGGTTGATTAGGAGACTCCCGTTTCTGATTCTCGCTGCGACCTTCCCGATTGTGTCTCAGTTGAAGTTTCCGATTCTGTTATGGATCCCGCTGGATCTGCTCACCCTCTTCAGCGTGGCCTTGGTTTGTCATGGTGAACTCGCACGCAGCCGTCCATCCACAAAGCGTCTCACTGAATTTTATCTCTGGATTTCAGTCGGAGGAGTGCTTGGCGGGATATTCAATGCCTTGATTGCCCCAGTGATTTTCAATTCCGTGATTGAACTTCCACTGGTCTTGGTACTGGCCGCACTGCTGCGTCCACCCATCGATGTCAAGGAAAACACTCGGCGTGCTCGCAGGCTGGACTTACTGTTACCGCTCATTCTAGGGCTAAGCCTTGTGGCCGTGATCTTGCTTTTGCAGGCGTTGGCTGTGAAGCCCGCTAGTCCGGTCGGGCGCGCGATGACTATCCTGATCTTTGGTTACTCCCTAGAGTGGTGCCTGTCATTCGGCCGACGCCCCATCCGCTTTGCTGCGGGCTTGGCGGCCGTGTTTCTCGCCACCACCGTGTACATAGGACAGTACGGGCACATACTACATAGGGAGCGCAGTTTTTTTGGGGTTATTCGGGTAACCGATGACGACGAGAAGCAACTACGAATGCTGCTGCATGGGGCGACAATACATGGTCTCCAGAGCTTAGACCCAGCAAGGGCCAAAGAACCCCTCTCGTACTACACCAAGGCCGGACCCGTCGGACAGGTGTTCGATGCTTTCTCGGGGAATCCTGATGAAAATCAAGTCGCAATCGTGGGTCTTGGCGCCGGTACAATGGCGTGCTATGTAAGTCCGCCTCAGCAGCTCACCTACTACGAGATTGACCCATTGGTGGAACGAATCGCCGAGAATCCCCGATACTTCACTTTCCTTCGAGATTGCTACCCGCGCGTTCGGGTTGTGCTTGGTGATGCCCGACTATCGCTTCAGACGGCCCCGGATCATAGCTACGGCATCATCATCCTGGATGCTTTCAGCGGAGACTCCATCCCTGTGCATTTGCTCACTCGGGAGGCATTGCGGCTCTACCTCACGAAGCTCACGCCCAATGGGATTTTGGTCTTTCATATAAGCAACATCTACCTTGATCTTCAGCCGGTGGTTGGGCCCCTTGCTGGAGATGCCGGTTTGATCGGCTTGATAGAAACCGATACAAACATCAGTGATGCCCAGACGAAGAACGGGGTGCTTGCGTCCACTTGGGTGGTCATTGGGCGCAGTTCCAGTGATTTGGGCAAACTGGCAGGCGATTCAAGATGGAGGCCGTTGCTTAGCAGGCCAGGATCGAAGGTCTGGACCGATGACTTTTCGAGTGTCATAAGCATCTTTAAATGGAAGTGAACCGGGCGGGTGGCCCGGCCTTTCAGTGTAACCATGAGTTTTAACTTGTGGGTACCCCATCCTTCTCGCCCGCAGTTGGCGAGAGGAGCCTGCCCTGAGCGCAGCCGAAGGGTGGGCACGGTTGGACGAATCCCAACGCGCGGGACTATCTCCATCCGCTTCCGTGCCGTCTATCGGGATACACCAACTCAGACCCGCGCGCTAGAACCGGTTCCACAGGAACTGGTTATAGACGTCGTGGTGGTATTGCACCTCGGGCGCTTTGACGAAGGTTCCCAGCAGCCGCGGACAGCGATCGGCCGAGGCTTGCTTCAGGTCGGCGTAGCGGCCCTTGACATCGTCGCCCAGTATGGTGGTGGTCCACTTGGCGTCGCGGAAGTTCTCCAGCGCGGCATAAATGTTGTCGGGCAGAAAGCGCTGGGCCTGGCGCAGGTTCTTGATCTTCGCGGTCTCGCCGTCGAGTCCCGTCTTGAACACCGCGTACATCACCATGTAGGGATTCGCATCCGGGCTGACCGAGCGCACCTCGACGCGCATGCTCTTCTCGTTGCCGATGGGAATGCGGATCATGGAGCCGCGGTCCACCGCCGAGGCCTTGATCTGATTGGGCGCTTCAAAATGCGGATCGAGCCGGCGATAGGCGTTGACGCTGGCGTTCAGCATCAGGCACAGATCGTTGCCGTGGGTGAGAATGCGGTCCACAAACGCCCAGCCCATTTTGCTGAGCTTCTCTTCGCCCTTGGCATCCCAAAAAAGGTTCTTGCCCTTCTGGCTGACCGAAACGTTGGTGTGCATGCCGCTGCCGTTCACTCCGACCACCGGCTTGGGCAGGAACGACGCGGTGAAGCCCATCTTGGTGGCCACCTGGCGGCAGATCAGCTTGTAAAGCTGGATCTGGTCGGCGGCATTCACCACTTCCGAATAGGCGTAGTTAATTTCGAATTGCGACGGCGCGACCTCGGGATGGTCCTTCTCGTTCTGGAATCCCATGGCGCGCTGCACTTCGGCGGTGGTGTCGATGAAGGTGCGCAGCGGATCGCCGGGCAGCGAGTGATAGTAGCCGCCGGTGTTGACGTAATCGAACTTCTGCGTCTCGTGATAATGGCGCTCGGCTTGGATGCCGTCGAAGAGGAAGCCTTCAATCTCGTTGGCGGCGTTGAGGGTGTAGCCCTCGCGCTGGAAGAGCTGCTCGGCATAGGTCTTGAGCACGCCGCGAATGTCGGCGGCATAGGGCGTGCCGCCCTTGTCGATGACATCGCCGAACACCAGCACTTTGCCGGGCCCAAAAATGTCGGACGGGCCCCAGTAGAACGAGGGCCAGTCGATGCCCAGGCGCAGATCGCTTTCGCGCTGCGCGGTGAAGCCACGAATCGAGGAGCCATCGAAGGTCAGGTTGTCCCAGCTCTTGAGCAGGAACTTCTTGTCGTAGTCGAGCATGTGCAGGCGGCCTTCGAGGTCGCTGAACAGCACGGTGACCGCCTTGATGCGCTTCTCGTCGGTCAGGTACTTCAGGCGCTCCTCCTGGACCTTGTGCAGGGGGACGCGGTTCTTGCGCTGCTCTTTGGAGCGCAAATTCAGGTCTTCGAGCTCGTCATAGGAGAGCGTGAGGAAGCTGCGCAGTTCAGTGGACATGGATCTCCTCGGAATAAATTCGGCCGGTTCCGGCCAGAAGGTGAAGTCGTGCATTGCAATGGGTGAAGTTTGAGGTTACAGCCCGCCGCCTCCCCTCGCCAGTAAAAAAAGTTGATCGGAGGTATTAGGGAAATTTATGGCCCGCCAGTCGAGCCACTCGCTATTCAATGGTCTCCCGTGGCAAAATACCATTACAGCACAATGAGACACGATCACCTCACTGTCCTCGATCTCTTCTGTGGGGCTGGGGGTCTCTCTCTCGGTTTCAAGAACGCTGGCTTTGAGGTCTTGCTAGCTGTCGACAACAACCCCGCGGCCCTTAACACATACGTTAGGAATCTCGGGCGTCACGCCTCCGCGCATGACCTTTCCCAAAAGATCTCGCTCCCAAGCACTAATGTAATTGTCGGCGGTCCCCCGTGTCAGGGTTTCTCATCAGCCGGACTGCGCCGCGACGGCGACAGCCGGAACAATCTCGTAAGCTGCTTTGCTGAAACTGTGAGGAGCCTGAAGCCCAAAGCCTTTGTCTTTGAGAATGTGGAAGGTTTCATGACCGCTGAAGGCGGCACGCGAGTTTTGGAACTACTCTCGCCCCTTCTGCACGCCGGCTATAGGATTCATCTTCAAAAGGTGAACGCTGCAAACTACGGAATTCCGCAGCACCGGAAACGTGTGATTGCGATCGGGGGACTGGGTTGGGAACCCACGTTTCCCAAGCCGACCCATACGGCGTTCGGGGCACCAGGCGCGCTGCTACATGCGCGACACTTGCCGTTAACCCCAACACTCGGCGAAGCAATTGATGGTCTCTCGCGTCCCGCATGTCAGCCGCCTGGCCGTCCACAAGGTCATTACTACCGTCCACTGGTCGGCAAAGACTTGGAGCGCGCCAAATCGATGGAGCCGGGTATGACAATGCGTGACCTACCCGATGAACTTCAGCATGAAAGCTATCGACGAAGAGCGTTTCGCCGTGTGATGGACGGGACACCTACTGAGCACCGGGGCGGAGCACCTGCGGGCCTCAGGCGCCTCCGGCCTGACGAACCTTCAAAGTCGATAACGGGTGGTGCGAGATCGGAGTTTATCCATCCGTTTGAGAATCGACCCCTGACGATTCGCGAGTGCGCCAGACTTCAAACATTCCCCGATGACTTTGTGTTCGTGGGCAGTCCATCCGATCAAGCCCAGTTGATAGGAAATGCTGTTCCGCCGTTGTTTGCCTACGTGATTGCGAGCACGTTAGCGGCAGATTTAAATGCCGTTACACCTTCGATCAGTGAAGGTGCCCTCCTCAGCTTTCTCCCGACCCTTTCCGACGGTTCGAGCCCTGCTCTCAAGCAAGTAGCTGATCTAGTGAACAAGGAGCTTGAGCGGTTCCTGATTACCGAGGAACTTCCTCTATGGCGCTGAGCAAGACACAAGAAGCATTCATCACCAAAGTGCGAGCGGTGGGCAATAGCGAGTTAGGGGTCGCATTGGACGACCCGATCTGCTGCTATTTGATTGGCATTATTGCAGCGGACCTCGGGCTGACGCGGCGATTCCCAGAAATCCCACGGGACTTGCCCCCATTCTTCGGTAAGAGACCCCTGAACGAACTCCGCGTTTCTGGGACTGGTTTCGTCGCTTTGTTTGAGAGGTTGGTGGGATTAAAAAAAGATGCTGATGCGTACTTTTATTGCTTGGCTACTTTGCACAAGGCACGTCTCAAGTACGAGCGGATTCTTCAAGCTCAACCCATCCCTACCGTCGAACAGGTCGGGCCTCGTGGCCTTCTTCAATTCGGAAGCCTCAGCCCGGCTGCGCTAGCTGGTCTTCTACTCTGGCGGAAGTGGGTCTACGACATCGACAATCGCGCGGCCCAAGAGACCGGTTACGTATTTGAGCCGATCATTGCCCATGCCATCGGCGGTGTTCCAGCGGGTGCAAAAAACAGCCCAGTAAAACGCCAAGGGAAGGGCAGCGGTCGACAGGTTGACTGTATACGTGAGAGCGATAAGAGCGCCTATGAAATAAAGCTGAGGGTGACGATTGCTGCTTCGGGTCAGGGTCGTTGGGGCGAGGAGTTGGAGTTTCCCGAGAGTGCAAGAGCCAGTGGGTACACGCCTGTTCTAGTCGTTCTAGACTCAACTCCGAATCCGAAGCTGAGAGAATTGTGCGAAGCGTTCAAGAAACAAAAGGGTGAGACGTATGTCGGTCCCGATGCCTGGAAGCACCTTCAAGAGAAAGCAGGGGCAACAATGGCCAGATTTCTCGACACATACGTCCTCAAGCCGTTGAAGCGCCTGTTAGAGGAGGCACCCGACGCCCCTGAGAAAGTACCTGATCTTCTGCTGAAGTCAGAAGAAGGTCGGATTATCATACGGATTGGGGACGAGAAAATGGAAATTCGACGCGACGAGAAAGCGGAACTCGGCACTGGCACTGACGAGTTGCCTCCTGACGCCGCGAACCACCTCCCTACGCCATGACGAGGAGGTCCATCCGCTCCCGCGCGCCCGCTGCCTCATCCGCATTTGTTCGCAGGGTGATGACTGCCAACTACGGCGGCGACCTATCGCCAGAAAAGACGCTGCGCGGCGCATTGCGCAAAGCGGGGCTTCGGTTTCAACAGAACGTGAGGCCGATTGACGACGTGCGCTGTACTGCCGATCTTGTCTTCCGCCAACGGCACGTCTGTGTCTTTGTGGACGGGTGCTTCTGGCATTGTTGCCCGCGGCACTTCAGGGTGCCGAAGACAAATAGTCGCTGGTGGCGGGAAAAGATTCAAGACAACAAAGATCGGGACAAGCGACAACGTTCCTTGCTCCGGTCCGCTGGATGGCATGTCATTAGGGTGTGGGAACATCAACTAGCCGACATCGACTATGTTGTGAGCCGTGTGCTCCGTGCTGTCTCGTAAAGATTACGATTTCTTCCGGCGGATGCCCCAGACCTGGCACCCCAGGTTCGCCCCTGTGTTGGGCTAACCTGGGTCACTGCACTGGGTAGCCGCAGTGTAGATTGCGTTCCTGCCACGTGGTCTGAGGCGGTTTCACGAATCCCCGCATTGCATCACCTTCAGTGGTTATCGCCGCCAGCCCAGGTTAGCGTCCAAAGGACGGACGCGAACCTGGGGCACTTCTCAATTTCGTCAACGCCGCAGTTTACGACCTCACCACTTTTCTCCTCCCACCCCTTCGCCAAAGGCGGCCGAAAGGATGCGGCACTCGGCGCGAAATGGGAATGCGGTTGAAAGTGTACTTCTCGGTGGGAGCCCCCGCATTTATGCGGGGGAAGGAGCGCTTCAGCGCTCCGATAGAAGTTCGACTTCGATCTGCGCTTTAGCGCTGGGATGGAGAAATCCCCGGGCGAAAGCCCATTTTGTAATTGAGCGCTTTTCCGCTGGACTGAAGTCCAGCTCCCCCTGCTAAAGCAGGGGGCTCCCACCAAAAGGCGGATGGCGCTAGGCGTCCAAAAGACAGCGCGATGGGACACTGGGCGATTTCGTCAGCGCCGCAGTTTACGACCCCAACACTTTTTTCCTCCCACCCTTTCGCCAAAGGCGGGCGAAAGGATGGGGCACCCGGCACTGCTCAATTTCGTCAACGCCGCAGTTTACGACCTCACCAGTTTTTTCCTCCCACCCTTTCGCCAAAGGCGGGCGAAAGGATGGGGCACCCGACGGGCGAAAGGATGGGGCACCCGCACTCCTCCTCCCGCGCACAAATGCGGGACTCCCGCCAACGGTCCTACCCGCGCACAAATGCAGGACTCCCGCCAACGGTTTTTCCCGCGCACCAATGCGATGGCTCACACCAAGCTGAAGCGGGAGCTAATTTCGAGTGGCCGGTGTCTGTAGTGAATGCAAGGAGCGCCGGTATGTTCGAAGACAGTCTGTTTGAGTCGAGCGGGACTTTGAGCAAACGAAATCCGTGGACCGCCGCGCTGATCTCTAGCGTGCCGCTACTGCCTTCGCCTTGGCCGCGAGAGGACGTGAACGCCTCAGCTCCTGCCATTGCAGGACCACATCCGCAGCCAGGATGGAGAAGGCCAGGCAGCTCCAGACAATGGTCTCAGTGGCGGCGATGCCGAGGTTGTCCCATCCGGTGACGCCCCCAATTACCCGCACTTCCACAAAGACCAGCGCCACGGCGAAGCTGCGAGTCATCCACGCGCGGTGTTGCTGGATTTTGCCCTGACGGATGAACGCAAACGCGACTCCGGTGGTAAACATCAACAATACCGCATCCACCGCCGCGGCAATGGTGAACGACCGCGGTGCGCTCATCCGTTCGGTGAAGTACTGGATATAGGCGCCGAGGGGCGCGAGAATCAACGCCGCTACCACGTAGATTCTGCCTGCCACGCGATGCAGCTTGGCGTAGCGCTGGCGCAGCCGGTCGGAAAACTGCATAGGGCCGAGCAGCAGCGCGCAGGCTCCCGCCAGGCCATGCGGCAGCAGCCACCACTTGAACGGTTCATAGTGTTGCCACACCGGGTCTGCCCGATTGACGAGAAAACTTTCGTTGTGGCGGAGAACGTAAGCCATCATCAGGCCGATGAAGGCAAAGAGCAGATATTTCGGTCGCATCCAGGAGACAGGCGGCTGTGCGACAGGCGCAGTTGACATATTGAAGGCACATCCTCAGCTTGTGGAATTGACCAACGGAATCGAAGGGCCCGTGCTGGCGGCAGATCGTTGGAACTATGCGTTTTGCGGCCAGCCAATTCCGCAGAGTATACACAATCCGCGGGATTTCGCGATAGACATATTCGAGCCAATTGCTCATGCTGAAGACGCCGGTGGGGGTGCCCCACACATTCGCGGCTTTCGAATGTGTGGGAGAGAAGGGTGATGCGGTGCAACAGTCGGATGAGTAATCAGCAGTTCCCACTCATTCCAAGTACAGGAATGAGTGGGCCACCCGACCGAGCGCCGCTGGTATGATCTGGGTGTCTTCGGCTATGTGGTCATGCCGGAACACGTTCATCTGCTGGTAAGCGAGCCGGAGCACAGCAGTCTGGCGGTCGCCATCCAGATGCTAAAGCAGATCGTGGCGCAGAAGTTGTCTCCCACCCTGTCGCCAAAGGCGGGCGACAAGGGTGGGGCACCCAAGTCCAAGAGGCGACCTAGACAATGACCATAGAATGTTCGGGGAAAAGGGTGGGCCACCCGCCTGATTCCTTAGTTTACTTGTGAATAGGGCTTCGCACTGGTTGAAGGAAGAAATGGAAGACTTTCGTGAACTCGATCAACTCTCTGTAGAGCAGCAGAGGGCCAGAAAGCGCACGCGTGTCCGCCTATGCATCCTGTTCGTACTCTTAGCTCTTATGGGGCTCGATTATCTCATATCATGGCCCGAGTCAACCCGAAGACAGCGTGCGCTGGAGCATATCGTCAATGCGCTTCCTCTTCCCCCATCGACGGTACAGGAAAGCGTACAGACCGGGCATAAACCTCGGAGCGGATTTGTATCCCGGATGCTGCTCTCCTCACGTGATCCACGAACAGTGTGTGAGTTCTTCAACACTGAACTTACGGCGGAGGGGTGGACTGCCGTGGAAAATAACTGTGCTGAGGCAGCTAGAAGGGCGGATGTATCCTCAGATGTTCACACAGCGTCTGGGTATGGTCTCTTGAGCTTTGCCCGAGAAGGGAGCGCTTGTTCACTCCGATATTACGGATATGCGAATGCCGATAGAAGGAAATATGCAATTGCTGGAACCTGGGGGATAAGATAGCTGTTCTGTTCCCCTAACGATCGCGGCGGAACGTGAACTATCTGGCGGCTACCAACGGCCAGCGTGAGAACCACCATCCACGTGGAGCACCTCGCCCGTTACTTGACCTGCCTGTGCCAATAGCCGGCTACACGTCGCCTGCGTACGTCTCAGCATTGTTGCCAACCTCACATCGTCAGAACAACGCGGAACTCTGCCTTGCCGCTCAACATGCGCGCGTAAGCCTCGGCCGCTTTCTCGAGTGGATAAGTTTCAATCATGGGACGCACGCCGGTCAGTTCGGCGAAGCGCAGTGTGTCTTCCGAATCGGCGGCTGTTCCCGAGGCCCAGCCCTGAATGGTTCGACTTCCATTGATGAGCTGTAGCGGCGTGACCTCAATGGGATCCGAGGTCGCACCAATCACCATGAGCTTGCCGTTCGGGCCCAGACCGTCGATCAACTCGGACATCGCTTTCGAGCTCGGGGCCGTCGCCAGAATTACCCGTGCGCCGCCCAGCTTCTGCAATGCCTCGGCTGCGTTCGTCGATTTGCTGTCGATGTACACGCTCGCTCCCAGTTTCTTTGCGAGCGCGGCGTTTTCAGGGCCGCGACCGATCGCCGCGACCTTATAACCAAACTTCTGCGCGAATTGAATCCCAAGATGACCCAGGCCGCCGATACCTTGTACCGCAACCAGGTCGCCGGGCAACGCACCACTGTGCCGCAGCGCGTTGTAGGTAGTGATTCCGGCGCAGAGCAGCGGCGCTGCTTCGACGTCAGTTAGCGTTTCCGGTATCGGCACGAGTGCTTCCACGGGAGCGACCATGTATTCCTGGTATCCGCCGTCATAGCTGATGCCACAAACTTTCACGTTCCGGCAATTACGAAAATCTCCCCGCCGGCACTCGCGACATGTGTTGTCCTGGCCGCCGTGCCAGCCAACACCGGCACGCTGCCCCTTCTTCCACGCGGAAACACCGGCGCCCACTTCGTCGATGACGCCTGCGACTTCGTGCCCGGGAACGCGCGGATACTGAATCCCGGGCCAGAGACCTTCTTTCGTGAGCACGTCACTGTGGCAAACGCCACAGGCCTGCACTTTGATGCGCACCTGTCCTGCGTCCGGCTTGGGAATCTCGCGCTCGACGATCTCAAAATCTGCTCCGGGACTGGAAACTTGTGCCACCCTCATCGTTCCTACCGCGACTGCTGTCGTTACCATAAGTCCTCCTATGAATCATTGAGTCATTGTTGAAGCGCACTTGCTGATTTCGCTTTGACTGAACGGAGCGATTGGTATCAAGGTGCGTAATGGGTGAAGACAAAGTCGCGAGCCTTGACAGGCTCGTGGCAGGGGAAGCAGGTTTTGAGCTTCGCCTCGTCGGCTGGTTTGCCACTTTTATCAAATTGGGCGAAACCCCAGCCGCCCGTCGCGGCGTATTTTCTTGAGTCCTTGACCATGAGCTGAAGATACCAATCCGGTTGGGGCCCGGGAACGAAAGATTGGCGACGGCCAAAGACTTTGTTGTTTTCCTCCGATGGGACATAACTCCAGGCCAGCCGGGCAATGATTGTGCCGTCGGGAAACGGCAGCTTTCCTTCCCGATAGGCCTTGATCGCTATATCGTTGCCGAGAATGGCGCGAAGATCGTTGAGGTTGCCTTCTTCGTGGGCCACGGAGATCAACTTCCAGTCGCGGTATCCGGGGGGAATTTTGATTCCGAAGATCGGGACGGCATCTTCATCGGCACGTCCAGATGCGCGGGCCGTGAAGGCGACAACGCCGGCCACTGTTGCCACTGCAACCAGCAAGAAAGCGATCCGTTTCATACGATACCCTCCTTCCAATATGCTTATTTAACCTATGCGTTACTTGATAGTGCGATCCGTTTCCTATGGGGGTTGATCGCGGGTTCGGTGTTGTTAAGCGCACTTGAAATCGGTGTTGTCTTCCATTCTTCCCTGTCCTTGAATAGGCGCGCTTCACCGTGCTCCGTCCGCGTCACTGATGCTTTTCGGCCGCAATTTTTTCTGGAACGACAAATGTGACTACACCTTGGTCGAGGGTATGGTGGTTCGCATCAACCAAGTCAATGAGCACTTTGTGCGGACCGGGGAGCAGACCCTGCAGGATGATTGGGTTACCACTCGCATCGGCCCACACCCATGAGGCATCGTCGACTCTCACATGAATGTGTCCGACGCGCGGCGAGACAGCCAGAGCATTGGCGCCGAACACCGGCACAATGTGCAGGTTCTGAGCACAATATTGGATGACCGCCACTCCCCGGGCGAGCGGTTCGGCCAGCGGAGGATCGATGACGATCTTCGCCGGTGGCTCACTGGCGGTGAGCGGGATGACCGAGGCGGGTCCACACACTTGCCGAGCACTTTGCGCGGCGGCAGCTGACGCCGCCATGAGTACTGACCCTGCGACCAGGCCGGTGATCATGATTCTCATAGTTCTTGCGGGTAGAAGTCTTGGCATAAAGATCCCTTTCCAACAATGATTACTTGTACTGTCCCGCGGACTGCGTGGGCCAGTCCGCGGAGAGACCAAGCAGGCTAACGCCGATCAATAACCGTCGACTTCAACGACGGCTTTGGCAAATGCCTCCGGGGCTTCTTGCGGCAGGTTGTGCCCGACGCCGCCCTTGATGATCCGGTGCGCATATTTGCCCGAGAATTTCTTGGCATAGGAACTGCCGTCCGCGTGTGGCGCACCGTTGGCATCGCCTTCGAGAGTAATGGTAGGCACGGTGATTACCGGGCCTTCGGCAAGCCGTTTTTCCAGATCGTCATACTTCGGCTCGCCTTCCGCCAGTCCCTGCCGCCAGCGGTAATTGTGGATCACGATCGCGACGTGGTCCGGATTGTCGAACGACGCTGCACTGCGATCGAACGTGGCGTCGTCGAAGTTCCATTTCGGCGAAGCGAGTTGCCAGATGAGCTTCGAAAAATCGTGCCGGTATTTCTCATATCCGGCACGGCCGCGTTCGGTTGCAAAATAAAACTGGTACCACCATTGGAACTCAGCCGGTGGCGGCAACGGGATCTTGCCGGATTCCTGGCTGCCGATCAGATAGCCGCTCACGGAGACGAGCGCCTTGCAGCGTTCCGGCCAGAGCGCCGCGATGATGTTGGCCGTCCGCGCTCCCCAATCAAAACCGGCGAGGACCGCCTGCTGGATCTTAAGAGCAACCATCAAGGCGATGATATCGATGGCGACCACCGACGGCTGGCCATTGCGGACCGTTTCACTGGAAAGAAATCGCGTCGTGCCATAGCCGCGCAGGTACGGCACGATTACGTGGTAACCCGCCTTGGCCAACAAAGGGGCGACATCGACATAGCTGTGAATGTCGTAAGGCCATCCGTGCAGAAGAATGACCGCAGGACCAGTGGTGGGGCCGGCTTCCGCGTATCCAACATTCAGCAGGCCGGCATCGATCTGCTTCAGCGGGCCGAACGAGGTGTTCGTCCCCGGCTTAACCGTCGGCAGATCTGCCGGTTTTGTCTTGCTGGACTGCGCATTCGCAGGACCCATCATGCCGAGATGGGCGGCGGCGATGGTCATGCTCGCAGTGCCCAAAAAGCGGCGGCGATCATGGTTGATATCTTCGGACATGATCATTCTCCTTCCTGGAAGAACGAGCTTGTGCTCTAAGTGAAGGGTTCACCTCAGGGCCGCCAATTTGACATGCCGCACTAGACTAGTTGCCGCCTGCCGCTGGTTCTGCGGAGGCCTTTGCCATTAAACGCAGGTGAAGGATAATGTTCAGGTGGTTTCCAGCAACAGCGTTGAAATTCGGCGGGGTACCAGAGTAGTCCTCTCCGGCCACGCCAGGCGCTGGGGGAAGGCCAGAAGCTTCCATGAACATTCCCGTGCACCGGAAGCCGCGATAGTCTTCACTCACGCCGGCTGGGGCTTGACAGTTTTCATCCTCCACCACGGGCGGCCAGTAGGTAGCGACCACTACTCTCACCAACTGGGGGAAATTCTCGCGGTACAGGGCGTACGAGGACGACGCCTGGATCCCGCCGTCTTTTTGCTCCTTCCCATCGGCAGCCGGGAAGTCGAAAACGAAAGTAGCTTCGCGCGCAACGCGGTGGACCATCGGCGGGCCATAGACCGGTCCGGAATAGGCCTCACTCGGCGTCGCGTCGACGTTGCGGTCCACCCGCGTTACCGCCAATTCCCCGGTAGCTTGCAGCTTGCCGTCAGCGGTCCGCTGGACGGTCTTGGAATGGAAACACACCAGCGTGTTGTTGGCCTGGTTCGCCAACCATTCGCTTAGAAATTTTCCATTTTCAGCAATCATGGGTGACATAGCGGTAGAGGGATAGAACGCGAAAACAATATTGGACTTGGTGGGATCGGCGTCATTGATGTTCATTTCTCCATAAACTCTTCCGAAACCCAGGGTAAAGTCCAATTTCGTTTTCCCGTAATCCGTTGTCCCGTCCGTGATAAGTTGCGCAGCGGAATGGCGGCTGTCCACCTGCCAGGACCCCGCCGTGGCCGCCGGTTTCGTGGAAACGCCCAGGCCGAGAACAGCCAGGGCGAGGATTGCAGCTACTGCGAATACAGCGATATGCTTAAGCATTTTCGCCCCCTCCTCGGGGGATTTTCCCCCCGTAGATGCATTCTCCTTCGAAAAGGTTGCTTTCAATTTTTGCGGGCCGGCGGGAGGGAGCTGGGATTCGACAGTCTTCGCACAAATGAAAGCTAGTTACGCGACAAAACAACGCCACTGTGGAAGTGATCGAGGAGGCCGGGCGATAGGCTGTTGACAGCAAGGATCACGGAACTATCCCATCCAAGCCGGTTTTGTTTGGAGCCTGCCCTGAGCGGCGCCGAAGGGTGGGCCGTCCGCAGAATGTTTGGGTGGGCGCCCGCCGGTCAGAGTATTTCGTTTCGCCGTGGTACCCTGTTGCTGCTCAAGAAAGAGGAGGAGCCATGAAAATCCTCGCGGGAATTGACGACTCGAAGTTTTCCGGGGATGTGTTAAGGGCCATGGTCGCGCAGTTTCGCACGGAGAATACCGAGGTGCGCGTCTTGCACGTGTTGCAGCCGAGTGCGCCGGCCCCACCGCAAATGGCGCCAGGCTACGCTCCCGAGTTGGAGGGTCAGAAGAAGCCGGCCCACGAGTTGGTCGAGCGCTTTGCCAAGGAGTTGCAGAGCGCAGGATTCAAGGTGGACACCGCCGTCGAGGTAGGTGACGTTAGAGATACGATCATCGATGCTGCCGCCGAGTGGCACGCCGATCTGATCGTCGTGGGTTCGCATGGGCAGAGAGGCATCCAGCGTTTCTTGCTCGGCAGCGTGGCCGAATTTGTCGCTCGCCATGCCAAGTGCTCGGTAGAAATCGTTCGCCCGCCGGCGAGTATCTGACGGACAGGAAGACTACCCAACCTTTGCTTTCTTGGACGATGGGGCGGCGCCCGCAGAATGTTGAGGCGGCCACGCCAAACCTCGGGTTTGATCGCCGCGTTGGAGGCGCAGAAATGCGATCCGTTCTTAAAAGTCTGTCAAAGTTGACCCTGACGATCTGCCTGCTCGGGTTACCGCTCGCGATGACTAGCTGTCGCGGGTGCAGCACCCAACCGCAACCGGAGGTCCAGCAGTCCAATCCTTCCCCCGCGACATCACCTCCAGATGAACCACAATCAGTTGCTCTGGAGGATCTTGAGAGTGGAGCCGACTACCAACTGTCAGGGACGGGCGATTCGCAGACTATGAAGTTGCAGGTGACGAACAGGACGAATCGCACCTGGCTGATGCATGTGGAAGAGGGGACTAAGCTTGAGCCCTCTGAAGCAGGCGTGCAAAGCATGGTCGCGACGCGTGAAATTCACGTCACCGTGCACCCCCATGAAGAGCCCCAACTAGACTTGGAGGTCGCCTGCCTTGACATTAGCAAGGCACCTCCTGCGTCCAGTAACAATTCTTGGAGCGTAAATGCGTCGCTGAGCCTCCGAAAGTTTATCGCGTGTGTAAACGGCGTTGTCGATGACTTAAAAACACAGGATTCGGACCATGCCAGTCAGTATGAGCAGGCGAGACGCTATGTCCTCCAGGCCAGCCTGTGGAAAGCGCGCGGAGCTTCGAAGCAAGATTGGATCAACTTCTATACGGAGTACCAACGCATGAGTGAGGACGAGGCTCGCCAGGAGATCGAGGCGCTTGAGCCGGCCCTGAATGAAATAACTAACAAGTGTCCGAGCTTGCAATAAGACCCGGCAATTCACTCTATCGTGACCCGCGATCAGGAACGGGGCATTACCTGATGTTGTCCTCGCGCTCCGCAAGGCGTCCGTCCGCTCCGCCTAGTACTTCGCTACGCTTGGGTCCACCTTGTCGGACCAGGCGAGGATGCCGCCGGCCAGGTTCTTGACTTTGGCGAAGCCGGCCTGGCGAAGTAGAGTCACCGCCTTGGCGCTGCGCACTCCGCTGCGGCAGTGGGCCACGATTTCGCGGCTGGAGTCCAGCTCGTTCATGCGCGCGGGCAGCTCGCCCAGCGGGATGAGATGCCCGCCGAGGTTGCATATCTGATACTCGTGCGGCTCGCGCACGTCGAGGATGAACACGTCGTCGCCCGCGTCGAGCCGGGCCTTCAGTTCCTCGGGACGAATTTCCGGCACACCGGAACTCGCCGGCGCCTCTTGGCTTTCTCCACGAATGCCGCAAAACTCCTGGTAGTCGATCAGTTCGCGGATGGTAGGATTCGCGCCGCACACCGGGCACTCAACATTCTCGCGCAGGTGCAGCTCGCGAAAGCGCATAGCCAGCGCGTCCACCAGCAGCAGGCGGCCAATCAGCGGTTCGCCCGAGCCGAGAATGAGCTTGATGACCTCGGTCGCCTGAATCACGCCCAGCAATCCGGGAAGAATGCCGAGCACGCCGCCTTCGGCGCACGAGGGCACCAGCCCCGGCGGCGGCGGTTCCGGATAGAGACAGCGATAGCACGGGCCGCGCCCGGCGGCAAACACGCTGGCCTGCCCTTCGAAGCGAAAGATGGAGGCGTAAACGTTCGGCTTGCCGGTGAGCACGCACGCGTCGTTCACCAGATAGCGCGTGGGAAAGTTGTCGGTGCCATCGGCGACGATGTCAAACTGGCGAATGATGTCGAGCGCATTGGCGCTGCTGAGCTTGGTCTCGAACTTGCGAATGTTGACGAACGGATTGATCGCGGCCAGCTTCTCGGCGGCGGAGTCAAGTTTGGGACGGCCCACGTCGGCGGTGCTATGGATGATCTGCCGCTGCAAGTTGGTGAGGTCCACCACATCGAAGTCAACCAGGCCGAGCGTGCCCACGCCGGCCGCGGCCAGATACAGCGCCAGCGGCGAGCCGAGTCCGCCGGTGCCCACGCACAGCACGCGCGCCGCCTTCAGCTTCTGCTGCCCCTCCATGCCGACCTCGGGCATGATGAGGTGGCGCGAGTAGCGCAGAATTTCGTCGTTGCTTAGGGTCGCGGCTTGTACGTCAGTTGGCATGGTGATATTCGATGAAAACCTCCGAATTGTCATCACGAACGGCCTTCAGGCCGTGAGGGATCTGCTGTTTCTTCCCTATGCTGGCGGCCGCGCGGTCTTTCACCGATCCACCGGGATTGGTCCACTCGGCTTTGGCCAGCACCTCCACGCCCTCCGCGTTGCGCGCGATGCGCTGGAAGCGCAACAGCGGGGTGTTGCCGATTCGCTGGAGCAGACTTTGCCCCAACGTTTCGGAATCGGAAATAGGTATGACTTTGCGGGCCGCCTCGTTCATGGTTGTTATTCGATGAGCGCAAGCGGCGATCGGATTCTGGGTAGGGATGCAGTTTGCAATCAGGCGGCAGAAGGTCGCATAGCGGTTTTGGTGGCCTCTTGGCCACAATTGTGGCTGCGAAAATCGGTCACCAGTCTGCGGTTTGCCTCGCCGGCATCCTCCAAGGAATGGCATGGGACATCGAACAGCCGCTGACAGCGGGAGCAACGACCGGCTACGGGGACCCAACTTACGGAGCGCGTTACTTCGAGCTTACGATCTGCCATGTTCCCTCGCGAGCTACCTAATATGAGGACTGCAAACCCAGTGTCCACGAACCGCGGGCCTTCTGTCTGTAACTGTGATGCCGCAAAACACACGAAGGTAACCGGCCAAATGATCG
>Ga0187880_1001451_pt1 | contig 18876 bp, 14 predicted proteins | sample June2016WEW_19_4_FD_132998 | JGI IMG/M metagenome (GOLD analysis project Ga0187880, IMG submission 132998) | Peatland microbial communities from SPRUCE experiment site at the Marcell Experimental Forest, Minnesota, USA - June2016WEW_19_40 | ecosystem: Environmental > Terrestrial > Soil >...
AGAGTCAGGTTCATTTGTAGCTGCGCGTGCTCATGTGGACTTCTTCATAGACGAGCGGTTCCTTGTGCAGAACCGGCGGTTTGTCCGCGCCCTGGTATTCCCAGGCAGCCACATAAGAGAAATTCTGGTCGTCACGCTGCGCCTCGCCGTCGGGCGTCTGGAATTCCTCGCGGAAATGGCCGCCGCACGATTCGCGGCGATGCAGCGCATCGAGGCAGAGCAGCTCGGCGAATTCCATGAAGTCCGCCACGCGCCCAGCGTATTCCAGGCTCTGGTTCAGTTCGCCACCCTCGCCGGTCACGTTGACGCTCTTCCAGAATTCCTCGCGCAGCTCTGGAATGCGCTTCAGCGCTTCCTTCAAGCCCGCCTCGTTCCGCGCCATGCCGCACTTCTCCCAGAGCAGCTTGCCCAGTTCGCGGTGCAGCGATGTGGGGGTCCGCTTGCCCTTGACTAAAAGGAGGCGGTTGGCGAAGGCTTTGACGTCGGCTTCCACTTTCTTGAACTCGGGATGGCTGGCGGAGGGCTTCGGCTGCTTCGAGGTCACAAAGTAGTTGCCAATCGTGTAGGGCAGGACGAAGTAGCCGTCGCCCAGCCCTTGCATGAGCGCGCTGGCCCCCAGCCGGTTCGCGCCGTGGTCGGAGAAATTCGCTTCGCCCAGGACGAACAGGCCGGGCAGCGTGGTCATTAGATTGTAGTCCACCCACGTGCCGCCCATCGCGTAGTGCACGGCGGGATAGATGCGCATTGGCACTTGGTAGCCGTTCTCGCCGGTGATCTTCTCGTACATGTCGAAGAGGTTGCCATACCGCTCCCGGATGACATTCTCTCCCAGCCGCTTGATGGCATCCGCAAAGTCCAGGTAAACGCCCCGCGCGCCCGGCCCGACGCCGCGGCCGGCATCACACGCCTCCTTGGCTGCGCGCGAGGAGATGTCCCGGGGCGCCAGATTGCCGTAGCTCGGATACTTGCGTTCGAGATAATAATCGCGGTCCGCCTCGGGGATCGACCCAGGCGGCTTGCCGCAATCCTCCTTGCGCTCGGGCACCCAGACGCGGCCATCGTTGCGCAGCGACTCGGACATGAGCGTGAGCTTGGACTGATGCTCGCCGCTCACCGGGATGCAAGTCGGATGAATCTGCGTGTAGCAGGGATTGGCAAAGCACGCGCCTTTGCGATAGGCGCGCCAGGTGGCGGTGACGTTGCAGCCCTTGGCGTTGGTGGAGAGGAAAAAGACGTTCCCATACCCGCCCGTCGCGAGAACCACCGCGTCGCCCGCGTGAGAACTGATCTCGCCCGTAACCAGGTTGCGCACCACGATGCCCTTGGCGTGGCCGTCGATCACGACCAGGTCGAGCATCTCCGTCCGCGGATACATCTGCACCGCACCGAGGCTGATCTGGCGGCACAACGCCTGGTAAGCGCCGAGCAAAAGCTGCTGGCCGGTCTGGCCGCGCGCATAGAACGTGCGCGACACCTGCGCCCCGCCAAACGAGCGGTTTGCCAGCAGGCCGCCGTATTCACGCGCGAACGGCACCCCTTGGGCCACGCATTGGTCGATAATATTTACGCTCACCTGCGCGAGACGATAGACGTTGGCCTCGCGCGCGCGGAAGTCGCCCCCCTTAATGGTGTCGTAGAACAGCCGGTAAACGCTGTCCCCGTCGTTCTGGTAATTCTTGGCGGCATTGATGCCGCCCTGCGCGGCGATACTGTGGGCGCGGCGTGGGCTGTCCTGGAAGCAGAAGCATTTGACCTGGTAGCCCAGCTCCGCTAGCGAGGCGGCAGCAGACGCCCCCGCCAGGCCGCTGCCCACCACGATAACCTCGAATTTCCTCTTGTTGGAGGGATTAACCAGCTTCAGGTCGAATCTATGCTTGTCCCACTTTGCAGCGAGCGGGCCGGTGGGTATCTTGGCGTCGAGGTTCACTTCAGAGCTTCCTTTCCATAACCGCAGAGTATCGCGACCGGGATAGAGGTGTAGCCGAGAAAGATCACCACTGCCACCACCCGTGCCGCATTGTCAAGGAACGGCCGATAGGCCTCGTTCTTCCAGCCAAGCGATTGGAACATGCTGCTCGCCCCGTGGCTGAGGTGCAGGCTCAGCAGCGCCAGGCCCAGCACATAGAATCCTGAGACCAGGGGGTTGCTGAAGCCCACGACCATCATCTTGAAGATGTCATGCCGTTCGGGCGGGAGGTGGCCGGGCAGGGGCTCCATAAAGGCGGCGAAGTTCTGCCCGGTAAAGTTCAGGTACTGCACCTCCGCGGTGTAGTGCAGCAGATGATAGATGATGAACACAAAGACAACGCTGCCGCCCACCAACATCGTCCGCGAGGCATAGCTGGAGCCGACAGGCTGATAGACCTCATAACCTATCGGCCGGGCCGCCTTGTTCTCCAGCGAGATCAGCGTCGCCGACCAGATGTGCAAGCCCAACATTAGCAGCAGGCCCAGCCGCGCCGGCCAGATCAACTCCGGGTTCGACTGTAGAAAGTCCCCGTAGCGGTTGATTGCCTCGCGGCCCAGGAAGATCTGCAGGTTGCCAACCAAGTGCCCAATCACAAACAGGAACAGGACGAACCCCGTCACGGCCATGATGTATTTCTTACCGAGTGATGAATTGAAAACGTTAGTAATAATGTTCATCGGCAAACGAGCCCGGCCAACCCAAGGTAGCCCGGAGCTGCGTCATGGGTGGAATCTAAGCGCTGGTCGGCTGCCGTCAAGAAAACTAAACTGATTTCATCCAGAAGCCGCAGTATTAGTTATAGTGACTTATCTTTTCCATGATTGAAGAACCGTCGGCGGTCCTGTTCAATCCAGCCCAGCCCAGTCGGAGCGGGAGTAGTTGAACTGTCGGGCCGCCTTCCAGGCAGCGGCAAACCTCCGGGTGATCAACCCAGCAGAGAGGCCGGCGCTCCCGGTGCATTATGACCCGCCACGCTCACCGTCGGGCCGGGACGGCGGTGTGTGCGGGGGCTGCAATGGCGGACCACTCGTTCAGGCGCCGCTCATTGGCTTGTCTGGTCGCCGAGAGATGGAGCAGCTCCATTGCCTCACCAATCAGGTAGAGCGACCCGGCGATGGTGACGAAGCTGTCGCTGACCGTCGCGGTCAATGCCTCGCCCAATGAGGCGCACTCAACGACCTGTGCCCGCGGATTGGCGTGCCGGCAGGCTGGCGCGAGTTCCTGCGGCGTGGCGCTGCGCTCGCTCGGGACCGGCACCAGCAGGATGCGCCCAGCCAGCGGGGCGAGGATCTCGCACATGCCAGCCCAATCCTTGTCGCTCAGGATGCCGAGCACCAGGGTAAGTTTCGCAGAGGGAAAGAACTCATGCACCGCCGCGGCCAGGATTCCGGCGCCGCCAATATTGTGAGCGCCGTCGAGGAGAATCTTCTGCCCGTTTGGGCGCGTGACCAATTGCAGCCGGCCGGCCCAGTGGACCCGGGAAAGGCCGACGCGGATCGTGTCGTCGTCCACCGGGATCTGTCGGGTCAGCGCACGCGCGGTGGCAGCGGCTACGGCGGCGTTCATCCTCTGATGCTGGCCGAGCAGCGGCAGTTGGATGCAATCCAGAGGCGGGCGATGCATCTCCGTAGGCGACAAGGTCGTCAGCGGCGCATTCTGGCGGCGGGCCGTTTCCACGATTACCTGGAGGGCTTCTTCACCTTCCGCCGCAGTTATGACCGGGATGCCCGGTTTGATAATGCCCGCTTTCTCAGCGGCGATACTGGCCAGCGTTTCTCCCAGCCACTTTTGATGATCGTATTGAATGTTGGTGATGACGCTGACCAAGGGAGTCACGATGTTGGTGGAGTCTAACCGTCCGCCCAGGCCGGTTTCCCATATCACCAGATCACACTCCTGCTCAGCGAAGTAGCGCAGCGCCATGATTGTCACGACCTCGAAAAAGGTGGGGTGTTCGGCGGAGGAAGGAGGATTGGCGAATTCAGCCGCCGCAGCTTCAGGCGCTGGGCTGGAACCGAATGCATGGGTGGCCGACACCCTCCATCCTTCCTGCAGCAGTGACCGCATTTCCCCAACGAGCCGCGCGGTATCGCGCTGGGAGATGACCCGGCGATTGACCTGGATGCGCTCGCCAAACGCGACCAGGTGCGGCGAGGTGAACAAGCCCACCCGTAAGCCCGCCGCCCGATAGATGCTCTCCAGCATCGCGCAGGTGGAGCCTTTGCCATTGGTGCCCGCGACGTGGATGAAACGGAGCCGGTCCTGTGGATTGCCCGCCAGCGCGGCCAGCTTGAACGTGTTGCTCAAGCCGAGCTTCGCGCCAAACCAGCGGAGGCCATAGAGGAACTGGATGGCTTGAGGGTAGGTCATATGTTGCGGCACCTCGAGTTCGGGTTAAGTCAGGCTTGAGGATAGCGCGCAACCCGTGGAGCTCGCTTAGACAGGCCCTGAAACCTTCGTGCCTTGAGAGCGGGCAGCAAAACTAAAGCACAAACTCGACGAGGCATTTCTCCGGCTTCTGCAGCCGCCATTTCTCCGCCAATTCCGGGTACCAGGAGCGGTATTTCTCACAAAGCACAAACGCGGCATCAGGATTGACCCTGGCAGAGGAATCGTCCATGCCGCTCCAGTCAGGAAACACTAGTTCCGCGGTTTCAGCTTTGCCTGCAGAGTCGTCGCACTTTTTCATACAATTCCACCGTGCCGTGTCTCATAAAGAGGTCGCGAATGATGGGCTCATCCACATCGAGCTTGTTGACCAGCGCTAACTGTATCACATCTTCGGCGTCCTTAACAATCCGTCCCTCGTGGCCGTGCTTGATCGCGTGGCATTTGAGCGCAAGCAAGTGCTGCAGCGAGACCACTTTTGCGCCCGCCGCACTGGCGGGGGCGGGCACCGCTTCCGCCAAGAGCTTGGCGAAGGTGTCATCGCTGACCAGCATCAAATCGAGCGGCAGAGTTTGATCGTTCGGCGGGTTGAATTGCAGGAACGTCGGGCCTTCACGATGAAAGGAATAACCCATGCCGCGTGCCAGGTCCGCCCAAATAGCCTGATCAGCCCGACGGATGATAAGGTCGATATCGAACGTGTTGCGAGGGTGACCGTGTGCAATTACCGCATGTCCTCCCGCCAGCACGAACGGCAGACCGCTTTCCGCAGCCCTAACGGCAATGGCTCCCAATGAATTCACTTCGGCCGCTGGTTGCTCCGCGCATGCGCCGCTGCGATGAACCCCTTGAACAGCGGATGTGGCTGGTGCGGCTTGCTGCGGAACTCGGGATGGAACTGGCTCCCGATGAAAAACGGGTGCTCCGCCAGCTCGATGATCTCCACCAGCTTTCCGTCCGGCGTCTGCCCGCTAAATACAAAACCCGCCTTCAGGAAGCGCTCGCGATAGGCGTTGTTGAATTCGTAGCGGTGGCGGTGGCGCTCTTTGATCACAAACGCCCCGTACAGCAACGCCGTCTTGGTCCCCACGACCAACTGGCACGCCTGCGCCCCGAGCCGCATCGTCCCGCCCTTCTTGGTCACTTTCGTCTGACTGTCCAACATGGCGATGACTGGATGGGGCGTGTTAGGATCGAACTCCGTCGAGTGCGCCTTCGCCAGCTTCAAGACGTTGCGCGCGAACTCGATCGTGGCGATCTGCATGCCGAGGCACAGGCCCAGGTAGGGGACTTGGTTCTCGCGGGCATAGCGCGCCGCCTGGATTTTGCCCTCGATGCCCCGCTCGCCAAAGCCCCCAGGCACCAGGATGCCCCCCAGGCCCTTCAAGTGTTTCTCCGCGCCGTCCCGCTCGATGTCCTCGGAATCCACCCTCTGAATCTCCACCCCGCAATCGTTGGCGATACCACCGTGGCTGATGGCCTCATAGACGGACTTGTAGGCGTCCTGCAACTCAATGTATTTGCCCACGACACCGATGCGCACACGGTGCTGCGGAGCGATGAGCTTGCGAACGATTTCCTGCCAGTGCGCCATTTTGGCCGGCGGCGTATCCAAACGCAGCAGATTGCAAACCAAATCATCCACGCGCTCGCGCTGGAGCATCAGCGGCACCTCGTAGATGGTGTGGTCCACGTCCTTCTCCTCCACCACCGCTTCGAACGGCACGTTGCAGAACAGCGAAATCTTCTGCCGCACCTCCTTGTTTAGTGGCTTCTCGCAACGGCAGACCACGATGTGGGGCGCGATGCCAATCTCGCGCAGCTTGGCGACCGATTGCTGGGTAGGCTTGCTCTTGAGTTCGCCGGCGGCCTTGATGAAAGGCACGTAGGTGACGTGGACGAAGATTGCGTTGTTGTAACCAACCTCAAGCGCGAACTCGCGGATGGCTTCGAGAAACGGCAAGCCTTCGATGTCGCCGGTCGTGCCGCCAATCTCGGTGATGATCACGTCGGCCCCGGTCTGCTCGCCCAGCACGTACATGCGCTTCTTGATCTCGTCGGTCACGTGCGGGATGACCTGCACTGTCTTGCCGAGATATTTGCCCTCGCGCTCGTTATTAAGCACGGTCTGATACACCTGGCCGCTCGTCAGGTTGTTCAGCCGCGTCAACTGCACATTGGTGAATCGCTCGTAATGGCCGAGGTCGAGGTCCGTCTCCGCGCCGTCGTCGAGCACATAGACTTCGCCGTGCTGGAAAGGACTCATCGTGCCCGGATCGACGTTGAGGTAAGGGTCGAACTTCTGCAAGGCGACCTTCAAGCCGCGGTTTTCCAGCAGCGTGCCCAGCGAGGCCGCCGTCAGGCCCTTGCCCAACGAGCTCACCACGCCGCCCGTAACAAATATGTATTTCATGGAATGGTCGATAGTGATTTGAGTTGATGGTTGATAGCCGGGGCACGAAAAACGTTGGCTTCCACTATCAACTATCAACTCACATCCTGCTATCCACTTCCCGCCAGCAACCGCTCGACGCGCTTTACGTCCGCCGGGACATCCACCCCCACGCTGTCGTAAGCCACCTTCACGACGACGATGGGGATGCCGTTTTCCAGGGCGCGCAACTGTTCGAGCTTCTCCGCCCGTTCGAGCGGCGACACCGGGTATTTGACCAATCGCAACAACACTTCCCGCCGATACCCGTAAATGCCCAGGTGCTTCAAAAAAGGAAACGCCGCCAACTGTTCGCTCACCGAACCACTGGCGGCGTCGCGCAAATACGGAATCGTGCGCCGGGAAAAATATAGCGCCCGGCCTGCCTTATTGACAACGACTTTTACCACATTCGGGTTGCCATACTCCTCGGCGCTGGTGATCGGTGTCGCGGCGGTGGACATCTCCGTGTGCTCCAGCGCCCCGGCCACGGCGTCAATCACGGCGGGGTCAATCAGCGGCTCGTCCCCCTGGACATTCACGACCGCATCGCAGGCGCAGCGCGCGGCCACTTCGGCTATCCGATCCGAGCCGCTGGGATGCTCAGGCGCGGTCATTTCGGCCCGGCAGAAGCCTTGCGCGACCTCCCAAATCCGGGTGTCATCGGTAGCCACGATCACTTCCGCGAGCGATTTGGCCTCCTGGCAGCGCTCGACGACGTGCCCGATGAGCGGTTTGCCCGCAATCAAGGCCAGCGCCTTTCCGGGATACCGCGTCGAACCATAACGCGCGGGGATAATGCCGATCACTTTCATGCCGCTCTTTTTACCCATGGCCGCAAAGAATTGCACGGAGGAAAAACTGCCTTCAATGAAATAAATCAGACCCGGCCAACGTCTAATAATTCCGGAACGGGATGCGTTTGGGGGGCGCCAAGGCCCCCGGCGCCGACCCGGCTTCCGCGGAGAACGGAAGCGAAAAACACGAGGAGAATACGAGCTAAACACGAGCTGAATACGAGCTGAATACGAGCTGAATACGAGCTGAATACGAGCTAAACCCGCATGCGCCCCGCATGCACCCCGCACGTTCCTGGCTTGCAGGTGGCTTTGGGATGGCTTTGATGTGGCTGTGGGTGGCCTTGGGTAACTTGACACCCTTGGTAGGGGATCATCGAAAACGCGGACATTCTTGGCGAGATTTGTCGTCTGCGCACAGGAATCCCCGCGGAGGCGGGCTCTTCGATGCTCTACCCTCCATCCGCCATTTTCTCCGGCCTTGGCGCAGCCGCGCCGTGCGGGTGCCGAGTGCCCAGGACACATCTGCAAATTAGGGCAGCCGCGAGGCATGGTGTTTCGTCAGGGCGAACACGATGGCCTTGCCCGGCCCTACCTTCTGCTTTGGCGCAAGTTCCCTGTAGCTCTCCCAGGCCAGCCGGTCGAACTCCTGCATCATCTTCCGGTTGGTGTCCTCGTTCGTCCACTCCCGTTCAAACTCGGCCGGGTCGAAAGTTTCCCCGTTGATGGTCGCCCCCTCCGCGATCAGATGCGTGATCCGCTTCGCGAACCGGTATGGAGCCAGGTGGCCTTCCTTAATCGCTGTGACGATGGAGAAGGCAAAGTCCGGTTGCCCGGTCTTGCACTGGTAAAACTGGTAGGTGTTTCGGTCAATGTAAGCCGCCGGCGTAGCGGTGAGACCGATATGGAAGGCATCGAAATGCGTCAGCGCGGCCTGCCAAGCGCCGTAGATAGACCGGTGGCACTCGTCAGCAATCACGATGTCGAAGTAGCCGCTGGTGAACTCCCTATAGCGGCCAATCATTGTCTGGAGCAGGCAGACGGTGATTTGCTTGTGCTGGATCGCCATGCCCGGCCTGAGCCAATAGCTGCTGTATTCCGGGCACAAATCCTGCAACGCACCAATTGCCTGCTCGGCCAGTTGCTCCCGGTCCACCAGAAACAGCAACCGCTCCGCCCGACCAGCCTTGAACATCGGCTTCGAGTGCAGGCAGATGACGTCTGTCTTGCCTGTGCCGGTCGGAAGTTCCACCAGGAAACGCCGCTTCCCCAACTCCACCGCATGGTCGAGGGCCCGCAATACCTCCTTCTGGTAGGGACGCACAATCCGCACCTCCCCTACGCGGATGAAATCGTCAGGAATGAGCACCGTGGCGAGCGGCTTGGCTTCCTTTCTCAGGTAAATGAGCCGCTCCAGGTCGCGTCGGGAGTAAAAGGAACTCACGATGCGGGCATCATCGTTTTCGTAGTCCCAGAAGTAGGTCAGCTCCCCATTCGAGAGGAAAATAAAGGGCGCCCCGATGTACTTGGCCATCAGCAGCACTTGCTCCTTTGCCGTGTAGCGGTTGATCCGCCCCCGCTTCGCCTCCGTAACCGCCAATGGACGTCCATTCGTCGCCAGCAGCACGTAATCAGTCCGCCGCGACTCCTCCGCTTCCGAGACTTCGGTGCCGGCGGGGACATCGCGGAGCGGAGCGGTGCCCGAGACCGAGACTCCAGTGCGCACCTGCGATTTGTCCGCAGGGTCCCACCCCGCCTGCCGCAGTAGCGCGTCAATCAGGATGCGCGCATCCGCTTCTGAATCATGTTTGCCCATCAGCGAAACCGGTTTCCAATTCGCGGCCAGTATTGCCCCGCCCCACATTTTCTTCTAGCCTAAAATTCAGCGAGCCCATAACTCTTGAGTCATGTTTGCAGAATTGCTCCAGCAACGCGGGCTGTCTTTGGACCGTCTGCAAAGCTTCTGCCTCGTCGTCCAGGCCGGCGGCGTCACCAAAGCCGCCAAGGGTGACCCCGCAAAGCAAAGCCTCTTTAGCCGCCAAGTAAAGGAGCTGGAGGAATTCTTCGGTGCTGAGCTGATGCGGCGCAAGGGGCGTGGGATTGTGCTGACGGCAGCCGGGGAGCGGTTAAACGTGCTGGCGCGGGAGTGCTTTGCCTCGCTGCTGGATTTCAAGAGCGTGTGCAAGGGGCTGCCGGTGGAGATCGTGATCGGGGCTGGCGAGAGCATCATTGATTGGGTGCTAATGTCGCGCCTCGGTGAAGTGCGAAAGAAGCTGCCGAACGTGCGGCTCAAGTTCCTCAATCTTGCCACGAGCGAGGTCGTGAGGCGGCTGGCGGATGGGGTGATTGATTTTGGGGTAGTGCGGAAGGATGCGATGGCGCGTCCGCTGCAATGCATGTCGCTGGGTGTAATGGGGTATTCGCTGTTTGTGCCTGAGGGGTTGCGGGGGGCGGTGACGGGCGCGAAGGCGCTGGAGGCGCTGCCGCTGGCGACCTTGGAAGGGGAAGGAAGCTTCCGAAAGGAGCTGTCAGCCATCGCCCGGAAGAACCGGCTTGAGTTGAAGATTGAGGTTGAGTGTGCATCATTCCCGCTGGTGGCGCGAGCGGTGGGGACCGGGAGCCTAGCGGCGGTCTTGCCCAGCGTAGCCGCGGTGGACCTCCGGCGGCTCGGAGTGCAGGAGTTGAAGATCGGTATTCTTGACAGCCTAAGGCGCGAGGTCTGCCTGGCATGGAGTCCAAGGGTGCTGAGAATTCGGGCGGCCTTGGACAAGGCGAGCAAGGTTTTTGCGCAGGCTTTCAGGGTTGCCAGCGCCGAATGATCACCGGCCCCGCCCTGACCCGTTATCGCTTCACTTTATGCCCAAGGACTTTCGTTTGAGCAGCATTTGCTTCTGTCGTTCAGCGAGATCATAGGCGCCGAGCGCTTTGAGGGTTTCCACTTGGGCCGGGGTTAGGAACTCGGCGATTCCCTTGAGCACGTTTTGCTGGTGCTCGGTGATGACCTGTGCTCACTCCAATTACCAGCATTTACCTATAAATGTCCGCTGAACGGGAAAGGCAACAGACAATTTTCAGTAGGCGTCACTCGAACCGGCGGCGAGACTCTCTGGGTATCCGAGAATCTGGAACACCTGCGTTCTCCAGGCCCGAATGCCAGACGCTCGTTGGTTTGCGGGTGTGCTGAGCGGGGCGAGTTCCGGGCCAGTGATCCGGGATTCGCGTTGGTGAAGAATTGACGGCAGGACGAATTCATCGCAACCATCTCGACGAATGAAACGCCAAACACTCATGGGATCTTTCATATCGCTCCATTGCATCAGCGCTAGTGTCGCGCTGCTAGCCAGTTGCGCCATGCCGGTTTTCGCTCAGAGCCCCGGCGCCGATGCCGGCGCAAACGTCCTGGCCAGTGAAGTCGCCAGCCGGGGTTGGATTCTGTTCTCCACGAAGACGGGGCAGGGGGACTACGACCTGTTTCTCTCGCGCCCGGATGGTTCATCCCGGCGCAACCTCACGCAAACGCCCGACGCGAACGAGTTTGGCGGGCGGTTCTCGCCCGACGGCAAGCGGATGCTCTACCGGCGTCAATCGCGAGGCTCGGCGAGGGCGGCAGACCCGGGGCTAAACCACGATCTCTGGGGCACGAAAGGCGCGCTGGTAATTGCGAGGGCCGACGGCTCGGACCCCCAACCACAAGGGGACGAAGGAGCCTATCCCTGGGCCTCGTGGAGCTCGGATGGCAAGCAAATCGCCTGCCTCTACAAACGCGAAGGCCAGATTCGCATCTTCGACCTTGCCACCAAGGCACGGGTGAGGGAGCTGCCGAGCCGGGGCATCTTCCAGCAACTATTCTGGTCCCCCGACGGCAAACGCCTATGCGGCACCGCGAATTTCAACGGCCAGGATTGGAATATCGTCAGCATCGACCTCGCTACCGGGAGAGAGACGTTGCTCTCCCGCGCACAGAACTGCACCCCGGACTGGTTCCAGGGCGATCCCGGCCGCGTCATTTACTCCAGTCGCGTGGCCGGTCTGGCCAACGAATACGGATGGACGATGCTGATGCAAGCGACCGCTGACGGCAAGAGCCGCACCCTCGTCTGTGGGGAACGTGGCCGACACCTCTATTACGCCTGCACCTCTCCCGACGATAAATACGTGATCTACTCCCGTCCCGAGACCGATGACCGACTTGAGGCTAGCATGGCGATCGTCCGGCTGGCGGACACGCCGATCATTGTCCCGGACGATTACGCAGAACTGCGCTCGCTTTACCCTAACGCAAAGAGCGGCCCCGTCCTGCACCTGCCACAGGCCGGGTTTGAGCCGCATTGGACTTACGCTGAGATCGGTGCGAAATAGCCGGCGGGACGCTCGATTCCACCGTGTCGCCGGCACCGTCATCCTCGGGAACGGGCAGATCCGCCGGGAGCTGTGTGAAGGGGCCCTCGTTCATGGTAGTTCCGGCGCGGAGACCGGCCGATGCCGGGGCAGCATCGCGCGGAAGTCACCGAGATTGTATGGCCCGACGTAAGGCTGGCTCAAATCAACTTCGGCGACGGCAACTGTGCCCCGCTTCCCGGCCTGGGCGATTGGTTTGCCGGTTCGATCGAAGATTGCTGAAATCATCCAGCCGTCCTTCGGTTCCATGTAACAACTGCTGACGAGATAGACGTGATTCTCGCATGCGCGGGCCTGGGCCAGCAATGGGTTGCAGCCATAGACCGGCCAGGCGATGATTTCCGCCCCGCGGTTCGACAGCTCGCGGGCGACTTCGGGGAAGAAGCCGTCGTAGCAAATCATCAGGCCGACTTTGCCGAGCTTCGTGTCGAACACCGGATAGTCCTTGCCCGGCGCGATGCCGGCGGCAACCTCACCGGGCGGAAGGCACACCTTGCGATACTTGCCAATCAGCCGGCCATCAGGGCCAATAAGAACGGCCGTATTGTAAACCAGGTGCCCATCCCGTTCATTCAGACTTAGGACGATGTGCAGGTGGTTGTTCCTGGCGAGTTCGCCGAAGTAGCCGGTTGTCGGTCCGGGAATGACTTCGGCTATTTCGAATATCTTCTGCGGCACACCCACCGTGGGGACAGTTTCTCTGAGCACGACGATATCGGCTTTTTGTTTCGCGGCTTCCACGATGAGCGGCGCGTATTCCTCGCAGTTCTCCCGTGGTGATCTGCCCATCGGCTTGTAGTGAATCGTGGCGAGGCGCACTTTGCGCGGCGGCGGCGGGGTGGTCTTCTCGAACTGGACGTCACTCCACTTCACCCGCCCGTTGGGTGCCCACTGCAGGTGTAACTCGACCACGGCGCGCGTGGCCTTGGTGTGCGCGCGATAGACCGCGGCAACCGTGGTCCAACCTTGCCGATCGGTTCCGCCGTCGGTGGGATATTCGGGTTCGGCACTGGGGACGTGGCCAAGCTCCTTGATTTGTTGTTCTGGAACGTCGGCGGAGACCGTGCGTCCCGCCTCATCCTGCCAGAGCACGCGCACGACCACGCTCCGCCGCGGCACGGCCACGCTGGAAGTCTTGCGGACCGCATCAAAGCGGTAGTAATCTCCACCGCTCACCGCGAACGACTTTTGGAACCATCCATCCAAGCCGTCACGATGGTCGTGTGTGATCACCAAACTGCCAGCGTTCTTTGGCCCGCCCCTCGGCTCAAAGGAAAACACCGGGCGAATCTCGTCGCGTGGGGCGACGGTTTGCCAGCCATCGGGCGACGGATTCGCAGCGTCGGCGAGTGCCAGTAGGAGGAAGAAGGCAACGGTGGAGATGGCGATTGTTTTCATGGCAGTGTTCTTTTGGGAAGGATGATCGCATCCTTCGGATTCAATGTGCGCAAGTGTAATCAATCGTTCGCTCTCACTCGAATTCAATGGCGACAGCCTGGTAAGCTTCCACGCGGGAAAGGCGTATTTCCAACTCCCGGCCGGATTGCTTCTGGCGGAGCGAGGTTCTCAGGAACGTCGAAACCCGCCTCACTTTCATGCCCTCGGGAATGGTTATGCGCGCGGTGACGTTCTCGACTGGAGGCAGGTAGTTGCTCTCGTTTTCCGCGTCGCCTGTCCAGTTCAGCAAGTGCAATACACGGCGATTTCCATTCTGAGTGAGATTGGCGATCAGGGAAGGCGGAGCGTCCACGCGGCAAGGCGGTGGTGTGGCGGCGGCCTCTTCAACCAGCTTGCGTAAAAGGCATCCCAGCACCGACTGCCTCGTGGAACTGTAGAGGCTCTCCAAGGATGAGGCCAGGTAAATGACGCGACCCTTGCCGTGCCTCGCCGTGACCACCCCCGGCAGGATGGGCTTTCGGCCATCGCCCGTCACGATGTCCATCTGAACGGCGCCTCCTTCGATCGCTTCGACTGGCTCGAACTGCCAGAGAGGAACCATCCGGCTTTGAGTTGCCGTCGAGCCGGATTCGGCGCGGGGCAGGAGATAGAGGTCGTTGGGGCCCCCGATCATGCAGCGGTAGCTGTTAAGGGTCTCGGCCAGTGCTCCCTCAAGATGCGCGGGACGAACTCGCAACAAGTCTTCGAGCGCGAAACGTTCAAGCCGTTCTCCCGCCGGCCCGTAGAGTGAGGTGGCGCGGCTCGCCAACAGTCCGCCACCATTCTCGACAAAGTGCCGGATGTTGTTGATGCGCTGGGACGTCAAGTGCGGAACATCCGCCAGGTAAAGGACTCGATAGCGGGCGAGTTTTTCGGGTTGATCCAGAATCAGATCGGGAATGGAGGAGACCTGAACGTGGCCGTAGAGACAGGCGGCGAAGGCCCCGAGGGTGGACGAGCGCACATCGTCCGGCCAGAACCAGCCCGCCTGCGCGTGGCCGGACGGGTTGCCGTCAACATAGACAACGGCGGCGTAGGGGACATTCTCAAAGCCCGCGAAATCCCGCTCGTGTTCCTGGATGACCGAGAATGGAAAGCTGACCCAGCGGCGGTTCTCCGGGTCGGTGACGTAGCCGTAGGTCTGCGCCACGATCGGTGCTCCCCCGAAGGCAACGGTGGCGAAGATCTCCTGCTGGTAGTCCAAACCGTTCGGGATGACGCGGGGCCAGTTGTTATAGACGCCCACGTAAGGCCAGACCCCCAGGCCCGCGGCGCGGGCGAGACTGACGCCTTCGGCGCGCTCCAGAAGGGAATGGCCGCGCTCGTAAAGGAACGCATCCATCGCCTGGAGTATGCGCGGGTCTTGTTCAGCCAGTCGGCGCGGATCTGCGATGTTATAGATCAGCGGGATATCCTTGTGCGATTTGACAATCCGCCGCACCTCTTTGACGATGGCGACGAGTTGTTCTTTGTACCACTGATGGTAAGCTGCAATGGTTTCGCGCTCTTGGGTGGTGTAATCGGATGGATTCTCGTGCCAGGGAATCTCCTTGCCGCCGGATGACCGCCGGAAACCATCCCGGCAGCCATCGCAGTAGCAAACCTGCATGCCTGGCCAGAAATAGAAAGCGTGCCAGCTATCGAAATAGACGCCGTCTATGTCGTAGTCGCGGACCACGTGTTCGACGAGGTCGAGGTAAGCCTTCCGGTAGGGTGTGCTCCAGCAGACGGTTCCGTGGTCTTCGCCAACATACATGTGGTCGCGGCTCGGTCCGCCACCGGGCCGGGTGCGCTGCGCGTACTCCGGGTAATCGCGGGTGACCATGGACCAGGCCAGCTTATGGCCGGTCGAAATGTAAGGGATCACCCGAATGCCACGGGGCTTGGCGGCGGCGATGGTCTCGGCCAGCACATCCCGTTTGCCCAAGTCTGGGTGGGTGGAAAACCGAACGCCCTGGATCGTCGCGTACTTGCCCATCGTGGCGATGCGCACCGTGTTGGCGTGCATCTCGGTCATCGTCCGGGCCAGGGCTTCAGCGTCGTACTCAAGCGTGGGAGCAAAGGGCGGCTGGTAAGCGTCCACCAGAAACACACGTGCCGTCCGGATCCACGTGAGATCGGCCGCCAGCGTTGACCCGAGGGTAGAGGCGAGGGCGCCGGCGATACAGAGGAGACGGAATATGGGTAGGAATAGCGTTTTCATATTGTTAGTTTGTCCGTCACGGAGGGAGGCTGGTGTATTCATCTCCACGTAATCAGATTTCATAGTGAGTGTTTCTGCGTGTCGAGTTGTGTTTTCATTGGCTTCTCGCCCAGTAGATCCTACGCAGGTTGCCCCTGGTGATCTGAATGGAATGCCGGATCCGGCCGCAGCGGGCCCATGGCGAAGAGCACGATGCTCACGGCAATCAACGGCATGATGCCATACGCAACGAAGGCCGGGCCATAGCCATGCGCATCAATCACGCGGCCGCTGAGCCAACTGAACATCATCCCGCCAAATCCGGAGCCGAGGCTTGCCAGGCCCCAGATCGAGCCAACCATGTTGCGCGGGAAAACATCGGCCGGAAACGCCAGGCAATTGGCATTGTAGCTGGCGTAGCCGAAAGTGGCGACGGAGATCAGCGCGACCGCCGTCGTCACGCTGGCCATGTAGCCGGCGGGAATGGCGGAGGTCATCAGCAGAGCGGAGACGGCGACGGCAACCTTGCGCGCCATAGGAACCGGCACGCCGCGCCGGATGAGGCTCCCCGTGAACCAGCCGCCGAGAAGATTACCCAGGTCCGCCGACGCGAAGGGGATCCAAGCGAGCTGGCCAATCTGAGCAAGGCTCATTCCGTGAACTGAACTGAGATACTTCGGGAACCAGAAAATGTAGAAATACCATACCGGATCGACAAACACCTTGGAGAGAGTCAGGCAAGCCAGAAAGCGGGTGCGGAGCAGTCGCCATGGGGCTGCGGGTCGTGCGTTGACTTCGTGACGCAAATGGTCCGGGGTTTTGTAGCTCAGCCACCAGCCCCCCAGCCACATATAACCAGCCGCGCCGGTTACGAGAAAGGCTGCTGGCCATCCGAGCCGGAGCACCAGCGACGCTACCAGCGGCGGTGCAACGATGGCGCCGATGGCCGCCCCACTGTTAAAGAGGCCTGAAGCGAAGGCGCGTTCGCGTGGCGGGAACCATTCGGCCACGACTTTCACCGCGGCTGGCCAGTTCCCCGCCTCTCCCATGCCCAGGAGAAAGCGGCACGCGCCGAGGCTCCACGGGCCGGTGGCGAACGCGTGCAGCAGCCCGGCAGTGGACCACCATGCCATGCATAGCGCGTAACCGAATCGCGTGCCGAGCCGGTCCAACATCGGCCCGGATACACCGTTCATGATGGTGTAGGCGAGCATGAACGCCGAGAGGATCAGGCCGTACGTCTCGTCGTTCATTTGGAATTGCTTGCCCAACAACAGTGCTGCCACCGACAGCGTTTGACGGTCCAGGTAGTTGATCACGGTGGCCAGAAACGCAAACCCGATCATCAGCCAGCGCGCACGAAGAAGCGGGCCACCGTCGGCCGCCTCTTCCGAAATCAGGCGGGAGTCTGTCGGCGTGACGATCTGTGTCGGGGAGCGCATCTCAGAACCCCATACGCCCCCTGCCGCGTTGCATGCAGTCCAGTGGCGGCAGACCGAGCCGGCTCGGTAAGATGTGTCGTTCGCGCGAGCCGAACGGAACCGGATCCAGGAATTGTTCGCGGCGAAATTGCACGGCTTCAGCGAATGGTCGGCGGCTACTGCACCATCACGATCGGCTTCGGCGAAATGAGAATGCGCGTGCCCGGGGGCCGCTCCGGATGGGTGATCCGCGACACCAACTGCTCTACCGCCCGCTGGCCGATTAACTCGAAGTTCAGGTCAATGCTGGGCGGACGCGGATCCAATTGACGAAGCCAGACTTCCTGGTTGTCGCAAGAGAGAACGCCGAGATCGCGGACGGGGACGATCGCCCGCCGCGCCAGCAACGGGTAGAGTCTCAGCACTTGTTCGTCGCTCGGCACATAGAAGGCTTGCGGCCTGGGCGAGGCGCCGAGCACACGCTCCACCAACTTCGCGCAGTTTGAGTCTGAACCAAACCCCCAGAGCGGCCCCTGTGCCGAACTTCCTGCGATGAACGACTGGCATTCCATGCCGCGCGCGCGTGCCGCTGCGCAAAACGCTGCCCCGCGCGAGGCAAATCCTGGATGCTCAGGCTGGTCGTTGAAAAATGCCACCACCCGATGGCCCTGCGCCGCCAGGTAATCTGCCGCCAGCGTGCCGACGCGTTCGTTGTCGGGAAAAACATGGTCGGCCCAGTCTTGTGGCTGGGTGTGGGTGCTCAGGAGCCACACGGCTGGCAGTGAATGATAGGCCGCCACTGGCGAGTCGGCCGCTTCGCCTATCAGTAACAAACCGTCGGTCTTCCGCCGGCTGACACAAAGCGGCAGGTCCTTCAGGCAGCCCGCCTGAGCCAAGAGCAAACTCCAACCATGCCGTCGCACCTCGGCTTCCAAGGTGGCGACAGTCGTGCTGATCCCGGGCCGTTCGAGCAAGCCACGGGGCGCGCCGACGAGTAACAAGCACACATTGCCCGTGTGCAAACCCGGCGGACGGGCCGTTTTTCCCCGGCGGTGTTCCGGCGGCTTAGGCCGGTAATCTAGGTCCGCCATCGCCTTGCGAATCCGTTGTGCCGTGGCGTCCGCAACTCCGCCGCGGCCATTGATCAGCCGAGACACAGTGCCGTGCTTCACGCCAGCTTTTTTCGCCACTTTGGTGATGGACACAGCAATGGAATATCCTGAAAGGTAGCAATAGTGTCAATGCACATATCGGACAGGGGTGGATATGTCTCGATCTTGGTCAAACTGCGGCCATGAGTCGGTTGGGGTGCAGACGAGGTGAGAGCATCGGCCGATATCTACGCATTGCAGGCCACGCTTTATCACGCGGCGCTCAGGATCCCATAATGATTGGGCTAGAGGTGAGGTTGAAAAAGCCACGTTCTCAAAGGTATCGCATCTTGTTATGTGCAAGCACAATCTTGACACTTGACGGCTCCGCAATAGACTCGCCGCGTATTGCTTGAACGACTCTTTAAATAAGTGCCAATTTATGCGCTCTCGAAAACTTGGATCGACGGATCTCAACGTTTCAGTTGTCTGCCAGGGAACATGGTCGGTCGCCACACGAGACTTCTTCTGGGAGAACCAGAGCGGCGCCGATTCCGTGGCAGCAATCCAAGCTGGTCTGGACGCCGGAGTAAACTTCTTTGATACCGCTCCCGCTTACGGCAACGGCGAGTCCGAGGAGATTCTGGGCAAAGCCCTGGAGGCGCATCGTCGCGAAGTCGTCGTGGCTACCAAAGTGGCACCCACCGACCTGGAACCCGACGGGCTTCGTCAGAGTTGCGAGCGAAGTCTGCGTGCGCTGCG
>Ga0187880_1001455_pt1 | contig 18833 bp, 19 predicted proteins | sample June2016WEW_19_4_FD_132998 | JGI IMG/M metagenome (GOLD analysis project Ga0187880, IMG submission 132998) | Peatland microbial communities from SPRUCE experiment site at the Marcell Experimental Forest, Minnesota, USA - June2016WEW_19_40 | ecosystem: Environmental > Terrestrial > Soil >...
CATAATGAAATGTTTGTCAATCCAACACCGCCCGGCTATAAGCCGGGCATTCCTTCGAGAAAGGGTGAAACATGGCAGGACAATTGAAGGGCGCGACGATCATTGCCCACCTAATCGTCAATGATGGTCCCAAGGCGGTGGACTTCTACAAGAAGGCATTTGGGGCAGAAATCCTGGGCGTGCACAAAACGCCGGACGGAAAGGTGATGCACGCGGAGTTGAGCGTCGGAGGCGCCAGGCTTATGTTGGCTGACGAATTTCCCGGCATGGGCTCTGGCTCGGCCAAAACGCTGGGTGGCAGCCCGGTGGTGCTGAATCTGTACGTACAGGAAGACGTCGACGGCCTGTTCAACCAAGCCGTTGACGCAGGGGGAACCGTGGTGATGCCGCTGGCTAACCAGTTCTGGGGTGATCGCTACGGCCAGATCAAGGACCCCTTTGGCCATCTCTGGGCATTGGGACAACATGTGGAAGACGTTGCACCGGAGGAAATGGAGCGCCGGGCCAAAGAGGCCTTTGCTCAGATGGCGAAACCTGGCGGCCAAGAATAGATGCCAGCAGACTCAGTCGTCTTGGGGGCCACCAACATCGCGCCCCCACGCTGTTAATGCTGGCGATGAACGCCTTCGAACCTAACCATAGGGAGAATCTATGAGCACCTCGCAAGCCACACATCAAGACGCCGAACTTATCCTGAAGCTCTATGATCTGCGCCGGGAGCCGGTCATGCGCGAAGCCCGCAGTTTCGTAGTGGGCTTTGCGCCCAAGTCCGTGGATGAAATTCTCGCCCTCACCAATGCGTTTGGCAGCAAGGAAAATGCATATCTTCGCCAGGTGTACGGTTATTGGGAGATGGCCGCTGCCTTGGTTGTCCATGGGACCCTGAACGCGCTGCTCGTCTACGATACCTGTCAGGAAATGTACTTCGCGTATGGCAAAATTCAGCCGTTCCTGGAGGAATTTCGGCGGAAGTCGGGAATGCCAGACTTCCTTTCTAACCTGCAGAAAGTGGTTGAGGGTTCTGCCGAGGGACGCGAGCGGCTGGCGCGCGTGCAGAAGCGGCAGGCGGAGATGGCTGCGGCAGCGACCCGATAGCGCGCCTAGCTTAGATATTCGCGGATGTAGGGATCGTTGCTGCGCAGCATATCGGCGGCGGTTCCTTCGAAGATGATCTGTCCATCCCGCAGCATCAGGAACCTGGTGTGGAGGTCGCGGACGCCACCGTCAGCGACCGGCACCATCTTGTTCTGCTTCTGGTCGAAGCAGTGGCTCGCCATGGTGAACGCGTCTTGCAGACGGCTGGTCACCAGCAGGGAGCTTGTCCCATACACGTCGCGCTGCTTGACAATGAGCTCGATGATCGTATCCGAGGTCACCGGGTCGAGGCCGCCGGTGGGAGAATCGTAAAGGATGACTTCCGGCCGGGTGATGATAGCGCGCGCAATTGCCACCCGGCGCCGCATGCCGCCGGAGAGCTCCGAGGGGAACAGATCGACGGTGTGCTCCAGTTCGACGAAGCGCAAGGCCTCCAGCACCCGCGCGTGGATTTCATCGGTCAGCCTGCCCGTCTCTTCCATCAGGCGATAGGCTACGTTCTCTTCGACCGTCAACGAATCGAAGAGCGCGCTCTCCTGGAACACCATACCGATCTTGCGCCGCAGCGCAAACAGGTCCTCCTCGCGCATTTGCGTAATCTCTTCGCCCAGGACCGTGATGCGCCCAGCGTCAGGCTTCAGTAACCCGAGGGCCAGTTTCAAGACCAAGGTTTTTCCTGTGCCCGCCGCACCCATCAGGATCTTGGTTTCACCATGCGGCAGTTGAAAGGAAATACCCTCCAGCACCGGGTGATCGAAAGCAATTTCGACTTTTTCGAAGCGAATGGCGGCGTCAGCCTTGGATGTGGCTGTGGGTTGGCGCTGCTCGGCCGGCGGTGCGAGGCTGGACATTAGTACTGGAAGATCCCCATAAGCAACCGGGTGACGAAAAAATCGCTGACCAGGATGAGCACCGACGCTGCGACCACCGCTTGCGTGGTAGCTCGTCCCACGCCTTGCGTGCCGCCCTTGGCGGAGAGGCCGTAGTAACAGCCGATGCTGGCGATGATAAAGCCGAACAACACTGGTTTGCATAACCCCATGAACACGTCTCCAAAGCGCAGCGCCTGGTAAGCGGTGGTCCAGTACTGGTTGGGATCCAGCCCCAACAGCAGGTACGAGATCATGAATCCGCCGGTCAGCCCCACCAAGTCAGAGATGATGCTGAGGAAGAACAGCATCACCACGCTGGCGACGACGCGTGGCGTGACCAGTTTCTTGGATGGGTCAACTCCCATGGCGCGCATGGCGTCAATCTGCTCGGTGACTTTCATGGAGCCCAGTTCGCTGGCCATACCGCTGGAGTTGCGGCCTGCCACCATCAGTCCCGTCAGCACCGGGCCCAGCTCGCGCACCATCGACAGGGAAACCAGTTTGCCGGTTAGCGACAACGAACCGAACTGCTGCAACGTGCTGGAAGTTTGCAAGGCCAGCACCGCACCGGTGAAGAAACCCGTCAAGATCACGATGGGCAGTGATCCGACCCCGATGGAGTCGGCCTGCAACAGGGTGTCGGCAAAGTAGCGAGGATGCCCGAAGATATTTGTAAGCGAGCGGCCGGCGAGCAGGGAGTAATCCTGCACCGCCTCCACTTGCTCCTTAGCGATTTCCGTCGGCGAGAAAATTGGCATGCTTAATCCGGAAAAACGATACGAACGAAAATATATCAGAGCGGCAAGGCGGGTCTGGGTTTCCGAGGTTTGTGGGGCCCGAACTGCCCCAAGCAAAGGGGAAGCTGGCGGCCGAACGTCGCCTTTTTCCGCAGCCTCTAGTAGGCTGATTTCATTGAGCGAAAGGGGACCCAATTCGACACTTTGCGCGTCGCAGCGCATTCATTTACTATGCAATGCCTAGCGATGGATTGGCACGCCAGGAGGCGGCCGTATGGCGTTTCAGGTTGATCGAAGTCCGTTCGATCCGGAGTCAGGTTTTGAGTATTACATTTGCTTCAAACCTCCGACCGAGGTCGAGGGTGACGAAGTAGAGTCGCGGATTTCCGTCGAGGCGGCACTCTCCGTGTCGGAAACTGGGGACGTGGCCGATATCAGCTTTATGCTGCCCAAGATGTGCCGCAACGATCACGCCCTTTCCTTTCTGAAACGCGATCCGACGGCAGCATGCGTGGAGAACCGCGTGTTTATTGCCTTGCCGGGACTGAACGGCGATGCGGTGTTCAACGCTCCAGCCACCCTCGAACTGGACCACGCCGGACGTATTGTCGCCATCGAAATCAACGGCTGCATTCCCAAGACCAGCACATTTCGCCCCGGCCACGCATAACGCCGCTTCTCGCTTGTTCGCGAAGTCGCAAATCTACCGCGGATTTAGAACTAGAGGGTTTGGCAGGAGCATATACGGGACGAGACTAGGCCGGCCCCCAAGGGTCACATCCGAGTTCTCTTGGCGAAAAGCGAATGGAGAACAGCCGAAGTCCGGTATGATGTCGGCGTGGACGATGTAACTGCATTCATCCTGGCGGGCGGGCACAGCTCACGCATGGGGTCAGACAAAGCGCTGCTCACCGTCGGCAACCAGACGCTGCTGGAGCGCGCATTGCACACTGCTGCCGCCGTCGCCAACACGGTTTTTATCGCCGGTCAGCGCGATCGTTATGCACAATACGGCGATGTGGTAGAGGATGTCTTCCCCGATTGCGGCCCGCTTGGCGGAATCCACGCTGCCTTATGTATTACCAGGACGGAGCTCAACCTGATGCTTGCGGTGGATACGCCTTCGGTAGGTCCGGATTTTCTCTCCTGGCTACTGGAGCAGGCGCGCGCCAGCAGTGAGCTTGTCGTGGTTCCCGAGGCACTGGGCGGGCTGCAACCGCTGGCCGCGGTTTATCATCGCTCGTTGCGAGCCGTGGCTGAACAGGCGCTGAGGAGGGGTGATTATAAAATCGGACATTTGTTTTCGCTTGCGCCTACGCGGTATATCTCCGAAGCTGAAATCCATGCGGCGGGTTTCTCGCCGATGCTCTTTCGCAATGTGAATACTTTTGGAGAATATGAAGATCTGGTACAGAAGGAAGATGCCCTGCGCGTGAGAGGCAACGCCGAATGAACGAAGGAAAGCCCTATATCGAATTCCAGGATGTGCACAAAGCATTCGGCAGCAACGTCGTACTCAATGGCGTGAGTTTCGACGTTATGCCCGGCGAGACGGTTTGCATCCTGGGGCGAAGCGGGGTAGGGAAGTCGGTGGCGCTGCACGAGATCATGGGCTTCCTTAAGCCCGACAAGGGGCGGGTTTTGGTAGCTTATGAAGACATTACCAATTATGGCGAAGAGGACATGGAGCGCATTCGCAAGAAGGTGACCATGGTGTTTCAGAATGGAGCGCTCTTCGATTCCCTGACGATAGGCGAGAATATTGCGTTTCCTCTGCGCGAACGAGGTGGTTTGCAGGAGGAGCAGATCTATCAGATCATCGACGGCTTGCTTGAAATGGTGGGCGTGCGGGAATTCCGCGACATGCTACCCTCCGACCTGTCGACCGGCATGAAGCGTTCCGTAGCCATTGCCCGCGCGCTGGCGGCGCAGCCTGACGCGGTGCTCTACGATGAGCCCACCACCATGGTCGATCCGCTGATGGCGCATCTGCTGGGCGACTTGATCAAGAAACTCAAGAAGCAGTTGAAGCTCACCAGCATCGTAGTCACCCACGACATGGCTCTGGCCAAGAAACTGTCTGACCGCCTGCTGTTTCTGCACGAGGCGCGCGCCATCTTCTTTGGGACGTTTGCGGAAATGGCTAACTGCAAGGAGCCCATCGTGCAGGAATTCCTCGAACTCGACTCGCTGGACTTTGAGCACTACTTCGGGGCGCAACGTCCGCCGCACGAACCGAGGGCATAAACGATACGGGCGTTCCAGCCGGCTTCAGAAACCTTGCGCGACCAACCGCTCTACGGTCAGCGCTCCGCTCTGCTCATCGCGTCTCGTCCATTTCTCCAGATACTTGGCGATAATGTCGGTCTCGATGTTCACTGGATCGCCAGGCTTCAGCGAAGCTAGGTTCGTCATCTTCACGGTGTGCGGGATGATGGCAATGGTCAGCCGCAAACCTTCCAGCTTCGCCACCGTGAGGCTGATGCCTTCAATGGCGATGGAGCCCTTGAACACGACATACTTTTCCAGCTCCTCCGGGATATCGATGAGCAGCCAGAAGTCGTCCGCGTTGGCAATTGGCTCCAGCCCCACGAGGCGGCCCGTGCCATCGACGTGTCCTTGTACCATATGACCGCCCATGCGTCCGTCCGCCTTCAGCGGCAACTCCAGGTTTACCAGCGCCCCCTCGGTGATGCGAGAGAGCGAGGTCAGCCTCCAGGTTTCGGCGGCCAGATCGGCGCAAAAGGATTGCGGCGTGATATCGAGCGCGGTCAGGCAGACGCCGCTGACGGCCACGCTGTTCCCCTGCTGTAACTCCTTCGCGCTGGTCGGGGCGTAGATGGTGATGCGGTGATTGCCGCCGCGTTCGACAATGCTGGCAATGGTTCCGACTTCTTCAACGAGTCCTGTAAACATGATGATGACCTCGAAATGCAGCAACTAGCAATTGGCAATTAGCAATTGGCACTTGGCCTTTAGCCTGTCATTTACAGGTCAAACGGTGAAAGCCTTCTCATCATTAGCCGCAGCTAATTGCTAAACGCTAAATGCTTCCTTCGTAAGGATCGCGCAGATAGCCTTCCACGGCAAAGTCTTCGCCAAAGCGATGCAGCACCAGCGATTTTACGTGAGCCGCTTCGCTGATGCGGCGATATCCCGCGCCCAACGCAAACGGAATGGATCCCGTGCCCGCAAGGATCTTCGGAGCATAGTAAAAGAAAATCTTATCGACCACGCCTGCCGACAAGGCAGCCCAATTCACCATGGCCCCGCCTTCGATAATCAGGCTGGTAATTTCACGCCCGCCAAGATTGGCCAACACTCCTTCGAGATCAGGCCGGCCGTCGATGGCCGGGGAACCGCCGGGAAAGGGAATGGTGCCATCTTCCACGAGATGGCGCATCGGAACCTGCTCCACAGTCACGCCGCGCGCCTCCAGTTCACGTCGCTTGTTCTCCTCCGCGAAACAACAGAATACGATCAAATCTTCCCGCGCTGTCTTAACCACGCGTGAGTCGAGGGGTAAACGCAAACGCGAATCGAGGATCACGCGCAGCAGCGGCTTGCGGCGGGGAAGCCCAGTGCGATCGGTCAGTAGTGGATCGTCGGCGATTATGGTCCCCACGCCGACCATGATGGCATCGTTGGCGTGGCGCAATTGGTGCACGTGCGCCCGTGCTTCTTCACTGGTGATCCAGCCGCCACTCGCCGTCAAGGACCCCAGGGCCCCAAAAGTTGCGCTTTCTCCCGGAGGCGGAGCAATCTTTCCGTCGAGCGTCATCGCCGTCTTGAGAGTGACAAACGGGGTCTTCTGGCGCACATATTTCGCGAAAGACTCATTCAGCTTCCTGGCTTCGGCTTCACCAAGGCCCTCCTGCACTTCGATCCCGGCGTTGCGCAACCTCGCCAATCCTTGTCCGCCGACCGCCGGATTAGGATCGCGCATAGCCACGAAGACGCGCTTCACCCTGGCGGCGATGAGAGCGTCGGCGCATGGACCCGTGCGTCCCACATGGGAGCAGGGTTCGAGATTCACATAGAGGGTGGCGCCACGGGTGCGGTCCCCGGCTTCTTCCAACGCCAGCAGTTCGGCATGTTTGCGGCCCTCGTAAGTATGCGTACCGCGACCGATAACCTTGCCCTGTCCGTCGACAAGCACCGCGCCAACGCACGGGTTCGGAGAAGCCAGGGCCACGCCTTTGCGCGCCAGTTCCAGGGCTTGCTGCATGAAGGTTTCGTCGCTTGAGGGCTTACTCATTTCAATTGAACAGCGAATTCACGAAGTCCTGCGGGTTAAAGGGCAGAAGATCGCCAACTTTTTCGCCCACTCCAACGTAGCGCACCGGCAAGCCAAGTTCCTTCGAGATGGCCACCACCACGCCGCCCTTGGCGGTGCCGTCGAGTTTGGTGAGCACAATGCCGGTCACGCCCGCGGATTGCGTGAACAGACGCGCTTGTTGCAAACCGTTCTGGCCGGTGGTTGCGTCCATCACCAGCAAAGTCTCGTGGGGAGCGTTGGCGCTGAGGCGTTGCGCCGTGCGGCGCATCTTCGCCAGCTCTTCCATCAGGCTGGTTTTGGTATGCAGGCGGCCAGCGGTGTCCACGATGACGTAGTCAATGTTGCGCGCTTTGGCGGCTTGCATCGCGTCAAAGAGCACGGCCGCCGGATCGCCGCCGGGCTTGTTCTTGATGACTTCGGTTCCGGTGCGGTCGCCCCAGATCTCGAGCTGCTCGATGGCCGCGGCGCGAAACGTGTCCGCCGCCGCCAGCAGCACGGTTTTACCCTGGCCGCGCAAGGTGTGCGCCAGCTTGCCGATAGTGGTGGTCTTGCCCACCCCGTTGACCCCGACCACCAGAATTACTTCCGGCTCGCCATCAACTTTCTGAACCGGCTTGTTGTTGGTGGTATTCAGGATGGCCAACAATTCGTCTTTCAACACGCGCTTCAGTTCTTCGACGTTGCCCACCTGCTTGCGATCGACTTTCTCGCGCAAGGCCGCCAGCACGGTCGAGGTCGTAGCCATGCCGAGATCGGCGGTGAGCAGGGTCGCCTCCAGATCGTCGAGAGTGTCGCGGTCAATCTCCTTGCGGATCGCAACTACCTCTTCAATCCGCTCGCTGAGGGTCTCGCGCGTCCGCGTGACCGCCTCTTTCATGCGTTGGAGGAAACTGGGCTTTTCTTCGGTGCTGCCAAACAGGGTTTGAATCATGAAGGAATCCGGCGCGACGGTCGCCAAATACGTGTCATCGGAGCTAATTTGCCGCTCCCACGGTGGCGATGCGTCGCGAAAGTCCATTATAGACACGCGGTTGCGCTGCTGGTGTGATTCGCTGTCGCGATCGTGCGCGCTGGATTACAGGAATCTGACCCACGGGCCGGTTCATCCAACAAAGGTATTTCTTGCGAGGAGACCTCATGGCGACGAAATGTGAGCACGCAAAGCAAGCCAATCCCAATGTCGCGCCCAGCGGCGAGGGCTGTAAAGAATGTCTCGAGACTGGTCAGCGTTGGGTGCAACTGCGTAAATGCCTGAGCTGTGGACATGTCGGCTGCTGCGATTCCTCTCCCGGTCAGCATGCCAACAAGCACTTCAAGGAGACGGGACATCCTGTGATGCAGGCCTTCAAGTCCGGCGATTGGAAGTGGTGCTATGTAGACGAGGCGTACGTCTGATTCGGGGACGACCGCCTGACTGGCCCGGCTTGCACTTCGCGCCGGGCCGCATGTTTGTGTACTCTGTACGTCAGCCGTTGAACTGCTAATTCTGTGCGGACAACCGATGGCATTCCTTAACCGAACCAGTCCACTGCGTCGTTTAGGTGCGCGCATCAAGCTGTGCCTGCTCATAGCGCTCCTGGCGACGACAGCCTTGGCGCAAGTCCCATCGCCTTGGGTCGATACCAAGCCGCTCCCAGTCGATACCGGCGACGCCGGGCTGAAAGAGATGTTGCGCCGTCTGCATACCACGGCGCGCCTGATGCATACCGTGGCGCATCCTGACGACGAAGACGGCGGAATGCTCACGCTGGAATCTCGCGGGCACGGCGTGACCGCCTTGCAGCTCACCCTGAATCGCGGCGAAGGCGGCCAGAACAAAATTGGAAGCAATCTGCTGGATGAACTCGGTATCGTTCGCACCTTGGAGTTGCTTGCGGCCGACCGGTATTACGGAGTGGAACAGCGTTTCACCCGCGTTGCCGATTTCGGATTCTCCAAGACGCCGGAAGAAACCTTCCAGATGTGGCATGGCCACGACGTCGCCCTCGGCGACATGGTGCGCGTGATTCGCACCTTCCGTCCGGACGTGATCTGCACTCGTTTCCGGGGCGACAGCCGCGACGGGCATGGCCATCATCAGGCCTCCGGAATCCTCACCCGTGAAGCGTTTCGCGCGGCTGCTGATCCGGCGCGCTTTCCCGAGCAGCTTCGCGAGGGCCTGCAACCCTGGCAAGCGAAGAAGCTGTACATGGACAATGTCCGCGGTACAGAAGACTGGACCATCGAGCTGCAAACTTCGCAGTTCGACCCGCTACTGGGCGAAACCTACGTGCAGTTCGCTTGGAAGGGCCTGAAACACCAACTCTCGCAGGGCGCGGGCGGATGGACTCTTCCCGAGGGCCGCCGTACCAGCTATTACAAGCTGATTGACTCCGTATTGCCCAACCCGCCGGCATCAGGTGTGCACGAGAAGGATTTCTTCGACGGAATCGACACCTCATTGCCCGGCCTGGCGTCAAGGCTTGGTGCTGATCAAGCCAAAGCCTCCTGGCTGAGCCCGCAGCTTGAGGCGATCGCAAGAACGGTGGATGCGGCCACCACAGCGGCACAGACAAACGATCAGGCGGCGGCAAAGCCGTTGCTTCGTGGCCTCAGCCTGACGCGAGAACTGATCGCCAAAGTCGAGCAATCGGATTTGCCGGCTGCGGAAAAAAACAATTTGCTTGCCTCTCTGCGTACCAAGCAAGAGCAGTTCGAACAGGCCGCCAATCTGGCGTTGGGCCTCGATCTAGGCGTGGGTCCGGGCACTCCCGACGGACGTCCCATGGCGGAAACCCTTCCCACCGCCAACGGCGACGTGTTAGCGGCAGTCATCACGGCAGGCAAGTCGTTCCTGCTGCTAGCCAAGCTGCACAACGGCAGCACGCTTCCTCTGGATCTAAAGCAGATGACACTCGACGTTCCGCCGGGCTGGAAAGCTGAACTGTTCCTGGACCACGTGCCCAAGCGAATCGCGCCCGGCGACGGTTGCGCGATTACGTTTCGCGTAACGCCGCCCGCGAATGCCCAGCTCACCAAGGCTTATTTCCACCGCGATAACCCCGAGACGGATGCCATCTATCAGATCGATAATCCCGAGTATGTAACCCTCGCCCTGCCTCCGCCTCCTGTGGCGGCGCACGCGGTGTACAGCGTCAACGGCGAAGAAGGCGAAATTCGCAGCTTCGCGCGCACTCCGGTGCATGACACCCACGGCCAGGCTTGGTTCATGCCGCTGGCGGTGGTGCCCCCGTTCTCCGTGGAAACCGCGCCCAGCACACAGGTCATCCCGGCTGGTTCGAATCCTTCCGCGCAGCTGAGCGTAATGGTGCGCTCAACCGTCGCTCGGGCAAACGGCACGGTTCGTCCCGAAGTGCCCCCGGGATGGAAGGTCGAACCGCAGTCGGCGACTGTCGAGTTCAGCAAGACCGGCGAACAGGCCGCAGAATTCCAGGTTCTGCCGGACGGAGCCAAAGAGTCCCGGTACCAAGTGCGCGCACTGCTTAATGCCAATGCGCGCGATTACAGCGAAGGCTACAGCCTGGTCGCGCGGCCCGATCTCGGTGGCTTCTTCTACTACCAACCCGCATTGCAGCGCGCCAGCGTCGTGGAAGTGAAGGTGCCGCAGGGGCTGAAGATCGGCTATGTCATGGGAGCGGGAGATGACATTCCGGTCATTTTGAGACAGCTTGGCCTGGATGTGACATTACTGGCTGAAAATGACATTCAACAAGGCGATCTGACACGCTTTGGGACGATCGTGCTCGGCATCCGGGCCTACGACACTCGCGATGACGTGAAAAAGTACAATCAGCGGCTCTTGGAGTATGCGCAGAACGGCGGCACGCTGCTGGTGCAATACAACACTTCGCCAAGCGACTTCAACGCTGGCCACTACACTCCATTTCCAGCGCAACTGAGCCGCGAGCGTGTAACCGTGGAACAGGCACCGGTCACCATGCTTGATCAGCAAAGCCCGGCGTTTCATTACCCCAACCAAATTGCGGCGCGCGATTTTGACGGCTGGGTACAGGAGCGTGGCTTGTACTTCATGGACCAGTGGGACCCGCACTTCACGCCACTCTTGGCTTGCAACGATCCCGGCGAATCGCCGCAAAAAGGCGGGCTGTTGCTGGCGCAGTATGGAAAGGGCTACTACCTGTACACCGGATATGCCTTCTTCCGCCAGTTGCCGTTCGGCGTGCCGGGGGCCATCCGTCTCTACGTGAACCTGCTGAGCGTGGGACATGAGCCCAAATAGTCCGCCTGACCAGCCCGAACTGATTCGCGGCGTAGGGCTGGCGGGTGCAACCACGCTGAACATGATTGACATGATCGGCGTGGGGCCATTCATCACCATCCCGCTGATCGTAAGTGCAGCGGGCGGACCGCAAGCCATGCTCGGCTGGATCTTGGGCGCAGTCTTCGCCCTGTGCGATGGCCTGGTGTGGGCCGAGTTGGGCGCAGCGATGCCGGGTGCCGGCGGCTCCTATCGGTACCTCAAAGAAATCTACGGGCCGCGAACCATGGGGCGGCTGCTGTCGTTCCTTTTCATCTGGCAGCTCTCGTTCAGCGCGCCATTGTCGGTTGCCTCAGGCTGCATCGGACTGTCGCACTATGCAGGATATCTGTGGCCCGGACTTGACCATGCGCTGGTGGAACGCACGCTGCATGTCGGCCTGCCCGGGTTGGGTGCGCTTGAGGCACGCGTGATCCTGATGCCAGGTACATTCGTCGCGATCGCGACTTGCGCCTTGGTGGTTTTCCTCCTATACCGGCGGATCACGGCGGTTGCCAAAATCGCCGAATTGCTTTGGGTAGGCGGTGCTCTGGCAATGACGTGGATCATCGTTGCCGGATTCATGCATTTCCGCCCGGCCCTGGCGTTTGATTTCCCACCCGGCGCCTTTCGACTGTCGCATGAATTCTTTACCGGCCTGGGTGCGGCGATGCTGCTCACTACCTACGATTATTGGGGCTATTACAACGTCTGTTTTCTGGGCGGGGAAGTGAAGGACCCGGGACGCGCGATTCCGCGTGCGCTGATTCTTTCCATCCTGGCGGTGGCTGCGCTCTACATCCTGATGAACCTGGCTGTGCTGGGCGTAATCCCGTGGAGGGAACTGGCGCAGCATTCCGGCGATCAAAGCAACTACGTCATGTCGGTGTTCATGCAGCGCATCTACGGAAGCTGGGCCGGGCGGGCGGTAACTGGATTGATCATGTGGACCGCGTTCGCCTCGGTGTTCTCCCTGTTGCTTGGATATTCGCGGGTGCCCTACGCGGCGGCGCTCGACGGCAACTACTTCCGCGCTTTTGCGCGGGTCCACCCGCAGCATCGCTTTCCCACCGTTTCACTGCTTGCCCTTGGCGGAGTCGCAATGCTGTTTTGCTTGTTGCGCTTGGCCGACGTGATTGCCGCCCTGGTGGTCATTCGGATTCTGTTGCAGTTTATTGTGCAGGCGGTCGGTTTGATAGTGTTGCGCAAGCGCCAACCCGATCTGGCGCGGCCCTTTCGCATGTGGCTTTATCCACTGCCCGCGCTGCTGGCGATCGCGGGATTCCTTTTCATTCTGGTGGCGCGAAAAAACTTTCTGCGCGAAATACGCTATGCAGTCGTCATTCTTGTCGTTGGCTTGGCGATTTACTTTGTGCGCTCGTGGCGACGCGGCGAGTGGCCTTTCGCGGCCCACCCGGCAGACGCGGAGGCCGCGGGATGAGGGCAGCCGCGCCAGCGCAACTGGTCACGCTTTGCCAGCCACTCGCAACGTCTGCGTTCGAATCTGGACGCGACCGGCTTACCTTTCTGCCGCCGTGCGGTCAGATTCTCGATGGTCACGAGCGGAGCATGGCAGGAACAAATTGTGTCCCCAGTTGCCGCGCCGGAGACGGTCGAGGGGTCTGATCTCATGTCGGAGCTCGGGGCCATTCCACCGATACCTGTCGCTCCGCCGCGAGGGCGCAGCGTGCTTGGTCCCTTGCAGGAACCTCTGTTCCGAACTCTGTGGATTGCGGCGGTCGTAAGCTACACCGGCACCTGGATGCAGAACGTTGGCGCCGGATGGCTGATGACCTCGTTGACCATGTCGCCGCTGATGGTCGGTCTGGTGCAAGCGACCGGCAGCATCGCCGTCTTCCTGGTGGGCCTTCCCGCTGGTGCGATCGCCGATGTGGTCGATCGCCGCAAACTTCTGCTCTTTACGCAGACATGGATGGTGGTGGCCGCGGTCGGACTCGGCGTTCTCACCATCGCGGGCAAAGTAACTCCATCGCTGCTCTTGCTGTTTACGCTGCTGATGGGTTTCGGCGCGGTGCTGAACGATCCCGCGTGGCAGGCCATCACACCTGAGATTGTTTCGCACCACAACTTTGCCGCCGGGATTGCTCTGAATTCGGCTGGATTTAACGTAGCCCGCGCGATTGGTCCCGCGCTCGGCGGCCTGGTAATTGCCGCGGCGGGTTCGGGCATCGCGTTCCTGCTGAATGCGCTTTCCTTCTTCGGCGTTATCTATTTCCTGTACCAATGGAAGCGCAAGCCCGGACGCACGTCGCTGCGACTGGGCCACATGTTCCTCGCCATGTTCGAAGGGTTCCGACACCTGCGGACTTCGTCGCCAATGAAGTCGGTGCTGGTGCGTAGCGCAGTCTTCAGCATTTCGGCGGGCGCGTTACCCGCTCTGTTGCCGCTGCTGGCGCATCCCTTCGGATCGCAAGGTTACGGTCTGTTGCTGGGCTTCTTTGGATTGGGCGCTCTGATGGGCGCCACGGGGCTGGCGTATTTCCGGCGCAGACTTTCGGCGGATGCATTGGTTTCACTCGCCACTGCACTCTTTGCTTTTGCCACGTTCGCCGCGGGTAGATGGCAGACGTTCGCGGTGTTGTCGGTAATCATGCTGATTGCCGGGGTCGCGTGGATTCAGATCCTCGCCAGCCTGAACGTGTCCGCGCAAACCATGTCGCCGGGCCACATGCGCGCCCGGGCGATTTCGATGTACCTGCTGGTTTTGCAGGGCGGACTGGCGGGTGGCGCTGCGCTCTGGGGAGAGATTGCCGAACGCGTGGGCATGGGCCGTTCCCTGTCCTACGCCGCCATTGGCCTGGCAGTTGGGATGCTGGCGACCTTCTGGTTCCGGCTCGGTTCTGTCGAAACCCACCCCAACGCCCTGGCAATGAATTAGAATCGTCAACACGCACTTCGGCCACGACTTTAAATACCTGCGAATACAGTGGAGGATTTCTTGATGAACAAGCAAGTTGCGATGGCAATTTTGTTGCTCGTACTCGGCCCAATAGGAAATGCAGTTGCGTCAAATCCGCAAGCCGCCCCGCAAGCGAAACCCGACGAGAAGCGCACCTTTGCGATGGTGCTCGACCGTTCACTGAGCAATGTCGAGCAGGAAGTGGTTCCGGCCGCTGAAGCCATGCCCGAGGACAAGTTCAATTTCGCGCCCACTCAGGGCGAGTTTAAAACTGTGCGGACGTTCGCCCAGCAAGTAAAGCATATTGCGACTGCCAACTACGCGCTCGGCGCCGGTATCCTCGCGGAGAAACCGCCTTTGGACTTAGAGGGCGAAAACGGGCCGGCCAAGATCACCTCCAAGGCGGAGGTGATTCAATACTTGAAAGACTCGTTCACCTACCTGCACAAGGCAATGAACAGCATCGACGAGAACAATGTTCTCGGACTGGTTCAGAGCCCATTTGGACCCAACAAGGTCTCACGGCTCGGACTTGCTGTTGGCGCGATCAGCCATCCCTTCGATCATTACGGCCAGATGGTGGAATATCTGCGGATGAACAACATCATTCCTCCGGCAAGCCGGCCGCAGAAGTAGTCCGGTCCGGTTATTTCGCAACGGTTTCAGGAACAAGGCGCGAGTGATCGCGCCTTTTCTATTCTTGCCCAGCGACGGCTTACACTCCTCGACAGCCGCGCACTTCTGAGGAGCGTGGTGACGCGGATTCGCCGGTCACGCTATCCACCGCTTGCCTTCGCAGCCAGGATGGGTCCCCTATACGTTAGGATGAGATACGCCGAGCCAAGGCGTACCTCGCCATGCATATACCTGACGGCTACTTGAGTCCATCCACCTGCGCGGTGTTGTATGCGGCCGCGATCGCAGGGTGGTACTCCGCGCTGAAGCGACTGAAACGCGTGTTGCTCAGTCGCGTGGTTCCGCTCATCTCGGTCTTTGCCGCATTCTCGTTCGTGGTCATGATGTTCAACCTGCCGCTGCCCGGAGGCACCACTGGCCACGCGTTGGGCGTTACCATCTCCGCTATCGTAGTGGGCCCGTCAGGGGCCGTACTCGCCATCTCCATCGCGCTGGCGATCCAAGCCCTGTTCTTTGGCGATGGCGGTATCAGCACACTTGGAGCTAACTGCTTCAACATGGCGATCATCGCTTCGCTGGTCGCCTATGCAAGCTACCGATTGATTGCCACCGGCGCCGCCATCGGCTCCAAGCGGAGAGTTGCCGCGGCCGCCATCGCCGGGTACCTTGCGGTAAATGCCGCAGCATTGATGGCCGCCATTGAGTTTGGCATTCAGCCGGCGCTCTTCCACGATGCCCGAGGAATGCCGCTGTACGCGCCTTATCCGCTGAGCATCGCAGTACCCGCAATGATGATCGGCCACCTGACCTTCGCTGGGGTGGCCGAAGCGGCAATCTCCGCAGGGCTCGTCGCCTATTTGCAGGCCGCCGATCCTGCTCTCTTGTGCAATACGGCGGGAGCGCTGCCAGCCACGGAAGAAGCGTCAGCAATCACGCCTGCCGCTACGAACTCGCTGCGAAGACTATGGATCGCGGTAGCACTGCTGATGGTGCTCACTCCGCTTGGAATCTTGGCGGCGGGAAAAGCCTGGGGCGAGTGGTCTCCCTCCGAGCTTGCTATGCGGCAAAGCGCGGGCCAGGCCGCCTCCGCAGCCAGCAATTCCGTCGCGCCGTCGGCAGTTCCTGCCGGAATGCAGCGGCTCGCCAAGCTTTGGACCGCACCGTTTCCGGCCTATGCGCCCACGTTCGTAAAGAGCGCACGCTTCGGCTATTTTCTTTCCGCAATGTTTGCAGTCGGCATTTTGCTGCTGGTTTCTCTTATGGCGCAGAATTTGGTTCAGCGACGACGGGAAGTGAGGCATTCCTGATGGCGCGCGGTGGGTTCCTTGCTTCCACAATGATCGGGTTCACGCGTGCGCTGGCTCGTGCGATGGTGTCCGAACAGATCGCCCGCCAAGCCGGCCTCTTGCAATCGCTCGACCCACGAGTTCGCGTCATCGGGCTTTTCACCATGGTTCTGGCAGCCGTGCTGTCGAGGAAGATTGCCGTGGTCGGCGCCTTGTTCTTCGTCGCGGTGACTATCGCGATCCTGTCGAAGGTGGGTGTCGGCATGTTGGTGAAGCGGGTGTGGCTCGTCGTCCTGGGCTTCACGGGAGTGATTGCGCTCCCGGCGATCTTTCTTACTCCCGGCGATCCGGTTGCTGCTTTTGCGGGCGGACCGCTCCGCATCACCGTGCAAGGTGTGGAAACCGCTACGCTACTGATCGCGCGCGTGGAAACTGCGGTAACGTTCACGTCTTTGCTGGTCCTATGCACTCCATGGACGCATGTGCTTAAAGCGCTGCGGGCCTTTCGCCTGCCGCAAGAGGCGGTCATGATGCTGGCCATGACGCATCGGTATATCTTCCTTCTGGTGGAAACGGCAGGGCAGATGTTTGAATCGCGCCAGAGCCGAACGGTGGGCCTTGTGAAGGGCGCCGCCGGTCGCCGCATTGCCGCCCGGAGTGCCGGCGTGCTGCTCAGCAAAAGCATCGAGTTGAGCAACGAGGTGTATCTGGCGATGCAGTCGCGAGGATTCCGCGGCGAGATTCGAATCCTGTCTGACTTCCACATGCGTTCGTGGGATTATCTCGGACTGGCGGCGTTCCTGGCCGCGGGCAGCCTGTCCGCCTGGATAGGAAGATAGGAAGGTAGATGGCTATGCCGCCGATGTTCGAATTGCGCGACGTCTGCTTCGAATACGACGGCATTCCAGCGCTCCACGGCCTCTCGGTGCAGATCGCAGAAGGAGAAAGCGTCGCGCTGCTGGGCGCGAATGGCTCAGGCAAGTCCACGCTCTTGAGGATCCTCGACGCCTTGTATTTTCCTTCGCGCGGTCAAGTTAGTTTCAACGGTCAGCCGCTTACCGGGGAAGCGCTGCGACAAGAGAAGTTCGCCTTCTCGTTTCGCAGAAGGGTGGCACTTGTCTTCCAGAACCCTGATGTGCAGCTATTTAATCCCACGGTGTTCGACGAGGTCGCATTCGGTCCGCTGCAAATGCAATGGTCGAAGCAAGAGGTGCTGTCACGGGTCGGTGCAACCATGGAACTCATGGGTATCGCACATCTTCGCGATCGTCCGCCCTACCGGCTCTCCGGAGGGGAGAAGAAGCGAGTCGCCCTAGCGTCGGTGATCGTCCTCGATCCTGATGTGCTGCTGCTGGATGAACCGACCTCGACCCTCGATCCACGCAGTCAAAGCCAGGTCATTGATTTGATTCAGGGGTGGAAAGGCTCGTCGAAAACGGTCATCACGGCGACTCATCAGTTGGAAATTGTGGACGACATTGCAAGCCGGGTTCTTGTGCTGGAGGAGGGACGAGTCGGCGCAACGGGCACGTCTGCCGAGATTTTGGCCAACTATGAATTATTGTTGCGGGCCAATCTCGTGCATGCCCACCGGCATTCGCATGGGACGATTACGCACACCCATCCGCATTTGCATTCTCACTCGAAGCACGAACATAAGGGATCGAGTGATTAGCGCAAAGGCGGTTCGCGTTTGAAAGAAGAAGGGCAGCGTCCAAGGTTTTGCGGCTTTGTTACACAAGGGTCAGCGGTGGTCTTATTCAGCAGGCTTGGTGGCGTCAATGATGCGCAGGGGCGGAAAGGTTCCCCACGACCAGCGCATGGCCGCCACCAGACCGTGCTTGCGGAATTCCGCGGCGTAGTGAGCTGTGTGCAGAAAATCCGAAATCACCGCCCTTCCACGCGGCTTCAACACGCGCACGATTTCCGCACACGCCTGGTCGCGGACGCTCTCCTTGGAAATGTTGTGGATGCAAAGGTTGGATAACACCACGTCGAAGCTGGCGTCGGGAAAACTCATCTTCTGCGCCGGGTCATCGTGCAACTCGCAGCGGTCCTCCACACCTTCCAGGCGCACGTTTTCCTCGGTGCGATGCCGCGAATTACCGCTCAGGTCCACGGGATTCCAGATGTCGATGCCGACTGCCCGACCGGTGGTAAGGCGTCGGGCCGCGCCAATCAACAGCAAGCCGCGCCCGGTCCCGACATCGAGGACGCGCTCGTCGCCACGCCAGGAAACAAGCCGCAACATGTGATCGCGATGCCAGAACTTGCCAACCTTCGCATACAGCAGCATGAGTGCGGCCGCCACCCCAAACGAAATGGCGAAGCCGTACCAGCTGCGGTAGAGGATCGTCACCGGGCCCAGGCTGAGATTGACCTTGGCAACACTCAACACGGCAAAAATCAAGCTGATGATTGCAAGGTTGCGGATCACGCCGGGCGCATCGATACCATAGTCGGGCTTGCGCGAACCGACGAACTGCGCTTGGTTGGTCGCGCTCATGTTTCCTCGGGTTTAGGCGGGTCGACGCTGCACTTCAATTGTTCCGCCGGTGGCACGTAAAATATTCCGATGATCATGCTCCTACTGTTTTTCGTGTTTGCCCTTCAAATTTCAGCCAATTCCCCGGACAAGACCACGAAACTGGAGTACGCGAATCGCCTTTAGTCTTTCAGATAGGACAGCATTTCTTTGAATTGCGCGGTCCCCGAACAACGCAGCAGTTCATACATCATCATCTCGGTGG
>Ga0187880_1001459_pt1 | contig 18819 bp, 15 predicted proteins | sample June2016WEW_19_4_FD_132998 | JGI IMG/M metagenome (GOLD analysis project Ga0187880, IMG submission 132998) | Peatland microbial communities from SPRUCE experiment site at the Marcell Experimental Forest, Minnesota, USA - June2016WEW_19_40 | ecosystem: Environmental > Terrestrial > Soil >...
CTCGGGTTGTGGCGAACCTCGTGAGCAACGCCGCGAAGTGGAGCCCAGAAGGCGCCGTGATCGAGGTGAGGCTGCGCGTTGACTCGGCGGCGGCGGTCCTTTCGGTGACCGACAAGGGACCGGGGATTGCGGCAGAGGATCTTCCGTATATCTTCGACCGGTTCTATCGCGGTTCCACTGAGCGCAAGGTGCCAGGATCGGGCCTAGGCCTGGCGATCGTCCGGCGAATCGTCGAGGTCCACGGCGGCGAGGTTGGCGTCGTCACTTCCACTCTCGCCGAAGGGTCTTGCTTCGAAGTGCGGCTGCCAATCGCCAATCCGTAGATCGGGGAAGAGGCAGCCTGTGGAGTTCTTGAAGGATTAACTCCTCGAGTTGGCCGGCGCCCCTTCGACTCCGCCACTTGGGCTCTCACAAGCGCTGGGCAACAGCGTGTGCCCTGACCTGCTCAGCTTGGAGACAGCCTGTCAGTTTCGACCATGGAAGTTGCGCGCGCAGCCACTCGGGCCACATGAGCGAAGCTTCTCGCGGCGACGAGTTGCGAACCTTCCAGCGGTCGATCCGGCCCAATTTGGCACTAGTCAGCCGATTCGCGATCCTTCACTTCTGGCTTTCCGACGAGTGCTGAAGGAAGTACCCGATGCTTCTTACACACTCGCAGTCGGCGGTCTGGCTGCGGTGCTGCCGGGTGCGCGACGGGTCACACTTTCCGGGGTCGGGCACACGGCAGCCGACAGGGGTTGCCTGGTTCTCCGATGTTGCCGCGTGGATCGATCGCGTTCACGGGATCGTCGCCGACGTAGCAGTAGCCCTGCTGAGTCTGCTGTACCAGTGGGTCCACGCTCAGGAATGTCCTGTGGCCGGGTCGTAGTAGCGCCCTACTAAGCCCGGATCCACCGAAAGACATTGCTGATCACCCATATGGGACTGAACGAGATGGTGTGCCCCTGAGCCGCCGTCGAGGGACCTGACGGGCACCTTCACGGTTGCGGCGGGGCGCGTTCGAATAGAGAGTCACGAGGACATTTGTCTGCTGGCGCCGGCGCAGGGGGCGGGGACGCCGTCATCACCCATGGTTCAAGTGCGCAGGCAGATGCCCGGCTGAGGAATGGATCGCAACTTGGCGAGCATCCTCGTGAAGCTCTCCGCCCACGGCCAGTCTTTCGGGAGGTGAAGGGTGTTCCTGCCGCCAGAGGTGGTCATGCGACCCGGCAGGCTCAAGAGGCGCGTGCGAAGGGTCTTGGTGGTCATGGTCGGAGCGTCTCGGCCGAGGCCGATGCGGCCGAGGTAGCGACCGAGGTTGTGGGCGATGACGTTGAGGATCGTCCAGGCGGCATTGGCGCCAAAGCGCCCCGATGGCAAGTGGTTGAGACCGACGCCGTACTTCAGGTCCCGGATGACGTCCTCGACGATGGCATGTCGGCGGTGGTCGGCCTCGAGCTCGATCATCTCGCCGGGCCGGTTCGTGATGAGGGCGTGGTAGTCGTAAGCGGCGAACAGCGCCAGCTGGCTGCCAGGGGTGGGCTTGACCCGTCGCACGATCAGGCGCACCTCGGGGTGCTTGTCGGAAAAGGGCCGATAGGAGGTCTCGGCCACATCAGCGCCGTCGCCGATCCAGTACGAGATGGGCGCCCAGTCCTTTTTCAGCAATGGCCGCGATCACCTTGTGGAGTCCTTGGAAGAGCTTCACTGAGATAGAGAAGCTCACCTGAGCCTTGCGACAGGCCTCGGTGACGTTGCTGTTGTAAAAGCCCGAGTCGGCTCGAAGCACCATCGGGCCGATAGCCCCCGCCCGCCGCACGCGGTTGAACACCTGGGTGAGAAAGCTTGCGGCTCCGCGGCCGGTGTAGGCGTTGCCGCCGCGCAGGCGGACACCTACAACCTCGTCGCAGCCGGCCACGCTGGCGACAAGGGGGTGGTAGCAACGCACCCTCGTGTGCCCGAAGCGGGCGCCCTCTTGGCGAGCCCGTAGGTCTCACAGATCGTCGAGTCCACGTCCAAGGTGACCGGGCCCTCGCCAGGTCCGGCGCCTGCTGCCCACGCCCGGCAAATCAGCTCATCGAGCACGCGGTCGAGCTGGGCTACGTGTCCCCAGGTGAACGATCTCAGGAACGTCCCGAGCGTGGAGGGCGCCCGCACACCGTGCCCGAGCACCTCTGGCGTGGCGGCCACCCGCATGCGGTCGGCGTCGTCGATGCAGTCTCCGCCCGAGAGCGCCGAGTGGACGAGCGTCATGGCCTTCAGCCCGACGTTGGCCCTCCCAGCACCAGTTCCAAGATCGACGTAGTCATCGAAGAGCTCGCGGAGTCCGAGATGCTGAGCAAGGCTCGCCACCTCGATCAGCCCGGCGTTGGCAACGGCATGGTCGTAGTCGAAACTCACCTGGATCCGGTCCAGGGTGTGCGAAGATGAGCGCATCGAAATAGTGCCTTCTGCTTGGGCGGATGGTTTGGTTCGTCAAACCCCATCCTTCCCTGTCGGAAGGCACTTTTCGCGGATACTCAGCTGAAGCTAAGCCTCGAACGCCTTATTTTTCGGTGGATCCGGGCTAAGACAGCGGTCACGAGCGCGCCACGTCCGTCGCCAGCTGTCGCCGCGGCCGTGTCGGTCCAGAAGACCGGATAGGCGAATCAGACCGATAAGGAATCGCCGAGCGAGCCAGATCCAGCAGAGCAGTCCTGTACCGTCGCTGGCGCAATCGGCCCGAAGGCGTCATCGCCGCGATGTGCACACGTGGTCCCGTCCTTTCCGAGAGGTTCCCGACGCCGGGAGTCTCCGCGGCGACGTGCTCGCCCTGCTGCGCAGGATGTCGGAGCGACTGATGAAATCGAGCCTGAGATCGTCGCGGCATGCTCGGTGACTATTTCGCTGACGCCGCGCTGTTCTCTCGCCCCCAATACCAAGTGCTCCACATTGGTGCAGGAGTCATGGCCACCACCCTCAAGCGCGCCGCGGATCGCGGTACTTGTCGATCACGGTCGGAAGCTTCAGGATCCTCCAGTCAGATGTCTGGTCGAACCGGTAGTTGAGTGCCCAGATGCTGTTCGGGGCGATCGGGCACATGGCCGGCCTTCAACCCCAGCGGGGACGAGATCGCGAGAAGTCACGCAAGAAGGCCCGAAGGGCGAGCTCGTAATCGCTACGTGTTGGCCCGGGAGGCGCTGGCTAGAGCGGGACTGGCCGACGACTCCAGGGAGAGGACCGTGTCGCGTGCCGCTTGCCACTGCGCTCCGCGCGTTCGCGCTCGTGTGTGCCGACCGGCGCACGCCTGCTCATGGAGTCATAGCCTTCCGTCCAGCGGAGGAGGTGGCCGATGCGCTGCCCAGCTTGTGGAGGTGAGAACCCGCCCGGTAAAGGGTTCTGTAGGAACTGTGGTGGGTCATTGGCCGCTGTCTGTTCGGCATGTCGAGCGAAGCTCGAACCTGAGGATCAGTTCTGCGGTGACTGCGGGACGCCGGCCGCAGCTGCGGTCGCTCCGGCCTCATCGACTGCAGCTTCCGGTCGGACCGCGCAGCCGGTTCAAGACGCTCCCACCAGCGAGCGCCGCCTGTGCTCGGTGCTGTTCGTAGACCTGGTCGGCTTCACGCCCTTCGCGGAGAAACGCGACCCCGAGGAGACAAGAGAGCTGCTCTCGTCCTACTTTGAGCGTGCCCAGGCCATCGTCGCCAACTACGGGGGCACGGTCGAGAAGTTCATCGGCGATGCCGTCATGGCCATCTGGGGAGCACCGGTCGCCAACGAGGACGACGCCGAGCGCTCCGTCCGCGCCGCCCTGGACATCGTGGCCTCTGTTGTCGATTTCGGTGCCGAGTCCGGCGTGGAGCTCCTGGCGCGGGCGGGAGTGGTCACCGGGGAGGTCGCGATCACCATCGGCAAGGTGTCAGAGGGCATGGTGATCGGCGACACGGTCAATGCCGCTTCCAGGGTGCAAAGTGTCGCCCCGCCCGGTTCGGTGCTCGTCGACGCGGCCACCTGGCGCTCTTCCTCTGGGGCGATCGCCTTCAGCGAGTTCGGGGAGCTCAATTTGAAGGGCAAGGAGGAGCCGGTCCGTGCCTGGCGTGCGGAAAGGGTCGTCGCACAAAGAAGAGGCGTCGGGCGAACGGAACGCCTGGAGCCCCCCTTCGTCGGACGAGACGAGGAGCTGCGCCTCGTGAAGGAACTGCTTCACGCGACCGCACGCGAGCACAAGGCACGCCTCGTCTCGGTGACGGGCATACCCGGCATCGGCAAGAGCCGCCTTTGCTGGGAGCTGCGCAAGTACGTCGACGGCCTCGCGGACACCGTGTACTGGCACGAGGGTCGCTCTCCTGCCTACGGGGAGGGGATCACCTTCTGGGCCCTCGGTGAGATGGTGCGCACGAGAGCCGGCATCAACGAGTCCGAGGACGCAACATCGTCACGCTCCAAGCTCACCTCGTCGCTTTGCGAGTACGTGAGCGACCCCGAGGAGCGACGCTGGATAGAGCCCCGCCTCGCCCACCTGTTAGGTCTCGGGGAGGCCCCGCCGGGAGAGCGTGGTGAGCTGTACTCGGCCTGGCGGACCTTCTTCGAGCGCGTCTCCGAGCATGGCCCGATCGTCATGGTCTTCGAGGACCTGCAGTGGGCCGACCCCGGCCTCATCGACTTCGTCGAGTCGATACTCGAGTGGTCGAGAAACCACCCCATCTTGGTCGTCACCCTCTCCCGCCCCGAGCTCATGGACCGCAGGCCCAACTGGGGGGCCGGACAGCGCGCCTTCACCTCGCTTCACCTGGAGCCCCTCTCCGATCAAGCCATGGGCGAGCTGCTCGACGGCTTCGTCGAAGACCTTCCCTCTGAGTTCAAGGACAAGATCCTCGAGCGCTCGGAGGGTGTTCCCCTCTATGCCGTCGAGACCGTCAGGATGCTCGCCGACAAGGGCGTCCTTGCACAGGACGAAGGGATCTACCACCTCGCCGGCGAGATCGGTTCCCTCGAGATACCAGACACCCTGCACGCTCTCATCGCCTCGCGCCTCGACACCTTGTCACCGGATCAGCGATCACTCCTGGAAGACGCCTCAGTTGTCGGCAGGACCTTCACGACCACATCCCTTGCCGTGGTGCACGGCGGGGACCAGAACAGCTTGGAGGCCCATCTCCGCGACCTTGTCCAAAGAGAGTTCCTCTCGCTCGACACCGACCCCCGCTCACCCGAGCGGGGCCAGTACGGCTTCGTGCAGGGACTCATCGCGGAGGTGGCCTACGCAACGCTTTCCCGTCGGGACCGGAGCGCCAAGCACCTGGCCCTTGCCCGTCATTTCGAGTCTCTCGCAGACGACGAGCTCACCTCCCTCGTGGCGGCTCACTACGTCGAGGCCCACCGTGCCGCTCCCGAAGGCCCCGGGGCCGACCTCATTGCCGTAGCTGCCCGGGACTGGCTCTCTCGTGCCGGCCGACGTGCGCTCTCGCTCGGTTCCCCGGAACAGGCGCTCGTCTTCTTCGAGCAGGCCTTGGAGGTGACCACCTCCGGGGCCGAGCGTGCCGCCCTGCTCGAGCTCGCCGGTCAGGCCGCAGAGTTCGCGTCTGCCCACGACCGGGCGGTTGCTCTCTACGAGGAGGCCATCGCCTACCACGAGACAACCGGCGATACGAACGCCGTCGGTCGCGCCACCGTCGGATTGGCCCACGTCCTCGAGGACATCAGTCGCTTCTCCGATCTGATCGAGCGATGCGAGCGCGTATTCCATGCCACCGGCGACAGCGGCGACGAGCGAGTGAGAGCGAAACTCGCCTGTGAGTTGGCGTGGGCGCACGACAACCTCGGGTCGTACGGACGCGCGCTGGAATGGTCCGAAACGGCCCTCGTCCTCGCCGAGCGGCTCGACGACATCGAGTTGCTTGCCCGGGTGATGGGCGCGAAGTTACTCGCGTTGTTCAACCTCGGGCGTCAGCGGGAGGCCGTCGTCCTTGCCCGAGGGCAGGTGGTCCTTGCCGAGGCAGCCGGCTCCCTCCTGGAGCAGGGGCTCGGTCGGAATTGCGTAAGCCTCTTCATTTTCGAGGACGATCCGCAAGAGAGCCTGTCCGGGGCGCTCGAGGCGGCAGAACTGGCCAGGCGGGCAGGGCACCGAGGATTTGAAGTCATGAACCTGCTCAACGGTGCCGAAGTCTCGCTCTTCCTCGGAGCGTGGAGTGACACTCGGGTCACGATCACCGAGCTTCGACAGAGGGACCTTCCTTCGGAACAGAGGGCGTATCTCAGCTGCACCGAAGCACTGCTGATGGCGCTCACGGGGAACCCTGAAGAGGCTTTGACACTCTTCGAACGCGCCGACCGCTGGGCGGCCACAGAGATGGTTACCGGACGTGCCACCTACCTCATGGATCGCTCTCTCGTGGACCTCGCGGCAGGTGACTTGGAAGCGGCGCGGCGGGAGTCGGCCGAGGCGGTGTCGGCCGACCCAACGGGGATCAACAGTCCACGGTCTCTGGCGATCCAGGCACGCGCTTGTCTCTGGCTGCGCGACGTGGAGGATGCGCGAAAAGCCCTGGCGGGGATGAAGGCCTTTCGCGGCCGCCGAGTGGCGACAGCACGGCTCACCGCGGAGGCCGGGTTGGCCGCCCTAGAAGGGCGAGCGGAGGAGGCGGCCGAGGCCTACCGGGGAGCCATCGAGGCGTGGCGGGCGCTCGACTGCACGCTCGACCTTGCTCTGTGCGAGCTAGACCTCGTCTTGCTGCTCGGCCCAGACCACCCGGATGCCACCGCGGCCAAGGAGGCCAGGGACATCTTCACCCAACTCGGGGCGAAGCCCTTCCTCGAGCGGCTGAATCTGGCCGTGGGATCCGAGCGGTAGGCGAACGGACCTCAGGCGTCGTAGGCCGTTGTAGGCCGTCCTGACGGGTGCTGCTGAGCAGGAAGCCCGTTGGATCGCGGTGAGTGGCACATTTCAACAGTTGGAGGACGCGACAAGCCGGGCCTGGCTGCGCTCTCTATCTACCGGTAGTAACGCGTGTTACTGCGGGGCGGATTCAGCAGCACTTCCCGGACGACGAGACGGACGGGGCCCACGTCGACGGACGGAGCAACACTGGATGCACGGATTCCAACACCTTGCCAAGGTGAGGGTCGCGGGTTCGAATCCCGTCGTCCGCTCCAAGAGATTTTCACTTTTGACCTTCATTTATCCTCACATTTGGGTGTAGCAGTCCCTCGCGGCAGAATCGTCTTGTCGGTCCGGTGTTGGTCATCCAATCATCGACCTGAGCCAAGTTGGGGGCTCGGGTTCGCTCTTGTCGAGGGCTCGACGACTGTCGTCAGGGGTTGGTCGTCAGCCGACGAGGTCGCTGAGGCTGCAGCTGCGCCGGCGCCTTGTTTTCGGGGCGAGCCCGGCGGCTTTGTGCCTTTGCTCCGCGAGGGCGCGCTCATTGAAGGTCACCAGCCTGCAACCCACGCTCTCGGCGATGACACCCAAGGGCGGCGAGAAGGGCCATTTTTACTACGATGACCCGGGTGTTGTAACCTGCCATTGGCTGACGTGAAAGTTGGATCCGGACAGGGGAAAAATTGGCACATCGCACAGTGCCCGTGTCGGAACCCTCACCGGATTCCCACGATCGTGTGCCGTGCGCCGGGAGACTCCGGGCGCTTGTCCAGCTAAGACGGCGGGCAGTCGGCTCTGGAGACGGCGCGTTGCGTCGGGGGCCAGCAGCAGTCTCAGCCCGACCGCCCGCTCGTGAATCTGCCGAGGTCTTGCGCGGCCGCACGCCGATCCTGCCCCAGCCGCGGCCGGTGCGAGGCAGCGTTCATATACGCATCGAGCGCTGCAAGGGCTGCGAGTTCTGCGTCGAGTACTGCCCGGTTGACGTGCTCGCTGTCTCGAGCGAGTTCAACGCAAAGGGCTACCACTACCCCGTCGTCGTCTCCGACGGTTGCATTCTCTGCCAGGCCTGCGCAACTGTCTGCCCTGAGTTCGCGATCTTCGCGCTCTCCCCTCCCGCCCGAAAGGAAGCTGATGGACAACGGGACTGTCCTGACCGGCACGCACTTCCTCCTCGGTGACGTCGCTATCGCCGAGGGCGCGCTCGCCGCTGGCTGCACGTTCTTCGGCGGCTATCCGATCACCCCGTCGACCGAGGTTGCCGAACGGCTGGCGCAGCGTCTGCCCCAGCTAGGCGGGATCTACGTCCAGATGGAGGACGAGCTCGCCTCGATGGCGGCGATCATCGGGGCGGCCTGGGCCGGCCGCAAGGCGATGACCGCAACTTCAGGCCCTGGCTTCTCGCTGATGATGGAGAACCTCGGCCTCGCAGTCATGACCGAGACGCCCGTTGTCGTCTGCAACGTCCAGCGCGGGGGCCCCTCGACGGGCCTCCCGACCATGGTCGCTCAGGGGGACATGATGCAGGCGCGCTGGGGCTCGCACGGCGACTACGAGGTGATCGCGCTAGTCCCCTGGTCGGTGCAGGAGTGCTTCGACCTTACGGTGCGCGCCTTCAACCTCGCGGAGCGGTACCGGACGCCAGTGCTGCTGCTGGCCGACGCCGAGGTCGGGCACCTGACGGAACGGTTGGTGATCCCGCCACCGGACGAGCTCGAGCTCTGGGAGCGCAAGCGGCCGGTGAAGCGTCCGTACGAGGCGTGGTACGAGCCAGGTGACGATCTCGTGCCGCCGATGGCCCTAGCTGGCGAGGGCTACCACGTGTTCATGGAGAGTCTCACCCACGACGAGCGCGGCTATCCGGACACCTCGGCCGAGCAGCAGCGGCGCCTCGTCGGCCGGCTGGTGGAGAAGATCCGCCGGAACCGCTTCGAGATCTACGACTGCGCGGAGCGGGACGTCGAGGGGGCGGAGGTGGTCGTGGTCTCCTACGGCATCTCGGCGCGCGTCGCCGCTGAGGCGGTCTCCCGTGCACGTGAGCGAGGGATCGACGTCGGGCTGCTTCGCCTGCGCACGGCGTGGCCCTTCCCGGAGGAGCGTGTGCGCGCTCTTTCGACGCGCGTCCGCGGCTTCGTCGTTCCCGAGATCAACCTCGGGCAAATGGTACGCGAGGTCGAGCGCTGCGTGCTCGACGGCTGCGGCGTCCTGTCTGTCCCGCACGAGGGTGGAGAAATCCACGACCCCGAGGAGATCGTAGAGGCGATCATCCAGACGCACGAAGGGAAGGCGCCTACCCGCCTGGCGCTCGCGGCCGCGGGATGAGCCGGGTCGGCGTCTTCGTCTGCCACTGCGGCGAGAACATCGCCCGACGGGTCGACGTCGAGCGGGTGGCTGCCTACGCGCGCCGGCTGCCGGGCGTCGTCGCTTCGGAGGACTACCCGTACATGTGCTCAGCACCGGGGCAGAAGAAGATCCGCGAAGCGATAGGAGTGCACGGCCTGACCGGCGTCGTCGTCGCCGCTTGTTCGCCACAGCTGCACGAGCCGACTTTCCGCGGCGCCTCGTCCGAGGCCGGACTCAACCCCTTCCTGTGCGAGATGGCGAACATCCGCGAGCAGTGCGCGTGGGTGCACGAGGACGGTGAAGCGGCGACGGAAAAGGCGTGCGCGCTCGTCGCGTCGATGATCGAGAAGGTAAAGCATGACGACCCGCTGCGGCCGGTCGTGGTACCAGTGACGAAGCGGGCGCTAGTGATCGGCGCGGGCGTCGCCGGTATCCGCGCCGCCCTCGATATCGCCGACGCGGGTTACGACGTCACGCTCGTCGAGCGCAAGCCGTCCATCGGGGGGAACATGGCGCGCCTCTCGGAGACTTTCCCGACGCTCGATTGCTCGCAGTGCATCCTCACGCCACTTATGGTGCAGGTCTCGCGGCACCCGAGGGTCGAGCTCCTGACATATTCGGAGGTCGAGGAGGTTGGCGGCTACGTTGGCAACTTCAAGGTCAGGATCAGGAGAAAGGCGCGCCTCGTCCGCGAGGACCTCTGCACCGGCTGCAACGACTGCGCCACCGTTTGCCCGGTGTCAGTGCCGAACGAGTTCGACCTGTCCCTCGCCTGGCGGAAGGCGATCTATATCCCCTTCCCCCAGGCCGTGCCGGCGGTCTACACGCTCGACGCCGGTGCTTGCGTAAACGCGCGTCTCGAGTCCAAGAGCGGCTCCTACCGCGTCCTCGCTTGCGAGCGGTGCGCGGAGGCCTGCGGCCCGGACGCGATTGACTACAACATGCGCGATGAGATCATCGAGCGCGAGGTCGGCGCGGTCGTCGTCGCCACCGGCTACGAACTCTTGGAGGCCGACAAGGCGGCCGACTACGGCTTCCACCGCTACCCCGACGTAGTTGATGGGCTGGAGTTCGAGCGGCTTCTCTCCGCCTCCGGGCCGACTCTCGGCGAGGTGCGCCGCCCCTCGGATGGGAAGGTGTCGAAGGACGTCGTTTTCATCCAATGCGTTGGCTCGCGCGACCCGCGCCACGGCGTTCCCTACTGCTCGCGGATCTGCTGCATGGTGACCGCGAAGCACGCGCTCCTCTACAGGCACAAGGTGCCCGAGGGCAGGGCAACGGTCTTCTACATCGACATCCGCGCCGCCGGGAAGGGTTACGAGGAGTTCGTCCAGCGCGTCACGGAAGAGGAGCACGTGCTCTACCTACGCGGCCGGGTCAGCCGCGTCGTCCAGCACGGGGACAGGCTCCGCGTCTACGGCGTCGACACGCTCTCCGGCCAAGCGCTACAGGTCGAGGCCGACCTCGTCGTGCTCGCCACGGCCGTCGTCCCGCCGGCGAACACCGAGCTCGCCCGGAAGTTGCGCGCGCCGATGGACATCAACGGTTTCTTCCAGGAGGCGCACCCGAAGCTGCGGCCGATGGAGACGCTCTCGGCGGGCATCTTCATCGCAGGCACGGCGCAGTCGCCGAAGGACATCCCGGACACGGTCGCGCAGGCATCGGCCGCCGCGAGCAAGGTGCTCGCGATGCTCTCGCGCCCGGTGCTCGAGCGCGAGTCGACGGTGGCGAGGGTGGACGCCGAGGCCTGCATCAGCTGCTTCGACTGCGAGCGCGTCTGCCCCTACGGCGCGATCGGCCGCAAAGAGATCCGGGACGGCCACGGGAACGTCGTCCGGTTCGTGGCGGAGGTGAACGAGGCGCTCTGCGAGGGTTGCGGAGCCTGCACGACCGCCTGCCGTGTCCGCGCTCTCGACGTGCTCGGCTTCTCCGACTCGCAGGTATTCGCACAACTTGGCGCGCTCGCGGAAGTGCTCGCGTGATGTCGAACCGATGGGAGCCGAAGCTCGTTGCGCTCGTGTGCAACTGGTGCACGTATGCCGGTGCCGACATGGCCGGAACGGCCAGGCGAACGCAAGTTCCCAACATCCGTATAGTCCGCCTCCCGTGCACCGGCCGCATCGATCCGGTCTTCGTACTCAAGGCGTTCGGGCAGGGCGCTGACGGCGTCATCGTCTCGGGCTGCCACCCCGGCGACTGCCACTACGTGCAGGGCAACATGCTCGCCCGGCGGCGCCTGTCGGTCTTTGGAGAGCTGATGCACTTCCTCGGGCTCGACCGGCGCCGGCTCCACTTCGCCTGGGTCTCCGCCTCGGAGGGCGTCAAGTGGTCGCACGTCGTCGACGAGGCGACTGCGGCAGTGCGCGAGGTGGGGCCGCTCGGCCGCTGGTCGAGCTCGAACCGGAACGGCTCGACCGTGTTCGCGCTTCCCGAACGAGGGCGGGAGCCACGCTCTGCGCCCGCCGCGGACGAGGTCGCTCGTGTCGCAGCCGCGCTCCGGGCGCAGGCGACGGCCTTGCTCGCCGGCGGCGAGGTCTCGGTCGTGGCTGGCTATGAGAGAGGCTCACTGCCGGGGCAGATGGTGCCTGGGTTCGCAGCGGACCCGGTGGGGGTCGAGGCGCTCGACTGGAACGAGCGTTGCGCCTCCAACCTCACGGTCTACCTGCCTGAGCTATTGAAACGGGAGGGCAAGATCGGGCTCGTCGTCAAGAGCTGCGACGCGAAGGCGGTAGTCGGGCTCGTGCGAGAGAACCAGCTCGACCGCGACCGCGTAATCCTGATCGGTGTCCCCTGCGCCGGTGTGTGGGAGGACGGGCACCTGGCTGCGAAGTGCTACGCCTGCGCGGAGGAGGTCTCGCCGCTCGCAGATGTGTCCCTCGATCCCGCCAGCTCCGGTGGACGCGCCGTCGCCGACGACCCGCGCGACGCCGAGATCGCCGCGCTCGAGGCGCTGCCCGCGACCGAGCGCTGGGAGTTCTGGCAGCGCCAGTTCGGCCGCTGCATCCGCTGCTACGCCTGCCGGGCGGTCTGTCCCCTCTGCTACTGCGGGACTTGCGTGGCCGACAAGACCCGTCCTCAATGGATCCCCGTTTCGATCGAAGGCGCTGCCAACACGACCTGGAATGTGATCCGCGCGATGCACCTTGCTGGCCGCTGCGTCGGCTGCGACGCGTGCCAGCGTGCCTGCCCGGCGGACATCAGGCTCGACCTGCTGAGCCGACGGCTTGCGAACGAGATCGAAATCCGCTTCGGCTACCGGCCCGAGCAGGACCCCACCGCCGCGCCGCCGCTAACGACCTTCCTCTCCTCCGACCAGGACGAGTTCGTCTGATGGACGGCTGGCGCCTGAGCGACGAGCAGCTGCGGGCGTGGCTCGCCTCGCTGTTCGCGGGCGGCCGCCGCGTTGTCGCGCCCGCCGAGGAGGACGGGCTCGTGCTCTTGCGCGAGGTCGCCTCCGCGGCTGAGATCCGCCTCGACCCGCGGGGAAGGACGCGCTGGTCGGCGAAGGAGTTCCTCTTCCCGGCGACAGAGACGCTCTTTTCCTACACCTTCGATGGTGACGACGTTGCGCTCGAGCGGCCACCGGAAGTGCCGGAACAGGTGATCTTCGGCCTGCGCCCCTGCGACGCCGCCGGCGCGGCGCGGCTCGACGACGTCCTTCTCGTGGACGAGCTCTACGCGCGCCGGCGAGAGCGCACCACGCTCGTGTCGATCGCCTGTGCCGACGCGGACCCCGCCTGCTTTTGCACCGCGGTCGGCGGTTCCCCGGCGGGAACCGAGGCGAGCGACCTCCAATTCGTGCCGCTCGACGGTGCCTGGGTCGGGTGCTGTCTGACCGAGCGCGGCGCCGCCCTCGTCGAGGGCGCGGCGCCGCTCTGGCCTGCGGCTGGCGAGGAAGACTGGGCGGCTGTCGAGGAGCAGCGTCGCGCAGTCGAAGAGTCGATCGGTGCCGAGCGGCTCCCGGCCGAGTGGGCGGGAGTGCTCGCGGAGCACTTTGACGGCGAGCTCTGGACGGTGCTCGGCGAGCGCTGCCTCCGCTGCGGCCTCTGCGCCTACGTTTGCCCCAGCTGCAGCTGCTTTGACGTTAACGACGCGGGCAACGCCCTCTGCGGCACGCTCTGCCGTTCTTGGGATAGCTGCGGTTTCGCCCAATTCACGAAACAAGCCGCCGGCCACAACCCGCGGCCGACGCAGCCCGCCCGCTACCGTCAGCGCGTCCTGCACAAGTTCGCCTGGTTCCCGCTCGAGCACGGCCGCTTTATGTGCGTCGGCTGCGGCCGTTGTGTCGAGCTCTGTCCTGTCGGGTTGGACATCCGGCAGGCTGTGAACAAGGTGGCCACAGCATGAACGCCTTCTGGCCGCGGCTGATGCGGATCGCAGAGGCGCGTGAGGAGACTGCCGACGTGCGCACGCTGCGCCTGGAACCGCTCGATCGCGACGGCGGCCTGGAGTGGCGTGCGGGCCAGTTCGCCTTCTTCACAGTCTTTGGTGCCGGTGAGACGGTGTTCACGATCGCCAACCCACCGACGCGCGCCGACCACATCGAGTGCACGTTCAAGAAGCTGGGCAAGGTGACGGCTGGGCTTCACCGCCTCTCGGTTGGGCAGGTCGTGGGCTTCCGTGGCCCGTACGGGAACAGCTTTCCGGTCGAGGAGTGGCGCGGACGCGATCTCGTCTTTGTCGGTGGCGGGATCGGGATGGCGGCTGTGGCCTCGCCGTTGCGCCTCGCCCTCGACCGGCGGGAGGAGTTTGGCGAGGTGCTTGTCTTGAACGGCGCCCGGACGGTCGCCGACCTCGTCTACAAGGAGGAGATGAAGCAGTGGGCACGAGTGGGCGGCGTCCGTGTCGTTCGCGCGGTCGACCCCGGCGGTGAGAGCCCAGGCTGGGATGGTGAGGTCGGCCTCATCCCCGACGTCTTCGAGGGTCTCGGGGTCGCGCCGGCCGGTCGCGTGGTCATCGTCTGCGGGCCGCCCGTGATGTTCCACTTCATGCTGCTCGCGCTCGACCGCCTCGGCTACCCGCCCGAGAACGTCGTGACGACGCTCGAGAACCGGATGAAGTGTGGTTTCGGCGAGTGCGGGCACTGCAACGTCGGCCCCTTCTTCGTCTGCCGCGACGGACCGGTGATCACTGCTGATGAGTTCCGGCGCCTTCCGGCCGACCTGTGAGAGGAGCGTGATGGGCGAAGGTTACGAAGAGCCGTTCGACGAGGGACACTGGGACGGCGACACCGTCGAGGAGGCGCTCAAGATGCAGGCCGACTGGGCGGCGGCGCTCGACACCGAGGATGTCGCCGAGCTGATGCACCCGGTCGAGAAGTCGCTGCGCCGCGAGCGGCTGCCGCACATCTGGTGTCCCGGCTGCGGGATCGGCACCGCCGTCTCCGCTTTCGTGCGGGCGCTAGACGAGGCGGCGGAGGTCGACCGCGAGCGGCTCGCCGTCGTCTCAGGGATCGGCTGTACCGGCCGCGTCGCCGGCTACATGAACTGCGACAGCTTCCACACGACGCACGGACGGGCGATTCCGTTCGCGCTCGGGCTGCACCTTGGCAACCCGGCATTGAAGGTCGTCGTCTTCAGCGGCGACGGCGACCTGACTGCGATCGGTGGCAACCACCTGATCCACGCAGCGCGCCGCAACGCCGATCTGACCGTCTTCTGCGTGAACAACTTCACCTACGGGATGACGGGCGGACAAGGCGGCCCGACCACCCAAGAGGGGGCTCGCACCTCGACGACCCCCTATGGGAGCGTCGAGTACCCCTTCAACTTGCCGCTGCTCGCGGCGGCGGCAGGAGCGACCTACGTCGCGCGCTGGACCGTGCTCGACCTCGGCCGGCTGCGCCGCTCGATGGTCGAGGCGCTGCGGCACTCCGGCTTCGCGTTCGTCGAGATCGTCTCGCCCTGCCCGGTCTACTACGGGCGGCGGAACCGGCTCGGCGAGGCGATCGACGAGCTCCGCTACTACCAAGAGAACACCGTCGTCGAGAACTTTGCTCCGCTCGAGACTCTCGACATGGCGCTCGGCGACCGGATCGTGGTCGGCAAGTTCGTCGAGAAGGAGCGGCCGACATTCGCGGAGCTCCTTTACGGGCGGCTGACCCAGAAGGCACAGGAAGCTCTGGTGAGAGGGTGAGCAAGACGACGACAGCAGAGGTGACACAGCCAGGGCGCGTCGAAGTCCGCCTCGGCGGTTTCGGCGGCCAGGGGATCATCCTCGCCGGGTCGATCCTCGGCCGGGCAGCGGCGGTGCACGCGGGTCGCAACGCCGTCCTGGCCCAGAGCTACGGCCCCGAGTCGCGCGGCGGCGCCTGCATGGCCGAGATCGTGATCGCTGACGGCGAGATCGCATACCCGCGCGTCGTCAGCCCCGACGTGCTCGTGTTCATGTCCCAGCAGGCCTATGACAAGTACGCGCCCGGCCGCCCGAAGAGCTCGATCCTGATCGTCGACGACGATCTCGTCGACCTAGGCGACGAGCCGCCACCGGACGTGCTCCGGGCGCGGGCGACGCGGCTGGCAGAAGAGCTCGGACGACGGGTGGTCGCAAACATCGTCATGCTCGGCTTTCTCGTCGGAGCGACCGGCGTCGTCAACATCGAGACGTTGCGCGAGGCGGTCGCAGCCTCGGTCCCGCCCGGCACCGAGAAGCTGAACCTGGTCGCGGTCGATGCGGGGTACGAGCAGGCGCGTGCCCTTGTCGGAGGGGAGGAACCATGAGAGCGCTTCCCGTCCCGCTGCGCCGCCGGACGGCCCCGCCGGCTCATGCTCCCTTCGCCGCCCACGCGATCGGAGCGGTCGCCGCGACAGCGGTTCACTCGCCACAGGACGACTTCACCGCTCGTGTCGCCGAGCTATCCGAGCAGAACTTCTATGCGTGTTATCAGTGCGGCATGTGCACGGCGGGCTGCCCGTTCTCGTTCTCGCCGCAGCAGGTCATCCGTCACCTCCAGCTCGGACAGGTGGACAAGGCGCTGGCGCTCGAGAGCGTCTGGTCCTGCCCTGGCTGCTTCACCTGCACTGCCAACTGCCCGAAAGGCGTCGATCCAGTGCGGATCATGCGCGCGTTGCGCAGCGTCTCTCCGGACGGGCACGGGCTACGTCGACGCGCGTGGCTGATCGCGAACAACCACCGGTTCGCGGGCACCGGAAGCAGGTTCGCCCCCGTCAGCAACTGGCTGATGGGTGCGTCCGCTGCTGGCCTCGCGGCGCACTACGCGGTCGGCATCCACCGGGCACGCTCGCTGCCGCCGTTCGCGCGCCACCCTTTCCCGGAGTGGTTCCGCGCCCGGTCGCCGATCGGTGACGGCCACCGCGGCACCGTACTCCTCTTCCACGACACGTTCATGGACTACAACCACCCAGATACGGGGATCGCGGCGACCGAGTTGCTCGAGCTAGCCGGCTTTCGCGTCGAGCTCACCGACACCGTCTGCTGCGGTCGCCCGATGATCTCGAAGGGCTTCGCCGACCAGGCCCGGGAACAGGCGCGGACGAACGTCGAGCGGTTGAGCGAGCAGGCGGCCGTAGGCCTCTTCGTTGTCGGCTGCGAGCCGTCTTGCCTGTTGACCTTTCGCAGTGAGTACCCGGAACTCCTGCGCGGGACAGATCTCGAGAAGAAGGCGCAGATCGTCGCCCAGCAGTCGCTCCTGCTCGACGAGTTCCTCGCCCCGCTCGCCGAGCGGGGCGAGCTCGAGCTCCCTTTTGCGGCGAACGGCCCGGTTCTCTTCCACGCCCACTGCCAGCAGAAGGCCTTCGGCACGCCTAGCGCGGGTCTCGCGCTCCTGCGTCTCGCCGGCTACGACGCCGAGATTGTGAACACAGCCTGTTGCGGGATGGCCGGAGCCTTCGGCTATGAGAAGGAGCATTACGAGCAGTCGCGGGAGGCGGGCGAGCGCGACCTCTTCCCCATGGTGCGCGCCCACCCGGAGGCGCAGGTCGTCATCACCGGTGTCTCCTGCCGCCACCAGATCGAGCACTTCACCGGACGCCCCACGCGCCACCTTGCACAGGCGCTCCGCGACGCGGTCGTGCAGAAGCCCGCACCGCGGCCGCATGATTGACGCTGATCTCCACCCTCAAGAGACGTGTCGGTGCTGAGAAGCCCATCCGGCTCACGCCACCAGCCGGTACTGGTTGACGCCTCCGCCTGGTAAGTCGCTTCGACGTGGGCAGGGGTCTTGAACCGCAGCAGCTGGGACAGCTGGCGAGCCGCATACCGCCCGTCGTCACCCGCGGTTGCCAGCAGACTGAGGGCTTCGACGTGTTCGCCCCCGGCGCGTTGGCCGACGAGAGCGCCGGTGATGGCATCGCACGCGCTAATCCCGGCGGTTACTGCGCTTCCGGCAGCGACATCCCATCGCACGCGTCGAGCTTTCGACGGCCGCTTGGAGCCACGCCTCGGATTTGGACAAGTAGGCACGGGCGTCACTTGGGGAGACGGGGTGTCGGATGCTGCGGCGTGGGGTCATAGTGCAGCGCCGATAATGGCGTCGAACTGCGAACCGGCGAGCACGATGGCATCGCGGCGAACTGAGCGCCAGAATTCGCGTCCCTCCTTGGCTTTCGGTCCCGCCTTGCGACGCAGGTCCTCAAGGCCGTAGTCGAGCAGCTGGACAGGATTGCCAGCGAGGGCTTGGGCCTGTTCGGCGAAGCCGGACAGCGAGGCTGCCCATTTGTCAGGGTTGGCTGCTGGCGGGCGCACGGCCAGCACATGGAGGTAGCTGTCGGCGTCGGCTTCGCCTCGCGCAAACGGTCCGAAGATCAGCAGCGTCTCGGGGACCGGCTCGATCTGATTGGCGAGCGAGCGAAGCCGAGCGATCACCTCCGAACCGAGGTGGGCAAGGCGATCGATGACCTCCCCGGCGGCACTATGTCTCGCCAGGGACACCAGGACTGTGCGGCCGATCTCTCGGCGTTCGACGACGCCTAGGGCCGAAAGCTCCGCGATGATCCCCGATGCGCGTGTCCTGCCCACTCCTGCAATGCTGGCGAGAGTAGAGACCGGCAGTTCCGCTTCCACGCGAGCGAGAGCCGCTAGGAGTCGACCCGTGGCTCCGGGGACGACTGCTTCGACCGGCCGCACGTAGTCCATATGTCCAATATATCGAACATCAATGTCCCATTTGCTGACGTGTTGTTGCTGGCTGGTGGGGCTCACACGTGGGGCCCCGGCCTATCTACCCGTAGTAACGCGTGTTACTACGGGGCGGATTTGGCAGCACTTCCCAGACGAAGAGACGGACGGGGCCCACGTCGGCGGACGGAGCAACACTGGGCGCACGGATTCCAACACCTTGCCAAGGTGAGGGTCGCGGGTTCGAATCCCGTCGTCCGCTCCAAAGAGGTTCTGGCCGTGCGGGCGCCAGAGGCTCATCTTGCCAGGGCCCGACACGCAGGACCGCAACGCGAGAAGCGTCGTAAGGCCAGTCACGCCAGAGTCGTCGCGGGAGGCGATGCGCGATCAGTGCCGTGTTTGAAGTGCCAGGCACGGTGGAGCTCTCGACCGGTGACTGAGTCTGTCGACCGCCCCGGTTGTGAGGCGATGAAGCTCAGCTGAGGCTGATCCGCTCCGGCGTTCTGTAGCGGAGCTGCGCAGTTCTCCTCGCGGTCCTACTGAACCCCAATCGGTATCAGGCTGAGCGA
>Ga0187880_1001463_pt1 | contig 18789 bp, 21 predicted proteins | sample June2016WEW_19_4_FD_132998 | JGI IMG/M metagenome (GOLD analysis project Ga0187880, IMG submission 132998) | Peatland microbial communities from SPRUCE experiment site at the Marcell Experimental Forest, Minnesota, USA - June2016WEW_19_40 | ecosystem: Environmental > Terrestrial > Soil >...
AGCAGCTCCTTGTAAACCTGCGGAAAGTCCGTGGGCATTTCTTGCAGCCAATCATTAAGGTAACTGCGTCCGCAAACCGGCAGACCCAACTGCTCGAGGTGGCGACATCTCTCGGCCAGCCGTTGAGTCGTGCATTTCAGGTGGTCCTCCCGCATCGCGGAGAAGGTGAAATGCTCGATGCGGCTGCCTTTCCAGAAGACATAGCCTTGGTGGTCTCGCGTGACGTGCTCCACGCCGGCCAACCATGGCTTGGCGTATTGGCCCGACGTCACGGTCGCGTAAAGCTGTTGGAATTTTTCGACTCCACGAGCGGTGAGGTGTTTGTTGACGGCCGCCTGCACCAGCGACAAATGAAACGGTTCGAGGTCCTCCCCATCGCGAGTGCGCTGGAGAATTTCGAGGCTTTGCTCCGTCAAGCTGGGAGCGGTTGCTATCGCGGTGCTCATGCTAAGCGGCCAACGCCAGGATGCGGTCGTAGCTCTCTTGCTCAGAGTCGGTGAGCACGAACAGGTCCTTGATGCGCGCAATGCCTTCCCCTTTCAGATAGTGCTGAAGCGATGAGACAGCTTTTCCGCATCCGTCCAGGTAGCCGGCCAGGTCCCCGACGTTAAAGTCTTCACTGCTCTCAGCCCATGCCTCGCGCCCTTCGTCCGTGTTGCGGATCCACTGGTCGATGGCCCGAGTGAGCCGTTGCATGGCCTCGCCTTTCGTACGGGCGTCCGTGGTGATCTCGACCACCCGAAGGACATCCACCCGCGCGCCGTCCATGCGGATGAAACAAACCCGGATCTTCTTCATTTCGGGGATTTGTTTGGCGGTCGTTTGCGTGTTTTGCGATGTGTTGGCCATAAAATCAGGCAGGGACGGCTTCCGCTGACTCTTGGCAGCATTCGATCGGCACCATCCTCGGCGGATCGTAATTGGTGAGCAGCGCCTCTTGGCTGTCCTTGGGCCCCACCTTGCTGACGACGGAGTAGTCGGAACGGAGCAAATGCGTTTGCCATCCTGCGCGGGCGCCCCAAACAACTCCAAGCATCTTGGGCCGGCCAGCCCGGCCTCTCAAAACTCGTCGATGGGTTTGCGCCGCTTGGGCTTGCCCAGGAAGGCTTCGTAGGTTGGTGCGCGATGCGTGATGAGCGCTTCCATGCGGTGTTATACCGCATCCAGTTTTATGCCGCAGGGCCTGTGATTTGAATGGTTCTCCTTGGCGAACCACTCGCCCGATGCGGCATAAAACGGACGCTTTGTTACAGCCCTTTGAGGAAACTCAGTAGTTTGTCGTCAGGCCGGAACCGACCGGGCCTGTTTTGTATGGGCGTGATTTTGTCGAGCACGGTCTGTTTTAACTGGAGGTCGGCATCCAAATACATCTGCGTTGTATCAAGCGATTCATGGCCCAGCCAGATCGCAATCAAGGCTCGGTCAACGCCGGCTTGGAGTAATTCCATGGCAGCGGTGTGGCGCAGTACATGCGGCGTTACGCGTTTTCTTGCGAGCGACGGGCATTTCCGTTGAGCCGCTGTAACATGTGTGGCTAACGCGTGCTGCACGGCATCAGCGCTCAACCTGCCGCCGTTTCTATTGGGGAAAAGGAAGGCCGACTCGTTGCTCCTCTGTTCATCGATCCAAGCTTTCAGGACAGCCACTGTTGGTTTGGCCAAAGGCGTGCATCTCTCTTTTCGTCCCTTGCCCTCGCAACGAACGTGTGCGGCGCGGCAGAGCATCACATCCTTTTGATGCAACCCGGTGATTTCGGAGAGCCGCAGCCCAGTTTGCACAGCCAACAGGAACATTGCGTGGTTTCGACGTCCCAACCAGGTGGACTTATCCACACTGGCCAGCATTGCCTCCACTTCCGGCCGGGTGAGGTAGGACACGAGTCGCCGCGTGACGCGCTTATACGGTATTGCTAATACGCGCTGGATCAAACCAGAGTGCTGCGGGGCTTCGAACGCCGCATAGTGGTAGAATGCGCGAAGCGATGCAAGGCGTGCGTTGCGGCTGCGTGCGCTGTTGGAGCGTTTTGATTCCAACTCGTCCAGGAACCCTGCCAAGAAGGGCGCATCGAGTTGTGCGAGCGATAGTTGTGACGGCGGGGTGCCTAGCCGCTTTTGGGAATAGGCTACCAGTAATCGGAACGTCTGCGCGTAGGCCGAGATTGTGTGCGGACTCGCTTTGCGTTGCGCGATCAGCCGCTTCGAGAAGAACGACTGGCAGAGTTGAGAAAAGTCGGGAACGGTTTTCATTGCGCGACTCCTTTCCATCGGGTCTCAATGAGTTTGCTGGCTGCCACTATCAACTCCGGCGTGCTGCTCAGATACCAGTATGTGTCAGTCACGTTCCCGTGGCCAAGATACGTGGACAGCACAGGCATGCGGCGGGTTGCTTGCTCACCGTTTCGATACCACCGAAGCAGTGTTTCAACCGCGAAGCGATGCCGGAAATCATGCAGACGCGGGCCGGATCTTTTCCCCGCTTCCCGGATACCGATCTGCCGGGAAAGCGATCGAAAGATTTTACCGATGCATTGTTTCTGCAGCCGCTTGCCCCGGGTGGACACAAGAAAGTACGGCGCGGGGCGTCCGGCAAGGAACTGGTCGCGGCGCTTGGCGTATTCCCGCAAGACGGCCCGCGTGGATGGGGCCACCGGAATAAGCCGTGATTTCCCGAATTTGGTGCCGCGAACGGTGAGGATCCCCTCAGACAGGTCCACATCTTGCGGTTGGAGGCGAATCGCTTCCCCCACGCGTAAACCAGTAACAACCAGGAGGCCGAGCAAGCAGTGATAGGTATAGCGCTGCAGCTCACAATGAGTTCTCATGTTAAGCGCCGCTTCCAGTAATCGCCGGATTTCATGCTCCGAATACAGGTACGGCCTCGCCCGCTGAGATCGGAACTTCAGCAGTCCGAGAGGTGGAATCTCCGTTTTGGGATCAGCGCCGATGCGATAACGGGCAAAACCACGGATGATGCCGAGCCGGCGTGACCACGAAACAGGTTTTTCATCTTGGCGTTGAGTGGCATACTCCACGGCAAGCTTATTGGTGACCCGTGCCGATCCGTTCTTCCCCAAGAAGGAGACGAAGTCATGCAGATGGACGCCGTATTCCGCAAGCTTGAACCCGAGACTGCGACGCAGCGCGAGGTAATCATTAACCGCGAGTTTGAGGGATTTCATCGAGCACCTCCCGGCCACGGCAAGGCCAACGATCGGAGTGATTTGAGATCCACCTTGGCGTAAATTCCCGTGGTGTCAGGACTTCTATGGCGGAGCACTTCGCCAATCTCATTGAGCGAAGCGCCCTTGCGCAACATGTGCGTGGCCAGGCTATGTCGAAGCAGATGCGCGCCCTTCCGGCCCGACTCCACTCCGGCTTTTGCCAAGGCTCGCTTCACCAGGCACGCAATTGCAGCGCCACGGTCGAAGCCGCCAATGGGAGCATAATCGCGGATGAACAAGCGCCGACACGCGTATTGAGGCCGGTCATGCTGCAGGTAACCCGCGATCGCTCGTGCCACATCTGCAGGCAAAGGCAACCTCGCACATTGCCCGCCCTTACCGCACACAGTAATCCGTGAGTTGTCCCAATCGAGGTCTTCAAGATTGAGCCTGACAACTTCACACGCCCGCAGGCCAAGGCGCGCGAGCAAGAGCAGGATGGCATAATTGCGCCGCCCCAGCGATGTGCTCCGATCACAATGCCGCAATACCTGCCGTACTTGTAATGCCGACAGATGCTTCGGCAGCGTTGAGAAACGCCACTGCGCCACAGCCGGAACAGTCTGCGAAAGATCGCTGTCAATGAGGCCCTCATAATGCAGGTAGCCCAGGAACAAGCGCATTCCTGCCACCAGAGTCCTCGCATGGGCCGGCCCGTGGTCATGCGCGTGCCGTTGCACAAAAGTCGTCACGTCCGGCGCACGCAGGTTGCATAGTTTGAGCGGGCCGCTTCCGAATTTCTCTGACAGGAACCTGCTGGCAACCAATCGCCGGATGGCAATTGTCCGCGGCGCCAAATTGCGTTCCAAAAGGAAGTCCGCATAAGCATGCGCCAGTTGCTCAGATCGGTTGAGAGATCGCGCTTCGGGTTCGGGCGTAACGCCAATCCGCCGGAGCATCGCCAGTAGTCGCCGCAGCGTCGCCGGTGCAGTATTCCTCCCAAAACCACGCCGGACAACGCGCTGCAAACATTCGTGTGCAATGGATTCATTCAAGTCGCCTGCGCTACGGCCAGTTCGCTCAAGCCATCGTCCACAGGCTTCGAGAACGTGAGTCTGCTCGCGGAGTGATTGAGGGGAATATCCTTGGTTTCTTATCTCGGCCAGGTAAGGACCAATGTATGGTGAAAGCGGCCCGAAAGAGCCGCACGATGTAATGGATGGTTTTTGCATACCGTGCATCCATCCATCCCAAACCACGCACCGTTACCAGTCAATGCCTGCCGCTTGTAGCCCGCACAAAAGAGTCGTTCACCCAAGAAAACGCGGGGAAATCGTCGGCCGATTTTGGAGAGGCTACCGCCAACCACCGCGTGACGTTGGAAGTTGGAAATGCTCGCCCAAGACACCAGACCCACCGATGCTTTTCGATGGATGCCGGGGCCGCCTCTTGCCAAACAGACTGTCGCTAGCATGGGATCGGAGGGCTATCGCCTATTGCGCCGACACTGCCGAGTGTGGCCAGCCACCTCTACCAGCTCCGCCGCAACGCCATACCAATCTCGCCCCTGACCTCATACAACGACCCCTCCAATCTAGTGCCCTGATCCGCCGCAGCCTGCCTCCCACAGAGAGCCAATAGGGCGGAGACTGGCTCGACGTTCACATAGTCGGGACTATGTGGGGCCGGTCCTGCCAAGGACCGGCGCAGGAAATTCCACGACAGCCCGGACGCCAGGTACAGCAGCATCGCGGCGTTATTGATAGACCGTTCATCGGAGTGCGGAGCCCTCTTCTCAATCCTCTCGAGGAGACGGACCGCCTCGGCTAGCAGGGGAACCACTGCGGCGGCTTGGGGCGCGGGGCCAGACCTAGCTAGTTCCGCAAGGACATCGCGGAAACAGTTCCTCACAAGGGGCAGAACCGGAGAGCCAACGAAAACGCGGCTCCCCCCGATTGCCCTCAAGCCTTCGTGCGGAAACAGGTCCGCAAGCAAGGTGTGGGTACGCTCCAGCAGGACCAGCGCGGGGCTAAAATCGAATGGCGCCGAGGTGCTCACTTCAGCCATTGAACAAAGGCGCTTACTGAAAACCCGTGACGATACGGGTGACAGTGCCGGTCGCGACGTCTTCTCCCTCCCGCAGCACAAATGGCGTCCCCTCCGCCAGAATCGGCCCAACTAGCCTCCAATTCAGGAACTTGACGGGTATCTCGTACGTCTCCCCCAGTTCCAGCCGACGGCCTTGTAAGAGCAAGCGGCAGTCAAAGGCCTCGCCTCCAACAATGAAGGGGCAGCCGTAGTAATCCACGATACTTGGCTGTACCGCTGCTCGGCGGCCGCCTTCCTCGGGGGTCGAGAAGCGGACCTTGATGATGATGTCGGGTTCCACAGCTACCTTCACCGCGGTATCGGTGCGTGGCCAAGTACCTGTGGCACTAAGCCCGACAGCGCATTGTTGGGGAGGACAATTGCAGGCACATTCCGGTCAACCAAGCTGATGGGGACCTGCCGAAGAAGACTGTTGGGGACCTCCGTCCGGACGAGGGTGTAAGGCGGGTCCCCGAACCCATAGAACGCCTGCTTGGCGTACGAGGCGGCACCCTCGGCTGTAGTCGAGAAGTACTTTCCCTCGGCCGATCCCAGATTTCGGAAGGCACCCGTCCTGAGAATATCTGCAAGCTCGTCCGGTTTGACAGCCCTCCAGAGCGGCGTTCGTGGACAAGGCATCTTCATGCCCGTCAGCCAGCTTGGCTTGGCTAGGAAACCAGCACCGGTGGGAAGCAGCATCTCGCCCAAGAGTGACGGCTGCAATCCCATTATGTCGTTGGGGACGGGGATTGCGTTGCCGTACTGGTCCTGGCCCCAGATCATGCCGGGGGGCAGGAACTCCTGATTGTAGGGAGTCAGTTGAAAGGTGTAGCCGGGCGGGGTCTTGTCGTAAGGCCCCCACCACCATTTATGCCCCTGAGCATCAACGTAAGCGACAGCGTTGCGTCCATCCGGGTCGAAGTAACCCAGCGGATTATTGCGAACGAACGTATAGGCATTCAGGTCCAGGAAGGCATGCGGGTCACGCTCCATGTGCGCTTGAACCTCCATCGGGTCGCGCGTAATCCAGCGTCCCGCATGAGCGTTGGCCACGAGCAAAATTGCCCCTAACGCAAAAAGGAAAAGTTTCTGAATTTGTTTCATGGCGCGTTGCTTCTGGGCGCGGATGTTGTTGTGGGCCTCTGCGGCAAAGCTGTCAACGGCGAATTTGGCAAGCGTTTGGCGAAGTTGAATCCAGGGCCTTTGCAACCCACTTTTGTAACCCGAAGTTGGGACCGCTATTCTGCCGATGCTGCCGAATGGGGCCACCTCTGAAGCTCCGAATCGCTGACTTTTCGAGCGGCACCGCTGCCATCCAGCCCATATCTGGCATTGTCCCAGGGCTGGACTACGCAGAGCAGATTCGTTGTCCCCCGTGCAACATTGACAGTGGAAACCAAAACTCCGCCTGCCTTGACGAAGCTCGGGAAAAACCTCGGCTGGCTCAGTTCCTGGCGCACCGCACGTGTCAAATCCTCGGGCTTAAACAGGGTGCCAGCATTTACCCCCCCTGGTCTCTCGCCGGCAAAACTATCATAGAAACGCTGCAATCCGGTCTCGACTGCAAGTTCCATGGCCCTAGTTTCCCTGCGGCCGCTTTGGTGATACAAAACAAACAGGACTGCCAGCGCGACGGCTAGCGTGGTCAGAAGCACTCGGAGAGGCGTTCTCACTTCAGTTGCATTGGTCCAAACGAGGGCAATTGCGGCATCAGGAAAGCGGGGGTTAGAGTGAACTTGTTCGGCGGGGTGAGCACTTGTCCGTTAATGAGCAATGGCTTCAAGCCTTGCATCTGTGAAGTTGGCACATCCCGCCCGCCCCAAGTGTAGTCGTGAAACCAGTCCCAACTTTGCTTGTGGCATTCGCGTCCGCCGAGAAGGGAGTAGTATCCCTCTTGGTCCTTCATTTCTTGATCCAACCTCTGGATGGCTCTGGCATCGTCCTCGGTGGTTCCCACCCCAACGCCCCCAATGTCAAGGCTCCCATAGATCTTGCCCTCGTTCGCTAGGTAATCTTCCAACGAATTTGCGTACTGTGACCAAATGTGGACACCGTCATAAAACAATCCCATGTCCTGCATGTACCAAGGAGCGTCACCACCGTGATGCTCTGCGAAGAAATGATACGCAATCACACCGCCTGCTGGATTGTCCACCACGAAGGATGTATGGCCGGTATATCCCCCGGCGTTTACCACGTAAGAATCGAGTCCGAACGGGTCAACAAAGTGGAGCGGGTTGTTGCGCACGAAGGTATAAGGATTCAAATCGAGGAAAGGATGCGGGTCGCGCTCCATGTGCTCTTGGACCTCCATCGGGTCGCGGCTAAGCCAGCGCCCGGCGTGAGCATTGACGGCGAGCGAAATCACCGCCACTACAAATAGGAGAAGTCTCTGAATCTGTTTCATGGCCCGTTGCTTCTGTTTGTGGATGCCGTTATGGCCCTTTGCGGCGGCGGCGTCAACGGCGAACTCATTGACCCCGCCGCCAAACGGCAACGAGTTCTGCACCGCAGGATTCTTGGCGGCAACAGAGGCCGGGACAACTTGGTACAACAGTGAGAACCCGGCAGAATCCGGCTCTCCTCACGCGGTGAAGGGAGGGGATTTGACTCGGCTCGTGTGTGTGTGCCTCATGGTCCTCAGGCCGCCGTCGGCAGCATGCACAGCAAAACTATTCGGCCCCGGGTCTTACAGCGGTGGATCGCCATTGCTGGTTCTCGATCTCGCGCTCTTATCACGACATAAGCGAGCATCATTTTGCAGGACGAGAGGGCAGGCCGCGCTCCTTGAACTTCCGATACTCCTCCGGTCCAGTTGTTGGCCCTTTTCCGATGACGAGGAATGGCCAGTTAGTGGTCATGGGGCCGAAATCGTACGGGCCGCCCAGCCAGTTGTCGGAGAGCTTGTTTGCGCAGTAGTAGTACCTAGCCTTCACAAATTCTGTCAGGACCGGCGCTTCGTTCGTGTGCCATTGCGTTAGATTGAGCAGATTGGCGTGGTACGTTTTATATTCCCAAATCCAGACGTCTCTTCGGCCCCGCCAGTAAGCAGCGCCAGCGGTGAACACCAAGATAAGAATGTAGGCCGGGAGTAGGAGCCCTTTGTATTTCACGGAACGAAGCGTTCGATCTTTAGGGCAGTGGCGTCCGACCTGTCTCGGGGTGCCAGAGTGGGTTGTTGAACGGCAGAAGCTTCACCGGGCCGTGCGTTGGAGCCTCAACATAGCCGTTGATATCCATGAAGCCCACGTGGGCGCCTTCAGTGACAACATCTCCTACCTGTGGGTTACCGTGCGGCGGCCCATATCCGGGGATGTTGAAATCCGCGTTGTTCCATTCTCTTGCGAGGGGGTACCTCAGCTTGCCTGTCTTAGGATCTTTGATCAAGGGGCGTGGCCGCTTCGGACACTCTGAGATGCAGTCGCCCACGAATTTGTTGCACTTAACTCCGCTAAAGTACCATTTCGGGTCCTCAAACGGGTTGAAAAACGAATAATCTGTGAAGCCGACCCACTGCCGGGCCGCTGCCAGCGGGTCGGCTGGCGGGTTGAATTTTCGGCTCATTGCGTTTTCCATGCCACCACCCGGCCGGTAGATGAACCCTGCCTCCTTTCCGTCCGGGTCAATTGCGTTCAGTGGGCTGTTGAATGCGAATGTATAAGGATTTAGGTCAAGGAACGGGTGCGGGTCCCGCTCCATGTGCTCTTGAACCTCCATCGGGTCACGCGTAATCCAGCGCCCGGCGTAAGCATTGGCGGCGAGCAAAACTGCTGCCACTACAAAGAGGAAACGTTTCTGAATCTGTTTCATGGCGCGTTGCTTCTGTTTGTGGATGTTGTTATGGGCGTTTGCGGTGGAACTGTCAACGGCGAACTCATAGGCGAATTCAGTGAGCCGCCAAACGGCAGCGGGTTCCGCACCGCCGGATTCTTAGCCGCAACAGCCGCCGGGACAACTTGGTAAGGCAGCGCATATCCCGGCTTCATCCCGTCTGACGGCCGCATCTGTTGGACGATGGTTTCCATCGCCTGTTCGTTTGCCTGCCTTCTCCGTTCAGCCCACCCGTCTCTTACCGTGAACGGACGTGGGTTCCCACCGGGCACCAAGCCTTGCGCAGCCAATCCCTGCATTCCGGGAAAACCCTCCAGAGGATTCAGCCCTGGCATCCCATCCATTCCCGGCAGACCCGCCCCGTGCGACCCTGAAACACCCAACCCCGACATTTGCGCAACCGAGTCTGGAATCCCAGCTTGTCGCAGTGCGGAAGCCATCGCGTCATCCGGGCCCTGCGGTGCCGCAACGGGCAGCCCTGCGGTCCGGGCGACCGAGTCGGGAATGCCAGCCTGCCGCAAGATCGCCCCCAATTGGCCCGTTGGGTCGCCCAGCATTCCTTGTTGCCGCGCTGCCTGTTGCTGCTTGTATTGCCACATCTCCATCACGATGTCCTGCGCGCTGTGTAGACCGGAGAGCCGCATGCCCAACTCCATCGGCACTCCCCGCCGAAATTCCGGTGGAATGCTCTCCTCTGAAATCAAAATGGGATTGCCCGACACGATGCGCTCCACCTCCGCCCTCTGCTTGGCCAGTTCCGTCGCTTGCATTTGCTCGTAGTGCTCCCACACCATTTCCAGCAACGTGTCGGGGTCTTGGGGTTTCGAGTTCACGATGCGTGCCTTCAATTCCATCGGCAACTCCCCTTGCGGAAACGGCGGCATAAAATCCGCAGGGACCTTGACTTGGTTTCCGTCCGGCGGCCGATAGAAGAAATATAACTGCGGCGTTCCTGGTGGCGGTCGGTTCGTGATTGTCAGCGCCACCTTCCCGCTGTCAGGCAGTGGCATCACCATACTTGAATATTCGGACAACTCCTTCTTGTATTCGTTCGCCGCCCGCTCAACGGCCTCCTTATCCAAGCTCTCATTCATAAAGAGATGAAGCTTGATCTTCCTGTCGTGGAAATAAGCAAAACCCGGCCCATGCGGAATATAGTAGCTCGCCAGTTCCTTCCAGACGCCGTGCCTCCACTTCTGATACTCATCGAGCCTGGCGCACTGTTGCATGTTCTCCGCAATCTCACGCCATGTGGGCGTGTCGGGAAAATATCGGGCCGCTGTCGCCCATGTCTTGGCTTCCTCGTCGTGCCGTCCGGCACTGCGGAAGACTGCCGCCCGCTCGGCCAAAATGTGGCCCATTGCCTCCTTGTTGCTCATCGGCCGGAGCAAACCCCGCTTCTCATAATACTCCGGCGACGAAGGAGCGCCCCACGCTGGACGCATGTACGATTCATCGGACGGGGTGACGAAGGCGCGATTCTCCGTCGCCTCAACGTTGAAATGTTTTCCGCCGCCTTCGTCGTAATATACGTAGCTGTGCATGTGAGCCCCAGCGATGGACACGGGGTAGCCCAGCCTTCGGCCAACCGCCACATACAGGTATGGCAGCGATGCGCACGTCCCATAGCGCCTTTGGGAGAGCAACCCGTGCAAAAACACGTCACTTGAGTCCGAAAAGAAAGACCGCTCAGCCTCGCCATAAACCGTGCGGTTTGTGAGAAAGCCGTTCTCCAGAAGTTCCTTCTCCCGCGCTGGGTTGTATTGGACCCGCAAATCCTCAGAGAGCGCCGCCGCCATGACCCCCATCTGATAACGCCCGGAGGAGTTCTTGAATTTCTCCGGATGCTCAACAAACCGATGGTAGTTCTTGTCCGTTTCGGTCTTCACATACCGCGCCCAGCCATCCAGAGTCTCAATACATTTTTCAACGTCGAGGTCCTCTGCGCCCGGCAATCCTTCGGCGCATAACAAATCAATCCGGCCAATGTCCACCTTTTCAAGCTGGTCCGGTGGCAGCGCCAGCAATTCTGCGAGGGTTTTCGGCTGAACGAACGCATCGGCCTTGGCCGTCTGGTTAGCGGCTGAGGCGGGGCTGTTGGTGGACGGGCCTTCTGCAAACGCAACGGCTGCGCTCAGAGGAAGCGCAAGGCACGCGAGGGACAACAGTTTACACGCTCGTTGCACAACGCCGCCATGATGGCAGGCGGGTGAAAAGGCACAATAAGAAACGCGACAAAGTCGGCGGGTCGTTGGCGCCCTTCACTTGCCGCATGCGTTCCCTCAGGCAACGCAACATTTGGTTGCCGGTCTCCACGATGCGGCCAACCCGGAGCGCAGTCGGATACCCAAGCGGCAGCCATACTCCCGCCCGTGCCGCCACCAAATGGGAGAATGGTGGAAACGAGCGCCAAACAAATCGCAGAAATGAACAGAATCCGAGTTTGTTTCATTCGCCTCGACGGCATACTGGTTGTCGCCCTTCGGGTCTGTTACCAGTTAATGGCTGCGAGTTTTATGCCGCACAAAGGAGTGGTTCACCCAATAGAACGCGGGCGCATCGTTGGCCCTGCGGCATAAAACTGGATGCGGTATAACACCGGATGGAGGCGCTCATCACACACCGGGCACCAAACTACGAGGCATTCCTGGGCAAACCCAAGCGGCGCAAACCCATAGACGAGTTTTGAGAGGCCACGGCCCCACGGCCGGCCGGTGCAGCATGGCTGGAGATGTTTAGCGCACCTGTCACGCGCATGCATTTCATAGGGGGCAGCCTCAACTGACACCGGCTTCGCCCAGCAAACCGGTGCTGCGAGAATGCCCGTGCTGGTCCAACCACCATTCAACTACACCGGATCAAAATACCGGCTCCTTCCTCAGTTGATGCCACTGTATGACTACAGCCGGCCTACACTGGTTGATCTGTTCGCCGGCGGCGGCAGCGTCTGGTGCAACCTTGTGCCCCATTTCGAACGCGTCATCGTGAACGACATCATCCGAGACCTGATCGGGGCGCAACAGGCACTGATGCATGGAGACGCCATCATTTATGATACCCAGGCTCTTTGCGTAGCCAAAGACGACAAGCCCGCGTATCACCGGCTGCGCGATGACTACAACGCGGCGCCCAGTGCAGCGAAGTATTTTGCGCTGACCCTCTGCTGCAACAACAACATGGCCAGATTCAACGCCTCGTTCAGGTTCAACCAGACCTTTGGCCGGCGCACGTGGAATTCATCGACAACCGAAAAGGTTTCGCGTTATACGGCTCATATACGCCCCTACCGTTCCCGTGTGCATTTCCTCCCGTCCGATTTTGCCCGAGTCGACATCCCTCACAACAGCATGGTTTACGTCGACCCGCCCTATAGCAATACCGAGGCGGGCTACAACGCCTACCGGCGCAAAGACGATGACCGGCGGTTGTTTGAACACCTTCTCCGGCTCGCCGACGGGGGACAGGCGATTGCCGTGAGCGGGGTCCTGCGGCACAACGGCAAAGAGTGTCCTCTTTTGAACCTGCTGATTAACGCAGGGTGGCAAACCCATCTGCTCCATTCAGATTACTCCGTTGTCAGCAAGGTCGGGCCCAAGGAAAGTCAGGAGGTGCTGCTTACAAACTACCGCCGGCTGGAAATGAAGCCGACCGAACCCTGCCGAGAGCCAACTCAAGCCGTCCCCGCCTGAATGTATGGCCAGCGCACCCCAGAACAGCGGCGTCCAGCCCAGCAATGCCCACCGCATCGGCGAGCACCTCTACCGCAAATGGAGGAAGCCCAATGGGGATTTTTGGTATGAGGTTTATTTCGTCGTCCGGAAAACCAGGACCCACGTCGATGTCAAAGGATTCATGGAGGAGCATCTGCCGGCGATTCGCCTCGACCGTGCCCGATTGGAACGATCCGGCAGCGCAGCCAGCATTCGTCACCAGGTGGTATTCTACACGGAAATGCCCGAAGAATACCGGAAGCAGACCCTCGGGTATCTGGCGCGGGAAGAGCCGCGCACCTTCCTGGCCTTGCCTGAGGATTTCACGGAGGCCCAGCTCAAAGCGGCTTATCGGGCTGCCGTCAAAAGAACCCGCCCGGACCTTGGCGGCGATTATGAGGAGTTCCTGAGAATACAGGCTGCTTACGAGGCGCTGACCCAGCCACTTTCAGTGGGCGCGATGCTCAAGGCCGCTCACCGGGGGTCCACTACTTAGGCGCAATCGCATTCCCAAGCGCATGCCACACTTCAGCCCGCTCCGCCGCCAAGCACGGAAAATCCATGAAACGATTCTCCGCCATGCAAACGAACGCCAAACAAATCGCCGAAATGAAGAAAATCCGGGTTTGTTTCATCCGCCTCGACAGTGCGCTGGTTGATGCCCTTCGAGTGGTTGAGATCACCACGATCGCAAACACGAAGGGCGAGGCCATGCAACGGCTCATCCAGGCCGTCGGGCAGTGGATCGGCAACACGGAGGAAGGGCGTAAGGCATGGGCTGAGAGCAGTGAGGACTTTAACATCGGGGACCTGGCCGGCTACCTGGACGGCTGTGGAAGGGCCGTCCCATCGCTTCAGCACTACCTCGAACTGGAAGGCATTGTGCGTATCAAAGACCTGTTCGTTCTCACCGATTCCGAGCAAGAAAGCTACGACCGCATCCTGGCTCTCGCCGCGTAGCATGAGCACCACGACGACAAACGCTCCCAGCTTGATCGAGCAAAGCATCGAAATCCTTGATCGCTCTCGCGATGGGAACGACCTGGAACCGTTCCATTTGTCCCTGGTGCAGGCGGCCGTCAACAACCACCTCACGGCCCGCGAGGTTGAGGCATTCCATCAACTTTACGATTCCGTAACGTCCGGCCAATACGCCAAGCCATGGTTGGCTGGCGTGGAGCACGTCACTCGGGATCATCAAGGGTACATTTACTGGAAAGGCAGCCGGATCGAGCATTTCACCTTCTCCGTGATGGAGGAGGACCAGTTGAAACACACAACTCAACGGTTGGCGGAGAGATGCCGCCACATTGAGGCCTTGGGTCTGCCTGTGTGTGGCCACAGCTATTTCAACGATTGGCTGCAAGAAATGCCTCTGGACTTTCCACAGGCTTACAAAGAGCTGCTGCACTTCACCGGCACCCCTTACGAACACGAGGACGGGCGCGCCATCTTTCCCATGCAAGGGCGTACCCAGGACGGCTGGCCGGTCGAGGCGAGGTTCCTAGCAGTCAAGGACGGTGCCATTACTGAACGGAGTTTGCCCGTAAGGCTTGGCGATGTGGAATACCACGCTTTGACCGGTCAGTACGGTTGCCGCCTGGCTCGCTGCGGGCAGGCTGAACACAACGGGCCGGGCGCGGCCTCTTTGGCCCAAATCCTGGATTGGCTCAGGCGACACGGCATTACCCAACTCGTCGCGCAACAGTTGGTGGAGCACTTGAAGGCCAACCTCGAAGCCGCCGATGCCGCCGGGCCAACGCCCTGCGGAGCAGCCGACCAATCAACCATGAGAGTATGAACAAATCCTTTCAAGACCTGCTAACGGCAGCCAGGACCGTGGAAAACCCGCCGGCTGCGTTGAGCGCGGCGATCCAGGCAGTCGAAAAGCACCTCGACGACCCGCGCCGGGAACAAATCGTGGAGATTGCCCAAGAGAGCCTTGGCAGAGAAGGCGCAATCGAGTTCGACGATGATGCCATTGTGTCCGAAGGCTCGGATAACGGAGCTTATGTGGAGGGGTGGATCTGGCTGGACTTCAGCGGAACTCCATTGAACAAGTTATGTTAAGCGTCACATAACTTGTTTTATGTTAAGTCTTTAGAAATGTGGAGTTGGACGCGGATTTGCCTGATTTTCCGGCCTTCTCAGCGATTGAACTTCACATTTTTGAATCTCTTTCCATTCAGTGCTCAGAGTGATTCCAACCATTTGAGGAGATTCTCATCGCTTCGCCAGCTCGGCTCTTTGCAAGATTTGGTCACAACTGGCGTGGCTTTCGCGATGGCGGCTCTTTTGGCTTCGAGATCGATAGTCACATATCTGTGCGCGGTGTTGATGCAGGCGTGACCCAAATAATGAGCGATGGTGCTGAGGTCGACGCCGGATTTAAGCAGGTAAATCGCGGTGCTGTGTCGAATGCTGTGTGGATGGATGCGTTTGTGTTTGAGCGTCGGTTGGACATCCGTTGCGCGCTGGATGTGCCGTTGCAGGATGAGGCGCGCTCCAAATCGCGTGAGGGGTTTACCTTGCTGGTTCCGAAATACGAATTCGGGTTGCTGGGGATCGAGACCGCAGTCATGGAAGTGCTGTTCTAACAGCCGCGCCGTCTCCGGCCAGAGGGGGCAGAGGCGTTCCCTGCGGCCCTTGCCGAGGAACTTCACCGTGGGCGGAGTCACTAGTCGGAAGTCGGTAGCTTTGAGCGACACAACCTCTTGCACGCGTGCTCCCGTGTTGAACATCAAGGCCAGGAGCATGTAATCCCTTCGTCCAGCAGGGCGGGACCGGTCGATACCTTCGAGAATACCTCGGAGTTCCTCAGCTTCCAGGTAGTCGATAGCGCGGTTGGTTGTTCGTTTGAAGGGCACGCTCAGCACGCGTTGGGCTTGTTCGAGATGTTCAGGGTATTCGCGGCTGACATACTCAAAGAAGCTGTGGATAGCGCTCAGCCGAACATTGCGCGTCGGCGCACCGTTGCCGCGTTCGGCTTCGAGACTGTCGAGGAACGCGGTGATCGTGGCCACATTTAGGTCGGCCAAAGACAACTCGGAAACACGGCCTCGCTTTCCGGCAGCAAACTGGAGCAAGAGCTTCAAACTGTCGCGATAACTAAGAATGGTGTTGACGCTGTAGGCCCTTTGGTGCGGCAGATAATCGCCGAGGAAAGACCTCAAAGCGATGGCCAGCGTGAAGACTTTGCCGTTGTTCATAGGGCACCTCCTTTGCGCAGGTTGCCGCAACCGGGCGTGACCAAGTTTGCAGGAAGAAAACGGCGGAATCGGTCATTTACGGCAACGCGCAACGGTTCGGTGAGCTTCAAATAATAGTGCGTGAACTCAAAGCCAAGGTGGCCCATGTAGCGAGCCAACCGAGGCAGAGTGGCTTGAGGGTCGCCTCCTCCTTCATAGGCACGTTGCAGGACTGTTACGGCGAAGGCATGGCGCAGGTCATGAATGCGCGCCGGCCGCCCCCGATGATTGAGCACACCAGCGTGCCGACAGATTTGACACCAGTTTAGCCTCAGGCCCGTCGTGGTGAACGCACCGCCGGCCTGATTTGGCCGTCCGCTCCAAATCAGCGGTACCGAAGGATCGATCGGTGTCTTGTAGTCACGGCGCCGTTGCAGATACTTCCGCAGTTCTTCGTTTACGGACGGTGACAAGGGCACCAAGCGCGACTTGTGGAATTTGGATTGATTGATCCGCAGCATCTGCCGTTCGGTGTCGATGTCCGCAACGCGTAGTTTGAGCAACTCCCCGCGGCGCAGCCCGCAACAATACAACAGCAGCACGGCCAAGCGCATGGTGTGGGGTCGCAACGGGTGTTCCGGGCCGCGAACGGGTCTTGGCTTCTGTAACGCGGCCTTCAGAAGCCGAGCCACTTCGCCTTCTGAAAGCAAGCAGGGTGCTTGACAAGGTTGCTCCTTTGGAAAAGTCCGGGGATCGGGAATGAACGACTTGGGAGCAACCCGTGCCAAGTACAGGCAAAACTTGCGCAAGAATCTCATCGAACGACAGCGTGTAGTGGGTGAAACCCCGGCCTGTTCTTTGACCCACCCGTTGAACATCACAGCGTTGAAGACGCGTCCCGTCGGATGGTGCTCAGCGAGAAAGAAATCCAGATTCCGTAAAAACCACTCTTGGGTTTGATACTGACGGCCCAACGCATGGTGGAGAGCAAGAAAGTCCTGCATCGGCTTGGCGAGAAAACTGCCAAATCCTTTTGACGCTGAGGCGGTTACAGAACCTGGCGGCCGACGCTTCCGGCTTGGAGAAGTGACACTACTCGGCTGCAAACCGCCGCCAAACCCCATGCCGCTGTTCTTGCCAAGCCTCGGCACCGGCAAAGCCACTTGGCGCAAATCCTCAATATCGAGCCGGAGATACTCCGATGTGGAGTTGAGGTCGCGATGCCCCATAACCTCGCTAATGTGTTTGAGGGGCGTGCCCACGCGCAGCAAGCGCAAGGCAAAGGCATGGCGCACAGCGTGGAAGCGCGTAGTCTCGATTGGCACACCGGTGGCCCGAACGGCACGTTCCAAGCACTCACCCACTCCGCTCGCGGCGAGGGGGCCGGCAGGGGCATGCTGGCGGAGAAACAGATGACGGTCGGTGGAGGCAGGACGCCCGCGCTTCAGGTATTCGACCAGTGCTTCGGCGACCTCGTCCGTGAGTGGCAGCAGTAGAAACTGGCGGGTTTTGATTTGAGTAATCCGAACGGTGCGAGCCCTCCAGTTAACGTCGTCCAGCGTCAGTGCCGCCACTTCGGACCGCCTCAACCCGTAACTGGCCGCCATCAGCAGCAGGGTAAAATCGCGCATCGCCAACGGTGTGGACCGATCCATATTACGAAGCAACCTTTGCAACTCCGACCACGACAGGGTGCGTGGCAGGTGCTCTTGGCGATATACTTGAGCCGCGTCGATCTGGCGGTGTAGCGGTTGGCGAAGCATCCCTCGTATAAACTGGAAGCCGAGAAACCCGCGAAGCGTCCCAATCACAAGCTGCATGGATCGTCGAGAGTAGTGCCGGGACATCTCACAAAGAAACCGGTCGATGTTGGTGAGCTTGAGTTCGCTCAAAATGGTTTTCTGTTTGTCGAAGTCTAGGAACCGGAGAAGCCGTCCAACGCACAACCGATGCCGGTTTACTGTGCTTTCCGCCAAACCCAAGTCTTTACGCAGATAAACTGCGAATCGGGTAACCTCAACCTCAGACGGCGTGAGCGGAACTGGCTCACTCGGCTTTAATCGATTTTGGGCTTTGAGGAAATCGCCCAACTCGCGGAGGGCCCCAGCAAAATGCCGGTTGCGTGGCCGATAGACGCGGCGCAGTCCAGCAACGTCGTCGGTCGTGAGCTCATCCACTGATCGCTTATGTTTTCGGCGAAACCAAGGCAATAGCAGCCGAAAAGTGGCCAAGTGACCACTTATGGTTAGGACTGAGAATCCCCGGCTCAGGCACCAGTCGGCGTAACCATCGACGATGCTGCCGAAGACGGGCAGCTCCCGATACCGCCAATACCCCTGGCGCTTGATTCGCCGGAGTGACTGCGCTGGTTTCAAACAATCGTTGGCCTGCAAAAACTCGCCAAATGCCAAAACCGCTTTGGCGAGCAACGGCATACGGTTGCGGTAGAAGTGCTGCGCATCGGTAATGTCATCGACCGACAAGTCCTCTGGACTCTGTTTGTGTTTGCAATGGAACCAAGGCACCAACCGACGCAGGCCAGCCAAATGCCGGCGGACTTTGGCTGGTGTGAAACCACGGTCAAGACACCACGAAGCGAAACCTTCTATGATACGACCAAAAAAAGGCAGCATCCGATAGCGATGTTGAGCCTGAGGATAAATTTGAGCGAGTGAACATGTTGCTTTCATTGCCGGATGTTAAACAACACCTCCGGCGGTCGGCTTTCAAAAATGTGAAGTTCAATCGCTGAGAAGGCCGGAAAATCAGGCAAATCCGCGTCCAACTCCACATTTCTAAAGACTTAACATAA
>Ga0187880_1001472_pt1 | contig 18715 bp, 15 predicted proteins | sample June2016WEW_19_4_FD_132998 | JGI IMG/M metagenome (GOLD analysis project Ga0187880, IMG submission 132998) | Peatland microbial communities from SPRUCE experiment site at the Marcell Experimental Forest, Minnesota, USA - June2016WEW_19_40 | ecosystem: Environmental > Terrestrial > Soil >...
GTGGGCCTGGTATCCGTAGAGGCGCTCGGCGGCGGCGTTCCAGGAGAGCACCACCCCGTCGAGCGTCTCCCCGATTATGGCGTCGTCCGCCGAGGCGACCAGGGCCGTCAGGAACTGCTCGGGGGGAAGCCCATGTCCTGTCTCGATAACTAAAACTTAACCCGCGTGACCGGCGCCAGGGTTGATATGCACCGGTTCGGATCCTTTGGAAACCAAGGTTGGACGCACCGTCGAAAGGAACGACACGCCTGACCGACCGAGTCGCAACCCTCTGTCTTTCGCAGTCCTTGCTGCCGAATATCCGAAGGCGCAGACCGATCGGGCTGTCTGCATCACCGGGCTTCGCGTGAGCTCGGCCGGAATCCGCCCAGACCACTGGCCCGATGATTCACTGCCCGCTCCGTCAACAGCTTCACGCTTCGCCGCCTGACGATCGTGGCAAAAGAAGGCCCCACCGCAACCGTCCCTCGCCAAGCGCACGGAACAGGAATAACGCGCGCCAAGAGGGCTATTGTAAGGACTGCGAGGGGGGCATGTACCGATGCAATTGAACGACGCGTTCGAGGTACCGTTGCCGGTCGCCGAGGCATGGGGCGTCCTCACCGACATCGAGAGGATCACGCCCTACCTGCCCGGAATCTGGCTCCTAGAGGTGGGCACCGACGAGTACCTGGGCGTCGTGAAGGTCAAAGTCGGGCCCTTCACCGTGTGGTACCAAGGCGCCGCCCGATACCTACTGCTCGACGCCGACGCGCACAGGGCGGTGCTCAAGGCGGAAGGCGGCGAGATCCGCGGGCAAGGCAACGGCACCGCTCTGGTCACGGCGTCCCTCTCCCCCTCTCCAGGAGGCACCAGAGTCGAGCTGGTCACGGTTCTCTCGATCGACGGCAAGCTCGCTCAGTTCGCCGGCGACACGCTCGCCGTGCTGTCGCGTGATCTCATCGCCGAGTTCGCCGAGAACCTCGAGTTCTCCGTGTTGGCCGCGCCACGGACCGCTGTTGCGCGGCGGGTCGAGAAGATCCACACGGTGACTAGCGATGTATGGGTCCCGAAACGTGAAAAGGAATCGGCGATGAAGCGCCTGACGCCGATGCTTACCATCGCGGGGATCCTTCTTGTCGAACGGATCGTCGTTCACTGGCTGCGCCTTCGCTGGCGAGCCATGGTCGATTGACCTCGCATTTGCCGAGCCCGACCTGGCGTTCGACAAGTACGGTCGGAAATGGATGACGACTCACGTCACGGGTTGCGTTGCTTGGTCGTGTTATCTCTGAGATAAGCCCGCTTGTCGCTGCACATACCCAACGGGAGCATCACTGCCGGAATACCGGCTCTCCTGACTCCAGGGCGCCATGACAATCCATCTGAACGCCGGGGTCGGTGTTGCGCTGACCTCGCCAGTGCTCGAACGAGCGACGAGGGCCCGCGATGTGAAACTGACCCCAAAGAGACGACCGTCTCGCCGACCCATTTTGAATGTCAGTACAACTGGCAATAGGTTGCTATCAGCGTTATCGTTGTTACTTGCCGTGGTGGGCAAGCCAGACGCCTTTGTGGCCGGCTGCGTGTCGGACCACGACGTCACGACATAACCCATGCATCAAAAAGGGAATTGCGAGGAATCATGACCCGTAGACGTTGGCTCATCGGCGCGCGTTCGCGTGCCACTATCGGGATAGCAGTGCTCGGCCTTGTGGCCAGCACGACTCTTGCCGTCACCGCCGGTGCAGGAACCGCGACCGCTGGCGCCGCCACCAAGTACACGGTCGTGCTGATCCCTGGCAATACCGTGGACCCCTTCTACATCACGATGCACTACGGGGCCATCCAGGAGGCAAAGAAGCTTGGGGTGACGCTCAAGTGGGTTGGTGCCACCCAGTGGGAGCCCTCTGTTCAGATCCCGTTGGTCAAGTCGGTGCTCGCAAGCAAGCCCGACGCCTTGGTCATCTGCCCGACCGACGTCGTAGCCCTGTTCAACCCGATCGACCAGTTCGTGAAGGCCGGGATCCCGGTTATCGCGGTGGACAATACCCTCAAGAACACTTCGATACTGACCTCGGCGATCAGCTCGGACAACTACCAGGGTGGCGAGGCTGCCGCTGATGCGATCGCCAAGCTTGCACACGACAAGGGGCAGGTGGCGATCGTCAGCGTCGAACAGGGAGTCTCCACCACAGACCTGCGCCAGTCCGGCTTCGCCTTCGAGATGAAGAAGTACCCCGACATGAAGTTGGTGGCCTTGGACTACGACATGGACAACGCCACCACCGCCGAGACGCAGACGAGGAGCATCATCCTCGCCCACCCAGGCCTGGTGGGAATCTTCGGCACCAACGGATACTCGGTCGAAGGCGTCGGTAAGGGTGTCGACGCCGCTGGGATGAAGGGCAAGGTTTTCGTGGCCGGCTACGACGCCGAGCCCGCCCAGGTCACCCTGCTCAAGCAGGGCGTCATCAACATCCTGGTCATCCAGAATCCCGCCGAGGAAGGTGCCCTGGGGGTGCAGTATGCCTACGACTACCTCACGGGGCACAAGTCGTTGATCAAGAAGCAGGTTTACCTGCCGAATGTGGTGGCGACGACCACCAACGCCAGCAACCCCAAGATTGCCCAGTACTTCTACAAGAGTTCCGTTTAGGAATTCAAAGAGGTTCACCGGACGGAGCAGGCCGGCGCGCTCGGCCTTCAGGCGTCTCTGAGCTTGCTCCGTGCCGGCAGCCTGGCGGCGTCGCCAGGTCGAAGGAGGCGGACGACTTTGTCGCGGCCAGAAGCTCTGCGGAACGAGCCCGAACAAAGATCCCTGTTCCGAGCCCTGCTCTCTGACGAGCCTCGGTGCCCTCGCCGCCTTCGCAGACGCGGCGCGACGCGGAGCATCAGGTCAATCCGCGAGAACATGAGATGAGCGTGACAAACAACCAGTCGACGCTCTGCGAGTTGCTGACCGAGTCCGCCGCAAGGGGTAGCGGCGGGCTATTCCTCCATTTGGATGACGAGCCCGTAGCCCTGCCGGTGGCGGAGCTGTACGAGAGGGCCCTCAATAGGGCTGCTCAACTGGGCCGCGCAGGAATCGAGGGAGGGGGCGTGGTCGGCCTGCTCGGGCCCAATGCCCCCGAATGGGCGGAATGGGCTTGGGGCACCTGGCTCGCGGGGTGCGTCCTGGTCCCCCTGCCCGCCCCGCTCAGGGTCCGCGACCCGGCGGCGTTCTCCTTCCAGGTGGCTTCGTTGGCTACGGCGACCAGTTGCGAGACCATCGTCGGCGACTCCAAGTACCTCGGGTTCTTGGACGACGAGCGCTGCCCGAAAGTGGACTGGGCCCGCGAGGCGCTCCCTGCCCCGGGCCAGGAGCCCGCTAGAGTCTCGCCCTCGGACCTGGCCATGGTGCTGTGCACCTCGGGGAGCACGGCCGCGCCAAAGGGCGTGCGGATGACCCATGCCAGGGCGATGGTGTGGGCGCGCGGCAACGCTGCAAAGGGCCCCTTCGGAACCGTGCCCGCGATCGTCTCCTGGTTGCCTTTCTTTCACATCGGCGGGCTGGGCCCGTTGCTGGAGATCGTCGCGCCGGTCGACTGGCACGTCCTTCCGATGTCACGCTTCGTGAGGGACCCTGCGGAATGGCTCCGCCTCGTCGGAAAGACCCGGGCGCGTTCCACATTTGGGCCGTCCTCGGCGTGGGCGGCAGCCCTGCGGGGCCTCGCGAAAAGCCCCGCGGGTGTCGACCTGTCATGCGTTGAAGATGCTGTCTTCAACGCCGAAACCGTCGACCCCGACGTGGCAGCGCGCATCGCCGAGGTGTGCGTGCCGCTCGGTCTCGACCCGAGGTCGATAAACGTCCACTACGCGTCATCGGAGGCCGGCAAGATCAGCCATACGGAACCCTGCGAGGAGCTCCGCGTCGACACCGTGGACCTCGACGATCTCGCCAGGCAGTCGCGGGCACTGGAGCCCAAGCCGGGGCGCCCTTTCAAGAGAGTCGTCTCCTGCGGAGTCCTCTTCCCAGGTGTCGAGGTCCGCATCGGATCCCCCAGTGACCCTCTCCCGGAACGCCATCTGGGGGAGGTCTGGGTGCGCGGTGCCGGTGTGACGGACGGCTATGTCAACACCACGGCCGAGGGGCTCTTCGACGCGGACTGGCTCCGGGTCGGAGACGTCGGCTACATGGCAGAGGGCGAGCTGTTCGTCACCGGCAGGTCGAACGAGGTCATCGTTCGCCTCGGACAGAAGTACCACCCGGAAGACATCGAGCAGGCGGTGCAACGGGCTACGTCCATGCCTCCCGGCAGCTGCGTGGCCTTCTCTCCCCTGGAGGGGCGACAGGGGGACTTGGTCGTGGTGGTGGAGGCCACCGGCGCGGACGACCTCGCCAGCGAGGTGAGCGCGGCGATAACCAACGCGATCGGCCTCACCCCTTCCCAGGTGATCATCGTGCCGCGGGGCACGATACCGACCACGCCCAACGGCAAGCTGCAACGCGCCCGGGCGCGTGAGCTGCACCACCTTGGCGAGCTTGCCCTGCTCGCGGGAGACGCCGCTGCGCCGAAAACTGTCCATTGAGCCTCCAACAAAGCGCTCAAATGCTCGGTGACACCCTGTTCCCCAGGTACTCCGGACAGCTCGCTGGCCCGGTCACCGGCTGTTTCCGGCGCGGCTGTCGAAGGGCAGACTCCTGGCATCGATCCCTGCTAGCCCCCACGAGCGAGCGAGATCAGTGGCGACTCGACTCCGACAACACACTGGGACATGCTCGCGAGCGACACCGCAACAGGAACGGAGACTGAAAGATGCGCCCGTTTGATCGAGTCAAGAGCATCATCTCGGGTCAGCCGGTCGACCACCTGGCTGCTCAGCCGATGGTGATGATGTTCGCCGCCAAGCATGCCGGGATCCCCTACATCGACTACACCCGGGATGGCGAGACTCTGGCGGCAGCCCAGCTCAAGGTCGTCCGGGACTTCGGCATCGACTGCGTTTTGATGTGCTCGGACCCGGCGCGTGAGGTGATCGACATCGCCGGTGACGACAGCGTCAAGTGGTTCGAGGACCAGGGCCCCGCCATCGCCGAGGAGCGGGCGGCGCTGTTGGACAAAGCCCGGCTGAACGAGTTCGCGGTCCCAGACCCGCACCGGGAGGGCCGTATGCAGGACCGGATCCGCTCGATCGAGATCTGCCTGCGAGAGCTGGGCGGTGAGACATCGATCGTCGGTTGGGTCGAAGGGCCACTGGCCCTCGCCCAAGAACTGCGCGGGCTCAACAGGATCATGACCGACATCGTGGACGACCCAACCTTCGTCCGCGACCTGATGGACTTCACGTCGGAGGTGGCGATCGTGTACGCCATCGCGCAGATCGAAGCCGGCGCGGACACAATCGGCATCAGCGATGCAGCTGCCAGCATGCTCGGACCGGGGCATTACCGCGATCTCGTACTGCCCTGGCAACGACGCATCCTGCAGTCTGTCCGCGACGTCCACCCGGAGGTGATGCTTCGCCAGCACATGTGCGGAAACGTTGCTCGCCTGATCCCGGACATGGCGACCTTGCCGGTCGATATCTACGAACTTGACTTCCCGACCGACCTCACTGCGGCGAGGGCCGGACTCGGCACCGGCCGCGTGATCCTCGGGAACGTCTCGACGGTCACAGATCTGCTCCAAGGGACCCCAGAGCACGTAGAGGCCGCGGCCGCAAGATGCCATGAGATCTGCGGCTCGTACCACATCGTGGGTGCAGGTTGCGAGGTTTCCCCGCGGACTCCGCCGGAGAACCTCCGCGCCCTGATCCGCTACGCGAACCAACACAAACCCGAGTCTCCCCCTGCGGGCGCCTTTGGGCCGGGAAGTGAACCATCGTGATCAGCGCCGAACCGAAGGGCCGTCGGTCGGTCGTCCGAGAGGAGCGAACCAGGCTCGGATGTGCCTCAGTCAGTTGGGCGCTTGTGCGCTGCACAAGCCTGAGGTCCTAAGCGCCGGTGCTCTCCGCCACGGCCCGCAGCGCGATGGCGAGCATGGCACAGCCGGCATCGGGGTGACCCTTTGCGCGATCTGGCACCCAGCTCGCCCTCCCGATCTTGGGCTCCATGGCGGCAGTGGCATCGGCTGTGATCGTGGCCGCGTCTGCGGCGGCCCGGAGGGTTTCCTCGAGGCTCAGGCCGGCTGAACCGGAAGCCTGCAGGCTGGTGCTTACAGCCTGCAGGCCGTCCACTATGGTCCGATCCCCGACGGTCGCCTTGCCCCGGGCCTGGATGCCCTCTTGGGCAGCATGGAAGGCGTCAGCGAGGATCTTGACGACGTCTCCGCCGGGTTCCCCGACAACCTTGGAGGCGCGCAGAAAGCCTGTGGCCACCAATGTCCCACTGGTGGAAGGAGCCTGGCGTGCTATCGCCGCTCCACAGGCGGCAAGCAGTTTCGCGGGCTCCGCCTGCTCATTGGCGGCGAGCACCTCCTCGAGCGCGCGGGCGGCCGCCGACATGGTGATCCCGAGATCGCCGTCGCCGGCAAAGCCGTCCAGACGGTTCAGTTCGGCCGCTGAGGATGCCACGGCACCAGCCGCTACCGCCAGCAAGCTCGCGAGCCCGGGGGTCGCACGGCTCACTGGCCGCCCCCATCGGGCGATCGTCGGCCACCCCGCCTGACGATGAATGGGGACTCGCAAGGGGCGTCAAGGAGCCTGGCCAGCTCGTCGTCCAGGCGCAACAGCGACACAGACGCACCGGCCATCTCAAGCGATGTGGCGTACTCGCCCACCCATGTCCTCCGCACGGCGATACCGGAGGAACCCAGGATCTCCCGCACCGATCGGAAGAGTATGTAGAGCTCCTCTTTTGGTGTTGCCCCGAGCCCGTTGACCAGCACGGCCACCTCGTCGCCACGGCGGTAAGGCAGGTCGTCGACGATGTGGCTGACGAGTTGCTCGGCGATCTGCGCGGCTGGTTCGAGTTCTCCCCTCCGCACGCCCGGCTCACCGTGGATCCCCATGCCGATCTCCATCTCGCCCTCCGGAAGGCTGAAGGTGGGCTGCCCCGCGGCCGGCAGCACGCAGGACGAGAGGGCCACACCCATGGAACGCAGCCCTGCGGCGGCAGCGTTGGTGGCCGCAACAACCTCCGCAAGTGACGCCCCCTCTTCCGCCCGTGCCCCCGCCACCTTGTACAACAAGGCGATGCCGGCGATCCCCCGGCGCCGCGACTCGGACCCCTTCGGGGCGGACGCCACGTCGTCTGCAGCGAGCACCGTGACGATTTCGATCCCCTCGACTTCGGCCAGCTCGCCGGCGAGGTCAAAGTTCATGACGTCGCCTGAGTAGTTGCCGTAGAGGTAGACCACGCCCGCATTGCTGTTGACCTCCCTCGTCGCCTCGAGGATCTGCTCGGAGGACGGCGAGGCGAAGACATTGCCCACTGCCACTCCGTCCGCCAATCCGAAGCCCACGTAGCCCAAGAAGACCGGGAGGTGACCGGAGCCCCCGCCTGTCACGATCCCCACCTTGCCTTGCCTGGGGGCGTCGGCCCGGACGATCACACGGGGATCTCCCGGGCGCCGCAGCTGGTCCGGGTGTGCCAGTAGTACGCCTTCGAGCATCTCGTCCACGAAGGCACTCGGTTCGTTGATGATCTTCTGCATGGGCACTGGTCTAGTCCTCCTTCCGATCCTCCGGCCGGGGGAAGGCCTCCGGGCCGTCGAACACGCCCGCGGCGACGCCACCGAAGAGGGCGGCGCCGCGAGCGCCGGCTTCGGCCAAGGCCGGCCAGGTCACCCGGTGGAACATCTGCCTCTTGCGCATTCGCAGGCCCGCGCAGTGGACCCAACCGCCCGTGAGGATCACTTCCTCGGTGGGCCCGGCAATCGCGTCCATGTTCTGCACCAGACGGCGGGCGCCTTCGGTGACCGCGTCAAGAGCCGCGCTCCACAAGGCGGCCGGGGACACGCCCGGTCCTATGCCCGCGATGGACGGATCCGAGTAGGGGTGTTCCTGCGCCACACGCAGAGTCCCGGCAGGAACTCCCCGAGCCTGGCGGTCCAAGGTGGCAAGAGGCTCGCCGCCGTCCACCCCGAGCAAGGCGAGCACCCGGTCCAGCGTGAGCCCGAGTGTTTGGCCGCCCAAAAGGGCGTACTTACCGGGCAGTGTGTGCCAGCCGGCGCTGAAGCCGGCCTCGACCACGCGGCGAAGCGCCGGCCCGGGGAGCGGCTCGACCGCCCTCACCACCGCCTCGGCCGTGCCGCAGGAATCGAGCAACTGCCCGGGTCTCGTCGCTCCCGAGCCTGCGGCAACGCAGAGGTGGTCGTGCCCAGCTGAGGCCAGGGCCGCGCCCCGCAACCGTGCGGGCACGGCCCCTTCAGCGCGTCCCACCAGCTGCCCCGCGCCCACGACTGGCGGGAACAGGCCTGGTGGGGCACCCGCTGCCTCCAGGGCCTCCGCCCACCAACTCCGTTCCGCAAGGCAAAGGGCGCCGGTTCTCGAAGCGAGGGAGGCTTCGGCGACCTGCTCCGCGCCGAGCCGGTGCAGCACCCAGTCGGCGACGTTGAGCGCCCGGCAGATCTGAGGGGCAGCGTGGCGATGAAGCCAGGCGAGCTTGGCGAGCGTGCACATCGATGACATGGGCAGGCCGGTGAGTTCTGTAAAGGTGTCGTGACCGAGCTCGCGGGCGAGCTCCTCCGCCTCCTCGGCACCGCGTGTGTCGTGCCAGGCGATCGACGAGTTTGCTGGACTTGCGTCCGGTCCTAGGAGAACCACGGTCTCAGCCATGCTGGTGACGCCCATTCCCACCACTCGCCCCTGCGGCGCTGCATCCAGCGCCGCGCTGGTTGCTCGCATGGCGGCGTCGAAGAGGTCGGCGGGATTAGCCTCGGCACCGGTGGGCACAGGCCTCCACAGGGTTGGCGCACTGCCCCAGGAGATCTCGCTGCCATCAGGGCCAATCACCGCCGCCTTGGTCATCGTCGTTCCCACGTCGATCCCGACCAGCAACTCGGCAGATGGCCTTGACATCGTTGCCTAAACCTGCAATGTTGCGGACGGTTTACGCACGGGAGAAGAGTGCATGAGTCTCACTAGTGACGGTGCCCCAGACAGCACCGCCGGCGACGCCGGTACGCCGGTCATCGCAGTCAGAGGCATCGCCAAGCACTTCGGCAGCATACAAGCGCTCCGCAGCGTCGACCTCGACGTGCACAAAGGGGAAGTGGTGGGCCTGATCGGCGACAACGGCGCCGGCAAGTCGACCCTGGTGAACATACTCTCGGGAGCTCTGCAGCCGAACGCGGGCACGATCCTGCTGGACGGCCAACCTGTGACGTTCGCCTCCTCCTTGGAGGCGCGCCGCGCCGGCATCGAAACCGTCTACCAGGATCTTTCCCTCGCGCCGGACCTGAGCGTGTGGGAGAACATCTTCCTCGGCCGCGAGAAGACGGTGAAGGGACCTCTCCGCTACATGGGCTGGCTCGACCGTCGCGCGATGGTCCGCGAGGCGGAGGCCGACCTCGACCGGACCCACATCCGCATCGGCTCTGTGAACTCCCTGGCCGGCAGGCTCTCCGGTGGCCAGCGCCAGGCGATCGCGGTGGGACGGGCGGTCTCCTGGGGCTCCCGGGTCCTCCTCATGGACGAGCCCACCGCCGCCCTCGGGGTCGAGCAGCAAGAGACTGTGGGAGAGCTGATCCGCACGGTGTCATCGCACGGCGTGCCCATCCTCCTGATCACCCACAACCTGCCCCAGGTGCACAAGCTCGCTGACAGGGTCGCAGTGCTGTTCCACGGGCACGTGGTGGCCGACCTTCGCTGTTCGGAGGTGTCCGTGGACGACATGGTGAGCTGGATCACCGGCGCGGCGCTGGGAACGGAGCGCCATGCGGAATAGAAGGCCGCCGACTCGTGGACAGGAAAGGGCTCATGTCGTTTAGGTTGCCCTCGGCCTTGACCCCCCCAGGGACGGTGGCCAGTGGTTCCGGACCGGAGGGCGCCGAGTCCCAGCGATCAGCGTGGCTAAACGCCGTGGACCGCTTCGGTGACTACTGGATGCTGGGCGTGTTCGTCGTCATGGTCCTGGTCTTCGGGTTCCTCTCGCCCTCCCACGACCTGTTCACCCGAGCCAGCTGGCTGAACATCTCCCAGTACGCAGTGGAGTTCCTCCTGCTCGCCATCGGCCAGACCTTCGTGATCATCACCGGTGGCATCGACCTCTCCGACGGGGCCGTGCTCGGCTTCACCGGCATGGTTGCGGGAGTGGTCATGCAGGGGCTCCTCAATGCGCACACCAACGTCACGCTCACGACCGTGGCCGGTTTCGCGACCGCCCTGGCGTTGGGCGCCTTCATCGGCTTTGTCAACGGCTACCTCATCACCCGGCTCAAGCTGCCCCCCTTCATCGTCACCCTGGGTACCCTCACCGCCATCGGAGCGGGGGCGACACCGTTGATCAACGGCGGCAACGAGGTCATAAACCTCCCCTCCCAGATCGGCACGATCGGCCAGACCCTGATCGGCGGCTGGATCTACGTCCCGGTGCTGGTGGCGGCGGTGAGCTGCGTGATCATGGGCCTGGTCCTGCACCGCACCCGTTTCGGGTTGCGCACCTACTCCATAGGCAGCAACGGCACGGGCGCGCGGCGCGCCGGCATCAAGGTCGACAACCACCTCGTGAAGATCTACACGATCTCCGGGCTCCTGGCCGGCTTGGCAGGGATGATGGTGATGGCCAATTTCACCGACGCTTCACCTTTGGCCGGTCAGAACGACGAGCTGAACGCCATCGCCGCCGTCGTCATCGGGGGCGCCAGTCTCTTCGGAGGCCGCGGTCACATGCTCGGCACGGTGGTGGGGACTTTCATCATCGCCCTCCTCGTCACCGGCCTCGTGCTGATAGGCGTCAGCGGCAGCTGGCAAGAAGTCGCCACCGGCGTCATCGTGGTCGCCGCTGTGGCGGGCGACCAGGTGCGCCTGCGTCTGGCGGAGCGCTGAGCCGTGACATCTCGACAGATCCCCTACACCAAGAGAGAAACAGGAGGAAACATGACCCACAGACGTTGGTTCAGTGGCCTACGGTCGCGTGCAGCCATCGGGATAGCAGTGTTCGGCCTTGTGGCAGGCATGACGCTCGCCACGGCAGGCACAGGGGCAACTGCAGCCGGTGCCGCCAGCAAGTACACGATCACCCTGATCCCGGGCCTGACGACGGACCCCTTCTACATCACGATGCACTACGGTGCGATCCAAGAGGCCAAGAAGCTTGGGGTAACCCTCAAGTGGGCCGGCGCAACCACGTGGAACCTGGAACTGCAGATCCCAGTGGTCAAGTCGGTACTGGCAAGCAAGCCCGACGCCCTGCTGATCGCGCCGACCGATTGGGTGGGCCTGTTCAACCCGATCGACCAGTACGTGAAGGCCGGGATCCCGGTGATCGCGGTGGACACGACCCTCAAGAACACCTCGATACTGACCTCTGCCATCAGCTCGGACAACTACCAGGGCGGCGAGGCTGCTGCTGACGCGATCGCCAAGCTCTCCCACGACAGGGGTCAGGTGGCGATCATCAACGTCGAAAAGGGCGTCTCCACCACCGACCTGCGTCAGTCAGGCTTCCTCTGGGAGATGAAGAAGTACACCAACATGAAGGTGGTCGCCGCGGACTACGACCAGGACAGCCCGACGACTGCAGAGACCCTGGCGAGGGGCCTCATTCTTTCGCACCCGGGACTCGTGGGCATCTTCGGCACCAACCTGTACTCGGCCGAGGGCGCCGCCAAGGGCGTCGACGCCGCTGGGATGAAGGGCAGAGTCTTCGTGGCCGGCTACGACGCCGAGCCCGCCGAGGTCGCCCTTCTCAAGCAGGGTGTCATCAACATTCTGGTCATCCAGAACCCCGCCGAGGAAGGCTCCCTGGCCGTGCAGTATGCCTACGACTTCCTCTCGGGGCACAAGTCCTTGATCAAGAAGTCCGTGTACCTGCCGAACGTGGTCGCAACGACCGCCAACGCCAGCAACCCGATGATCTCGGCTTACTACTACAAGACCTCCGCCTAACAGCCAAAGAGGTCTGCCCCACACGCCCGGCCGGCACATGCTGGCCGGGCGTGTGTCGTTTCGCCCGGCGCGAGGCAAACCGTCAGTGGCGCCGTCAGTAGCGCCGGCGGACCAGGCGCAACTCGGCACGTTCGAGCCGGAATGCGGCATGAGGTCGGCAGGTGTGCTAACACAGCCGCCATGGGCCGTCTTCTCAAATTGCACTGCATACTCCCCCCCGGTCGAAAGGCGCTGATCGTCGCGATGGATCAGCCCCGTGCGATACATGTCGCCGAATTGGCCGACCCTGGCCGGGTCCTGCACAGCCTTCAATCCGCCGACGTCGACGCGTACTTGTTGACGCAGTCGACGGCACGTCACTTCGAGAGCGACCTCGCCGGTCGAGCCGTGGTGATAAGCGTCAGCCAGGATCATCAAGAGCCGCGGCAGGTCGTCGAACAGGCTGTCGCTTTCGGGGCGTCCGCCTTGAAGTACGAGGTCTACCCGTATTCCGAGCGTGAAGTTGCCACCATGCGCTGTCTCGAGGCCTTGGCCGTCCATGCCGATCGCTGGGAGCTGCCCGTCATGGCAGAGGTGGTTCCCGGGGGGTTCGATCAGGTCGCCGTTCACACGGCGTCCAACCTCCGCCTGTCGATCCGAAGGGCGGCAGAAGCCGGTGCCGACATTGCGAAGATCCCGCCTCCCAGCGAAGGATCACTATCGGAGGTCACCGAGTACGCGTCGATACCGGTCCTGCTGTTGGGGGGTGCGAGACGCGGCGGTCTCGACGACATGCTGGCCCGGGTCCGCCAGATCGGTTCCGCCGTTGACGGCCTCGTGTTCGGTCGCTACGTCGTAGAGGACCCCGAGCCCGCGAAAGTCGTCGCCGCCCTCCGGGATGTCCTCGACACTGTGACTAGCTCTTTCAAGCACATGTAAACAGCCCTGGCACGCCTCGAGCCTGCCCGCGGCACCGGCCGGGCTCTCGGGCCGAGGCGGCGGCTTCTCTTGACGTCGCCCGCCCAAGACCTAAAGGGTGGAGGCCCGGACGAACCGCCTCCGCGAAGCCAATCGACGTGCTGCTATCCCGACAGAGGCGAGATCAGTCGGCCAGCTTCGTCGAAGCCGAGAAACAGCGGTTCCTCTCCGATGACCACGTCGGGCCGGTCCTCGAGGGCCGGCAGGCAGCCCTCTGACACGACGAGCCGCTCGACCGCCAGAGTGCTCTTGATGTGCACCAGGCGGAGATCCTTTGCCGTGAACAGGCGAAGCGTGTCGAGCATGGCCCCGATGGCGTCGCGGTCGGTCGGAAGCGTCAGCGGCAGGCGCATGTCCTCTGGGAAGCATGCCGTGATGGCGTTGACGGCGGTTACCTCGAGGTCGACCTTCTCGATCAGTTGCGGCGTGGTGACGTCGATGAAGCCGAGGCCGCAGGCGTTGCCCTCCGAGGCGGAGGTCAGATCGCGCACGAAGATCCGCGTGATGCGGGGCCGGTCCCGTTTGACCTGCCAGGGCCCGAGTGAGCGCCCGATGACATTCGGGTCCAGTCCCGCCCCACTGATGTCCTTGCCCATCTCGTCGATGATCAGTAAGTCGATGTCGTCCATAGGAAGACCGGGCAGCAGCCCTCGTGCGACGTCCTGGAGTGCCAGCTCCGCGGCCTCGATGTCGGGGCCGGGCACGAGGCGAACCTCGCAGGCGCGGTGCTGCTGATTCTCCAGAATGGCAACACCGAACAGGACCGGCACACGCTGAAGAAGGGCGACCGCGGCCTCGCGCACTACCTCGCCCAGGTCCCGCGCAACGCCTTCCCTGTGCAGGCGGTCGGCCCCCTCCTGGTTGCCCAGTCCGATGCAGAGCATCTTCAAAAGGCCGCTTCCCATCGGCCCGGCGAAGTCCGTGTGCGGCTTCACGCGGTTAACGACAACGATGCCGTCGGACTCGGCGGCGAGGCGGTCCAGGCACAGCGGGATACCGCCCACGGCGCCCATCGCCACGACGTCCATCAGGGCCCGGACCGGTGCGCCCACCGCCTCCGACGTGATGCCCAAACCCGCGAGAACCTCTGTTTGGCCTGTCGCGGTCGCGCCGCCGTGGGAGCCCATGGCGGGCACTATGAACGGTTCGCAACCGGCAGAGCGCAGCTCACCCACGACGGCCCGCACTGCGGGCGCCAGGCCGTCGATACCCCGGCTACCGACGGCCACCGCTATCTGTGATCCCGGAGAGGGTTTGATGCGGGACTCGAGCCGCCGCCACTCGCGGCCCACCTGCGCAGCCACGTCGACAGGCGGTGGCACGCTGAAGAGCTGTCGTACTATGCGCACCCGCGGCAGTTCCACCTCGCCATGTCGCAGCGCGCGCACGACCGGGGCGACGATCACCGGATCGTGACGACTTCCTGGTCGGAGTCCACGTCCAGCATGTCACCATCGCGGATCCGTCCGAAGTCCTCGGGGGCACAGCGCACAAGCGGAACCCCGACGACCACGGCACTGGCCACGAGCACGGTGTCGAACTCCGCGACCACGACAGCCGCGGGTGCGGTGCCGGCCTTGGCCAGCTGGTAGAGGCCGTCGGCCTGGACCACCGAGCTCCCCTTTCCTCCGGGGCAGACCAGGACGCTGCCGGCGATAGCCCGGCCCTCGATGGCATGGCCGGCCTCGATGACGGTGCCGGTGGGTGGGTCCACGAGGTAGAAGCAGATGGCGTCACTGGACACCACGGCCGGCCCGGACGCCTTGCCTGGCGCTGCGCCCCGGCAGCCGATAACGGTGACTTCCCGCGCGGTCATGATGCATCTCCTTTGATCGCGGCCTCCACACAGTCACCCACGCTGCGCAGCACGAACTCCATGTCACGCCGCTGGGTGTAGTACGCGCCCTTCAGCGAGTCCGTGACGCCCTTCTTGCCGGCCAGGTGCTTCCAGGCCACCTGGTCGATGCAAGTGTCGGGGACGAGATGGCCTCCGGCCTTCTCGATGGCTTCGGCGATGCCCATGCGGTTGGCGAGCTCCTTCGCGTAGAAGGACGTCATGACCCAGAACTCGACCTTGAACTGGCGACCGCCGATCCGATCGGCGATCGCCCGGAGCTGGTCGAGCGACAGGTGCGGGCATCCGAGCAGCGCGAAGTCGATGGCGCCGCCTTCCGCCGAGAGCATCTGCTGCTCCTCGGCGAGATCATCGGCGGTGATGACGACGGGGTCGCCCGGCGGCTCGTCGTGGAAGGCGGTCTCGAGCGTGGGTGCCTCCGGGGTGACCCCGACAATGTGGTACATCGGCACGTTGCCGCCCGTATTCAGCTCCGCACCCAGGTTCATGAGCGCTTCCGGGCTCACGTTCGCAGGGATGCCTGTGAAAACGGGAATGAAGGCGGTTTGCAGGCCGGCTTTTCTGGGCACGGCGTAGCCCAGCAGGTGGTAGTCGAACTCGTCGGTGAGCGTCGGTTCGACGTGCACGTGCACCTGGCCCTTGCGGTTCTCGTCCAACAGGAGGCCGTAGATGGGGACCCGGCCGGTCACCGCGGCGCACAAGGCGGACTGGGCCGACTCCCGGTTCGTGCGTGCCCCGTAGACGGAGTTCATGTAGGGAGTGGCGCTTGATTCCGAGTACGCGGTGACCTCACCGAAACGCGGCACGTTGCCCTGCAGATAGGGCGTGCAGTTGTAGGTCAGCTGCGCGCCGAGCGCCCGGTAGGCGGCCTCCGTGCGCTCCATGGACTCCATGTCTTCGGGGGTCAGGCCGGGCAGGTGCCGGAAGAACTCGAGGCAGAAGCCGGGATTGACCGTCGGTGGGATCCGGCAGACGGCTCCGCCCGCCACCAGCCGCTCCGCAAACCAGATGTCCGCGTCCTGGTTGCTCAAGGCGACGTGCGCCCGGGAGATGTCGCACATCTGCTCGGCGTCGAATGCCCGGCCGATCGCGACGAGAACCTGCATGGCAAGTGCCACGCCCTCGCCGTCGACGCCGTCGAGCATCTCCTTGTCCCGATCGGTGAGCTTCATGCCGTCACCGCCGTCCCGCCGTGATCGCGCATCGGAACCTTCAGCCCGTGGGCCGCCGCCACCTGCTCCGCCTCGACATAGCCCGCGTCGACATGCCGGATGACACCGCTGCCCGGGTCGTTGGTCAGCACCCGCTCGAGCTTCTCGGCGGCGAGCGCCGTGCCGTCGGCGACTGTCACCTGCCCGGCGTGGATGGAACGGCCGATGCCGACTCCCCCACCGTGGTGGATCGACACCCACGAGGCGCCTGAAGCCGTGTTGAGCATCGCGTTCAAGAGCGGCCAGTCGGCTATCGCGTCCGAGCCGTCGCGCATGGCCTCGGTCTCTCGATACGGCGAAGCGACAGACCCGCAGTCGAGGTGGTCACGTCCGATGACGATCGGCGCCTTGAGCGTGCCACGGGCGACCATGTCGTTGAAGCGCAGGCCCAGCCGATCACGCTCACCGTACCCGAGCCAGCAGATCCGCGCCGGCAGCCCTTGGAAATGCACCCTTTCGCCGGCCATACGGATCCAACGACCCAGCGATTCGTTCTCCGGGAACTCGGCGAGCACGGCCTGGTCCGTGGCCGCTATGTCGCCCGGATCACCGGACAGGGCGGCCCAGCGGAACGGGCCCTTGCCCTGGCAGAACAGCGGCCGGACGTAGGCGGGGACGAAACCGGGGAAGTCGAAGGCGCGTTCGCAGCCACCTGTCTTCGCCTCGGCGCGGATCGAGTTGCCGTAGTCGAACACCTCGGCCCCCCCATCGAGGAAGCCGATCATCGCCTCGACGTGGCAGGCCATCGACTCACGGGCCATCTTGGTCAGCCCTTCGGGGTCTTTGGCCCTCAGGTCCGGCATCTCGTCCACGCTCACGCCCCGTGGGACGTACATGAGCGGGTCGTGGGCAGAGGTCTGGTCGGTGACGACATCGATCTCCGCGCCGATCAAGAGCAGGTGTGGCACCACATCTGCCGCGTTGCCCAATATGCCTATCGACAGAGCCTGGCGGCCGCGTTTCGCCTCCATGGCCCGGCTGAGCGCATCGTCCACCCCGTCGGCGAGGATATCGAGATAGCCGGTGTCCAAACGACGCTGGATCCGGGACGGGTCGACCTCGACGCACAGCACGACGCCGCCGTTCATCGTGACGGCCATCGGCTGGGCGCCACCCATGCCGCCGAGCCCGGCGGTGAGGGTGATCGTGCCGGCGAGACTGCCGCCGTGGCGCTTGGCCGCGATGGTGGCAAAGGTCTCGTAGGTACCCTGCAGGATTCCCTGGGTCCCTATGTAGATCCACGATCCGGCGGTCATCTGGCCGAACATGGTCAGCCCGAGGGCGTCCAATCGGCGGAACTCCTCCCAGGTCGCCCACTGCGGCACGAGGTTGGCGTTCGCGATGAGGACCCTCGGCGCCCACTCGTGGGTCCGGAACACACCCACGGGCTTACCGGACTGCACGAGCAGCGTCTCCTCGTGCCCGAGCTCTTGCAGGCTCGCGATGATCGCGTCGTAGGCGGCCCAGCTGCGAGCCGCCTTTCCTCCGCCCCCGTAGACGATCAGCTGTTCGGGATGCTCGGCGATGTCGGGGTCGAGGTTGTTCATCAGCATGCGCATCGCCGCTTCCTGCGGCCAGCCCTTGCAGGAGAGCTCGCTGCCGTGCGGCGCGCGTACAGTGCGTGGTCCGCTTGTCATCTCGTCACACTCCAGTCGATTCAACAGGTTCGGCCTGGTGGGCCGGGACTGCCGACTTGGCGTGGGGCATCACGTCCACGCCCATGTGCAGGACGTAGTAGAGAACGGTCGCCACGACCAGCCCCAGGATCCAGGAGATGTCACCGCCGCCGAGGTGGGAGACCATCGGACCGACGTAGAAGGTCGTGTTCATAAATGGGACCTCCACTCCGATCGCGACCAGGTAGGCGATCATCGTGCGCCAGTCGAGCCGCCCGTAGATCCCGTTCGGTGTGAAGATCGAGTCGATGTCGTACTGCTCCTTGCGCACGAAGTAGAAGTCGGTCAGGTTGATCGCCGTCCAAGGGATCAGGAAGTACGCCAGGAACAGGATGAAGTTCTCGAAGTTGGTGAGGAAGTTCGAGGTGGCGGCGATTGCCAGCACGGTCCCGATCACCGCAGCGACACACACGAAGATCGTTCTGGCTCCACGGTGCACCTGCATCCTGCGCAGGGCGGTGATGGTCGTCGTGGCGGACATGAACATCCCGTAGAGGTTCAGAACGTTGGCCGCCACGATGCCCCCGACGATGATCAGGGCGATCAGCCAACCGGTGTGGCTGTTGCCCAGGCCCGTGAAGAAGGTCACACTCCCGCCGTTGAACAGCTTGGGCGCGACGGCGAGCCCGACGGCGCCGAAACCCATCAGCCAGTACGAACCGATGACCGAGCCCGCCGCGGTCCACCAGAAGGTGGATGACATGTTCGTCTCCTCGGGCAGGTAGCGGCTGTAGTCGGCAACGTAGGGTGCGTAGGTGATCTGCCAGGTGGCGGCGAGCGTGATGGCCAACAGGAAGGTGCCGTAGGGGACGCTTCCGGAGACCCAGACTGCAGAGATGTGGTGCAACGTCAGGAGCCGGATCGTGAGGTAGACGAAGCCGAGGCCGCTCACAAGGCTGACCCACCGCTCGTACTGGTGGATCATGCGATAACCGTAGATCGCGAGCACCGTGCACAGGGCTGAGACGATGACAGTTGCCAGCTTGTCATTGATGCCCCACCAC
>Ga0187880_1001473_pt1 | contig 18714 bp, 17 predicted proteins | sample June2016WEW_19_4_FD_132998 | JGI IMG/M metagenome (GOLD analysis project Ga0187880, IMG submission 132998) | Peatland microbial communities from SPRUCE experiment site at the Marcell Experimental Forest, Minnesota, USA - June2016WEW_19_40 | ecosystem: Environmental > Terrestrial > Soil >...
GCAACCCAGCAGAATGGGGCCGATGGCGACGTTTTGACCCGCCGCAGACTTGAGCAGATTGTAGGCAATGTTGGCGCTATCGAGGTCCGGGCATACCAATAAGTTGGCGCTCCCGTGCAGCGTGCTGTCCCGCAGGATGGCGCTACGCGCCGACTGGTCCAACGCGCAATCACCGTGCATCTCACCGTCCACCTCCAGATCAGGCTGGCAGTCGCGCAGCAGCTTCAGCGTCTCGCGCATCTTGAGTGCCGACGGTGCGTTGCTGCTGCCAAAATTGGAATGCGACAGCAGCGCCACTTTCGGTACCAGGCCGAATGCATGCAACTGATCGGCCGCCAACTGAATGATTTCGGCCAATTCTTCCGCGCTCGGATTGAGATTGACATGTGTGTCGACGATGAATACTTGGCGGCCCGGGAGGATGAGTCCGCTCATCGCCCCGTACACGTGGACTCCGGTGCGACGGCCGATCACCTGGTCGATGTAATGGAGGTGGCGCGCCGTGGTGCTGATGGTGCCGCAGATCAAGCCATCGGCTTCGCCCTTATTCAGCAACATCGCGGCAATCAACGTGGTGCGACGGCGCATTTCCAACTTGGCGTATTGTTCAGTCACGCCATTGCGGGCCGTGAGTCGATGGTAGGCCTGCCAGTATTCGCGGTATCGTTCGTCATATTCGGGATTTACCACGGTGAGGTTTTCGCCGATGCGAATCCTCAGCCCATAACGCTTGATGCCGCGCTCGATTACCGCCGGGCGGCCGACCAGGATTGGAGTCGCCAGTTTTTCATCCACGGCGATCTGGACCGCACGAAGCACCCGTTCATCCTCGCCTTCGGCATAGACGATACGGTTGCGTTCCGGGGCGGATTGGCGTGCAGCGGCAAAGATCGGCTGCATGAGCGTGCCGCTATGGTAGACGAATTGCTGGAGACGTTGCTCATAGGCATCCAGGTCGGCGATGGGCCGAGTGGCCACGCCTGATTCCATGGCGGCTTTGGCGACGGCCGGCGCAATCTTGACGATCAGGCGAGGATCGAACGGTTTCGGAATCAGATATTCCAGACCGAATGAAAGGTCTTCGATTCCGCCGTAGGCGGCGGCGACGATGTCACTCTGCTCCTGGCGCGCGAGTTCGGCGAGCGCATGCACGGTGGCAATTTCCATGGACCGTGTAATGGTAGTGGCGCCGACGTCCAGAGCGCCTCGAAAAACAAAGGGAAAGCAAAGCACGTTGTTGACCTGGTTGGGATAATCGCTGCGGCCCGTGGCGATGACCGCGTCGCGGCGCACGGCTCTGACCTCTTCCGGCAGGATTTCCGGCGTGGGATTGGCAAGGGCGAGGATCAACGGCCGCGGGGCCATCCTCCGCACCATGTCCGGTTTGAGCACCCCGCCCGCCGACAAACCTAAGAACACGTCTGCGCCGCCAATGATGTCGCTCAAGGTGCGGGCGTCGGTGGGTTGCGCGAATCGATTTTTTTCCGGGTCCATCAATTCCTGTCGACCGATGTACACCACGCCGGCCAGATCGCTCAGCCAAACGTGTTCGCGAACCAGCCCCAAATCGAGCAACAAGTCGACACAGGCCAGTGCTGCGGCTCCGGCCCCGCTGACCACGAGTTTGATGTGTCCGATATTTTTGCCGACGACTTGAAGGCCGTTCAAAAAGGCGGCGGCGACGATGATCGCGGTACCGTGCTGATCGTCATGGAAGACCGGAATCTTCATACGCTTGCGCAATTCGCGCTCCACGATGAAGCATTCCGGGGCTTTGATGTCCTCGAGATTGATTGCGCCGAAGGTGGGCTCGAGCGATGCGATCACGTCCACCAATTTTTGCGGATCGCGCTGATCGATCTCGATGTCGAACACGTCGATGCCGGCGAATTTCTTGAAGAGTACGGCCTTGCCCTCCATCACCGGTTTTGCCGCTAGCGGCCCGATGGCACCCAATCCCAACACCGCGGTCCCGTTAGTGATGACGCCGACCAGGTTACCGCGGGCCGTGAAGCGGAAAACATTGAGAGGATCTTCGACAATGGCATGGCAGGCAGCGGCTACGCCCGGCGAATACGCCAACGCCAAGTCGCTTTGGTTGCTCAGTTGTTTGGTGGGGGCGATCGACACTTTTCCGGGCGTGGGAAACTCGTGGTAATCGAGCGCGGCCTGGTTGCGATCTTCTTTCACTTCGTTGATACCCATCCAAGGCGTCTCCGCTAATTCCCCGCAAAGCGGGCGATTATAGGCCACTGTGCACGCGAACCGTTTTCGCTCTGTTCGCCGACGCCGGGGTGCGCCCCGAAAAGCAGCCAACTAAGAATATAGAGTTATTTATTATTATATAACAATTATATACGATACTTTATTGTGTTTTCACTTGAGATCACTCCCGCCCGCCGCCGGCGCGTCCGGCAGGCATAAGCTCATGCCGATTCCTCATTAGGCAGCGGTAGGCCACTTCTCTTACGCTGCCCGCTCCTCTATCATTGGTTTGGCCCCCCCCATGACCCAACTCGACCGCAAAAACTGGCGCTTCGAAACAATCGCTGTTCACGGTGGGTATTCACCTGAACCCACGACCAAGGCCGTTGCGGTGCCCATTTATCAGACCGTTGCCTACGCCTTCGACAGTGCGCAGCACGGCGCCGACCTGTTCGATCTGAAAGTGCCGGGGAATATCTACACCCGCATCATGAACCCGACGCAGGACGTCCTGGAGCAACGGGTGGCTGCGCTCGAAGGCGGGATTGCCGCGCTGGCGCTGGCATCGGGTCAGGCGGCCGTCACCTATTCGATCATGACCATCGCCGAGGCGGGCGACAATATCGTCGCGTCCAGCGCACTTTACGGCGGTACTTACAACTTATTTGCGCATACCTTGCCGCAGTACGGCATCGAAACGCGGTTTGTCGATTACCGAAGGCCGGAAAGTTTCGGGCCCCTCATCGATGCGAAAACCAAGGCGGTGTTCGTGGAATCGCTGGGAAATCCACAAGGCAACGTCACGGACTTCGAGCGTATCGCCGAGATCGCCCATCGTCACGGCGTGCCCTTGATCGTCGACAATACGGTACCCACTCCGTATCTGTGCCAACCCATCAAATACGGCGCAGACATCGTCGTACACTCGCTCACCAAGTACCTTGGGGGCCATGGAACGAGCGTCGGCGGCGCCATCGTGGATTCCGGTAAGTTTCCCTGGGCCGAGCACAAACAGCGCTTTCGACGACTCAACGAGCCCGACGTCAGTTATCACGGCGTGGTGTACACCGAGGCGCTCGGGCCTGCGGCGTATATCGGCCGCGCGCGTGTCGTGCCGCTGCGAAATACCGGAGCCGCAATCTCGCCGTTTAATGCATTTCTGATTCTCCAGGGTATCGAAACGTTGCCGTTGCGCATGGATCGAATCAGCGACAGCGCTTTTAAGATCGCACAGCAACTCCAGCACCACGAGAAAGTAGCCTGGGTCAACTACGCTGGCCTTGAGGGCCATCCCGATCATGCCCTGGTCAAGAAATACCTGTCGGGTAAAGCGTCCGGCCTATTGACGTTCGGGCTCAAGGGTCCGGAAGGCCAAGGACGCGAGCGTGGTGCACGCTTTCTCGATGCCCTGCAGCTGTTTACGCGCCTCGTCAATATCGGCGACGTGCGCTCCCTCGCGACACATCCTGCCTCGACCACGCATCGGCAACTGTCGCCGGGCGAACTGAAACAAGCGGGTGTTTCTGAAGATACGGTCCGATTGTCGCTTGGCCTCGAGCACATTGACGACCTGCTCGCCGACCTCGACCAGGCCCTGGCCGTCGTCTAGAACCTCGGCGCCAGTCACGAGACCCCGACGGTTCGCCCGTCATTCGTCTGCCGCAAGCCTGCTGAACTCGTGCTTCAACGCATCGATCCGCGCCAAATAGGCGCGCGGATCGTGCTCGCCGCACCGCTGGCCCTCGACAAAGCGAAAGCCACGTCGAGCGTAGAGATCGGCGGCCCCGGCGCCGCACAAGTGAATCGTGGCGGCGAGATGCTGCTTTTGTTGGAGGGAAGCACCGGCGATTCGATTGCGCGCCAGGATATCCGCCACGTGCAGGTCTAAGTAAGACGATGTCAGCTCCACGGCGTGGCTTGGAAGCACGCGAAAATACAGGCTGTTGAACCAACACGAATGCCACGCGCTCCAAGGACCGTCCGGCACGACCTGGTGAGCGCGAATACAGAAGTTCCTGGCCTCCGCAAACGTCCCATCCGTCATCTGATACATGCCCACCGAACTCGATGCGGGTCGATACACATCGAACGGCCTCGTTCCCCATGACCACCGCCAGTAAGTGCGCGCGACGGGGTTGCCCGCACCCTCCGCCTGCGCAAGCGCCGCGAGGAACTCGGGCGCGATTGCCGTCGTCGCGTACTGCCGGAAGAGCGGCGAGTAGCTGCGCCATGTTGCGGTGGGAGTCTTGAAAAGCGTCCCGCTGACGGGGAAGAACAGTTCAGAAGGCTTACGGATGACTTGGTAAACCCAATTGATGGTCAGCGACAGCGCAAGCACGATGACCGCCGCCATGAAAATCTTGAGAAGGCCTCGCGCACCGCGCAAGTTCGGCACCCAACGGCGCGCGCGAGTCCTGCGGGATAGCCTTGCCGACTTGGCGTTCCCTTTGCGCTTCAGCTTAGGCTTGTCGGATATCCGCCGGACAGTCTTGCGAACTCGCGTTCGAGAGGCACTCTGCACGGCAGTCTTTCTCGCAACGTCGGTGAAGGACACCGGCCATAGTACCATCCTCGACTTGAATGTTAAGCGGCAATAACCGGACACATGGATATCGTATTTTACCCCGCAAACATTCATCGCAGCGTCAGGCGCGGTTATGCTAGATTTTTGCTCATGACTCATCTCACCGACGTTCTCATCATCGGCGGCGGCATCGCCGGTGCGGGCGCCGCCTATGAGATCGCGGCGTTCGCATCCGTGACCGTGCTCGAGCGCGAACCCCAGTGCGGCTACCATTCCACCGGACGTTCGGCGGCGAGTTTCACCGAGAACTACGGCAACGCCGTGGTGCGGCGCCTGGCGATGGCGAGCCGTGCATTTTTGGAAACTCCACCCGCGGGCTTCTGCGATCACGTGCTGCTGTCCCCGCGCGGGCTCATCACCATTGCGCAAGCGGATCAGTCGGACCTACTCGAACAGCAGCTGGCGGTGGCCAGCGCACTGGTTCCGACCATCGTGAAACTGGATGCCGCGGCCGCCATCGCGCGCGTGCCGATCCTGCGGCCGGAGTATGTCGCCGCGGCGATCATCGAGCCGCATTCCAAAGAACTCGATGTCAGCGGTCTGCATCAGGGATTCTTGCGTGCGGCCAAGGCGCGAGGCGCGACCATCCGGGTGAATGCCGGAGTCGAGGACGTCGAACGCCGCGGCGAACACTGGTTCGTCGAGACACGCGACGGCACGTTCGCGGCACCCATCCTCGTCAATGCGGCCGGTGCATGGGCAGACGCCGTAGCAGCCATGGCCGGGATCGCACCGCTCGGCTTGGTGCCGAAGCGACGCACGGCATTCAACGTCCCAGCGCCCGCCGGAATGGACATCCGGGAATGGCCCATGGTCGACGACGTGGGTGGACAATTCTATTTCAAACCGGATGCGGGTCAGCTGCTCGTATCGCCGGCCGACGCGACACCCTGCCCAGCGGTGGATGCGCAACCCGACGATCTTGACGTGGCAACGGGCGTCGAACGCTTCGAGCACGCCACGACCTATGATGTATCCCGCGTTTCACGCGCTTGGGCCGGACTGCGTACTTTTGCGCGCGACGCCTCGCCCGTGGTCGGTCCCGACAGCACGGCGAGCGGCTTTATCTGGCTTGCGGGACAAGGCGGCTACGGCATCAAGACCTCGCCCGCCCTGTCGCGCGCTTGCGCCGCGATGCTTCGCGACCGGCCGCTTCCCGACGATCTGACCCGGCTTGGCGTCACCGCGGCCGATCTCTCACCGGACCGGCTGCGGTAATCAGTTTGCGTATTCCGGCTCTTCGCGATCGAGCACCCGCTTGATCGCGGCGAGATGTTTCTCGGCGTACGCATCGAACACGGGGACCATGTTCGCGAGCTCTTGGGCATACGAGTCCTTCACCGCGCGCAGCGGGCGCTGCGCGGCCATGGCGAGGAGTTGGCGCTCGCAGGTCTGCTCCAAATAATAGAGCCTATCGAATGCCGTTGCGATGGTCGGCCGCACGACGATAGGCGCATGATTGCGCATCATCAGGACGTTGCTGTCGCCGGGGATTGCCGCTGCCCGGATCCCGATGTTGCGATTCAATTGCCGGTCCGAAACCGGGTCCACTCTCGAGTAACCAAGCGAGAGTATTCCAGGGGCACGGTTTTCGGACTAATCAATCGCGCGCGGGTCGCCGCGTCGGGGTAGATGGCTTCATCGCTTTTGATGGACGCCTTCACGAACGGCAACGATCCCGCATAGCCGTTGGGATAATGGATGTAGTTGGTTATCCCGGCCATCACCTCCGGCCGCATCAAATAATTCATCCATAATTCGGCATTGCGCGGATGCGGTGCGTCGGCCGGAATGGCCATCATGTCCACCGTTATGACCGCTCCCTCGCGGGGCACGAAATAGGCGAGGTTTGCACCGGTCCGTGCATCGTTCGCTCGGCTGCGCGCCTGCTCGACGTCGCCCGACCAACCCAACGCCAGGCATATGCTGTTATTCGCCATATCCGAAATATATTGCGCCGGGTCGATGTAGCGTACGAACGGCCGTATCTTCAGAAGCGCGTCGGAAGCAGCCGCAACGTCGGCGGGATCCAGACGATTCGGATCGCGCCCCAGATAAATCATGGCGGATTCAAAGACATCCATCGCCGAATCGATGATTGCGATGCCGCAGTCCTTGAGTTTGGCCGCATTGCCGGGATCGAACAACAGCGCCCAGCTATAATTCGGGGCTGCACCCAGCCGCGCGTGCACTTGATCGACGTTATACCCGAGGCCGGTGGTAGTGAACATGTACGGGATGGCGTACAAATTGCCCGGATCGTGCACGGCCAGCCGGCGCATGATCTCGGGGTCGGCATTGACGAGATTCGGCAGCGCCGATTTATCGAGCTTGCGATAAATACCGGCTTGGCGCTGCCGCTCGAAGAACGCTCCCGTCGGAAGCACCACATCGTAGTTGGTATGACCGGTCAGTAGCTTGGTCTCGAGAACCTCGTTGTTGTCGTACATGTCGTAGTGAACCTTGATGCCGGTTTCCTTCTCGAAATTGGCAACGGTATCGGGCGCAATGTAGTCGAGCCACGAGTAGACATTCAGAATCTTGGAATCCGCTTCGCCGCCGGTCGCGCCGTTGGATCGGTCGGTTTGCCTGCTGCACGCGACCATGGCGCATAGGAATACGATAATCGTGGCCGCCCGCTGAATTCCCATGTTCAAGTTTGACCCCTCGGCGTACCAAGTGCGTTAGTTTGCATGCAAAAGAACGTCGGTCGTAAACCCGACCCATCGTCCCGCCGCCACGATGATGATCCAGAGCACCAGGGACATACCGCCGGCGTCGGAAAACTCAAATGGCGACTTCGCCCAATAGTTCGGATCACGGCGCAGGGACCGTTGCAGGAACACGAGAATCAACGCCATCGCGACGACCATCAGTATTTTTTGCTCGGAACGCGAGATTCAGCAGCTCGCGGTCCGGCTCGGTAATCGTCAACAAGGTTCCGGTGATAAGCTGGGTGACCAACGCGCTCCAAATCCAGGGCATGAAGCTCGCTACCATGACGGACAACGGCTGCGCACGTCCCGCCAGGCCCAGCAACTTGAAAGCCAACATGCCGACCGACGTCATGATGACGGCGATACACAAAATATGAACGGTCTGGACGGTGGGTACGAACCACCGCAAATCCTGAAAAGCCTGGCTTACCGGCGCTCCCGCCAGCCAGTTACAAAATTGGTCGATCATTCGAGACTGCTGTGCCGATTTGCTGCGCATCTTGTCAGGCAATCGCTTTGGAAAGCAACTGTGAGGCGGAATCGGTAGAATTGCTTATGCTCGATAGAATCTTGGGTTTAAGCGCGATGCTCTCGCTGTCCTGGGCGGCGGCGCATGCGGAGGACTGCGGTCACTTGGCCCGGCTGAAGCTCGACCATGTGCTCATCACGAGTGCGGAAGCGGTTCCGGCCGGCGCGCCGACCGCGTCGCCCAACGGTGATGCGTTACCCGCCGCTAAGGCGGCTTATTGCCGAATTCGAGGCACGTCCAAACCGTCAACCGACTCCGATATCCGTTTCGAGCTGTGGATCCCGTCCGGTAGCGGCTGGAACGGCAAATTCGAACAGGTGGGCAACGGCGGCTTCGCAGGATCTATTCCATATCGCATGATGGCTCGTGTGCTGTCGCTCGGCTACGCGGTGGCCGGCACCGACGACGGCCATCAATCGAGCGACTCGATCGATGCGCGTTGGGCATTGAATCATCCCGAAAAGGTCAAGGATTATGGTTGGCGAGCCATCGATGAAACGGCCGTCGCGTCCAAACACATTCTCCGCACGCTCACGTCGAGAGCGCCCGCCAAGTCGTATTTCGTCGGCTGCTCCGACGGCGGCCGCGAAGCTCTGATGATGGCCCAGCGATTCCCGACGTATTTCGATGGAATCATCGCGGGCGCGCCTGCGTATGCGATGACCCGGTTGTTGACGGGCGGCGCGCTGCGCAGCGCCGAATTGGGGGGCACCATCGATCGCTTGTCTGCCGCGGAGCTCGGGTTATTGCAAAGTCGCGCGCTGCAGAGCTGCGGCGACGGCGCGGGGTATCTAAAGGATCCACGTCGGTGTCACATCGATCTCGAGGCGCTCAAATGTACGGGTGCCGAGACCGACAGCTGCCTCTCGGAGGCTCCGATCAACACCGCGCGAGTCATCTATGCCGAGCGCAAGGATCCGGCAAACGGCGCCACGCTCTACGGTGTGCTGCCGGGTGCCGAGGGCCTCATGGGAAGCTGGGATGCCTGGCTCACCGGTACCGATGATAAAACTCCCGCAGCCGGAATCGCGTTCACCTGGAATTACTTGGCGTACATGGTGATGAAGGATCCCAAGCTCGACATGTCGAAAGTCACCAATGCCGATCTGGTTCGAGGGGAGCGGACATTCGGACCCGTCATCGATTCCAACGACGCCAATTTATCGGCGTTCAAGTCGCACGGCGGCAAGCTCATCCAATATCACGGGTGGAACGACCCCGCCATTCCCCCGGGATACTCGTTGGAATACCGTGAAAGACTCGCCGCGAAAACCGGCGGCGTGAAAGATTTCTACCGCCTTTACATGGTCCCCGGCATGCTCCACTGCGGCGGCGGCGATGCACCGACGACCGTGAATTGGCAGGCGGCGCTCGAAGCCTGGGTGGAAAAGGCGGTGGCTCCTGTAGATCTGGTCGCAATCGACGGCAAAGGCGCGACGCAAACGCTGCAGCCGTTCGAATGAGCAATCAGGGCACCAAGACGATTTTCCCGGTGTGTCGTTTGGCAAGAAAATCACCCTGCGCAGCGGCGATGTCGCGCATCGAGTAGGTTCCGGCAAGGACGGGTCGAATTTCTCCGCTCTCGATGTAGCGCACGAGGTTGGCGAACACTTCAAGCTCGGGGATGGTGCAGCCGATCAACCGCAGATCCTTCAGGTACAGTGTACGAAGATCCAGCGTGACGATCGGACCGGCAATGGCCCCGGCGACGGCATAGCGGCTGCCGCGTCGCAGGATGTTGAGCAGGCTTGGAAACTGTCGACCGCCGACCACATCGATCACCACGTCCACGGACTCCTCGCCCATGGCTGCCACCAAATCGGCGTTGCGCGGCAGAACGCGCGACGCGCCGAGCTGCGCCACGTCTGCGGCTTTGGATTCGCCGGCGAGGGCAATGACGCGGGCTCCCCGGCGCTTCGCGAGCTGCACGGCCGCCGATCCCACTCCGCCGGACGCTCCGGTCACCAGAACGGTTTCTCCTTCACGGACTGCGGCGCGGGTGAGCATGTTCTCGGCCGCAGAATAGGAACAGGGAAATGAGGCTAGCTCCGAATCCGTGAGCGCATTGCCGACGGCATATGCATTGACCGCCGGGACACACACGTAGTCCGCGAAGCCGCCGTCGCAGTCCGAGCCGAGATAGAGGGTCTTGGTCCCCGATGCGGTCGGTCGCGAGCGCAGCACCGGATCCACGAGTACCCGCCGTCCGATATAATCCGCAGCGACATCCGAACCCGCGGCGACCACCCGGCCGCAGACATCGGCGCCCTGAATCAGCGGAAAAGCCACGGCGTCGCCCGTCCAGCCGGCATCCTCGACGGGCGCCGCGGGAGCTCCGTCCGCAGTCTTCGAGTACCAGGCCGCGCGCATATTGATGTCCGTATTATTCACGCCGGCAGCGCCGACGCGCACCAGCACCTCATCCGGCCCCGGAACCGGAGTCCGCACGTCGCTCCGATACTCGAGCCGTTCGAAACCGCCGTGCCCCGTGAGGAGAACAGCGTTCATGGTCATGGGAATTGCCGCCATTGGAGTTGACGCACGCGGCGCCACGCCGCGCGCTGGCCTACCCCTTGTGCTGCGCCAAATACTCGGACAGCTGATCGGCTCCGCCGACGAGCTTTCCATCGAGGAATACCTGTGGAACGGTCGCGGCGCCCGACGCTGCCTTGACGCCTTGCATCGTCAGTTCATCGCCCAGGTAAATGGCTTCGAAGTCGATTCCGCGGCCTTTCAACAACTCCTGGGCACGCGCGCAATGAGGACAGCCGTGGCGTGCGAGCATGAAGGCGGGACCCAATGTTTTCTGATTCGGCCGCAAATACTTGAACATCGTCTCGGCATCCGAAACCTCGAAAGGATCGCCGGGGACATCGGGCTCGATGAACATTTTCTCGATCTTGCCGTCATCGACCAACATCGAGTAGCGCCAAGAACGCGTTCCCAACGAAGCGTCGCGGTGATCCACCGACATTCCCATCGCCTGGGTGAATTCGCCGTAAGGATCGGCGACAAACCGCACGCCCTGCGCCTTCTCGGAACGCTGCCATGCTTCCATGACGAACGGATCATTCACGGACAGGCAAACGACGTCGTCGATTCCCGCCGCGTGAAAATCCTTCAAGCGCGCGACGTAGCCGGGAACGTGGGCGGTGCTGCACGTCGGCGTGAACGCGCCCGGCAATGCAAATAAAATAACGCGGCGCCCGCGGAATAATTCGGCACTCGACATGCGCTTGACGTTGCCATCGCGAAGTTCGGCCAACTCCACATCGGGCACCCGTGCGCCTTCACGCGACGTTCGCTTGCTCATAGTCACCTCGGTTAATGTTGGGGCGGCGGAAAGTGGCTGGAGGGTACACCGTTCGCGGTCCGTCACGCCATAGGACGGGCGCCCCAATCGACGGCCCATTTCATACAGTCCGTCTTCGGTCGCACCGGCAGGGGTGCCGATGCGCGCATTGACCGCCGGCCGTGTACTTCCAAATCGTTACGTTGCATCATCCTGGCCGCCGGCATTCGACAACCTTAGGCGATGGAAGTGGACCGATTAAAGCGATTTTCCGACCTCTTGCATGACCTCGACATCCGCGGGGCGTACCGCCGTCTGCGCATGCCGGCCGGCGCCGATTTCTCCTCAAACGACTATCTGGCGCTTGCCGATTGCGCTCGGATGCGTCGAGCGATCATTGGGGCATTGGAGCGTGGCGTACCCTGCGGATCGGGCGGCTCGCGCCTGCTGCGGGGCAATCACCCCGAGCATGAGCAGCTTGAAGAGGAAGCGGCAAGGTTTTTCAACACGGAGCGGGCACTGTTGTTCGGCTCCGGCTACGCCGCCAATACTGCCTTGCTCGGAACGCTGCCGCAGCGCGACGACCTCGTCGTCTACGACGAGCACGTGCATGCCAGCGCGCACGACGGAATGAAGCTCGGCCGCGCAAACGCCGTATCGTTTCCGCACAACGACGTCGGCGGCGCGGCGGATGCCATAAGGGCGTGGCGGCAACGCGGAGGCAACGGCACGCCATGGATCGTGGTCGAAAGCCTGTATTCGATGGAAGGGGATCGGGCGCCGCTTGGCGAGCTCAGCTCACTCGCGGAGCACAGCGACGGATTCCTGATGATCGATGAAGCTCACGCGACGGGCGTGTTTGGTCCCGACGGACGAGGCCTTGCGGCCGAGTTCGAGGGATGCGACTACGTCGTCGCATTACACACCGGCGGAAAAGCGCTGGGCATGAGCGGCGCGCTGGTCACGGGTTCCGCCATTCTTTGCGATTTTCTCATCAATCGCGCGCGGCCATTTATCTTCGCAACCGCGCCGTCACCGTTGGTGGCGGCCGCGATGCGCGAGTCGCTGACGATTCTTCGAGACGAGCCTGAACGGCGGTCGCGATTGAGCACTCTCTCCCGCTATGCCCGCGCGGGACTGCAGCACCGACTCGGCCTGCGAACGCCCGATTCCCAGATCTTGCCCGTCATCATCGGCGAAAACGAACTCACTCTGCGGATTGCCGAGAGGGTGCAGGCGGCGGGCTTTGACGTGCGGGCGATACGTCCGCCGACGGTGCCTCCGGGGACCGCGCGTCTTCGCCTTTCAATTAGTTTGCACGTGGACGAGCGGTTGATCGACTCGGTGGTCGACGCCATCGGCGATGAATTGCCCCGCGGCGCCGGGCATGGCGGCTAGCTCAGGCCGTTCAGCAAGTTGCCGAGAGAACGCACGATTTGATCGATATTTTGACTGACCTCGTTCAATGTTTCGGGCGCCGGGTCGCCAACAGCATGCGCAGCCCGGCGCGAAAAACCGTGATCGTCGACGATCAGGCTTTTCACGTAATTTCCGTTGCTTGGAAACGATGTGCCGCGAGCGATATTGTAACGCGAGTCGACGCACGCGCCGCCATCACTTTGCCCCCCCATTTGGGGGGCAGGGTCGATCGATTACGTAGTTCCCCTGACTGTTGGAGTCGGCCGTTGCGTTAAGCTAGTTCGCATGGGAATCGGTTACCGTCGATTTCGAGGTCGGATATTGCCGGCCGTGCTGGCATTGGGAAGCTTGAGCGCGGCGCACGCTGTTGCCCACGCGTCCGAGGGAAGCCGCCTCTACGCACCGTGCGTGGTCTGCCATCAACCCAACGCGTGGGGGTCTCCGGATGGCGCCATCCCGAGCCTTGCCGGCCAGCAAAAGCGGTATTTGGAAAAGCAGCTGGCCCTGTTTCGAACGGGAGCACGCGCCAGTACGGCAATGCAACTGGTCGCCGAGCATTCGACCTTCGGCGACCAAGGTCACATCACTGCCATCGCCACCTATCTTTCGCGCTTGGATGCGAACCCGAATCCCGTCAAGGGCTCCGGGGAGCACCTCCGGGTGGGTCAGGAACTGTACACGCACATATGCGGCGCCTGTCATGGTTACGACGGCCTAGCCAACGCCGCCAACCTCGTACCGCGCATCGCCGGACAGCATTATCCCTATCTGAGGCGGCAGATCGACGTGGCCGCTGATTTGCATAGAGCCCTTGCGCCGCCCGAGATGACCGGTGCGCTGCGCGCCATGCCCGATTCGGAGAAAGATGCTCTTGCTGATTACATTTCTCGTCTAGCCAACTCGGAACCCTTATTGGATTCGCATTCACCGAATGCAGTGCGCCCCTGACGGGCCAGACGGTCGCAACAATACGTGCTCAGACGACAACAGGGCGCGCCCGCCACACCGCAATAGTTGTGACGGCGTTCAACAAGGGCGCACTTGACCACAGGTGTGCCGTGTCTTACGCTGGCGGTGTCGTTGGAAGAGACTGACACGTTGGTGTCGGCGCCGAAGGAGCAACCGCCCCGGAATCTCTCAGGCAAAAGGACCACGACACGATACATCTGGAAAGTGGCACGACGGCGTGCCCGCCGAAGGAATAACATTCTCAGGCGCTTCCGACAGATGGGGCGATGTACTTTATGGCAGCTATAAGTTGCCGAAGGAGTCGCCATCGTGAATTCCCGACCCTCAACGGCCTCCCCGCCTGTGGATCCTTTGCGGCGGTTACCGCTCCACGATCTTCACGTCGCACACGGTGCGCGCATGGAGCCTTTCGCCGGCTGTGCCATGCCCATTCAGTATGCGCTCGGCATATTGGGGGAACACCGGCACACGCGCGCCGCCGCGGGACTCTTCGACGTCTCCCACATGGGCCAGATTATTCTGCGCGCTCGGTCCGGCGAGAATCGGGATGCCGCGCTCGCCCTGGAATCGCTCGTACCGGTCGACGTCGTGTCGCTGCGGCAGGGCCGCCAACGATATGCATTTTTCACGACGCCATCGGGTGGCATCAGCGATGATCTGATGATCGCCAACTTGAATACCTGCTTGTATCTCGTGGTCAATGCCGCCCGCATCGCAAGCGACGTGGCCTATCTGCGTGAACGATTGTCGGCACACTGCACCGTCGAGGTGTTAACCGACCGCGCGCTGTTGGCGATTCAGGGACCATCTGCGTGCGCCGCGCTCTCCGCTTTGGTGCCGATGGTCGCGGCCATGCGCTTCATGGATGCAGACGTATTCTCGATCGACGGTGCGTCCTGTTTCATCACCCGCTCCGGCTACACGGGCGAGGACGGTTTCGAAATCTCCGTGCCCGCCGCCATGGCAGCGACCATCGTCGAGCGGCTGCTCGATCACGCCTCGGTGAAGCTGATTGGTTTGGGCGCACGCGATAGCCTGCGCCTGGAGTCGGGGCTGTGTCTCTACGGGCATGATCTGACGGCGGACACCACGCCGGTCGAAGCCGCGCTCGAATGGGCGATTCAACCCGCGCGGCGCGTCGGCGGTGCACGGGTCGGCGGCTTCCCCGGTTCCGAGGTGATCCTATCGCAACTCTCGCACGGCGCCGAGCGGAAGCGCGTTGGCCTACGGCCTGACGCGAGACCCGTACGCGAAGGCGCCGCGCTCTTCGCTGACGCCACGTCGAGTGCGCCGCTGGGCCAGATCACGTCGGGAACCTATGCACCCTCCGCTCAATGTCCGGTCGCGATGGGTTACGTGCCTGCCTCGGTCGCGCACATCGGAACACGCCTGTTCGCCGACATACGCGGTCAACGAATACCGGTCACGTTGAGCGGCATGCCCTTCGTTCCGCATCGTTATCACCGCTAGACCAGGAACCTGACAATAATGGAAATCCGCTACACCGCCGAACATGAATGGGTGGCCATCGATGGAAACCGGGCCACGGTCGGGATCACCGACTACGCGCAACGCGCCTTGGGCGATTTAGTCTTTGTGCAGTTGCCCACCGTGGGATCGGCGATCTCGCGCGGAGCGGTCGCCGCGGTGGTCGAATCGGTCAAAGCCGCATCCGACATTTATTCACCGCTCACCGGCCGCATCATCGAGGTGAATGCTGCGACGGCCAGCGATCCATCGCTGGTCAATACGGAGCCGATGGGCGCCGGCTGGTTGTTCAAAATCGAATGCAGCGACCTCTCGGAATTATCCCAATTGCTCGACGAGTCCGCTTACCGGCAGATCGCCCAATGAAAAATCTGGAATCCATCCTGTCGATGCCGATGCTGGACGCGGTGCCGCCGGCGCCGGCAGTTGATTTTGCAAGCCGTCACATCGGTCCATCGGGAACGGACGTCGTCGCCATGCTCGAATTGCTTGGCGTCGCGTCGGTGGACGAGTTGATCCGTCAGACACTGCCGGATTCGATTCGCATGACCCGGCCGCTCAACGTGGGAACAGCCTTATCGGAGAGCGAAGCCCTCGATCACCTCAAGGCGCTTGCGGATAAGAACCTGGTCATGACGTCGTTGATCGGCATGGGGTACTACGGCACGGTCGTGCCACCGGTGATCCTGCGCAATGTTCTGGAGAACCCCGCCTGGTACACCGCGTATACGCCCTATCAGCCCGAAATCAGCCAAGGGCGACTCGAGGCGCTGCTGAATTTTCAAACCATGATATGTGATCTGACGGCGCTCGACGTCGCCAATGCCTCGCTCCTGGACGAGGCGACCGCCGCCGCCGAAGCCATGGCGCTGGCCAAACGCGTAACGACCTCGTCGTCGATGACGTTCATGGTCGACGCCCACGTTCATCCGCAGACGCTGGCGGTGCTGCGCACTCGAGCGGAGCCGCTCGGCTGGGACATCGTCACCGTCGACGAGTACACCGAGTGGTCGCAAGCTCGCTGTTTCGGGGGACTTCTACAATACCCCGGCACCTATGGGCATGTTCGCGAGCTGCAGGCGGCGATCGACGCCATCCATGCGAACGGCGGAATCGCCGTGGTGGCAGCCGACCCGTTGGCCTTGACGCTATTGAAACCGCCGGGCGAGTTCGGGGCCGATATCGCCATCGGATCCACGCAACGCTTCGGCGTACCGTTGGGCTTCGGCGGCCCGCATGCCGCGTATATGGCGGTGAGACAAGCTCATCAGCGCAGCCTGCCCGGTCGCTTGGTGGGCGTTTCGGTGGATGCGCACGGTACACCGGCCTACCGGCTCGCGCTGCAAACGCGCGAGCAACACATTCGCCGCGATAAGGCGACCTCCAACATCTGTACCGCACAAGTGCTGCTGGCGGTTGCGGCTTCGATGTATGCCGTCTATCACGGGCCCGAAGGATTGATACACATCGCTCTGGGTATCCACCGACGCACGGCGGTCCTCGCCGCCGGCCTGCGCCGCCTCGGGGTGCGTATTCTGAACAGCACCTATTTCGACACGTTGACGGTGGACGCCGATATCGATCACGAGTGCATCCTCGAACGGGCGCGCGACGAGCGCCTCAATTTCAGAGTTCTTGCAACGGGCGCCTGCGGCGCGACGCGCGCACTGGGCATGTCGCTCGACGAAACCAGCACCGCTCGCACCGTCGAGGCCATCTGGCGATGTTTTGGCGGCGCTTTTGCCTTTGAGGAACTGCAGCCCAAGACCGCGCGAGGCATCCCGCCGATGCAGCGGCGCACCTCCGGATTTCTTTCGCACCCGGTGTTCCACCGCTATCGCTCGGAGACCGAGCTGCTGCGCTATCTACGCCGTTTGAGCGACCGGGATTTGGCGCTCGACCGCGCGATGATTCCGCTCGGCTCCTGCACCATGAAACTCAATGCCACGGCCGAGATGATCCCCATGACCTGGCCCGGATTTGCCGGGCTGCACCCCTTCGCACCCGCCGCCCAGACCGAAGGGTATGCCGAACTGTTTGCCATGCTCGAGCGCGCGCTGTGCGACATCACGGGCTATGATGCGGTTTCCTTGCAACCGAATTCCGGCGCTCAAGGGGAATATGCCGGGCTACTCGCCATTCGCGCGTATCACCGCAGCCGCAATGCACCGCACCGCAATGTCTGCCTCATTCCCGCATCGGCTCATGGCACCAACCCCGCATCTGCAGCTATGGCCGGCATGCAGGTGGTGGTGGTGCGTTGTGATGCCGGCGGCAACGTCGATCTCGACGACCTCAAGAGTCACTGTGAGCGTCATGCCGATACGCTGGCCGCCGTGATGGTCACCTACCCATCGACGCACGGGGTCTTCGAGGAAGGAATTCGGCGCTTGAGCGATATGGTGCATCGGGCCGGCGGCCAGGTGTACGTCGACGGCGCGAATCTCAATGCGCAGGTGGGACTCGCGCGACCGGCCGACTACGGCGCCGACGTTTCACATTTGAATCTACACAAGACATTTTGCGTACCGCACGGCGGAGGCGGCCCCGGCGCGGGCCCCATCGGCGTGAAAGCGCACCTGGCGCCGTTCCTGCCGCGCGTGTCGGCGGCACCCTATGGTTCGGCGAGCATCCTGCCCATCGCTTATGCGTACATTCGATTGATGGGCAGCGCCGGTCTGAAACGTGCCAGCGAGATTGCCATTCTCTCCGCGAACTACATCGCGCAGCGGCTCGATCCTCATTTTCCGGTGTTGTACCGCAACGCCAAAGGACGCGTGGCCCATGAGTGCATCATCGATCCGCGCAAGTTCAAGGACAGTTGCGGCGTCACCGTGGATGACATTGCCAAACGCCTGATCGATTATGGATTTCACGCGCCGACCATGAGTTTTCCCGTCCCCGGCACCTTCATGATCGAGCCCACCGAATCCGAATCCAAGCGCGAACTCGATCGGTTCTGCGACGCGATGGTGAGCATACGTGCGGAAATTCGCGACATCGAAACGCGCTGCCACACGATCGCCGAATCGCCTTTGCGGAGCGCACCGCATACCGTCCGCGACCTTGTGAACGAGAACTGGACCAGAGCGTACAGCCGAGCGGCCGGTTGTCTACCCGCCGGCGCTGACTACGCCGACAAATATTGGCCGCCGGTGGGACGAGTCGATAATGTGTACGGCGACCGCAATCTTGTGTGTTCGTGTCCGGCGTTTAGAACGATTCCTTGAAGTCCAAACCGATGGTGCGCGGTTGATTCACAAACAGGCGCGGGCGTCCCGGAGTTTCCGCCGCAATGGATCGACTGTCACCCAAGTTCGCGACCTCGTTGGCGAGGTTCTTGCCCACGAGCGAAATCTCGAGCGGCCCGTTCACGAAGGCAAAACGCGCATTGATGAGCCGGTAGGAGGGACGCAACCGCGGATCGGCGGGATCATTATTCCCGCTGAAACTTCTGCCGATATACGAGTAGTCGGCACCGCTCACGAGTTTCCAATCGGTGGTGATCCGA
>Ga0187880_1001482_pt1 | contig 18648 bp, 17 predicted proteins | sample June2016WEW_19_4_FD_132998 | JGI IMG/M metagenome (GOLD analysis project Ga0187880, IMG submission 132998) | Peatland microbial communities from SPRUCE experiment site at the Marcell Experimental Forest, Minnesota, USA - June2016WEW_19_40 | ecosystem: Environmental > Terrestrial > Soil >...
CTGGGCGTAGCCGGCCAAGGCGGCTTCCACCGCGGGAAGTTCATCGGCAGGAACATACCGGGTGTGGTTTTTGCCATCCTGCCAATGCTGGAGTTTGTGGTAAGGGCCGGCAAGGCCGGAGCGCTCTTTAAAGGAGTAGGCCGAGAGTTTACCGCGCTCCATATCGGGGATGGCGGCGATCTGTTGGAGAAGCTGTCGTTTGCGGAGGGTGCTCATAGTATGCCTAGTAGTCTAGTCACACCCACCGAGAAAGCAAGCCTCAATCCCATAGCAGGAGGAATTCTGTCTCACACCCTCTCGCCTCAGTCTCGCTCCACTTCGATGCGGGTCTGGACGCGGATGTCCTGCGAGGAACTTCCAACCAACACATCGAACGCGCCCGGCTCCACAACGAAGTCGTGGGTTTTCACATCCCAAAACGAGAGCTTTTCCCCAGCGAGGGTGAACGCGACGGTTTTCTTCTCGCCTGGGCGCAAGGCGACCCGCTCGAATCCTCGCAGTTCCTTGCCGGGCCGCTTCACACTGCATTCAACCTGGTGAACATAGAGCAGGACCACCTCCTCGCCCGCGCGCTTGCCTGCGTTCTCGACGTCAACGCGCACCGTGACCTTGCCGGTCGCTGGAATCTGACTGGGCGAGACCTGCAAATGCGAGTACTTGAACCGGGTGTAGCTCAGTCCGTGGCCGAAGGGGAAGAACGGCATGCCCTTCAAATACATATAAGTGAACCCCTTGGTCACATCGTATTCATCCTGGGGTGGGACCTGGCTTTCCGAAGCATAGACGGTGTGCGGAAGGCGCCCCGCCGGGTTAGCATCGCCGAAGAGCACGTCGGCAATCGCGTCGCCGCCCTCGACGCCAGTCCACCAGGCCTCCAGGATGGCCGGCACGTTTTCTTTGAGCCAGGGGACGGTCAACGGGCCGGCGTTCATCAGGACCACCACGGTCTTTGGGTTGGCTGCGCAAACCGCCTTGACCAGGTCTTCCTGGCGGCCTGGCAGTGACAGGCTCGTGCGGTCATGGCCCTCGGACTCGATCTTATTGTTGGTGCCGACGAACACCATCGCCACGTCCGCATCTCGGGCGACAGCAGCGGCCTGGGCAATGGCATCATCCTCATTGGCGCCGCCGCTGATTTCGCATCCGCGCGCGTAAAGCACCTTGGTCTGATGCCCAGCGCGGTTGCGGATGCCCTGAAGTGGCTTCACGGGGTTATCCGCTTTGCCGCTATAGCCGCCGGGCGTGAACGTGTCCGCATGGGGACCGATCACGGCGATTGTCTTAAGCTCGCTCTTGTCCAGGGGCAGAAAGTTGTTCCGGTTGACCAGCAGCACGATCGATTCCTGAGCTGCCTTCAATGCCAGCGCCCGGTGTTCCGGACTGCATATCACATTCGTGGAGATCTTGCTGTAAGGCACCAGCTCCTGGGGGTCAAACTCGCCCAGGCGGATGCGATCACGCAGGACACGGAACACCGCATCGTTGAGGCGCTCCTCGGGCAGCAACCCCTGCAGGACTGCCGTTGGCAGGTGGACCTCGAACTCCTTGTCGGAGAAGTCACAGCCGGCGATGAGGGATTTGGCCACGGCCTCCGGGTAGGTCATTTGGTCTTTCATGTGCCCGGTCACCATAGTGTTCACGCCGCCCAGGTCCGACACCACAAAGCCCTGGAACCCCCATCGCTGCTTGAGGATGTCGGTGAGTAAGAGCGGGTTGATGTTGCTGGGCACGCCGTTGATCGCGTTGTAGGAGGCCATGACTGACTGGGCCTGGCCTTCAACGATGCAATCGCGGAAGTGTGGCAGCCAGTATTCGTAAAGCATCCGCTCGGGGACAGCGGCCGAGAGACTGGTGCGGCCTTGCTCGACGTTATTGACGGCGTAATGTTTGAGCGTGGAAACCAGCTTCAAGTACTTCGGGTCACCGCCCTGCAGACCTTTCACATACGCCACGCCGAGGCGGCCCGTCAGGTAGGGATCCTCCCCGTAAGCCTCCTCGTTGCGCCCCCAGTAAGGGTTTCGTTCGATGTTAATGACCGGTGCGCGATAGATCAGACCTTTGTGCTCGCCGGGAAACGTCGGGTCTTGATGCCAGCCGTTGTAGATAGCGCGCGCCTCGTCGGAGATGGCGGTGGCGACCTCGTGGACCAGGTTGGAATCCCACGTCGCCGCCAGAGCAACCGGCACCGGGAACAGGGTCGTCGGGCGATCCCACCAGACCCCATGGAGGCACTGGTTCCAAAGATCGCACTTGATGCCAAAGCGTTCGACCGTGGTTCCCTTGTGATTAAGCAGCATCGCTTTCTCCTCCAGCGTAAGGCGCGAGATCAAATCCCGTGCGCGGTTCTCTGCCGGTTGGGCCGGGTCCAGGTAAAGGGGTTGCTCAGTGGGCTCGGCCGCCCGAATCGTACTGCCCAGGGACGCGAGCAGCGCCAATGCCATCACAAGTGTGCGTCTGGGCTTGCTGCCTCCACCAGCGAATGAATACATATCGAGCCCCTTCTAACGCGCAAGCCTACAGAGAGCAAGTCGCAAGCGGAGGTGCAACGGAACCCCAGTATTAGCCCCGAATGCTCTCAGGCGGAGCCGGTGTCCAGGCGGCTAGCAAGGTGGTTGTTCGCGTGATCGGCCGAGCCGAGCTGCAGCCGCTACAAACGCCTTAAGCCGGCAGATTTTCTGCGTTGGGGCAATGCGGAATGGGTGATACAACCACTTTATGGGTTGGGGATGGCACGGGCGGGCTGACCGAAGGAGGAGGTCGGAAATCAAAAGTTAGAATGCAGAAAGGCGGGTCGAATGGCGAATAGCGATTACGCATAGACCAAACGCCCTCGAGGCCGGGGGATTTCCAGGCCGTCTTCCTTGGCCGTCCTGATCCACAGCCGGATAGCGGCTTCTGCCTGGCGGATGGCCTCGGGCCGGGTCTTGCCGTGGGCCATGCAGCCCGGCAGCTCCGGGACTTCCACCACGAAGGCGGCATCCTCATGACTCCACCAGATAATCATCTCGTAGCTGGTTCCATTCATAACAGCTTATAGGCTACCAGAGTCTTGCGAACTTGTCGAACCTGATACGGTTTGGTATGGGCACCCTCGCGTTGGAGGTTGAGCCGTTCCCGCACGCCGGACCGGGTAAAAATGTGGTGGCTTCCCTGCGTACGCATCCGAAATCCCTTCGCTTGAAGCAAATGGCAAAGCTCCTCGAAGCGGATATTGGCATCTGACTCTCCGCGAAGCAGCATCTCAATGGTCTTGGCGACGCTCATCTGCGGCTGACCCTAGAGTTCAAGCCTGGGGAGCGCAAGTCGCAAGCGAAGCTTCAGCGCAATCGCAATATGCAATACCAGCCCCGGAGACTTTCGGGGGCGACGGATGTCCGCGCCTCCAGCAGGGTGGTGGTCCGCATGATGGGCGGAGCCAAGCGCCGAACCGACGCGAAGTTACATGAGTTAAGTGGGTAGCGCGGGTTAAGTTCCTGTTGAGCCGGCGGGCGCTGCTCAAGGGCACCCGCCGGGTCTTCAGAACTGGTGACTGAGCCGGCCTAATACCGGTAGTGATCGGGCTTGTAGGGGCCATCGACGGGCACCCCGATATAGTCGGCTTGCTTGCGGGTCAGCTTGGTCAGCTTGACGCCGATCTTCTCCAGATGCAGACGGGCGACTTCTTCGTCGAGCTTCTTGGGCAAACGATAGACGGCGGGTTTGTATGTCGCGCGATTGGTCCAGAGGTCGAGTTGCGCCAGCACTTGGTTCGTAAAGGAGTTCGACATCACGAAGCTCGGATGGCCTTCGGCGCAGCCCAGGTTCACCAGGCGGCCTTCGGCCAACAGGTAGATACTCCGGTCGCCCGGCACGTCATAGCGGTCCACCTGGGGCTTGATGTTCAACCGGGACACCCCTTTGGCCTGGTTCAGGCAGTCCACCTGGATCTCGTTGTCGAAGTGTCCAATGTTGCAGACGATCGCCTGGTCTTTCATCTTGAGCAGGTGCTCCAGAGTGATCACGTCGCGATTGCCGGTGCACGTCACGTAAATGTCGGCCTCGCCCAGCGTGGCTTCCAGGGTGGTCACTTCGAACCCTTCCATCGCGGCCTGCAAGGCATTGATCGGATCAATCTCCGTTACGATCACGCGGGCGCCGAAGCCGCGCAGGCTGTGCGCGCTGCCTTTGCCGACGTCCCCGTAGCCACAGACGCAGGCGGTCTTGCCGGCAATCATCACGCCCAGGGCGCGCTTCAGACCGTCGGCGAGTGATTCGCGGCAGCCGTAGAGGTTGTCAAACTTGGACTTGGTAACCGAGTCGTTGACGTTGATAGCGGGCACGAGGAGCTTGCCGGCTTCCAGCATCTGGTAGAGGCGATGGACCCCAGTGGTGGTTTCCTCGCTAACGCCCTTCCAGTCTTTGACGACCTCGGTAAACCAGCCGGGGCGCTCTTTGGCGCAACGCTTGAGGAGCTTCTTGATGACGTCCTCTTCGTGGCTGTCGCTCGGGCTGTCTGCCCAGTCGCTGCCATGTTCCATTTCGTAGCCCTTATGCAGCAGCAACGTGGCGTCACCGCCGTCATCCACGATCAGCTCCGGGCCTTTGCCGCCGGGGTGCGTCAACGCGGACAGCGTGTAGTCCCAGTATTCCTCAAGCGATTCACCCTTGAACGCGAAGACGGGAACGCCGGCCTTGGCGATTGCCGCGGCGGCCTGGTCCTGGGTGCTGAAGATATTGCAGCTTGCCCAGCGCACCGAGGCGCCCAGTTCCACCAAGGTCTCGATCAGGACGGCCGTCTCGATGGTCATGTGCAACGAGCCGGTCACCCGGACCCCTTTCAGGGGTTTCTCGGTGCCATGCTTCTCGCGGATGGACATCAGGCCGGGCATTTCCTGCTCGGCCACGGAGATTTCTTTGCGGCCCCATTCGGCAAGGCTGAGGTCCCTGACTTTAAAGTCACCCTTCGCACGCGCTCCGCCATTGGCGGCCGCGGTTTTCTTTCCATTGGTCTTGGTCAAAGTTGGCATAATGCTTGGTAATCGTTAATTGGTGATGTGTGACGGAGCCGGCGCTCAGTTGCGCGCCCGACTCTTGACCAGCGCCTCCGCTTTCTTCAGCGTGGACGCCGCAACCGCGGAAGCCGACTTGCCGGCCGCCTTGCGGAGCGCCTCGACCTTGTCGGTCTTCTCCCAGGTAATGTCCGGGTCGGTCTTGCCAAAGTGGCCGTAGTTGGTCGTCTTGGAATAGATTGGGCGCAGCAGGTTAAGTTGCTTGATGATCGCCGCCGGTTTGAAGCTGAACACTTCGCTCACAACGCGCTCGAGTTCCTCGTCGCTCACGACGCCGGTGCCGAACGTGTTGATGCACACGGAAACCGGGTCGGGATACCCGATGGCATAGGCGAACTGGATCTCCGCGCTCGAGGCCAAGCCCGCGGCGACAATGTTCTTGGCGACGTAACGCCCCATGTAGGCCGCGCTGCGGTCCACTTTCGACGGGTCCTTGCCGCTGAAGCAACCGCCGCCGTGCCGTCCCATGCCGCCGTAGCTGTCCACGATGATCTTGCGGCCCGTCAACCCCGTGTCGCCCTGCGGCCCGCCCACTACAAACCGGCCAGTCGGGTTGACCAGGTAAACGGTCTTCTTGTCCAGCAACTGCGCGGGCAAAACCTTCTTGATGATTTCGTCGATGATAAAGCGCTCGATCGTTCGGTGCTTCACATCCGCCGAGTGCTGCGTCGAGACCACCACGTTGGTGATGCGCACGGGTTGGTCATCGACATACTGGACGGAAACCTGGCTCTTGGCGTCAGGCCGCAACCATTTGACCGCCCCCGTCTTGCGGATGCGGGTCAGCTCGCGGCCAAGCTGGTGCGCGAACATGATCGGCGCGGGCATGAGTTCCGGCGTCTCGTTCGTCGCGTAGCCGAACATCAGGCCCTGGTCACCCGCCCCTTGCTCGGCCGTCTTCTTGCCTTCCGCTGCCTTGGCATCCACGCCCTGAGCAATGTCGGGACTTTGCGACGTAATGGCATTCAGGATCAACACGCGGTCCGCGTGAAAGACATCATCGTCGTGCGTGTAACCGATTTCACGGATCGCCTCGCGGGCAATCGCATTGAAGTCCGGCTTCGCCTTGGTCGTGATTTCACCGCCCACGACGACCAGGTTGCACTTGGCGTAGGTCTCGCAGGCCACGCGGCTGCGCGGGTCCTCCGTCAAACAGGCGTCCAGGACCGCATCGGAAATAGTGTCGCACACTTTGTCCGGATGGCCTTCGCCGACGGACTCGGATGAAAAGATGTAGTTCTTGCTCATTGATTTAGGCTGTATAGACTGCTGTTATATGTCATATTGACGTATCAGGATAAGATGATATATCCTTCCTCCCAGGTGTCAACGGATATCTTGCGCAATCTCGTGCGGGCCGCAAGCCCATTGAACAGGTCCACCCCAGAGCGACCGAACGCCTGCCCCTTGTATGCGTCATGCCGCCTATGTTGGTCGCCGCCAGACAGCGGGCAGCCTGAGCGGACTGCCCTTTCCCCAAACCCCGGAGGGGTGGCCTGTGTATAGACCCGCCGCCACCCGACCGCTCCCTCTTTGTTTTTGGGCGGCGCGGCCCCCGGCAAACGCCCACACAAGTCCAGCCCCCGCCTGGCCGCGCCGCCCAAAAACAGATAGGGGATGGAGCCTCGGCCGTTTCGGAAACCCTTCCCACAGCGAGACCCCCAGGCCACAGCGCATCCTGACCCCACTCCCCCAGCCCGGCGACGCCGTGGGTTATTTCGGCCTTCGGATTTCGGCCTTCTTTCGGCCTTCGACCTTCGGATTTCGGACTTCCCCCTGAACCGCCTCTCATGAGTGCTACCCTCAAATCCCTCCGCGCCCTGTCCGACCCGACGCGCCTGCGCGTCGTTGCCCTGCTCGAAAAGGACGAATTGTCCGTCGCGGAACTGCAGGAAATAACTCGGATGGGCCAGTCGCGCATCTCCACCCACCTCGGCCTGCTGCAGGATTCCGGCCTCGTCCAGTCCCGGCGGGACGGCAAACGCACGTTCTACAAGCTCACCCCGCCGGCCAACGGTGTCACCGGCGAAATCATCCAACTGGCCCTGCGCGGCGCTCGCGAGCTGCCCGAGCACCCCGCGGACCTCATCAACCTCAAGCGCATCCTCAGCCGCCGCCGCGAACAGGCCCAGGTCTATTTCAACCAGGTCGCGGGGCGGTTCGACCGCGTGTATGGCCCGGGCCGGTCCTGGGAAGCCTTCGGGCACCTGCTGCTGCGGATTCTGCCGCCCCTGGTGGTGGCCGACCTCGGCTCCGGCGAGGGCCTCTTGAGCGAGCTGCTGGCCCGCCGATGCCGGAAGGTGATCGCCGTGGACAACTCCGAGAAGATCGTCGCGTTCGGCGCCGCCAAGGCCAAGAAGAACAACCTCAAGAACCTTGAGTTCCGCCTCGGCGACCTCCAGAACCCGCCCATCGACCCGGAGAGCGTGGACCTGGTGATCCTCAGCCAGGCCCTGCACCACGCCGAAGAACCAGCGAAGGCCATCCGCGGCGCCCACCGTATCCTCAAGCCCGGCGGGCAGATCATGATCCTCGACCTCGCCCGGCACACCTTCGACCGTGCCCGCGAGCTCTATGGCGACCGCTGGCCCGGCTTCCTGGAAAGCGACCTCCACCGCTGGCTCGAAGAGGCCGGCTTCAAGCGCATCGAAATCAGCGTCGTCGCCCGCGAAGATCAGCCCCCGCACTTCGAAACCGTCCTGGCCGGCGCCCAGAAGTAACTGGCCTTGGATGTTGGATGTCGGATGGTGGTTGTTGGATGTTTCCCTCCGCCTCACTCCCCGCCACCTCCCCTCTTCACGCACCACGCACCACGCACCACCATCCCCTCCTGGCCTTGGATGTTGGATGTCGGATGTTGGTTGTTGGATGTTCCCTTTCCCCCCACTCCCAGCCGCCTCCCCTCTTTACGCATTACGCATTACGCATTACGCCTGCCTTTGCCTTGGCTTTCCTCCCCATTCCGCATTCCGCACTCCGCACTCCGCACTCGCCTTGCGGTGGCTCTTGGGTGGCCTTGGGGTGTCTGCCAACGCCTTAGCACCTCCCAAGCAGTGCAATAGTTCCAAGCATGTTGCAAGCATGTTCCTAGGATGTTCCTTGCTTGTTCTTAGCTTTCCGCTCCTCTCATTTCCCCGGCCCACACCCAACGCTCCTCCCCCGCCACCAGACTATAGTTTACAGACGCCGGAAGCGTGGCCAAGGTTACAGCAGCCTTCGATTCGCTTTTGGCATCAAAAAATGCCGGCGGCTAATTCAAGCCGCTTTGGCCTTCACCCAAGAACGGCTCCTGCGTCAACTCAACCCGCTGCTACGCGATTGGGCCAATTACTACCGCAACAGAACCGCCAAAGCGACCTTCGCCAAGTTGGACTAATATGTCGCCGCCGCGTACCCGCACCAAGCACACCGGATGGAGCGACTTGAGCCGCATGAAGGGAGACTTTCACTTACGGTTCTGAGAGGAGGGTGGGCCGGCAACGGCCCCCCTCTACTCGGCGAGAGTGGCTGCCGCAGTGCCTGGCTCGCGTGCCACACCCGTTCGCGGATGTATCCACGAACAGGTCGGCACTGTAGTCGCCAATGAGCGTGCCGTCCTCGTCATAGACTTTGAGTGGATATTGCTGCTTCACGTCCAAGCCCAGCTTCCGCAGGCGGTGAGCCATCGCGTTCTCATAGACCTGTTCCAGGTGGCCGTGCTTGTGGCAGCGGTGAATCGCGAACCCCGTCTCCCGGACCACGTCACACAACTGCATAATGTCTTCCATAATTGATTCCTCTGTTTTAGTCTTTTGCGCCTTTTCGCGGCAGAGATGACGTAACCTGATCCTCTGCGTTTGGCATGTTGACCCCTGCGCTGTCCATCTCACTTGGTGGTGACTTCAATTCATCCTTCATCCTTCATCCTTTCCGCCACCCCCCCCCGGATTACGAGAATGTGCTAACCGACTGAGACCCGTTGTTTTCCGGGCCGGTTTGAAGACGGGCTTTTGCCCGGCACCGGCCTCCTCCGGCCCGGTTTGCCCCGGAATCGCGATGCTTCCCCCGCATTGCCTGGCCGCTCGGCCGCTGCCGCCCGCCTACGGTCTTGGCAATGGGGCAAAAGCGCCAGAAAACCGGCAAAACTTGCCTGTTGTCGCCCTCCACCAGCTCTGGCAGGATGGAGCCGGAATGAGTGAGAGCGAAAAGCAATTCTCCTTCACCCGCGCAGCGTCAAGTACAAGCGGGCGCGCGTAAAACCAAATTCCTATCAGTAATTGTTGGGGTTGGCAGCGGCCCGCGGGACCCGCGCAAAGTGTACCGCCTGGCCAAGGGCGGACGAAGTGAGAAGAAAAATTATAGGCGGCGGCGTGAGCGGGGACTAATCGTCTTTGCGTGCCATGTGGATGCAGTATCCGCAGCGGTCGTCCTCGCTTAGCTCCCAGGTGGGAATTGAGTTGCTGCAGACCGAGCAGGTCGTTGCGCAGCTTTCCCCACACACCACGCAGCGGTTTTCCTCCACGACGTAGGCTTCGCTGTGGCAATACGGACAGGTTATGAGAACCGGTTCGCCACCGTCCTGGATCGAGTGGTGGTTCTCTCCGGCGAGGTGTTCCGACAGCGCGCGCTGGGCGTAGTGCTCGTAGTCCTCCTCTTCATCGCAGGACCGGCACCGGAGGTCAGTGCTCTTGGTTTTCGATAGGGGATATAGGAGGGGTGAGCCGCACTCGGTACAGGTCAGGTTCAGCACAGCGTCCGCGAGGGCTTCGGACTCCCAGTCGATGGCTTCGAGGGCCTTTTGGCAGAGGTCCCGCTCCTTCTCGACCACGTCCGACACCGAAAGCAGCTTGGCCCACGCCTCATCGCCCAGAAGCGCCTTCGGATCCCGGCCCAGCTCATCGTGGATGAAGTCTCGGATGATCAGGAAGGTGTCGGAGATCATCGCCTCAATGGCGCCCGGGTTCGCCGTGGTGAAGTAGTGCTCAACTTCATTTCTCAAGGCGCTGACCTTTTCGAAGCGGTCCCAGTGTGTGTTTACGCCGAGGCTCTTGAACCGTTCCCGAATTTGGGCCACGTCGGCAGTCTTCTTCCCGTCCCCCACGGACTCGACGCCACCCGCAGGCGTCTTTTGGAATTTTGATTTGGCTTTGACCAGCACTTCGTTGCTGCCAGGGGGTGAGAGCTGCCGGAGCTTCTCTTTGTAAAGGAGAAGTATGCCCGCGTGCAGGTTGCGGACCGCCGAGAGGAGCCGTGCCTCTTTGCCTGAGGAGTAGTCCTCAAGGCCGAGGTGCAGCGAGGTTATGGCATTGTCCAAAAGGCTCATTGACCGATCGAAGTTACCACGCCGGATGGTGGTTGAAAAGGATGCGGGCGGGGCGCCTTGCACGCTGGGGGCTGCCCCGGCTAGAGCGCTAGAGGCTTGGCAACTTGTAGAGGTGAGGAAGCGGAGGGGGGCCGCACGGTTGCATCAGCGCCGCGGCGGGCGCGAAACTCCGGTCTCGAAGCAACTGCAGGCCCCCCAGTTGCTAGCGGAATGGCGGGTGGGGCAAGCGCGTCAAACTAGGGAACCGGAAGTGTGATTTGTGCGGAGCTACCGTCGGCGGAAACGGCTGCTGGCGGCTCTGCTGTGCGGAAGTTTTGCCTTCTCGCCAAGGGCTTCCTCCAGAAGGTATCGAGCGACGTCCACTGGTACCTTGAAAAACTCACGTCTGTTATGTTGGCGGTAAATATTAAGTGCGGCGTGGGCCTTCCGTTCGGCAGCTTTCAAACCTTCATACACGGGAATGATGAACTCGGGACGAAAGGGCTCGGGAACACCCGTTGCGCTGTTTAGCTGACTGACTCGTTTCTCCACTGGGCCGGACGTGCTTCCAATCTTCAGAAGGCCAGGCATGGCGGGATTTGAGAGGATGTAGATGAAGCCTGTGTGTTCGGGGCGATGGCGGGATTCATCCTCCAGGAGTTGCTGGAAGTCCCTTTTGCGGACCGACCGGCACTTCTCTCCGTAGGCGCGCAGTTCCTCCGACGACATGGCGGTTGGGTCAGCCGCGAGGTCAGGCATTCTGAACCGGTCGCGGCTGGGAGTCCCGCTGCTGGCATTACTCGGGTTCGGCGCGGAACGACGGCTGGGCGAATCGGCAGTGATTAACTCTGGAAACCGGGCCTCCAGATCGACGAGCTCGTGGTAGAGGGCGTCATAGGCGGCATCACTAATGAGTGGCTGTGCCAGCGCGTAGTAATGGTGGTCGTGCTTGCGGATTTCGTCGCAAAGTGCTGTGTGCCTCTGTTTCGCTTCTGCCGGCGTCATCGGGGCGAGTCTATTGGTGGCGTGGCTCAAATGCAGGTCAAAATTGGTTGGGGCGAAGACCCCTTGGGTTCGTGGAAGAGGTGGAGTATTGGGGATGCGTGGGCCTAATTCGCGAGCAGAGAGAATCCCCAGACCGGCCCGGAGGTGTCCCCGGAAGAGCAGGGCAAGGAGGATTGCGCTGCCGTGCGGCGTTTGTTCTAATCTACCTCAATGAAAGGACCGGTGACGGCGTGGGCTGAAACGACGAGCCGGGTTTGAGTGCGTATGGGAATGTTCAGATTGTGGCAGCCTTACGAGGATGCTTACATGCTCGCGTGGAACGGCTTGGTCGCGATACACACCGCACAGAAGCTTGGCAAAGAGGTTTTCCTGACGGTTGCTGCCAAGGCGAGTCTTCTTCAGGCTCAGAATAACGTTGACCCGGAGAAGCCGGAGCACCGTGCGCTTGCTTCCTATTTTCTTTCGCTGGCGCTGGCGGGCGAGGGTATCCACCCGATACTCGACAGGTCGCCGGCAAAGTGGTTTTGGTTGGTTGACCCCTTTGGAGCCAATGTGCGGTTCACCGCCCACGGTGATGAGGTGATTGATAGGGTGATTCGTGATCTTTGGAGTAAGCACGGGGTTCGTCCGTCGCTGGAGCCCTTCCAGCATTTGCCGGAAACGGAGGAGCAACGAACCTCCACCGCAGTCCGGTGTATCTACTGTTCCGAGCCTATGATGGTCCCAGCAAGCCGCAGCCAATTTCGGGTGCGATGCCCCGCCTGCAAAGGGATCTCCACAATTGACACATGAATTCTAGGTGTAGCGCCTGGAAGGTTAGCTTTGCCTGTCGGTGAGGACCGGCTATTCACCCGCGCAGCGTCATACATGAAGAGGTCGGTCCATGAGAATGTCATGTTTTCACCGGATGCTGTTCGCTCCAGTGAGCGATTCACCCGCGCAGCGCCAAGTACAAGCGGGCGCGCCAAAAGCAAATGCTTATCAGTTTCAGGCGGCGGCGAGCTTTGCCTTTTTGCGCCATGCGCGCTCGGCAAATTTGCGGGCTTCCTTCGCGCCGCGCAGCAGGCAGTCGGAACTGATGTCGCAATCAAGCTTCGGCCAATAAACTGAGGTGTGGCTGATCTCAAAGTCCGCGCGTTCGCGCCGCGTGGCGAGTTGCAACGTGGGATAAAACGACAGCGGCACGCTCACCGTCCGTCCGTCTTCCAAGCCGAAGGTCAGCCGTTCAGCGGTGATTTGCACCGTCGTTACGTCCGGTGGCGGAGTGTTACTCAGTTTCATTCCACGCCTCAATCAATTTGGCCTCATGAGTTGCCAGTATCCGGGCAATTCCCCGGAGTTCGGCTTCACGAAAGCCTTTGTTCCAGCTTAACTGCACCGGCCCGAGCCAAAACTTGGCTTCGTGCCCAGCCTTATGCACATGCACATGCGCTGGTTCATCGGGTTCGGAACTGTAGAACCCGATGCGATAACCTTTGACGCGCAGCACCGTCGGCACTGGATAAGATTACGTCCGCGCCAGGAGGTTTGCAAGAAAGCGACGTGCGGCTTGCAAAAGAGATTATATGTTGGACACTAAACGCGGTATGTCCCGAGCGGCTTGCAGATTGCGGAGAGTGGGGTGGTCCAGAGCGGCCCGATTGGGTATGTTTTTGCTCTGCCTCGTCCTGTCTCGCGCTGGCCGGGGAGCGGATCAGGGCTGGCCGGTGTACCTGGGCGACCACGGTAACACCCATTTCTCCACCCTGAAACAGATTGACCGCCGCAATGTGCGTCGGCTGGAGGTGGCCTGGGTTTACCATTGCGGCGACGCGCAGGCGGATCGCACTCAGATTCAATGCAACCCGCTAGTGGTGGATGGAGTTATTTACGCCACCTCGCCCCGGCTGAAGGCGCTGGCGCTGGATGCGGCCACCGGGCGCGAACGCTGGCGCTTCGACCCCTTCGCGGGTGAAGCCGAGGTCGCAGGGGGTGTGAATCGCGGGGTAGTGTACTGGGCGGACGGGGATGACCGACGGATACTCTACATCGCGGGCCATTTTCTGCATGCCCTGGACGCGAAGACTGGAAAGCCAATCCCTTCGTTCGGCGAGGGTGGGCAAGTGGACATCAAGCAGGGGCTCGGCCGGGATGTGAGCCAGCTCTACGTGACGGCCACCACGCCGGGTATCGTCTTTCGCGATCTGCTCATTCTCTGCAGCACGGTGGCGGAAGGTCCGGGGCCGGCGGCGCCCGGACACGTGTGCGCTTACAATATCCGCACCGGCCGGCGGGCGTGGATTTTCCATACGATTCCGCACCCGGGCGAGAGTGGGTATGAGACCTGGCCGCCGGATGCGTGGCAATTCATTGGCGGGGCGAACTGCTGGCCCGGCATGGCGTTGGATGAGAAGCGCGGCATCGTGTTTGTCCCTCTGGGCTCGGCCACCTGGGACTTCTGGGGCGGGAACCGCGTCGGCCAGGATCTCTACGCGAACTGCCTGGTCGCGCTGGACGCCGCCACGGGCAAGCGCCTCTGGCACTACCAATTGGTGCATCACGATCTCTGGGACCGGGACCCGCCCGCGCCGCCCAACCTGGTAACCGTTCGTCACCAGGGCAAAACGGTGGACGCGGTGGCGCAAGTGACCAAAGCCGGGCTGGTGTTCGTCTTTGACCGCGTCACCGGGGAACCGCTCTTTCCCATCGAGGAACGGCCGGTGCCGGTGTCGGACTTACAGGGCGAATCCGCCTGGCCGACGCAGCCGTTTCCGTTGAAGCCGGCGCCGTTCGCGCGCCAGGTGTTCTCGGCGAATGAGATCACCGACATATCTCCGGAGGCGCACAAGGCGGTCCTGGACCGGTTCGTCAAGCTCCGGCCCCATACGCCGTTCATGCCGCCCAGCCGCGAGGGCACGATCATCTTCCCGGGCTTCGATGGTGGCGCCGAATGGGGCGGCGCAGCCGTGGACCCGCGCAAGGGCATGCTCTATGTCAATGCCAACGAGATGGCGTGGGTGCTTATCATGTCTGAGTCGAACCCGGCGGATAGTAGTGCGGCGTCCAGCGGGGAACGCATCTACAACCAGGTCTGCGCCGCGTGCCACAACGCTAACCGCCTGGGCAACCCGGCGGGGGCCGTGCCACCTCTCGCGGAGATCGGGAAGCGGCTTAAAAAGCCGGACATCCTTCAGTTGATGGCCGCAGGTCGGGGGAGGATGCCAGGATTCGGTTTCTTGTCCGCAGCACAGAAGGACGCGGTCGCAGGATTTCTGCTGGGAGAGAGCCCGAGCGGAGGCGACGCCCGGGATGGGCGGAGCAATGCAAAGGACCTGGTCCTGAACGAGCCTTACCGGTTCAACGGTTATGAGCGGTGGTTCGACCCGAAGGGCTACCCCGCCGTTAAACCGCCTTGGGGCACGTTGAGCGCGATTGACCTGAACACCGGCGAGTATATTTGGCGCACGACACTGGGTGAGTTGCCTGAATTGACCGCCCAGGGCATACCTCCGACGGGCACGGAGAATTACGGCGGGCCGGTGGTGACGGCCGGGGGCGTGATCTTCATTGCGGCGTCCAAGGACGAGAGGTTGCACGCTTTTGACCAGGAAACCGGGAAGCTCCTCTGGCAAGCGGAACTGCCCGCGGGCGGTTACGCGACCCCCGCAACTTACGAGGTCAAAGGGAGGCAATTTGTCGTCATCGCTTGTGGCGGCGGCAAGATGCATACGAAGAGCGGCGACGCCTACGTCGCCTTCGCGTTGCCGAAGTGAGCCCGCGCGGCGTCCACCCACTGGGCTTCTAGCGACAGCTTAACGCAGAGACGCAGAGGACCGCGGAGAAACGCTGAGAAGAAGAATTCTCTGCGGCCCTCTGCGCCTCTGCGTTGGTCCAACTACGATGTTCAGGGTCAATCGTGCTCCGGATTATCCCCTCCCGGCACGCGGAGTTCGGCCCGGAGGGCGGGCCAGAAACGGACGGTGTAAACGCCGATCGAGATCAGGTTGATAGCGACGCTTAAGCCCTCCAGTCCATAGACGAGGTTAGCATGAAACCGCAGGCACCAATCGACCGGCGCCTGGAGGTAATAATAGATCACGCAGATGGTCGGGAAGGAAATCAGCGTGCGCGCTTTCCCGGACCAGTTGGCTTTGGCGCTCAGGTTGTGCAGCGCGCCGAGCGAGCGCAGGAGTGAGACCCATTTGTCGCGCAGCAGGAAAAGGATCGCCAGCACGAGCAGGACGCGCGCGTGCGTGTGCTGGCCAAGGCGGTCCGCCAGATAAACCAGCGTGGGGAACGTAGTCAGATAGAACACCTTGTCCGTCATCGGGTCCGCGTAGGCGCCCAGGCGGGAGGTGACTTGGAACCTGCGGGCGAAGTAGCCGTCGAACAGATCGGTCACCGCCGAGAGGATCATCGCTGCGAACGCCACCAGGAACCAGAACTCCGGCACGGGATGGCCGCAGAAGACGCTGACCGCCAGGAAAATGAAGATCAGGGGCACTCGCACCAGCGTCAGGGCCTGCACGAAGCAGAACTTCCACCACCGTGAGGAGCGCGGCTGCATCGGGCGCCTCGTTCAAGAACTACCCGAGGTGTGTGACACCCGGCGCGGGCTCCGCGTAACAACGGATCGCATCTAGTGCTTCAAGACGGACCGCACCCACTCCTGGTTGTCGAGATACCACCGCACGGTCTCACGAATGCCCTGTTCGAACTTGTGGGCAGGCAGCCAGCCTAGCTCCTTGTGGATCTTCGTCGCGTCGATGGCGTAGCGGCGGTCGTGACCAAGCCGGTCCTTCACGAACGTGATCAGCTTGCGTGAATCGCCGCCAAGCTGCGGGGCCATTTCGTCAATCAGATCGCAGATCACGTGGACGATGGGGAGGTTGGCCCATTCGTTGTGGCCCCCGATGTTGTAGGTCTCGCCAACCCGGCCACCGTTCAGCACCACCCACAGCGCTTCCGCGTGGTCCCGGACGTACAGCCAGTCGCGCACGTTCAGGCCATCGCCATAGACGGGAACCGGTTTTCGCGCCAGCACGCTTTGAATCACCACCGGGATCAGTTTCTCTGGAAACTGATAGGGCCCGTAATTGTTCGAGCAGTTGGTGATTACCGTCGGCAAGGCGTAGGTGTGGTGATAGGCGCGCACGAGCATGTCGCTCGAGGCTTTGCTGGCGGAGTAAGGCGAGTTCGGCGCGTATGGCGTGGTCTCGGTGAAGAGGCCGGTCGCGCCCAGGCTGCCATAAACTTCGTCGGTAGAGACGTGGTGGAAACGGTGACCGGCTTCCGGCTTCTGCCATGCGGCGCGGCAGGCTTCCAAGAGGTTAAATGTGCCCACGACGTTCGTGTGCACAAAATCTCCGGGTCCGGTGATTGAGCGGTCCACGTGAGACTCGGCCGCCAGATGCATCACGTGGGTGATGCCGTGCCGCTGCACGACGTCAAGGACGGCGTTCTTGTCCCGCAAATCCACCTTCTCGAAGCTGTACTTGGGATGTTTCACCACACCCGCAAGATTTTCGAGGCGCCCGGCGTAGGTCAGGCAATCAAGGTTGACCAGCCTGGAAATCTCGGGCCGGTTGATGACGTGATGAATGAGGTTCGAGCCGATGAAGCCGGCCCCGCCAGTGATCAATAAGTTCATAAGTTCAATAACAAAGGCACTACTCCAAAACCTGCTTCAGGCTTTCCTCCCAATGCGGCAGCCGCAGGCCAAAAATGCGCTCCAGCTTGCCGCACCCCAAAACCGAGTAAGCCGGGCGTTTCGTGGGGGTCGGATACTCCGCGGTGGAGATGGCCTCAACTTGCTTGCATTTCCTCCCTTCGGCCGGCATAAGCCTGATGATGGCATCAGCGAAGCCATGCCAACTGGTGACGCCCGATGAAGCGAGATGGTAGGTGCCCGTGAAGGAGTCCATATTACCCGCAGCGACAGCCTGCTTCAGCGCCAGCGTCGTCGTCTCTGCAATCATCCGCGACCACGTCGGACACCCCACCTGATCGCCCACCACGCGGAGCTTCTCGCGTTCGCGCGCCAGGCGCATCATAGTGAGCATGAAATTCTGCCCACGCGCGCCATAGACCCAGCAGAGCCGGAAGATCAGATGCGCGCCCCCGACGGCCCGCACAGCTTCGTCTCCGGCCAGTTTGGTGCGCCCGTAAGCCCCCAGCGGATTCGGCGCATCGGTCTCGACGTATGGCTCGGTCTTAGCCCCGTCGAAGACATAGTCCGTCGAATAATGCACCAGCAGCGCGCCCAGTTTCTTCGCCTCTTCGGCCAGGATGCCCGGGGCGACGCCGTTGATCTTCATCGCCTTGTCCAGCTCTGACTCGGCCTTGTCCACCGCGGTGTAAGCCGCGGCATTGATGACGATGTTGGGCCGGGTTTCACGCACCCACCGGCGGATGGAGTCGCCGCTGGTCAGGTCAATGTCCGGGAAATCCACACAGGTGATCGGAGCCATTGGGGCCAGGGTGCGACGCAGTTCCCAGCCAACCTGGCCGATCTTCCCGATGAGCAGGATACGAGGGGATTCCATGGATCGCGGTTCAGCCAAACAACCGCTCGGGTGGAACGTCGCGGAGACGCAGGCCTTTGGCGTCCCGCTCGGAGAGTAATGGTTCGTTCAGCGGCCATTCGATGCCGATGTCCGGATCGTCCCAGCGGATGGCCGTCTCGTCCGCCGGCGAGTAGAACTCGGTGCACTTGTAATGAAAGAGCGCGGTTTCACTGAGCACGGCAAACCCGTGCGCGAATCCGGGAGGGACATAGAATTGCTTCTTGTTCTCGGCGTTCAGGACCAGGCCGTGCCACTTCCCGAAGGTGCGCGAGTTGCGCCGGATGTCCACGGCGACATCGAACACCTCCCCTTGCAGCACCTGGAGCAGCTTGCCCTGCGCGTTCGGGTTCTGAAAATGCAGGCCGCGCAGAGTGCCCCGTCGCGAGAACGAGAGGTTGTCCTGCACGAAGTCCACGTCCACGCCCGCCTCGCCGTAGCGGCGCCGGTTCCAGGTTTCCAGGAAGAAGCCGCGCGCGTCGCCGAACACCTTGGGCTCCAGGGTGAGCAAGCCGGGGATATCGCAGGTCAGGACCTTCATCGGGTGTTAGCTCGTCAACCGCTTCGCTTCCGCGATCACCTCGGCCAAATACTCGCGGTACTCGCACTTGGGCATCTTCGTTGTGAATGCTTCGAGCTTGTCCAAGGTCAGGAAACCGCGGCGAAACGCCGCTTCCTCGGGGCAGCCGATCTTGATGCCGGCGCGCTTCTCGATCGTCTGCACGTAGGCTGAAGCCTCGTGCAAGCTGCTGCTCGTGCCGGCATCCAGCCA
>Ga0187880_1001494_pt1 | contig 18567 bp, 10 predicted proteins | sample June2016WEW_19_4_FD_132998 | JGI IMG/M metagenome (GOLD analysis project Ga0187880, IMG submission 132998) | Peatland microbial communities from SPRUCE experiment site at the Marcell Experimental Forest, Minnesota, USA - June2016WEW_19_40 | ecosystem: Environmental > Terrestrial > Soil >...
AGGTGTCGTCTCGCTAGGGCGGTGGCCAGCCGCCCTTCAACGCGATAGCGCTGGGCCACAGAGAAAAAACTGGCCTCTCGGCAAAAACACCAGGAGTCAACCCCACATTGCGGAACTGCTGATAACTAACCAAACATCTTGCCTGACCTCTGCGGCTCTGCTATGCTCCTGCCGTGGCACACAGTCGGCGCCCTGCTCCATGACTTCGCTCGAAAAGGCCCTGCGCGACTTCGCCCAATTCGCCGCCAAGCTCAAGGGCGACGAAAAGAGCGAAGCCCAGACCTTTCTCTTTCACCTGCTCGCGGCCTTCGGTCACGACCCCAACACCCTGCCGGAGGGTTCCACCTTCGAATACCGCGTCCGCTTCCCCGGCGAACGCACCAAATTCGCCGACTTCGTCTGGCCGAGCCGCTGCCTGATCGAAATGAAGTCACGCGGCGTCAAGCTCTCCAAGCACTACCAGCAGACGTTCGACTACTGGCTCAACCTCGTCCCCCACCGCCCGCCCTTCGTCGTGCTCTGCAACTTCGATGAGTTCTGGATCTACGACTTCAACACTCAGCTCTACGAGCCGGTTGACCGGGTGCCTGTCGCCGATCTGCCCGCTCGCCACGCCGCGCTGAACTTCCTGTTCCCCCGCGCCTTCCAGCCCCTCTTTGGCCACAACTGGGTCCACGTCACTCGCGAAGCGGCCAAAGATGTTGCCAACGCCTTCAACTCGCTCGTCTTCCGCGGCGAAGACCGCGCCCGCGCCCGCCGCTTCATCCTGCAATGCGTGGTCGCCATGTTCGCCGAGGAGATCGGCATGCTTGGCCAAGGGCCGCGCCTCCGGAAACATGGGGCTGGCTAATTTGAATCCAGTGACTACTATCCGGGCCAGACGAACCTATGGCGAACTTACAGACCATGCCGTTGATTGTGCTGCCAGCCGCGCGACTTCTTGACATCGGCCAGCATTGGAAAGCTACCAAGTTTGAGTTGCCCAAGACGCATGGCGAACTGGTTGGGAAGTTATGCGATGAGACGGTTGGCAACGCACTCGCTCAGATGCTCGGAGGGATTTCAATCAAGAAGCCGAAGGCGAATTCGTTGCTCCCGCCGGAAGCTGATTGCGTCGAAGTGGGGCCAACCCGCGTTATTGGTGGAATTCGCCCGCAGAACTTTGACGTGGCTTATCGCCCCGACGGGATTCGTTTCGCCTATGACAGCAAGACGCTCAACGGGCGGAAGAGTGTTGGGAAGAACTATCAGAACATGGTGAACGACCTCGGGGCCGAGGCGACGACGGTCCATGCCCGATTCGCTTCTGCAATTGTGGCTTTCATCATTGCGGTGCCGGAAGCGTGCTTGGGCAACCACGGGAGCAACCTAATTGCCGCACTGACGAGGCTCTGTGGTCGGAACACTACCAGCGGCGACCTATACAAGGCGGAAGCCATCGGGCTGGTCGTGTGGCATCCAGTCACGGGGACCATTGATCCAAACTGGCCGCCTGTGAACTCGCCTTTGCGGATAGAGAAATTCTCACCGCAAGTTGAGGCTTGCTACCGCTATCGTTACGCTGGCCAGCCACCGCACAACTGAAACCGAGCGCGATGAAATCGCTGACCAAGAAATCTTCTTCCGTTCGCAAGCCTCCGCAGGCGATCAAGTATCCACTTCACCGCTCTCAAGCAAGGGCTTTGCGAGAGGGCGAGCAGCTTGCCTTCGCAACCATGCCGGAGGGTCGAACCCGCGTCCGCGATTTCGACACGGCGCATCGTTACCGCAAGAACGGGGCGCGCGAAAAAGTGTTGGGTGCGGTTTACACGCCGCCTCGCGTAGCTGCGGGGCTCACGCGATGGGCTGTGCGCGCGAGCAGCGATGCCGTGCTCGACCCATCCTGTGGCGAAGGAGTTTTCCTATCTGCAGCGCGCACCCGGCTTGCAGACTTGGGCGCGCGCAAGCCGCAATGTGTCGGCGTGGATATTGACCCGGAGACCGCCGCCCAAACGGGCGCGATTTGTTCTGACTTTTTCTTCTGGGCTGCCGCTGCGCCAAAGCAAGACGTCATCATTGGCAATCCGCCGTTCATTCGCTCCCACCTCTTCACGGAGTCGAGCCGCGCGCTTGCGTTTCCCGCCATGGAACGGCTGGGCTTTCGTCCGTCACGGCTGATGAGCACATGGGCGCCGTTCCTCGCAATTTGTTGCGGGCTGCTCAAACCGACTGGCCGACTTGCGATGGTGATCCCTGAAGAATTCCTGGCTGTTGGTTACGCAAAGGAGTTGCGTGGATTTCTATTGCGGCACTTCCGCCGAGTCGTTGTTTGTTTTCCTGACGCGAATATCTTCCCCGAGGTGCAACAGGCGGTTGTCCTGCTCCTATGTGAAAACACCGCTGAGCGGCCCGCCGGCTTGTTCACCATAGGCTATTCCGACCTCGAGGAGGGGAACTACGAAGCTACTCACGCCGCGCCGCCGTGGGAGTGGAACAGCAAGTGGAGCCACCTGTTTCTGTCTGCTGACGAACGGCGCAGTTTGAATGAGTGGTGGCTCGCCCTGGGGTGGCTGCCTTTCAGCGAATATGGGCGGGTCGAGGTCGGCATTGTCACCGGCGACAATGATTTCTTCGTCCTTCGCGGGCCTGAAGCGGAGCGGTTTCCGCAGCAACATCTGATGCCCATCATCACCAGCGCGCGCGACCTGCGCGGCATTCGCTTCGGTGCCGATGACTTTCGACAAGTCGTCACCGATAATCGCCCTGCGTATCTGTTGAACCTGCAGCAGCCAAGGTCAACATTGACTCCCGCCGAGCGCGACTATGTCGAAATGGGAGAACGCCAACGAGTTTCGCAACGCTACAAATGCCGCGTCCGCGAGCCGTGGTATGCGGTGCCGAGCGTTTGGGAACCCGACGCCATTCTTCTGCGCCAAGCTGGAGATATGCCCCGGCTGGTTCATCTCGCGAAGAAGTGCGCGGCGACTGATACCATCCACCGCGTAACCTGGCACCAGCCCGCACGCGGGCGTCGCCATGCCGTGAGCTTCATGAACACATGGACGTTGCTCGCCTCTGAGTTGACCGGACGCAGCTACGGCGGCGGGGTTTTGGAACTGATGCCGGGCGAGGCAAACCAACTTCCTCTGCCGGAACCGAGTGAGGAGTTGGACGTCATTTTCGACGCGGTTGACGAGAGGGTGCGTGCGCGTGATTTGTTCGCTGCCGTTGCGGCGATTGACCAGGTCGTTCTCCCCAAGCAAATGACCAATGGGGAACGGAACTCATTGCGCGGAACATTGGACAAATTGATTCAGCGCCGCAAAACGAAAGCCGACTGAATTTGAGTTTCGCCTGCACGGATCACTACTCCTTGGTTATTCTGCAACCGAGACATCACTGGGGGTGGTTCACGGCGAAAAGCCCCACGCTCACGGAGCGCTTCCGCTACACCTCCGACACTGTCTTCGACACCTTCCCCTGGCCGCAGTGGGCCACACTCGCCCAGGTCAAAGCGGTCGCCGAGGCCGCCCGTTCCCTGCGCGACCTCTATCGCACCCTCGAAACCCCCGGCACCAACCGCCTCCGCGACGTCCAATCCGCTCTCGACTCCGCCGTCCGCGCCGCCTACGGCATGAAGGAAAACGAAGACCCTCTCGCGTTCCTCTTGGACTTGAATCTTGAACTGGCGGCAGCAAAGGAGAGTGGCGGCCAAATTCGCCCGCCTGGACTGCCCTGCCTCCTGCCAGGAACGAATAACTTCACTAGCGAGGATTGCATTGAGCCCCCGGTCTGGAATTCCCTTCCATGAACACGCCTGCCCTCCCGCCCGGCCAGCCGCCGGACTACATCGCAATCCCGGAGCACTTGATAAACCAGCCTGTGGCTGAGCTGCCGATGCCCGGCCGCGTCGGCCGGCTCCTTGCGTGTGCCAACGTGCGGCGGCTTGGGGAGCTGGACGGCAAGCGGCTTTCCGAATTCGAAGGTTATCCCGGGTTCGCCGAGACGACCGTCTGGCAACTTAGATGCATTATCCTCAGAGCGCTCCAACCTGGCGTCGAGCCGGACTTGACGACTTGGCCCATCCCGATGAGGGATTATCGCCAGCCAGGGCCAGCCTTTGACGTGTCGCCCGGCATCCGCGCCTTCAGCCCGCTGGACTTGCCTGTTTCCGCCCGCCTGAGGAATGTGCTCGACCGCCTGGGCATCGAGCGGCTGGGGCAACTTGACGGGCTGCCGGTTCGCAACCTGCTCAAAGCGCGGAACTGTGGGCACCATACGCTGGAGGAGCTCAAGACGTTGCTGCGCCGCGTGGAAGCCGGGGAGTTCGGGTTGCCTGAGCCAGGCCGGGCTTCAAGGGCTGGGGCCGACCCCCATCCGCCCGACTACATCTCGATCCCCGAGCATCTGAAATCGAAGCCCATTGAGCCTCTGAAGGCGAAGATTGCTGGTAGTTCGAGGCTTCCAGAGCGGATAAGGCACCTGCTGGAGTATGCCGGAATTCGTTTACTGGGGGACCTGGATGGAAAGCGACTGTCGGACTTCGAGCCATACCGCGGGTGTGGCGAACAGACGATCCAGGCGCTCAGGCGCATGATCCTCAGGGAGCTTCATCCTGGAGTCAGGGCCGATCCGAGCATGATGCCAATTCCGATTCGAGACTGGCGGCCGCCAGAGCAAACCATTGAGGTATCCGGCGCCGCTCGTGGCCTCAGGCTCAAAGACCTGCCGGTTTCCGCCCGCTTGGAAGGCGTTCTCAAAGGCTTGGGCATAAGAAGGCTGGGTCAGCTTCATGGCCTCTCTTTTCGTGAGCTGCGGGCCAGGCCGAACATTGGACCGACAACGCACGCGGAACTCAAAACTCTGCTGCGCCGGGCGGAAGCCGGCGAATTCGAGTTGTCCAAGCTGGAGCTAGCTTCGATCACTCCCGCCGACCTATTGCGCCAGATTGACGAGGCGGTTGGGGCGCTATCCGAAAGCGATCGCACCTTGCTCGCGCGCCGTTTCGGGGCCACTGGCCGGGCTCCGCAGACGAGCCGCAAAATCGCCCAAGAGGACGGCGTGTCGAGGGCCTGGGTTTATTACCGCCTGGGCCGCCTGGTGCGGTGGGTTCGTCGCCAAGGGAGCCTGAAGATGCGAACGCGCCTCGACCATGTTGATGGTGTCTGCGCCAGGAGCCAAGTTCCGTTGAGTCCAGCGCTGGTCTCAAGCTGGCAAGAGCTCGCTCGCCCGTTTCGGAATAGTCCGCAGTTTTACGTCGGCATCATCGCCAAGCTTCGATGCGAGGCGGGGGTCCCCAAAGGAAGACGAAGGGCACGGGCCTAAGCAGGCGTGAAAAGCGTGTGACAAGTGCGGGTTCGCCTTTGGCGATTAGAACAAGGAGCCATGAAAGGGTCCGGAATGATCGTCTGACTTGGTTTCCCGGCGTGACCCGCGAGCAGGTTGAGGCTGTTCCGGAACAGGCATCCTCATTTCAGGAGCTGATTCAATTCCGTTCTAAGCTCGGGGAGAAGCGTCAAGCCGGGGGGGTCATTGGAAAGAAAGAGGACTCCCTCAATCCAGCGCAAGTCGTCGAAGACTTGCACCGGGTTTAGCCCGGAGAGCTGCGCCACAATCTCAGCGAACGATTGCCGCTGGCCAGCAACAAGCAACAGGTTGATCACTCGGGCGCATCCGTCCATCTCCACTGCCTTCAAACGCCGAAACCGTCGAATGCTTCGCACTGAACCGAAAAGCAGAAGAACTCCGCCGCAGAGGATGTAGTTGATGGTGGCGGCGAGCGAGCGGACTTCGAACACGCCGGCGCTTACCGCGTTGGTGCTGTAACTCATGCCGTAGCGGGTCCAAGGGGTGAGGGTAATGCCCATCTCGCGGGCCATCTGTACCTGGCGTTCGAGCGGGTCCAGTTGTTCGCGGTTCTGCCTTGCGCCGACAATCACAACCAGGGTCATGAATGCGGCGGCGATGAGCAGAATAGTATGGTGCCGGAGCGGGAAGAACGAATGGGAGATAAACCAGATTACCGCGTAAGAGGCCCAGAATGAGAGATACAACACCAGCAGGCCCGCGAGCAAAGAGGCGCCGCTGCCAAGGGCGCTGCGGAGCATGGCCCCATTCAGTGTCCGTTTCAGCCACACCTTGACCGGTTCGATGTCCATGGCTGGTGTCTTTCGTTAGCGGCGAGCCCTGGCTCACCTCGAATTGGCATCAGGATAGCGGCTTATTCGCCGATAATCTTCACCAGCACGCGCTTTCGGCGGCGGCCATCGAACTCGCCGTAGAAGATTTGCTCCCAAGGGCCGAAGTCCAGTTTGCCGTTGGTAATGGCTACCACGACCTCCCGGCCCATGACCTGCCGCTTCATGTGAGCATCCGCATTGTCTTCGCCGGTGCGGTTGTGCTGGTATTGCGAGGTTGGGGCATGGGGCGCCAGCTTTTCCAGCCACACTTCATAGTCGTGCAGAAGGCGGTCCTCCGCATCGTTTATGAAGACCGATGCCGTTATGTGCATGGCGTTCACCAAACAGATTCCCTCCTGGACGCCGCTTTTGCGCACGAGGTCTTCGACGGTTGACGTGATGTTCACGAAACCGCGCCGATTCGGCACTTCGAACCACAGGTGCTCAGTGAGCGATCTCATGCACTCCTTATGCCGCTAGTCATTCCGCATCGCAACCAGAAATTGGCAAAGTCGCCTTGGAGTGCGGCGGCAAGCGAAGCGCGACGCCGCTTTCTCAGGCAGCAGTGATCCTCCGATCCATCCGCCAGCATCACCCTCAACCAAAGCGGCGTCGCGCTTCGCTTGCCGCCGCACTCCACAATGTGCCACCGAGGCTTCGCGACAGCTTTGTCAATGGCGCCGATTTCCAAATTGCAAACTACAAGGAGGTTATTGCTTCCCCAGCGGCTTCACGATTCAATAGCGGGGATTATTCGTATGAAACTTGAACTAAGTGCAAGCCTCTCCCGGGCGGCGTTGGCATTTGGTTTAGCCGCTTGCTTGTCCATTACCAGCCTCCCTTCCTCGGCGGAGTCACTGCCAAGGTTGAAAGTAAGCGAAAATCGGCACTTCCTCGTGACGGAGTCGTGCGAGCCTTTCTTTTGGTTGGGCGACACGGCTTGGGAATTATTCCACCGGTTGAGCCGGGAGGATGCGGAACGGTATCTCGACAACCGGGCGCGGAAGGGCTTCACGGTGATCCAGGCGGTTGTCCTCGCGGAGTTTGCGGGCCTCACTGATACCAATGCTTATGGCCAACGCCCGCTGAGCGGCAACGACCTCACGCAGCCGAACGAGGACTATTTCCGGCACGTGGATTGGATCGTTGCGAAGGCCAACTCCCTTGGGCTCTACATCGGCATGTTGCCGACCTGGGGCGATAAATGGAACAAGAAGTGGGGCGCCGGGCCGGAGATCTTCACGCCGCAAAATGCCGAACCTTATGGCGAGTGGCTGGGCCGGCGATACAAAGATGCCGGCATCATCTGGATTTTGGGCGGCGACCGGCCCGTGGAAAATGACACGCACCGGGCCATCTTGCAGGCGATGGCGCGCGGCCTGCGCCGGGGCGACGGGGGCACGCACCTCACCACGCTGCACCCGACTGGCGGCGCCGGCTCGGCCCAATACTTCCCCGACGCGGATTGGTTGGATTTCAACATGCGCCAGAACGGGCATGCCGCCGAGTTCACTGGCCACTATGACCAAACGCGCGTGGATTACGACCGGACACCCGCCAAGCCGGTGATCGACGGCGAGCCGCTTTACGAGGATCACCCGGTTTCCTTTGACGCGCCAAAGCTGGGCCATTCCATTGCCGCGGATGCGCGCCGGCCGCTTTACTGGGATTTGTTCTGCGGAGCGTGCGGCCACACCTACGGCAATCACGCTGTCTGGCAGATGTGGGCACCGGGCAGGAGTCCGATCAACAACCCGCTGATGCCCTGGTTCGAAGCCATCGACCAGCCGGGTGCAGGACAAATGCAGTTTGCCCGCCGACTCCTGGAATCACGACCGTTCCTGACTCGCATCCCCGATGATTCGATCATCGTGAGCGACCGTGTGCCCACTGCCATGCCGGGAGCAGGGCGATACCGTTTCGTGGCGACGCGGGACACGACCGGAACTTACGCGATGGTCTATGCGCCGGTGGGGCGCAAATTCAAAGTGCATATGGACAAAGTGAGCGGCCCGAAAATCAAGGCGTGGTGGTTCAATCCGCGCAACGGGGAAGTGACGGTCATTGGCGAGTTTCCCAATACCGGCGAACGCGAGTTTACGCCCCCTGACTATGGCGAGATGCTCGACTGGGTGCTGGTGCTGGATGATGTCTCCAAAAACTACACGGAGCCGGGCAAGCCTCCGGCGCAAGCGCCCCGGCGCTGAGCTTAGAGTCGCCATAAACACCTTGCCGGTTGACAAGTCGCGGCCTCTGGCGGTCATTTGAAGGGATGAGAGCTTGGGTCATTGACGATTTCAAGGGCATCGGCGGCCTCCATTTGGCCGACGTGTCCAATCCCATTCCCCAACCGGAGGAAGTCGTCTTGCAGGTGCAGTACGCCGCGCTGAACCCGGCCGATCGCTACCTGGCCGAGAACCTTTACCCTGCCAAACCTCGGCTCCCGCATATCCTGGGGCGCGATGGTATTGGAATGGTGGTGGAAGTGGGCAGCGGGGTGAAAGACGTTCGCGTGGGAGACCGCCGTTCGATTCTGCGGGGCGAAGTCGGCGGCAACCGGCCCGGGACTTTTGCCCAGCGCGTCGCCGTGCCGGCGCAAGACCTCATTGAGATTCCCGCGGGCTGGAGCGAGCCGGAAGCCGCCGGCGCGACCCTCGTCTATTTGACGGCTTATCAGGCCCTGACGATGTGGGGGCCGCTGCCGCCATCGGCGGTGGTGCTCGTAACAGGCGCGTCGGGCGGCGTGGGCGTGGCGGCGGTGCAGCTCGCGGCGGCCTTGGGGCACAAAGTCCTGGCGCTCTCACGCAGGCCGGAGAAAAGCCGACGCCTTGAGCAGCTTGGCGCGACTGCAACGTTTAATCCCGAAGACCCGAAATGGCGTGAGGCCGTTAAATCCTTGCTCGGGATGCGACGGGTGGACCTGGCTATTGACAACATCGGAGGCAAGCTCCTGCCGGAGGTCATTGACACCTTAGGCGAGCAGGGCCGGGTCAGCGTCGTCGGTCGCCTCGCCGGACCGGTCCCTAGCTTCAACACCGCCACCCTGTTCTTTCGCCGGCTCCGCCTGGGAGGAGTCGCCGTCGGCGCCTGGGCCAACGCTGAGAGCCGCGCCGCGTGGCAGCAGGTAGTGGCTCTGCTCGCGCGCGCCGGCGCCCGTCCCCAGGTGGACAAAGTCTTCCCGTTCGACCAACTTCCCCAAGCCTTCGAGCGCCTGGCCCGAGGGCCGATGGGCAAGGTGCTGTTAGCGGTGCGGTCCGGTGGCTAAGCGATCTTACCCGGGATTACAGCATCCTCATCGTAGGAATAGACCGCGCATAACCGGTGATATCCGTCAGCTATAATCACCTTTCCGTTCGCTGAATCTCGGATCAGCAGCAGAGGCGATAATGCGTGCCCCGACTGGATTCTGGTTTGGTCCTTTTGGACATGAGTGTTGTTGACCCCCAGCAAGGGCAAGCCGGACGCCCGGAAGATATCCTTTGCTTTGAATTCTGTCATGGGCGCGCGTTTCAGTTTGTTTACGAAGGAGGCGGCTGTCCGCTCATCGTAGAGCAGAGACAGGTATGACAGCGCGGCGGGATAGTCCTGTTCTTCCGGCTGCTTCAACCACTTGTAAGCATTGTGTTTCATATGTTCTGATACACCCTTCTGCCGGAGCGCAGCAAGCGAGTTTCCTGACTTGCCAGCATGGTGTGGCCGCTGCCGCAGGGGAAGGTGCCTGTGAACCGTGGAGTCATGTGGCGACGAGTCTGTGTCGCGGTTGATTCTTCTGGCTTTTCCGCCAAGGCGAGACCACAGTCATAGTGAATCTGCTACAGTAGTAGTAAATGTGCCACGACCTATGTCGAATGCCGAGCCCTTCCAACCGGAGCGTAATCATCGGGCCTGACGCGTTGTCCCCTTGCCAATCATGGATATGCATAGATTTTGCTTTTCTTTAATCGGCTTGTCCGTCTGGGCACGCTGTGGATCGGGCCGCCATGCCGGCTTCAAGCCTCGTTTCCAACGGGCCTTTTGCAGACTCCTGCTGGCCGCAGCGGTAGTATTGCTCGGGGGCGCGACGGGGGCACGGGCGCAGCTTCCCTCCGGCTGGCAGGACCTGGACATCGGGTCGCCTTCACTGTCCGGCTCGGCGTCCTGGGTCAATGGCGCCTGGTCGGTTTCCGGCGGCGGGGCCGATATTGGGAACACGTCCGACCAGTTCAACTTCGCCTACGAGACCTCCAGCAGCAGCGCGGTCATCCTCGCCCAGATCCTCACCGTGCAAGAGACCGATGGCTCGGCCAAAGCGGGCGTCATGTTCCGGGATGACAACACGGCAGGGGCAATGTTCGCGATGGTGGCGGTGACCCCCAACAACGGCATGTTTTTTGAGTGGCGGAATACGACCGGCGGCAGTTGTTCCGCCGCGCAAATCGCCGGCATCGTCCCACCCATCTGGGTGGAACTGATCCGCTCGGGCACCGATTTCGCGGGTTACTACAGCCCCGACGGCATAGCCTGGACGCCAGTTGCACAGGCACAGACCATCCCGATGAACAGCCTGCCGCTGGCCGGTCTGGGCGTGACCGCCCACAACAATTCCTTGCTCTGCCAGGGCACCTTCAATTCGGTCGTGGTATCGAACATTCCGCCGCCACCCCCACCGTCCCTGGGCATCTACCGCCAACTCTGGACCAACCTAAACTCTTCGGTTGGAAACCTCGCCGCCCTAACCAACACCACCTACAACCCCAACTGGCCCAACAATCCCGATCCGGCTTACAACAAGATATTCACGACCTTCGAGACCGAGATTAACTCGGGCCAGGACAACTATGGCCAGCAGTTGCGGACCTTCGTCGTTCCCCCGACCAACGGCAATTACACCTTTTGGATTGCGAGCGACGACACCTCCGATCTGTTCGTCAGCACCGACGAAACCCCAGCGCATAAGGCGCTAATGGCTTATGTGAGCAGTTGGACCGACTCCGAGAACTGGACCGAGGAAGCGTCCCAGCAGAGCGCCCCGGTTTACCTCCGAGCCGGCTGCCGGTATTACGTCGAGGCCCTGATGCAGCAAGGCGGCGGGGGCGACAACCTGTCGGTACGCTGGCAGTTGCCCAACGGCGTCTTCGAAGAACCTATGACCGCCGTGAGCCCCGCCGGCACCTGGATGATCCCCTACGACGGCACCAACCTGACTCCAGGCATTTACCTCCAGTCCGGAAGCTTCACCCTCGTCGAGGGGCAAAATGCGGATTTCTTTGTCCTTTGCACCAACCGCTCCGCTCTCACCTACCGTTGGCGTCTCAATGGGACCAACCTTTCCGGTGCGGGCGCCACCAACACGGCCCTCACGCTCACCAACGTCACGATTGCCGGCAACAACGGCCAGGTCTATACGTGCGTCGTCACCAACGCCGCCGGCTCGGTGACCAGCGCGCCAACCACGCTGACCGTCCTCGCGGACACCGTCCCCCCCGCTGTCCAGCGCGCCGCCAACCTCAGCGCAACCAGTTTCGTGATCGTGTTCACCAAGCCGGTCGAAGCCGCCAGCGCCACCAACTCCTCCAATTACGTCTTCACCAACGGCCTGCCCGTCACCGCCGCCTCGCTGTCCGCCGATACTGTCACCGTCACGCTGACAACCGCGCCCTTGGTCTATGGCAGCAATTATTGTTTGGTCATCAACAACGTCCGCGACCGCGCCACGCACCCCAACACGATCGCCACCAACACGCTCGTCCGCTTTACGGCCATGCCCTACGCCGACATAGACATCGGCAGCCCGCCTTTCTACTCGACAGTCACCCTTGTCGGCACCAACGGGCTCGACGTGTCCGCCTCCGGCAGCGACATCGGCGGTGCCTCGGATCAGTTCGCCTACAACTGCCAACTCCAAAGCGGCAACTTCGACGTCTGCACCCGGCTGGCCGGTTTGACCCCATCGGATACCTGGGCCAAGGCGGGGTGGATGGCGCGCGAGACCCTCGATCCGGGCGCCCGCTTTGCCGCCACCCTGGCCACCCCGGCCATGAACGGCTGCTTCTTCGAATGGCGCGACCCCGCTTCCTCGACGGCCAATTCCGCCGGCGCATTCCCGGCCAATTACTCCAACACCTGGCTGCGCCTGCAGCGCTCCGGCAACACCTTTAACGGCTACGCCAGTTTCGACGGCCAGACCTGGGTGTTGCTCGGTTCGGACATCATCTCGATGCCCACCCAAATCTATCTGGGGCTGGCCGTGAGCAGCCACAACAGCGCCCAGCCGACCCTGGCCCAGTTCCTGAACATCGCCAACCTGACCAACGCCGTGTCGGGCACAGCCGCCAGCCCGAGCGAACCGCTCGGGCCTTCCAGCCGCAAGAGCCCTATAGCGATTACCGAGGTCATGTACAAGCCCGCCCCGCGCACCGACGGCAACAACACCGAGTTCATCGAGATTTACAACTCCAATCCGTGGTTCCACGATTTGAGCGTTTACCAACTCGTGGCCGATAACCTGAGCTATACCTTTCCGGCTGGGACCACGCTGGCCGGGGGCGCCTTCCTGGTTCTGGCGGCGTCACCGGCCGGCATCCAAAATGTCTATGGCATCACCAACGTGATGGGACCCTACACGGGGAGTCTCAAGAAAGCGGGGACGATCCAGTTGCTCGACGAGACGGGGGCGGTGCTGCTGATTATCCCGTATTCGAACGTGGCGCCCTGGCCGGTAGCGACCGACGGGACGGGCCACTCGATGGTGCTGGCCCGGCCGACCTACGGCGAGGGCGACCCGCGGGCCTGGGACATCAGCGACGTGGTGGGCGGCTCACCCGGCCAGATGGAGGCGTACCGGCCCAGCCCGCTGCGCAACGTGGTGATCAACGAGTTCCTGGCCCGCGCTGACGCGTCCGGCTACAATTACATCGAACTCTACAACCACGCCAACAGCGCGGTGGACATCTCGGGCTGCATCCTGACCGACGACCCGGCGACCAACAAGTTTGTCATCCCGCAGGGCACAATGATGCCGGCACGAGGGTTTGTGTCATTCAGCCAGGCCACCATGAACTTCTCCCTGAACCCGGCGGGAGGGACGATATACCTGGAGAACCCGGACCAGAGTCGCTACTTGGACGCGGTAGCCTATGGCGCCCAGCAGGACGGGGTGGCCACCGGTCGGTGGCCCGATGGCGCCAACGACTTCTACCGGCTGTCGGCCCAGACGCCCGGGGCGTCCAACGCCCCCATCCGATTGAGCGACATGGTGATCAATGAGTTGATGTACGACCCGATCAGCGGGAATGACGACGACCAGTACATTGAGCTCTACAATCGCAGCACCAACGCGGTGAACCTGAGCGGATGGACCCTGAGCGACGCGGTGACCTTCACCTTTCCGAGCAACACGGTGCTGGCGGTCAACGGCTATCTGGTGGTGGGGGGCAACGCGGCGCGCCTGATCGGCAACTATACGAACCTGAATACGGTCAATTGCCTCGGCAATTTCGGCGGCAAGCTTTCACACAACGGGGAGCACCTGGCCCTGAATATGGCGGACACGCTGAGTTCGACCAACGGTCAGGGGGTGGTGACGACGACACCGATTCAGATCATGGTCAATGATGTGACCTACGGCACCGGGGGGCGGTGGGGTCAATGGGCGGCGGGTGGGGGCAGCAGCCTTGAATTGATGGACCCCAACAGTGATAACCGCCTGGCGGCCAACTGGAGCGACAGCGATGAGACGCAGAAGGCGCCGTGGACCAACATCGAGAACACGGCGGTGTTGGACAACGGGGCGAACTACGATTCGTCCATAGACTACGCGCAGATCGGCATTTTGGATGTGGGGGAGTGTTTGGTGGACAACGTGGAAGTGCGGGCGGGCGCCACCGGGACGAATCTGGTGATGAACCCGGATTTCGAGGCGGGCGGGACCAACAACTGGACGATGCAAGGGGCGTTCTGCCGATCGAGCCTCGAGAACTCTGGTTATAGCAGCAGCCACTCGCTGCATCTGCGGGGCAGCGACCGGATATGGACTGGCGACAACTCGTGCCAGGTGGCGTTGTACGCGAACACACTGGCTGCGGGGCAGACGGCGACGCTGCGGTTCAAGGCCCGGTGGCAGCGGGGCTGGCCGGAGGCGTTGCTGCGGGTCAACGGCAATTGGCTGGAGGCGACCGGGCCGCTGCCGGTCCCAGCGAACCTGGGCACTCCGGGCGCACCCAACAGCCGTTACGTGACCAACGCGGGTCCGGCGATTTACCAGGTGACTCATGCGCCGGCAGTGCCGGCCGCCGCGCAAGCGGCGGTGGTGTCCGCCCGCGCGCACGATCCCAACGGCGTCCAGAGCATGGTTCTGCACTATCGCATCGACCCGGCGACCACGTATTCGGCGATAACCATGCAGGACAACGGGGCGGGCGGCGATGCCATAGCGGGCGATGGTATTTACAGCGCTTCCATACCGGGCCAGGCGTCCGGCACGGTCGTGGCCTTCTACATTGCGGCGACCGATAGCAAGGGCGCGACCACCCGTTTTCCGGCCCTGCTGACTAACAACAGCAATCCGCGCGAGTGCGTGGTGATGTTCGGCGACAGCAATCCGGGGGGAAGCTTCGGGGTTTACCACCTTTGGATCACCCAGACGAATGCCACGGCCTGGGCCAACGCGGGCGATCTCAGCAACGAATCCTGGGACTGCACGATGGTGTGCAACAACCGCGTCATCTATAACGCGCAGGGCCGCTTCGCCGGCAGCCCTTACCACCAGGACTTCGATACCCCGTATGGCAGCCTCTGCCATTACAAATGGACCTTTCCCGACGATGACGCCTTCCTGGGCGCCACCTCGTTCAACAAGATCCACCAGCCCGGCAACGGGCCAGGCGACGACGCCAGCCTCCAGCGCGAACAATGCGCCAACTCTTTTTTGCGGGCACTCGGCGTCCCCTGGCTTAACCGCCGCTTTGTCGCCGTCTATGTCAATGGCAACCGTCGGGGCACGCTCATGGAAGACGCCCAATGCCCCGACGGGGATGACGTGAAGGAGCACTGGCCGAACGACAAAGACGGCTGGCTTTACAAGATGCAGCCGTGGTTCGAGTTCGGACCCTTCCCGACGGGCAGCACGATGGGGTTTGCCAACGAGTCGTGGTGCAACCTGGTGCCTTACACCACCACCGGCGGCGTGTTGAAGCCCGCCCGCTACCGCTCCAACTTCGAGATCCGCCGCACCCCGGTCTCGGACAATGACTTTACGAACGTCTTCTCGCTTATCAGAGCCGCCGCTTCCTATGGCACGCCCAACTACGTGGCGAACATGGAGAACCTGGCCGACATGGAGAACTGGATGCGCGTGTTTGCCGCCAACCACGCCGCCGGCAACTGGGATTCTTTCGGCGCCCAGAACGCGCAGAATCTCTATGGCTACATGGGCGCCCTGGGAACGAAATACTCCCTGCTCATGTGGGACTTCAATATCGTCCTCGGCAACAGCGGCTCGTGGGGCCCGGGCCAGAATCTCTTTACGGTCAACGGCGAGGACCCGAATACGCAGAACATCTACAACGAGCCGACGTTCCTCCGGATGTACTGGCGCGCCTTGCAGGAACTGGTCAACGGACCGTTGGATGTGACCCAGAGCGGCCCGCTGCTGGACGCCAAATACAACGCTATCACCGCCAACGGGCTTTCGGTCGAGAATCCAACGACCAACATCAAGCCCTGGCTCACGCAAGCCCACGACAGTATCGCTTCCCAACTGGCGGCCGTAAATGCGACCAACTTCACCGTCAACCCCGCCATTATCACCAACGGCCTGGCCCTGGTGACGGGCACCGCGCCGGTGAACATCAGCACCGTCTGGTTCAACGGCATCGCCTACCCGGTCACCTGGCTCACCCTCACCAACTGGCGCGTGACTCTCCCGCTGAACTACGGTACCAACATCTTCAGCGTCGTCGGCGTTGACACACACAGCCAGCCGGTCGCCGGGGCCACCAATTCCGTCACCGTCGTCTATAACGCCCACCCGCCCTCGCCCGCCGGCCAGGTTGCCATCAACGAGATCATGTATAACCCGGTCGTGGCCGGGGCCCAGTATGTTGAGCTCTACAACGCCTCGGCCAACTTTGGGTTCGATATGTCGGGCTGGCAGCTCGATGGCCTGTCCTACACCTTCCCGCCCGGCTCGGTCATCAGCCCCAACAGCTTCCTGGTCCTGGCCGCCGACCGCGCCATCTTCGCCGCCGCCTACGGGGCGACCAATGCTGTTTTCGACACCTTTGATGGCACCCTGCCAACCGATACCGGGACCCTCTCGCTGGTGGCGCCCGGCACCAACACCGCTTCCGACCTCTTCATTTCGAGGGTACGGTATTCCTCTGCTCTGCCCTGGCCCACCAACGCGAACGGCACCGGATGCTCGCTCCAGCTCATTGACCCGCGGCAGGACGCCTCGCGCGTTTGCAATTGGGCCACCGGCAGCCTCACCAACCCCGGCTTGGCCGCGGCCCAGTGGGTCTTTATCAGCACTAACGTCCCCGCGACTTCCTCGCGTTTCTATATCTACCTCGGTTCGGCGGGCGACATCTATGTGGATGATGCCAGCGTGAGCCTGGTCGGCGGAACCGGCGCGAACCTGCTCCTGGACGGCGGTTTTGAATCCCCCCTCGGCACCACCTGGAACCTGTGGCCCAATTTCAGCTCCTCCTCCATCAGCACCGCCTTCAAACATTCGGGCGCTTCCAGCCTCCATGTTGTCGCCAGCGCTGCCGGCACAGGCAGTGGCGACGCCATCTACCAGGACATCACCCCCGCGCTCACCACCGGCACCTATTACACTCTCAGCCTTTGGTATCTCCAAAACACCAATGGCGGGCCCTTGGTCATCCGCCTGTCCAGCGGCACCGCGTATGAGGACAGCGTGAACCCCGCGCCAGCAAGTTTGCCCTACGCGTATCCCTTCACGCCGGGCGCCACCAACGGCGTCTTCTCCGCCCTGGCCCCCTTCCCTCCGCTCTGGATCAATGAAGTCCAGGCCAACAACCTCACCGGCATCACCAACAGCGCCGGCCAGCACACACCCTGGCTCGAACTCTACAACGAGGGCACCAATACCCTTCCCCTCAAGGGTTTCTACCTGGCCAATAACTACACCAACCTTACCCAGTGGGCTTTCCCTACCAACGCCCTCATCGCCCCCGGCCAGTTCCAGGTCATCTTCGCCGACGCCCAAACCAACCTCTCGACCACCAACGAGTTGCACACCAGCTTCGCCCTGGCCGGCAGCACGGGTTCGGTGGCCTTGAGCTTCACTTCCACCAACTCCCAGGTCCAGGTCCTCGACTATCTCGATTACACCAACTTCACCCCCAACTATTCCTACGGCTCCTACCCCGACGGCCAATGTATCACCCGGCAGCAGTTCTTCCGCCCCACACCCGGCGGCACCAACGACGGCACGGCCGCATCCTTCATCGCTTACTCCGCCCCCGGCTCGGTCTATGCCCAGGATTTCAACACCCTGCCCAACCCGGGCGCGACCTCGGTCAACACCGCCAATCCGGTCACCATCAACGGCATCACCTACTCCCTGGCCAACCCATTTGACTTCGCCATGCCCGCGGTGGCCGGCGGTGTGAACGGCGGCCTGGGCCTGCCTGCCCTGGCAGGCTGGTTTGGCATAACCGACCCCACGGCGAGCGTCGGCACTCGCTTCGGCGCGACCGACGGCGACGACACGACCGGCGGCCAGATCAGTTTCGGCCTGCCCAACAGCACCAATCGCGCCCTGGGCCTGCTGGCCACCGGCACCACCGGCTTCACCGCCTTTGGCGCCCGCTTCCTCAATGCCACCACCAACACCCTCAACTTCATCAACCTCCAGTTCACCGGCGAGGTCTGGCGCCAGTCCGACAAACCCAAGACGCTGGCCTTCTCTTATTACATTGACCCCAGCGGCAGGGCTACTTTCTGGACCAATACCACCGCCGCTCTGCCCGCCTTGAACGTGGCCTTCCCCACTATGGCGGGGGATATTGGCGGCGTGGCGGTGGATGGCACGCAGGCCCTCAACCAGACCAACCTCGTCGTGACCAACCAGTTGATCACGAATTGGCCGCCCGGCGCGGCCCTGTGGCTGGTCTGGACGATGGCTGATCCCGCCGGCAAGGCCCAGGGCCTGGGCATTGACAACCTGAGCTTCTCGGCCTCGACGGTCGCGCCCAACACCGCCCCCGTGCTCGCTCCCATTGCCAACCAACTCCTCATCCTGGGCCAGACCTTGAGCCTGACCGCGAGCGCGACCGACACTGACTTGCCGCCCCAGACGCTGACCTTCAGTCTGGGCCCCGGCGCTCCCGCGGGGGCAACCATCGGCCCGGCTAGCGGACAGTTGAGTTGGACGCCGACCAACGCCCCGGCCACCAACACT
>Ga0187880_1001497_pt1 | contig 18558 bp, 18 predicted proteins | sample June2016WEW_19_4_FD_132998 | JGI IMG/M metagenome (GOLD analysis project Ga0187880, IMG submission 132998) | Peatland microbial communities from SPRUCE experiment site at the Marcell Experimental Forest, Minnesota, USA - June2016WEW_19_40 | ecosystem: Environmental > Terrestrial > Soil >...
CCGGAAATTACAGTATTTACGTTGGCGAGCAAGGAGGAGGGTTCATAGTGAGCAGCAAGCTACGGCCCTACTTGCGCTCCATCTATCGAACGTTGGTGATTTGGATCTGCGAGGCCTTTGGCCTCCTCCTCCTGATACACTTTATTCCCGGACTCAGCGTCAACAGCGTCTACGACCCCACCAACGACGTGCGTTCGAGGAGTTGATCGGCAGTCACGGGGGGTTGGATGGTACCCAGTGTAAGCCATTCGTGTTGTATCCTGCCGAATGGGGTTTAGACCAGCAGGAGATCGTGGACGCGGAAAAACTACACCAGTTGTTTAAAAGTAGATTGCACTCTGCGCAAGCAAAACCATAGACCCGTGATCCACGGCGTGTGCGCCGAGACATCCGAAACTCGCCGCCAGCGCTACAACAGTCCGTACTTCCCAGCGATTTCCTTGAATGCGTCTGCTACGTAGCGTATCTGGTCCCAACTTAAGCCATACGTGTTAAGCTTCCACGCGCGGGTCGCCCCAGAAAAAGCGCCAACAATGCCCCGCTGCTTCAATTCATCGCTCAAGAAAAAGCCTCGTCGCTTATGGGTCCGTGCTACCGTGTCAAAACTTGCAGTAGTATCTACCTTGCTCAAAGTATGCTTGCGCGGGTACTCGCTAACGCACATATCCCCTTTTATGCCAAGGAGAGCATCGACAACGTAGTTCGACTTCGTGACGTACTCACCCCATTCCTCTACGCGACGCCTCACTGTCGGAAAAGATGCCATCATCGCAAGAATGTTGCCGCCCATAAGCGTGCAGCCGAGCATCTGGATCTCCTTAACGCCAAACTGCCGCCCAGTAACATCGCCAATCATCTGCGTGGTGCTGAACACCGTATCCGCGTACTCGCTCGTCGTTGCCAACACGCCGCTCGGCGCAGGCGACGCCATTGACTTGTGCCCGCTGCCCGCAACAAAGTCTACGCCGAGCGCCTTACCGTCAACGGGTTTTATGCCAACGGTATACGCGCCATTGTACAAGATGGGGATGTCGTATTGGTGCGCTGCCTTTGCCGCTCCGGCCACGTCATGCTCGTTCGCGAGAGAGTAGTCGAAGTGATCGAGCATCACGAGGATGGGCGATTTGCCCTGTTCGCGCGTCACTTCTTCGATTTTTTGCGCGACGGCATCGCCCGTGACGACATTAAGATCATTTGTGGGAATCTCGCGAACGGTGGCCTTTGCATTCTCAACCGCGAGGAACTCGGTGTAGTGTCCGAGCGCTGAAACCAAAACCGTGTCGCCTTTTTCCACAAGCGCAAGGCAAACTGCTTGAAAGGCGCGGCGCGCCCCCGGCGTGACGCGAGCTTCATCCATATTTAGGAACCTGGCGAGATCGCTGTGGAATTCGGCGATTGGCGGCTTGGTAATCTTATCGAGTCTAAAAGGCTTGCGGCACTGGTCACACGTCGAGTAACCGTCGCCGTAGGCGATGAGCGCCTTCATCGCCTCTGCGGTTAAACGGCCTGCGGCTTGGATCGGCTGGATGTTGATGAAGTTCTCCTCGACTTCACGGACTGGTATATTCCCTGCGATCTTCATTCTTGAAGCTCCTCTTCAAGCTTCGACAAAGCGGCTTTTGCGCGTGCGAGAGTCTCTCGCGCTTGCTTTTGTTGCTCCGCACTCAACTTGTGCAAGGGGGCGGTCTCGCGCAGCAGTACTCGCAAGTCAGTAAGAGCGAAAAGTGCCTCAAACAGGTTATCTACAGCGTTATCCATGCCTAAACCCCAATAGTCCAGACCGCTTAATGTTATTAATTTTTATTGACAGAAACGAGCTCGTTAGTGGCACCCGCGCCTGACAAGGCTTATTCGCAGAGTGCACGAATTCGATGCTCGTCGGCGCAGCTTGATAGGTCAGAGCACGCGGGCTTACGCGCTCGAAGCTGCACCTACGCCGCCGTGCCGCGACTGAGCGCCGTTCCATATCAGATAAGCTTAATAAACTCCTAACGCTAACGCATAATCGCCGCCTTTGTTCGCGGAAGCGTGCCAGTATGCGCGAACTCGAAAATGAAAATCAGATGCAGTCGGATGAAGCCGCGACGCCAGAGAGCGAGTCAGAACCCGCTGCATATGCGCTCCTAAGCGCACTGTTCGATTCCATTTTGGTAATCGATGAGAGAGATATAATCCTTACTCTTAACCAAGCTGCGGCACTCTGGCTCGGCACGACCTTTTCTGAAGCGGTCGGAGCTCCGGTGGGTTCGGTCATTTCAAGCGAATTAGCAAAGCAAATAACTGCTTGGAGGCAAGAGGCGATTGCTTCGAAAACACCCATTCGAACTGAAGCAGTGATTGATTCCAAGCGTAAGGTCTTCTCGATTTACCCGGTTCTCGAGAAGGTTGGGCGCGTCGCGCGCATTGTCATCGCGATTCGTGATGTCACTGACGAACAACGCATGCGCGAAGAGTACGAGCTCCTCGCTGGAAAGGTTGCACAGCAGGCACGCACTCTCGAGGGTTTTCTGTCAGCGTCAGCCGATCTAATTTACGTCTTTGATCAGGACAGCCGCTACATATATGTCAATCGGCCTGGAGCCCGAGCGCTCGGATTCAAGCCGCACGAAATGGTAGGTAAGACGTGGACGGAGCTCGGATTGCCACTTCAGCCGATGCAGCGCATGATTGCCCTCGGCGACATTGTATTCGCCACGGGCCGTCCAGTGACCGACGAGTTGCACTGGGTCGACCCAGGCGGCGAGAAGGATTTTGAATTCGTACTCACCCCGATCTACAACGAAGAGGGGATCGTTGAAGCGCTCATATCGACAGCGAGGGATGTTACGGAGCGTAAGCGTATCGAAGAAACTGTTCGGCGCGAACGCGATCAAGCGCAGCAGTACCTCGATACCGCTGAAGTCCTCATGGTCGTGCTCGATACAGCTGGGCGAATTACTCGTCTTAATCGCAAAGGGTGCGAGCTCCTCGGCGTGCAGCAAGAACAGGCGCCAGGTAAAGACTGGTTTAACGAATTTGTGCCCGATCGCGCCCGAGAGAAAACGCTTGACGAATTTGAACGGATCATTGCTGGAGAGATAGAACCGTTCAGACGCTACGAAAGCCCCGTCCAAACGGCCCGCGGTGAAGAACGCGATATGGAGTGGCACAACGCACTCCTCAAAGACGCAGCGGGCACTATAGTTGGCATGCTAAGTTCAGGAACTGACGTTACTGAGCGCATCCGAATCGAGGCGGCACTTGAACAAAGCGAGCGTAAGTACCGGGAACTTATCCAGGGCGTCAATAGTGTCATATTACAGACGGATTTACAGGGCAATGTCACTTTCCTCAACAAATACGGACAACAGCTCTTTGGGTACGCTGAAGCAGAGCTCATCGGACACAATGTGGTTGGTACGCTGCTACTGGCAACTGAGAGCACAGAAAGAGAGTTTGCCAGCTTCACGCAGAACCTTCTCGACGCCGCTGACCGTTATACCCAAATGGTCAGCGAGAACGTCACAAAGGACGGACGCCGCTTGTGGATTGAATGGATGTGCACGCCACTCTTTGACACTCAAAGCAGCTTTGTCGGGGTGCTTGGTGCCGGTATTGATATCTCAGCCCGCCTAGAGGCGGAAAGAGCCCTTAAGAACGTAGAGCGTCTTGCCGCGATCGGCGAGACTGCCACTATGGTCGGTCACGACTTGCGTAATCCGTTGCAGGCTATTCGCTTTGCAATCGATTTACAGAAGAAGAAGGGCACGCTCACCTCACCGGACGAACGCGGAAGTGCCGACTGGGATAACGTCGATCGACTGTGCGACCTCATAGACGAACAAGTGCGCTACATGGACAAGATCGTGGCGGACTTGCAGGCCTATGCACAACCCCTCAATCCGGAGCAAACGCAGATCAGAGCGGTCGATCTTATTACGTCTACGCTCTCATCAATGAAAGTGCCTCGTCAGGTTCAAGTGAAAACCGATATTCCCGACGATTTATCGCTCTACCTCGATCGCAGGCTTATGCAGCGCGTGTTCACGAACCTAATCCTCAACGCAATTCAAGCGATGCCCGAGGGCGGACAGCTCACCATCAGCGCCGCTGCCTCAGACGGAACCGTGCTAATGACCGTCGAAGATACCGGCGTTGGAATTCGCGAAGATATTAAGGATAAGCTATTCAGCCCTCTTTTTACTAATAAGGCGAAGGGCACTGGCCTTGGTCTTGCAGTCTGCAAGCGGATTGTGGAGTTGCACGACGGAACGATCACCGTCGAGAGCGAAGAAGGAAAGGGTGCGCGATTTGTCGTGAACCTGCCTTCTTAAAGTGATCGCCGCAGAGCCGCGCCCGATTCCAAGACACCACGTGTGTCGGCGGGCGCAGGTTTAGCAGCTGAAGAACCCATTCGTGCACTGCGCAGCTTACTTAAGAAGCGCACGCGTCGCCGCCAGTGCTGGCCGCGCGTGTGTGCAAAGGGGGTCTGCAAGAATTCCAGTGGGATTATGATCAAATCCAAAAGGATTTACGAGAGAGCTGAGCCCAGCGACGGTTATCGCATCCTCGTTGATCGACTCTGGCCGAGAGGCGTGAGAAAATCTGATGCGAAACTCGATGGGTGGTTGAGGGACCTCGCGCCTAGCGCGGAACTTCGCAAATGGTTTGAACACGACTCGAAAAAATGGTCCGAGTTCCAAAGACGGTACCGAGCCGAGCTCAACGGCAAAACGCACCTCCTGCGGAAACTGATCGCTGACGCCGCTGACAGGGATATCACGCTGGTTTACGCATCACGGGAGCAGCGGTACAACAATGTGACCGTGCTCAGAGAAGTTATTGAAGGCCTTTTGACTCCGTGAGAATCACGCGTAGCCACAAAAGGTCCGCGTTGTTCCATTCCCTTTTCGGCCGGTCGAAACACAGCGCAATGAAACTAAGAGCCGGGATCCTGTTCTTTGGGATGTGCAATAGCTCCGGAGGTGAAAGCGTGATTACAGGCCTTTCACTCGTCGCTCTGCAGCATTAGAGAGCTTATGCTTGAGATAGAGCCGATTTGCCCTAAAGGCACCAAAATCCGCGCAAAGTATCGGCTTTCATCTTCGCGCGTGCGGCATCGTGGCCATATGTATAAAACCATTCGGACAATACTACCCGCTGATGGAGAAGACGGTGGTAGAACGGCTGCGGACGTTTGGCATCAACGAAATGGAGGCTAGCCTTTATTTGACGTTGCTCAACAACGGCGAGGAAACTGCAGGTGAGCTTGTTGATGTGACAAGAATAGCTCGCGCGGATGTTTACAAGACGCTGAACGGACTTCTTGAGAAGGCAATGATTGAAGAATCGGCTACAAGGCCAACCAAATACTGCGCGGTGCCCATCGAAGCGGCCCTTGACGCAGCAGTCATGAAGCAAGCGTACCACCTCCGGCAAATGGAGCGCTCGAAACAGGAGCTCGTTGAGCTCGTAAATCGTCAAGTTCCGACCGGGCCCAGCGAAGCCGCGTTTACCGTTTCTAAGTGAGAAGACTGCTCATACGACATTCGGCAGAGTCTCAAGCTCGTTGCCTCTGAACGACGCCACTAAATGACGACGATCGCTTTATTCAGCTCTCAGAGACAGCGAATGTTCACCAGAAAGCCTTGAAGAATGTTTCTCTTCAAACAGAACGCCGTGGTCCCCCGGGTACGGGTAGCGGTGATCGCTGAGGTTAAGCTGAATGTCGTCTGGTATTGGCGTGTCCCCGAAAGCGGGACACTTGAGCGTTCCACGATCCAAATGTTTGCATTTGATGCATTGGGGCAACGGCGCTGCAATGAGATCGATCCACAAGTCGTTCACGTCAATCACCTTTTTTTTAGACGGTGCACCATCGGGTGCACAATTCCGCCCTGCCGGGCTAGCGCTCAAAAATGATCTGGCCTATGTGCTTCCGGGCATCTTCCAAAATGTCCTCAATCTTGCTCACCTTGTCATCGTCAAGGTAATGGTAATTAACAAGGATGGCTCGGGCAATCTCTGTTAATTTTGAACCAATACCGGGAATTGAATTCCATCTGGACATATGCGCTCGCGTTTCGATGCGGTCGACCGCTTCACGGTGTTCTTCAAGGCAGCAACGCCCAGTCAGTGCAAGCCGAGGCAGCAAGTAACATAATTTCGAGCATTCGAATGGAGGTTAAGAACGATATCCTGATGATCGACGCCGCTCAGCCGATAGTGACGACGAAGCCAACAACTATCCACATAGGCATGGGAACCGTGCAAAAAAACTGAAAAGCATAACCTTCACGGGTCAACACGGAGCGGGGTCCGCCACACGGAGTAAAAGACGGTTCGAGGTAGGGCCACGCAGCGGGCCCTCGCTCTCCAGCATCGACACATTAAACACTACAGGCGTTATATTTAACGATTTCGGTTCCATTTTGACTTTCTTTTAAAAATCTGGACTTGAAATGAAGGTCTTCTGTGGGACAGAGATTCTTATTTTTCTAAACGGGCGACGTCCAGTGCGTTTTCACGCGTGGCCGCGAGGCTCGCTAATGCTCCATTGGAAGCACATGCAGACGGGCGCTCTGACGTCGTTTTAAATAGTTTCTAGCTTCATTTCGACTGCCGTCTCTCAACTGTCCAGCGAGCGATGCCAACGCACGCCTTTATGGATCCCATTTGATCAAGACGCTGCATGCTGGCTATCACACAAATAAGCCCCGTTATGGGTTTGCCATTTTTGCTATTCAGGCGCTTCAACGCGTTGGTCTTGCCCAAAGGTAAGTGACCGTTGCACAGGAAACAATGGGAACCGTTTAGTGGAAGGCTCTGTAACCCCAAAAGATGCCTAAGAATAGGGTGCTCTTACTGCAGTATGACTAAAGCAACCCATAAACCCTACTATTTCATACTGTATAGTGATAGCGATGCTCGATCCGCTATATGAAGCTGTTGAGCACGATTAATTCAATTTTCAACGCTTCTTGCGCCCCCCAATAGCGTCCCCATTTTTCGACGCTTTTCGGACCTGGCCGGCACATGGCAGCTTTCGCGAGCAAGCAACCATAAAATTAAAAGCGGATACTCGCGTGACCTGATCAGAGGAAACACTGTGAAGCCTCTAGTGGTGTTTTATTCGAGAACTGGGACCACCAAGAAAGTGGGAGAAGCCTTAGCAGACCTGCTGCATGCGATAGTGAAGAGCTTATCGACACCAAGAAATGCACAGGCCCCTAGGCTTTCTGAGGTCTGGGCGAGACGCCGCTAGAAACAAGCTGACGGTACTCGAACTGCTTATTTACGATCCAGCGTTGTACGATGTGGTCACGCTTGGTACACCCGTCTGGAACGGCCTGATGTCTACTCCGATGCGGACCTATATCACGATCAACAAGTCGAAATTCAACCGCGTCACATTCTTTTGCACGCAGGGGGGCAACGAGAATAAGAAGTTGTTTAGCGATATGCAAGCTCTATGCGGGAGGCCTCCCGTCAGCGTGCTTGCGCTTCGAGCCGCGGTGGTCAAAAATGAGGAGTACACAGAGAAGCTGTGGCAATTTGCAGGCGCGCTGCACATGCAGAGCGATGCCACTGTGGCCACAATGTCGGAAGATCGATGGCTCCGGGAATCTCGCGCCTGGCCTCCCTTAAGCGTTTATTCTACAGCGTGGCGTATCAAATCACGTAATCGCAGTGGAAGGACGGAACGTTATGGCGGTTGTAGCAACGATCGCACCCACTCACGCTCAGTCCACAACGCGCAGCCGCCCTCAATCTCGCTAAGTGTCTCGTGATGCTGGCGAATTGCCTGCAAAAGTCTCGATTGAAGCGCCTCTTTGAGGGAGAGCTGCTGCACATTTGCATCGGAGTAGGGGGAAACCGGGCACGGCTCAAGATCTCCGTCAGGGCTCACGTGAACGAATCCGCGCCCCGCAGCCAGACACCCGCCATACTGTTCCTCGTCTCCGGGAATTTCAATGAAGATTGCAGGAAATTGAGTGCGAAATCGCTCTGTTTTGTGCGCCAGCGTGCTCCGCTGCTCATCGGTCAAGATCCAGTCTTCAGTGCCTGGCTCCACCGAAACATACTCTAGGAGGAGGATGAGCTTAGTCCCTGCATGGATGAGGCTTTCTATGAAGAGGGGATCGGTGATCGTCGCAAAGTTAGACCGTGTTATCGTCAGAGAGCAGCCAAAAAAGATTCCTTTAGCATACATCTCTTCCATTGCGTTCTGCAGGCGCTTGTGCATCCCGACGCCTCGACGCTCATCAGTGTCGCGTTCGTCGCCTTCTATACTAACAACCGGGATAACGTTTCTCTGGGTTCGAAAGTGGTCAAGCGTACCCTCATCGATGAGCGTTCCGTTCGTGACTATCGGGAATATGACAGAAGGGAAATCTTTGGTAATGGTCAGGAGATCCTTGCGGATCAGTGGTTCTCCTCCTGCGAATAAAATTGTCGAGATTCCAAGCTCATTTGCCTCAGCGACCAGCGTACGAAGCCGAGCGTCACTCAACTCCGGCGCTTTTGATTTGCCCTTGTCACGCGCAAAGGCGTAGCATCCTTTGCATCGAAGGTTGCACTTGCTCGTTACGCTCACAATAAGGAGGGCCGGCACGTGCAGGCCGCTATTCTGCCATTTCCGCCGCACGCGGGCCGCTTTCCTCTGCCACAAAATAGTGCGGAAAAAGAAGATGGATTTCGCGGGTTCCCTTAGGGTGATGCGCACGGCATCTTTGAAATAGCCCACAATGGCGTCGTTAAGAGCGGGAATGTGGCTGTAGCCGTCCGCCAGCGCCCCCGCATCGTCCAATGTTGTCGCAGCCGCGGGCCTAACCGGTTTACGTTGCCGGGATTGGGGCGTTTCTCGATTCATTTGTTCTGTCTAGGCTTCTCGGGCAGTCCATTTGCTTCGGCTTCTCGTTTTTACTACCTAGCTACTGAGCTTACATTCAGTTATTTTCACAAATAACTCTTCTTTGCTGTTGAATTAGAGGTATAACGCGCCCTTGCTGACGCCAAGCCTCTGGGCGATGTCCTCCATCGTCGTTGATGCTACCCCTCTTAGAACGCGCCGCTTACGCGGCTTTGAGCATTCGATCTTTGCCTCTTCTCTATATCCTAGGACTCGTGGCACGTGATCACGAGCCGTACTTGCTACTGCATATTTAAAATGACTCTATAGGGTAGTTAAAAAAACCGCTTTGTAAAACGCATAGGTTAGTAACAACCCGTTATATGATGTACTGCGATTTGGGAACGAACTTGATGAGCAAACCTATGGCGGGGCCAGCGATGATTGGTTCAACCAACTCCTTAACGTCCGACGAGCGCATAGCCGTCGGAAACACCTACGCGTTCGGCGCGGGTCTGCAGACCTCTGGCTTGTTCAGGTGGCAACGAACCGGGGACTCCCACTGTGACATTTGCGCGTCACACGCGCTTAAGTATCTACGTGTTGACTACTTTGTACCCTTTTTCAGAAGGGATTCGCACGCGACGAAAAACAACGCTAATTGCATTCATCCTCGCCATTCTCGTGATCGGATCGACGGCAGTGGTGAGCGCAGCGCCAAAGAAGAAAGCGGGCGATGCGACCTTTACGGTCACCGATGAGCAGGGCAACGCACTGCAGCAGACCCACCCAACGGAGGAGGATCCGAACGTGCAGCCGGTGCACCACGAGATGATGCCGACCGCGGCCGGGAAGGGGAGCAGCAACGTAGCGTCGCAGGGGGCAGGACGGTCACCCATGCTGGTCGGCGCAGCGCCCGCCGTGCAGTGGGATAAGTCGCACGGGGGAAGCAGCTATGGGTGGGCTCGCGAAGTGCAGCAGACCAACGACGGCGGGTACATCCTCGTGGGATCGAGCAATTCCCAAGACTACGGCAGCCAGCTCTACCTCAAAAAGGTCAACGTCACCGGTCAACCCAACGCCTCGCAGAAGACATGGGGCGCGCTGTATGGCGGTCCTAGTGACGAGTACGGCTACTCAGTGCAGCAGACGTCCGATGGCGGATACATCGCCGTGGGCTCTACCTCCTCGCTTTCCGCGCGCCACGGCACCGACGTATACCTCCTTAAGGTGAACGCGGCGGGCAGCGTGCAGTGGGAGCGGATTTACGGAGGGGCCAGGGATGACTGCGGCTGCTGTGTCAGGCAGACCGCTGACGGCGGGTACGTTATCTGCGGGCATAGTAACTCGTGGACGAGCCACAGTAACTACGACGCCTACCTCATCAAGACGGACACAAATGGCAACATCATGTACCCCGGCACGTGGCAAATGTCGACCGACACAAACACACCGCTAGTAGCAATAACCCCGACAACACAGCTGACGGCCCTGTACGCCGAGTATGACGGCTTGCTCGATGCGCTTGAGGAAGTGGAACGAAAGTTGAAATCGACAAGCCGCCTCAACCCGTTGACACGCAACAAGTTACGAAGGCAAAGAGACAACCTCTGTGAAACACTCGCTGACGTGCACGAGAAGATCGCCGATTTTGACTTTGTCCTGATGTGATGCAGCGTTAGCGCGATTTCGATTATGCATTCACAATCTCACATGCTTTTTTTCTCCCTTCGCACCTTGGTCAGGTAACAGAATCCGCTTCTGGCGCCTCCGCGCGTGAGTTACGGGTCGCCCTGATCAATAAAAATAGTCAAAAAAGAGGGACAGCTCGAGGTCCTGAAGCATTGTTGTGCTGGCTGCAAGCCGGCGAGTTCAGCCTTGCTGTGTGGATTCGGCAAAAAGCGCCGAATCAACAGTTGCATTTTAAAGACCGGGGCCCGCTAGCGCCTCTCCCGCTTTGCAACGGGAAACCGTACCTCAGTCAGTAAGTCGCTTTCTGCAACTTCCATTGGGTTGGTCAAATACAACTCCATCGGCGCTCCAGTTACCTCAAAGTCGTTTTGCGCAGCATATTCCATCAACGCTGCATAAATGGGCGCTATTTGATTATACGGTCCTTTGTGAATCGCTGAGAGCACTTCGTGCGCAGGGAATGTTTTGATCTGTATTTTCCCTTCGCCTTGGGCCTCTCCGATGAATGGTATTCCCACGTCGAATTGCATTTCGCCTCGCGCCATGTCTTCCTGGCTGCTATAGTAGACCGCGAATGGAGCTCCTGCCATCTGCAAGCCTCCCTTCATCACCCATTCGATGACTTCACCGAGTAGCCGCCCCATATCGTCCCCTATCGCAGCAACCGCGCCTCTGTGGAATATGCACGCCGCTCGCATTTCGTCAGCCATTTTTGCTTCTATTTTTGCCATCAATACCCCCTATCAATTCTGGCCTGCTTCACACGAAATACTTTGCCATGTGCGCTGCTTGGGATGGAACGAAAGAACCGAAACAGCCTTTTTGGTTATTTTTGTGCCCTCAAACGGGTGCGAGAGAAGGCCACCACGCCGATGATGAACAGAACGATCGTCGGGATGATAATAAGTGCGATATCGTAAGTGATCGCCTCAATCGCTGAGGTATTCTGCGAGCTGCGATGGCGCTATTCCGGCCGCAATCGCACCCGCGAATAAGAGATCACACCGACGACAAAGAGGATCGCGGTGAGAACGATCGCAAATCCAACGTAGACCGCCACGGCGCCCACGCCACTCCCGAAGATGAGGACCTGACGCAGCGCATCCGCGACCTGTGTCCACGGGAGCAAGTCGTAGACCTGGAACGTCGTCCCAAATGCTGTTCCAAGTATTTCATTGGGGAGCGGAAAGAACGCCCCCGTGAGGAAAGACACCGGTACGGCAATGAGCACCCCTAATTGTGCCGCCTGCCGCTCGTTGGTGGTAAACGCCGCAAGCAGCAAGCCGAGCGAAATCGAGGCTATCCCGCCTATGATGCCAATGAGCACGGCGAGCCCGATGGAATTCGCGCCGCCGGCCCAACTAAACCCGAGCGCCACGGCGACCCCTAAAAGCAGCAGTATTTGCGCGATGGCGATGAGAATCCACGTGAGCAACGTGCCAAAGAGGAGGTCAAATGACCGCATATTGGAGAGTTTGAGTCTGCCGAGCGTTCCGCGGTCAGATTCTCTCGTAAGGTCTTGCGCGACGCTGCTAACCTGCATAAGCAAGGCGAACACAATCAATCCCGGCGCCTGATAGTCGAAGAGCGTCAATGATCGCGTGCCGGTGAGTGGTTGCACGGCCGCCGAAATGTAGCCGATGCTCGCGTTGCTTTGGCTTTGGTTTTGTGCCAGCGTGGCGTCAACCTGTCGAATCGCCGTGGCCTGTATCTGGCCTTGGTACTGTTGGAGGACGTTGAAGATCAGGCCTTGCGCGGCGCCAAATGCGGCACTGCCCGTGTCCCCTTCGACGATGACCTGTGCGGTGACGTTGCTCTGTTTCGGAAGCGTGGTATTCACGGGCAGCTGAGCCGTGCTTCCGTTTATTACCCGCAGGCCGATATCGGAGGTCGTTTCAGCCCGCGCCGAGGCGTTGGCCAATGAAACGACCGCCTGTGAGAAATTTTCCGGAATCGTGATCACCGCATCGAGGCTGCGACTTTTGAGCATCGCTAGGGCCTGGTCCGCGCTCACGTTATTGAGGGTGAACATGTGGGTGTCGGTTTGCGCGTAGGTGATGTTTTCGAGGAGCTGCGTGAAATTCACGCCGCTGTTGATGCGCTCGGTGGTATTGTTGGTGGACACCGTTGCCCCTTGGTCGAGATTAATGACCGCAATCTCGTGAGGCGCCGTCCCGGTGCCAAGCGAGCTGGGACTGCCGAAGGCGAAGGCAAAAATGATCATGAACACAATAGGGAACAACAGGAGGAAAAAGAGCGAGCGACGGTCTCGAATTGTTTGCTTGAGCGCCTTTATCGCTAAGGATAGAAACTTTACCGTCACTCGCGCAGCCCCCTTCCGGTGAGATAGATGAAGACGTCCTCGAGCGTGTTTTCCCGAATGGATATATCCGAGACGCGGGTGCGAGTCGCATCGACGCGTTCGATTATCTCGGGGAGCAGGCTAACGGCGTTTAACGCTCGTATGGTGATCGTTCCGCTCGCGTCGTTGATTTCTTGGATTTCTAGGATGCCGTTGACGGCTTTAAGGTCGGCCATCACCACTTCGTTCTTCTCTCTGTCGGCGAGTTGCATCTCGATGATATCACCGGAACCGATCGTCTTTTTCAGGTTTCCCGGGGTGTCGAGCTGAAGAAGTTTGCCGTGGTCGATGATGGCGATGCGGTCACTCAAAGCATCGGCCTCCTCCATGGCGTGGGTTGTGAGGATGATGGTTTTTCTCTCCTTGTTCTTGAGCGAACGAACAAAGTCCCACAGCAACAGGCGGGACTGCGGGTCTAAGCCTGCAGAGGGTTCGTCTAGCACGACGATATCAGGATTGTGAATAACGGCGAGCGCGACGTTGAGCCTGCGCTTCATGCCGCCAGATAGCTGCGACACACGCGTCTTCGCTTTATCAGAGAGCGCCAGGCTAGCGAGCAATGAGCCCACGCGCTCATTCGTGACCGCTCGTGGAAGGTCGTACATGTCGCCCATGACGACGAGGTTCTCTACGCACGTCAGCTCCTCCCACAAGACAAGCTCCTGCGGACAGATGCCTATGCTCCTTTTCGGCACGCGCGCCCGGTCCTGTCCGTTGATGAGCACCGTACCGCCCGTCGGGCTCAGCAGTCCGACCATCATGTTGATCGAGGTGGTTTTGCCGGCTCCGTTCGGTCCTAAAAATCCGAATATCTCTCCCTTCTTGATTTGCAGAGTGAGATCATCAACGGCGACCAGGTCACCGTATCTCTTTGTCAGGCCTTGTGCCTCTAATGCGTAGGCATCCGTTGTATTATCTGACAATTGCTTCGTGCTCCGCACGTCGCTACACATTGCACTCTTTACTCTTCATTGTTGCGCTTCGATGAGCCCGTAGGATAAAGGCGTCCTCGCTCACGTTGTTCAAGTTGAAGATGTTTACACTGCTGTTTTCATATTCGCTGCCAGTCTACCGGTTTTCTTTCTTAAAACCTTCTATTTGTGGCCGAGGCGATTCGCAAATCGGCGTGGTGAGAATCGGGCGAGCTTTTAATATTCAAAACACCATATAATAAACCAGCCTGGATAGAAAAGGTGATCGTTTGACTAAATGGAAATACAGCGGAAAAGAGATTTCCTTTGACCAAGTAGATGACGCGCTCAAAGCTTTGGATAACGCCTGCCTGCATTGCGGCCCCGATAAGCACTCGCCAGAGTGCCCGATTGGTAAAGCAAAGGCAGAACTGTACGACATCAAGTGCTCAGACAAGCGCCATATTCCCGACGTACAATTGTAACCGTTCTCGAGAGGTTTAATATGCCATTAGAGTATCGTGAAAATCTCTGATGGCATCTTCAGGATCTTTTCCTCCGAAATACGATCGCAATGTCTCTTTCTTTTCAATTACTCCGTTGAAGGCGACTTCGACTTCTCTTTGAGTACAAACAGACGTGATGTCGTCAATTATGTGGTTGGCCACGGACTCGTGATTTGCGTTGTAGAAACTACCTAAGATGAAGAATTGCATAATCGAAAACAGAGCCTGCGTGTGCCGTTCCTTCTCCTTTGCGTATGATACCAAATCGGTAAAGAGGTGAGACACTGACAACAACAGCTGGGAATGGACGATCCCTCGCGAGCGATCGAGAGCAAGGATGCCAACCTCTCTCAGGTATCTGAAACCCCCAAGATATTTACTATCTTCTTCAATGGTAGCTACACACACGGCTCGGATGGAGTCAACGACCTCGATCTCTGTACTCGTGTCGTCGATCCTGATTGCCGTCCGGGCAATATCGAACAGCTGTTCCAGCACCTCTTCGTTTAACCCCTCTCTACGATTTTTGAAATTATAGACTGATACGTCTTCAAGCGCTGTCAAAGCGTCGCTTGCGACGTCAACATTCCCCTGTAGCGTTTCTTTCCTAATGATATCCCCTAAGATCTTGATGAGTTCCGTGTTTTCGCGTGGTCCGTTCTCCCTTAGAGCTGCGGTCTTAACGTTGTCAATAATGTCGTCAGGATTAAAGAACCGTGGAATGCGACGGAATAGATTTAAGATCAACAAGAAGCACCACGCCGCCAGCGCTACGCTTAGTGACGTGAACACTCTGATATCATTGGGGACCGTAGCCCCGCTTACGTGAGCTAGCGTGATGAAGTTGACGAACATTGCGGAGATAAAAAACACGATGATGCCCACGATTTGAAAATCTTTGAAGATTGACGCGAGGAGGAAGTGCAACACTTTCGGTGTATATTTCGATGCTGAGAATTCAATCGCGATGATCAAAACAGAGAAGGTTATTGCAAACAACGCGGCAAGGCTTTCGGTGAGCGTGCTAAGTAAGAAACTTGCAGAACTCGCATCGCCATTGAACAGAATTCTGGTGCCAGTCAGGTCAAAAACAAAAAGCAGGAAGATTACGCCGCCGGCCGCTAAAAAAAGGAGGTCAATGCGATTTAGTTTGACGTCGTTCAAAGCCATGTTCTTTAGGTAATGCAACGCGCGCTCAGATTGAGCTTTTTTGGCCCGAAACCACTTTTCACTGGATTAGCCAAAAAGACAGGACGTAAGGATAAAACAGTTCCGCTTGCGAATGGACCTTTGTTCGAAGTAGCGTCTGCGAATCATTCTCGCGTGATGCAAACCGGCACGCTCTTGTCTGTGCCCTTTTCACAGCCGAGTGCACAAGCTCGTTCGCACTGAGGGGGGGCACATTTGAAGGAGCGCAGTCAATGACGTCGCGAGATGGTTGCGTTTTTTTTTGCAATGAAAACGTAAAAAAGGAATATATACGTAAGATTTCAAGATATCGCAAGAAAGGTGTTGAAATTGGCAACAAGAGAAAAAATCGACATGTTCTGCTATCAGTGCTCCCAAACAGCTGGGGGGGAGGGCTGTACCATGAGGGGCGTCTGCGGAAAGGAGCCAATCATCGCGCGGTTGCAAGACAACCTGCTCTTCGCTATCAAGGGTATCAGTGCCTACCTGTATCACGCGCGCGAGCTTGGATATACCGACGATGTCGTCGACGCCTTCATCGAACGCGCGTTCTTCTCGACGCTCACGAACGTCAACTTCGACGCCATGGAGTACGTGAAGCTCGCACTTGAAGCCGGCGAGATGAACATAAGAACCATGCAGCTGCTCAAGAAGGCCCATATCGAACACTACGGCGAACCCGTTCCCACACAAGTGCAGACCGGGACCGTCAAAGGCCACGGCATCCTCATCACCGGCCACGACTTCAAGGTGCTTGAGGAGCTCTTGAAGCAGGTCGAAGGCACGGACGTAAACGTGTACACGCACTCAGAGATGCTTCCGGCACACGGCTACCCCGGCTTGAAGAAGTACGCCAACCTCGTCGGCAACCTCGGCAAGGCGTGGTACGACCAGCGGCAGCTGTTCCCCCAGTACGAAATGGCTATCCTGGGGACTACCAACTGCTTCCTACCGCCGAAAGCAGACATTGCAGATCGCATGTTCTCGACCGGTCCCGTGCGCCTGCCGGGCGTGCAAAACATCGAGGGGTATGACTACACACCGGTCATTGCAAAGGCGCGGGCGCTGCCGGAGCTCCCCGACAAGCCGGGTGATTACGTGCTCACCACCGGTTTTTCGGCGTCAGTCGTGCTGTCGCTCGCCGACACCATCAAACAACTCGTTGAAGAGGGCAAGATACGCCACTTCTTCCTCGTGGGCGGCTGCGACGCCCCTATGAAGAAAGGTGAGTATTATCGCGAATTCGTGCAGAAGCTCCCTAAGGACACCATCGTCCTGACGCTCGCGTGCGGAAAGTTTCGCTTCAACGACCTTGACCTAGGCGACATTGAAGGCGTTCCTCGTTTGATCGACCTCGGTCAGTGCAATGACGCGATCGTCGCCGTCGAGATAGCGCAGGCACTTGCCGGCCTCTTCGGCGTAGGGGTCAATGAGCTGCCGTTGACGCTTGTGGTGAGCTGGATGGAACAAAAGGCGGTCGCCATTCTCTGGAGCCTGCTCGCGCTCGGGTTAAAAGGCATCTACCTCGGCCCGATCCTGCCAGGCTGGGTCAACGACGACATTCTGAAGCTCCTCGTCGATTCCTACGATATGAAGCTTATAAGCACTCCGGAAGAAGATATAGAAAAGATGCTGGCGTAAAGAAACGACAAAGCAGCAATCGCACTAAACCTGACGTGGTCCTCGACCGCTAACGCTATGCACGCGTGGCGTTTTCGTGCGCAGTGCTTAACTACGTACGGCTTAGATAGCTAGCATATTGGAGGTATAGCTTGAGCGAAATTGATATGCATAAAGGGAAAGCACTTGACGTGAAAACGCTCATCGAATACTCGGCCAATTCTATCATCAGCAAGACCTTGATCGATACTAAAGCGGGCACAATCACATTGTTTTCCTTCGACGTGGGGCAAGGCTTGAGCGAACACACCGTACCATATGATGCAGTCGTGCAGATTGTCGAGGGTGACGCAGAGATCACGATTGGGGGGAACGCCGTCCACGCGCGTGAAGGAACCATGGTCGTGATGCCCGCAAACGTCCCGCACGCGCTTCGGGCTGCAAAGCGGTTCAAAATGCTGCTCACGATGATTCGTGCCTCGCAGACTTTGGAATGAGTTACGCAGGAGTTGAGAATGACACAAGAAAACGAAGAAGGTAAGTACACAGGCGAGGAAGCCCCCGAAAGTCAGGAATTGATCGATAAAGTGCGGCGCCTAAGCTTAGGGGCTCAAAGCGTCTTGTACGCAATGCTGATCGAAGAGGGAGAAGAAGAACCAGCAAAACGCGAAGGGTTCACCTCCGCTGAGATACACGAAGCGTGTGCCTCCTGCAGCTTAGACGACGTGGCAACGCCGCAAACCCTGATTGAAGCGGGCATTTCTGAACTCAAAGAGCAGAGGTTCATCGAAGAGCGAGACGGAAGACTGTTCCTCACAACGCGCGCCGAGCACATGCGTACCTTTGAAAAAGCAGTCGAGAGCAGCAGGTACGTGGTTCATAGATAGGTGCTCCTTTTCGTCGGCGTGCCGCAGGTTCCGCACACAGGTTCGGAGGCAAATGGTCGATTATTTCAAACGAAAAAAGCAGATTCAGGAACTTATGGGAGCAAAGGGCGTCGATGCGATGCTCATTGCCGGGGCTGAAAACTACTATTACATCACTGGCGATTATCGACGACAGGCCCGTATGTTGTTTTATCGAGACGCTGATCCAACAGTGATCGTCTTCCAACCTGAGGTCGAACAAGTTCGTGCGTTCACGTGGGTAGACGACGTCCGCGGTTGGAGCAGCGCCAACGAACTGATGCAGAACTTCTTTACCGCGATGAAGGCCCATGACCTTCGCAAAGCTACCGTCGGTTTCGATACGCACACCGCTCCCGGATTCGAAGTATTTCGTTTCAGAAAGCTCAATCCCGACATTACCATGGTCGAGAACGATGACATCATGAGCGAGCTACGCATGGTGAAGTCAGCTGATGAAATCGCTCGTATGAAAAAGACCGCTCACGTCGCAGAGCTCGGAATGGTGGCTGCGGCGGATGCGCTCATCGCCGGCGCAACCGAG
>Ga0187880_1001498_pt1 | contig 18552 bp, 22 predicted proteins | sample June2016WEW_19_4_FD_132998 | JGI IMG/M metagenome (GOLD analysis project Ga0187880, IMG submission 132998) | Peatland microbial communities from SPRUCE experiment site at the Marcell Experimental Forest, Minnesota, USA - June2016WEW_19_40 | ecosystem: Environmental > Terrestrial > Soil >...
GGTCTTGCTCCCTTCGCGCGGCCCGGCGCTGTCCTTCGCCTTGGCGGCTTTCTTGCCCTTGGGCGCGCTCTTCGCGGGGGTGGTCTTCTTGCTCGCCTTCCCCTTGGCAGGCGCTCCCTTGGCCGCCTGTGCGCGGCCCTTGGCCTTCTTGGGCGCCTTGGGCTTCAACGGTTCTGCGGCAGCCTTCGCAGCTTCGCCAAAGGCCTGGAGGCGCGCCCAGATGCGCTTGGCGGCAACCTTGGCGCTCTTGAAGCCGTCGACGGGCTCGACGCCCGGAAGGCTGTTCCAGAGGGCCACCAGGCGCTCGGCTGGCCAGCCGGCGAGCAGCGCCGCCAGTTCCTTCTGGCTGGCGAAGGTATCGAAGGGGGTGCTGGTTGCGGCGGCGGCTTCTTCTGCAGAGCCAAACGCCGTGATGTTGTTGTCGCTGTCTATCGTAAACGTCATTCTGAATCTCCTTGGTGCCACGCTCTGCGCGGTCATGACATGGATCACTCCGAAGCGATTGAAAAGCAAGGCAATTGTGCAGGGAATCGCTCAGGGCGATGGAACGGCGATGCAGGCCGGCAGATTGCGTCAGGTTGCGTCAGATGAAGGGTCACGGCTCGAAATTCGGGCGGAAGAAGGAGGAGGCGGTTGCCGCGCTGCTCACCCAGCGCAATCTGGAGGAGGCCGCCCGCTCGATCGAGATCGCACCCAACACCCTCCTGCGCTGGATGAAGGAACCGGAGTTCGACAACGCCTATCGGAAGGCACGCCGGGCGGCCTACGGGCAGGCCACAGCTCGCCTTCACCAGGCGTCGAGCGCGGCAGTTTCCGCTGTGCTGAAGATCATGGTCGATGCCAGCGCGCCGGCGTCCACGCGGCTCCGCGCCGCGGATATCGTGTTAGGGCACACGGCCAAGGCCATCGAGATCGAAGATATCGACGCGCGCGTGACGGCACTTGAAGCAGCGACGGCCAGTGGAGAGCAGCAGCGATGACTGCGGTCATGAGACGAATCCGCCGGCTTGAGGACCAATTCGGGTCGGTGGACCGGCCGCGAGACCGTTTCCGAATCCTCGTGTGCAGCGCGGGCGCCGGGAAGAGCTTGGAGAACGCTACGTGCACCAGGACGCTCTGGCCCGACGGCACGTTGTTCGAGATGGTGGAGCTGGACGGAAGCAACGAGGGTCCTGGCGAGGTGACCGAGGAGGCACTGGACAGGTGGCTCGAAGGTTTCCCGATACAGTGAACGTGACGGATTGCGGGCAGGCATGGCGAATCTTCTCAGGCGAGTCCGAAAGCTCGAAACGCGACTGACGGACAGCAGCGGCTTGGCTCCCCATTCCGAGGACTGGCGCGATTATTGGGAGCACAGGATTGAGCGGCTCCTTGGCGGACAGGCGCAGGGCGAGACAGGCCGCATACCGCTGGAAGCGGTCGACGCCCTCGTCGCAGCCGGCGCGGCGCGGGAAGAACTGTCTGGGAAGGATCTAGCGCAGGTGGGAGGCTGACGGAGGCCGGAGACAACGAAGATGATCACCAGAAGTCTAGTTCGGCGTTTGGAGCGGCTGGAAACTCGCCTCATACCGGCTGGCGAACCGGTGGTCATCAACGTCCACTTCGTCGCCACGGATGGAAGCCGTGTTGGCGGCGTCCGCTTCACCGTTCCGCGCGCCGGAGGACGGCCAACTGGAAGTGCGGGGGTTGCCGGCGGCGCGCGGCCCGTGGCTGATCGGCAGTATCGCGAGGGTCCGCACCGATGAACTGGTACTCGAACCTATGGACTTGACTGTAAGAATGTGCTAAGAGTATAGACTCGACGCACAATCCAACACGGAGGCGATCACCATGAACGCATTGCCGAAGGTCCTGGCTGCAACGGCGATTTTGCTGGCGGCTTCGCTATCGAGTTACGGGGCTGTGATCGACCAGGTGATTGCGTCGGATGGCTTCTATACTCCCTTCTCGGGCACCATCAATAGCGGCGACACAGGCGTCGCGGCCACCCTGGATTGGGACTCGGCGGTATTCGGCGCCGTCTTCATTATTGATTTCACGAATGGCGCCGGCATCATTACCGACGTTCTGTTCAGCGACGCGGGTCACGATTCACCTGAATATGCAGGTGACTCGCTCGAGTTTGATGGCTTCTTCTCGGGCAATAGCGCGATAGGGACGCCTTGCATCGCCGGACCGACCACAGCCTGCCTTCAGACGACGGGGGAGCCCCAGGACGTTACCGCCCTGATTGGGAGCTTCAATGGAGGCCAGGGTATATTCGGCGACGGCGACATTTCCGTCCTGGCTGACGATGCGGTGCCTGAGCCCACATCGCTCATCCTACTCGGCATCGGACTGGCATCCTTCAGTCTGATCCGCCGTCGCAAGACGGCATAGGCGCCAACTAGCCGACTACAAACGACTTTGTAGCTCGCGGTGGTCGCGCGCAAACGAACTCCGGCGCCCTCCGGGCGCTAGTAGGCCAATAAGCGCTAATATCCCATGAAGCCGATCCTCAGGCGGGTTCAAGAGCTGGAGCGGAGACTCGCACCTCCGGCGCCAGCCCCCTCGGGCCCGTCGGCCTACGAGCTGATTAGGGACGGGCTCGCACGGGTCGGGTTCGTCCGAATTGGACAGGAAAGCCTCGCGGAGACGTTCGCGCGTTACCTCGGGATCACACTGCGGGAGCTTCGCGCACGGTTGCAGCAGCGAGCAGTGGGCAAGCCCGCGGAGTTGGCTACCGATATCGGGTGATAACGCACGCTCCGGTGGGACTCCGGCTGCAGCCTGGGACCGCCTCCACTACTTCTGGGTTGGCTGCTGGGTCCTTTCCGGCGCCCAGTTCTCACGCAACAAGCTTCCAATGACCCCGCTCCAACGAGCCTGGGGCGCTTCGTACTCGATAATGTACCAGAGGCCGTCGGAAGGGAATCGGTCCAGACGGCTCGGGGGGACCAGGATGACCCATGCTGCATTGTTCCGCGCACTGACGAGGCGATTCAAGACCTCGCGCACTGTTACGTTCTCCAAATCGAGCGGTCCGACCCGATCTTCGGGTCTCCCGCCGGGAGCACTTCCGTACACGCCGCTGACCCCGGACGGGACCCTCGGAGCGCTCATCTCGCGCTTGAGCTGCCCGGGGAGCATCAGGTCGGCCGCGGTCGTCAGTTCCGTTTCGCCTATCACAAACTTCTGGAGCACATGATCCAAAAGGTTGGCGCCACCAGAAAGCAGGCCCGCGTGCCCAATGTGCACAACGCCGTCATCGACGGTCCATGTGTAACCGGCTCGCTGGTCCAATATGGCCCGGAGGACGTGGCCGACGGACGACTCGCTGACGTGGAGAGTGACGGACTTTTCGAGGTCCGCCGGGTCCAGGTATTCGATCCCCAGCGGAACGCGCGCCTGTCGACCCAACTGCAAGAGGGCGTCGAGCAGGCTGAGACCCTCAACGTCGAACCCATGCACACCTCTGTCTGCGATTCCGGCCCCCTCAATGGGCGGGTGTGCTCGCGCGATGAGGGGAAGCGTCCAGCACGGGAGGAGGAGCACCGTCAAGCAGAAAACCGGGGTTGTGAGAACTCGCATTTGGCGCATACCTAGTTACCGTTGATCGTGATCGAGCTGCATGAGTACACAATGGAATTGACGTTTGCCATCGGCTTGCCGTTCGCAGTCCAGGATTGGCTGACGTTCACCGTTCCATTGCTGGCGGGGCAAGCCGTTGAACACGTGTAGAACTGATCCGGCCATTGTCCGGATGCATTGGTGTTCGTGCTGCCCGTCGTTCCGGTCGCGGGCAGGCCTAAGGCATTAGGTACAGGTGCCGTGAGGTGGTCCGCGACAGCGATTCCGGCAATCTGGATTGGGTTCCCCGCGGAGTCCTGGAGCTGCAGCGTGACCCAGCGCTGGTAGCCCGCCGAGCCTGCAGGGGCCCCGAGCTGGGCGCACTGGGCTTGCGTGAGAGGACCCGCGCTGATCTGCTTAACGTATCCCGCGCCATTGGGTGACTGCACCGTGGCGGTCCCTGAACCGATGATCTGCGGGGCCCCCGGACACGCTGGGTTTGGGGGCGGGGTGCAGATCTGGCCTGCGTTGACGGCCAGGATGAAGGCGGGCGGCTCGACGGGTTCTGGGGGGTATACCGGCATGACGTGCGCCTGGCCGGGACCAACGCCCGAACCCAGCCCCGGCGTCTGCCCCTGCGTCTGGACCGTCAGAACCGAAGTGTTGTCGGTGCTCCAGCCGGACAAGCCGGTCACATCGTGCTGGCTCCCGTCGAACCAGATGTAGGAGAAGGTGAACTGCTCCTGCTCTGGGTCAGCAATCGTAGGGCTCGAGGGGTTAACCAGGTTCCCTGTGGTCCCGGAGCATACCTCGCACGTGCTTCCGCACGTCGCCTTCTGCGGATTGTAAATGCCTCCGGCGAACACCACGTTGATCGGGTCCTCGGGCGCTCCGGCGGGGCTTCCAATCGTCACGCTCCCCTGGCCGGCGTCCGGCGGAAGCGTGTTGCCGTCCTGATCCAGCGCCCGTGTCCGTATCACCTCGCCGATGTCGATCATCTCCGAGGCGTACGGCTCCAGGTGCAGAGGCATCTTGTACGCCGCGCCGGCCGTCCCGTAATGGAGCGTGGCCAGCAGATCTTCCGCGTCGCTGCCCGGATTCCAGACCGTGTACATCGTGTCGAAGCCGCCGCTCGCCAGCCAGTATACCGACGTCCTGGGCCCGGAGGGCGCCACCGCCTGCGGACCCACCGGAAAGACGTAGTTTCCCGTTGCGTCCGTGCTGCCCGTGGCCGCGATGACGTCCCCGTGATTCCCGGTGTACGTGAAGGTCAGGTTCATCGACTCCACTTGCGGCTGGCCGGTAAGAACGTCGTGGATCGACAGGATGGCGACCTGGCCGGGCGCCAGCGTCAAGTCCGGCAAGGGCAGGCTCTTGGGGTGCCCGCCGTCCTCGTAGTAGATGCCCATGTGCACCGTGCGGCTTGCGCCCGCAATGTTGCGGAAGAAAGCGTAGGGATAGAAAACCACTCCGGTGGGAAAGTTCAGCAGCGGGTCCTGCTGGTTTACCATCAGACCCACGCTGGCGTACTGCCGCACCGCACCGCCGCCGGTTGCCGTTTGGGCCACGGCGAAGGGCAGGTTGGTCGAGTAGCCCGTGGTCAGGTCCTGGAGTCCGCCCGCAAGTTGCAGCGCGCCCGGCGGGCCAGTCTGCGTGATCGTGATCCCTCCCGCCATGGCGCTGTCGCCCGCGAAAAAGGTTTTCAGGTCGATCAGAGCCGTGCTGTGCTTGGAGAGCGAGATTGACCTACCCGCCGGCTGGCTCAGACCTGATACGCCCAGGCTCACGCCGAGTGCGGATTCGGAAGTGTTCGCCAAGGCCAGAAACCCGCCCGCCGCGGCGGTATTGCGAAACCACAAGCCCTCGTACGTTTGCGCGTTGGCGGCGTCCCTCGCGGCCCTGACGGGCGCTGGCAAGCCCTGTTCGCCAGTGCCCTGGCCCGGCGGGAAAACAAACGGGTAGGAATACTCCAAACTTCGCGTGAGGTCTAGAATCGACATCGTGGCGTACGCCGCGCCTTGCCAATCGTACCGGTACCGGATCGCGGCGCTGCCGAAGGTGGACACATGCGCCTGTAGATCGGCCGGGACCTGCGCCAGAGCGGAGTTTACATCCACGGTCGCGACCCCCGATTGCGCGACGTGAACCGGCGGCAGGTCCAGTGCCGTTCCGTCCGCCATGTAAAGGGTCGGCGTCACATCGATCGGGGAGGCCGCGAGCTGATTGGAAATCCGAATTGTGCTGCGAAATGTCACGTCCGTTCGCCACAGCGCGCAAAAGGCGCTGTATTGTTCCAGTCTAGTTGGGGAATAGGGCTGCGACATCAGTTTGGACTGCGCCAGGGCGCCGACGGGCACGCATGCCAATAAGCAAGCAACCACACGCCGCATATTGCCACCTCCGAGCGGTAGAAAGGGATCTTAGACAGCATAATGGACCTCTTACTCTGCATTGTCAAGGAATATCGACAGGAATGTCCGATTTAATCTGGGCGCCTGGCCCGGCCAACTGCCCCTCCGTCATATGGCACAAACTCGCCCTGCTCCAACATGACTCCGCCACGATTCCAGATTTGGCAGTCATCGACCTGTCGCTTTGAGTCGTACTCGCAATGCTGCCACCAGCGCAGGGCGCCACCGACGGGCAGAGCTTCCTTGGGGACATTTCGGGGCCTACTACGCTCCACTGCATCGCTGTCAACAAGTGGCATGAGCCCTTGGGCGGCGCCGACGAGGGCGACCACCGTGATTGCGGTGAAGATGGGGCGCTTCGCGCTTCCGCGTGCGCGTTCCCTGGGCGGCGACGGCACAGGTCCCCATCAGTCCGTCGCCTGCCTGCTGGGTAACGGACCGCCGCCGGGCAGGTCACTACTGGCTGGACCTCGGCAACAACGGCGAGACCAGACTAGGCCGTTCGTGCTCGGGCACCCCTGGATGCCGTCAATCGGCGCAAGGCAGAACGGCTGAGGACAGTGGCGGAGTTGTTGCCTGAGATTTTGGACGCCTCACTGGCTGCCGGCAACTGGCCGAGTTGCAGCGCTTCCGAGGCACTGGAGCGGCAGGAAGCATCATCGGTAGACATGCTTCGCACCCACGCCGAATCCATGTTCTCACCTGCGGTCCCTGCGCAGTGACCGGGGACAAGAACATAGGCGGCATTTGTCAGTGAATCGCTACCGTCGCCGATGAAGATTGAGTCACCGCTGCCGCACTGGTGGCAGTCACAGTGACCGTGCTTGGATTGGGCACAGATGAAGGAGCCGTATAGAGGCCTCCTGAGGTGATTGTGCCGACTGCGGAATTTCCCCCGACAACGCCATTCACGCTCCAAGCGACGCCGGTGTTGGTGCTACCTGCAACCGCGGCCGTAAATTGCTGTGTCCCGGTCTTGGCCACATTGGCAGATGTGGGCGATATCGCAACAGTGATGGGACTCGCGGTGACTGTGACCGTCGCCGAGGAGAACTGACTCGGGTCAGCTGTGCTTGTGGCTTTCACCGTCACAGGGTTCTGCGTGGGGATGACTGCGGGAGCGGTATAGAGGCCAGCACTTGAGACCGTGCCCAGGGTTGCGTTTCCTCCTGCAATGCCATTCACGCTCCATGCGACCGCGGTGTTGGTGCTTCCTGTCACTGTTGCGACAAACTGCTGTGTCGCCCCTACGACAACGCTCTGAGCCGTCGGACTGATCGTCACCGCAACCCCCGAGGGCGGTCCGGGCTGGGAAGCATTCCCTTGCACCTGCACACGCTGCAAATACTCGATTTGGTCTCCAACGATAACGACACTTCCCAGAGCGAGTTTCACCAAAAGCGGACTGAACGTTCCCTTGTGGAAAACTGGGCGCTGGGAATTCCTCACCGTTGCAGATGCACTGTCGTTCAGCGTGCTCAACAAAGCCTTTGTGTTCTTGTAGTCCTCGGATGACATTCTCTGGGCATCGACATCGAGTTGCCCCTGAGCGGCCTTCATCGTAGACGCGCTCTGCAGTTGGATCATTAGGTCTGCGAGTGCCTCGCCAAGAGCCCTTTTCTCGACAAAGACCGTCGTGACTATTTGATAGTTATTTGGAATAATCTGGTTATCTCGGAAGCTCTGGTCATCCAAATTATTCAGCTGGCCCACGACACGGTCTGGAGCCACAATGTTAAATGCTTCAAGAGCGGCTCCGCCGACAATAGCGCCGGCGACAGCGAAATGACTCTTTCGGGTCGGGTTCACAAAATACGGAGTAAATGAAGACATGAGCAACCCTGCTGCCTGGAGCGAATTATACAGTATGTTTCGACCGCTCAGAACAGACTCTCTCAGCAAGACAGCTCGCGTTGAAGCGTAAGTGTTGTTCGCCAAGGTGACGACGGGAGCGCCGGGCAGACTCTTGAGCCGAGTTGCAAAACCGACTCCGGCAATTTGGAGTGGGTGTCCCGAATTGTTACCAATTCGAATGGATACGCAGTATAAACTGTCTGCCACTCGTTTCCCGAATGTGTCGGAACAAATCTTCTGCCCGACGACCCCAAAACTCGCATCGACTTGGGGAGCTAACCCACTCGGAATGGGACTAGCTGTAGTGTCCAGAATTCCGAACTCTGTTTTGCCAACAGGCTTCTTGCCGTCGAAAAGGACAACTGAAAATGTGCCCGGGGCCGCACCCGGCGCAAAGGTCAGATTTGATGTCATAAAGCACTTAGAGAAGGATGGTGTCGAGAATGTAAGCCCAACACCAGTCATCCCAAGCGTATATCCGCCCGTGGCCAAGTCGAGGCCGGAGTTGTCATTGCAACCGACTACAGATACTGATACCAGCGCAGAAGATGGCAGCTTGCCGCCCGTTGGCTGTACCACCGAAGGACTGACGCTGATGGGCACCCCTGGCGGCCTGGCTCCAGCGGGTTGGACGGTGACTGTTGCCGAAGCAGATTGGTTCGAGTCCGCGACACTTGTGGCCGTAACTGCAACCGCGCTTGGGACAGGGACAGCGGCAGGCGCTGTGTATAGCCCTGCGGGCGAGATCGTACCGACGTTAACGTTTCCGCCCGGGACTTGGTTGACGCTCCAAGTAACGGCACCGGAAGCCGTAAACTGCTGCGTGGCCCCGATCACAACGCCTTGAGTTGTTGGACTTATTGTCACCGTAACTGAGGGCGATGCGGCTTGCGCGCTCGGAGGTGTACCAGCTGCTCCCCCTCCCTGCGCGCTGAGTGCGACGGGGGCCAGGGATGCGAAGAGGAGTTTCCACAGCAACCTGGCTTTGATCTGGCGATGTGCCATATAGGCCTTCCTTTTGCGGCGCTTTTTCGCTGGAAAGACGTGTGCTATCCGGAACGTCCATTTTGGACTCCGCAATTATTGTTCAGTATACACCGAGATGTGATCCTCTGATCCGGCGCACTGCGGTGGTTTTTCGGAAGTCGTCGTTCCCTCAGGGCGCAGTTGTCGCCCTGCCAGAGAACGCCAAGACCGGTAACTCCTGCCTCTTCAGCATATTCCACAGACATTTCATCGCTCGAACCTCCTACTGGCCTGATTTCGCTGCGCCCATGGCTGGCAGCTACCCCGTCAGCGTCGGCAAGGTGGCGATCCGTCCTATCGAGGAGCCGCCTGGTCAGTGGCTCTCGAAGTCGCGGGAATTCCCATCTCGCCGCAGAGACGATCGAGTTGGCGCCGCTCTAGACGCGCCCGGATTCGCTCCAGCGCGGTGGAGTATAGGCCGAAGCATGGTGCGCCGTCCTGGCGGCCTGCATTTGATCCCGAATGTTGAACCCTGTGGGTTCGTTGCACGCAGAATCATCTACACCACCGGCGCCGGACCCCGAACCTCGGGGGATCGGTGACCTGCTAGGCCGTCCGAGACGCTCGGCATCAATGGAAAAAGCACTGCCGGAGGTCCCGATGTATAATCGCTTGCATGACCGGAGCTTACGGGAAATTGCTGACTAGCATTCTGATTGGGGCAGCGGGTAGTCTTGTCGCAGCGGCCGTGATGTTGGGTCTCGGGCAGCGTTTTGCAAAGGAAAAGGTCAGATGGAAGAACGTGATCCTCACAGTTGTTGTTGCGGCCGGATTGTCAATTGCCGCGGCGTTCATGGGTTTCGACATTCATTATGCTGTTCCAAACTTGGACTACCTCCCGTTGGCGGAGGCCGAAGATCGGCTTGCGGCACAGCACCTGGATTCAGTCGCGGCTCCAGTTGAGAACCCCGGTATCGAGCCGGGCCGCGTCGTGCCGAAATCACAGAGCCTATCCCCGGGGCTCCTCGTCCAGTCGGGCACCACATTATCTTTCAGCGTCAGCGACGAAGGAACGAACAGTTTGGACTATCCGCACACGAACGGTCAGGTTGATTGCGTCAGGAAACAAGAGGGATTCTGCACCATCTCTGTGGAGGGCAGGGATTCTGCGTTGGTTTCGAGTGGCCAGCTCAGATCGCTCCTGTGGACAAAGTCGCGGGAATCCGGCTGGTACCTTCAAGACCAGGGCTCGACACAAACGGAGCTAATCCGCCCGGACCGTACGTGGAGGAGGCAGGCACAAGTTGGGAATTCAAGGTACGCCCCATCTGACGGCGAGCTCGTTGACCTTGCACTGACTGTTGTCTCGAGCAGCAGGGAAAGAGACGTTGGAAAGCAGCGGGGGCAATCATTCCGAGAACCAGAGGGCTGGCCGATATCCACCGCAGAGCGCGTGGCTATCCGGCTTGTAGGAGGACAATGAAATGGAAAGCGCCATTGAAGGTATTGTGTTGGCGTTTGCACTGCTCTACACGCCCGCCGAATTAGCGTTGGCCGGACTGTCCCAACAGCCGTATGACCCTGCTGGCCAGCTCTCGGCCATCACGTACATGGCGGGAGCGGTCCGACTTGGCGATTTGGCATACGACTACGATCTCACTGGTCACCGGGACCTTATAACGGGTAGCTTCGCACGGACCGCCTTGCCAGCCGCTATGAGCGGCGCTGCTTATGATGCCGACAACCGGCTTGTGGATGTTGGATCGGCAAGCTTGTCGTACGACGCCAACGGCAACACTTTGAGCGACAGCAAAAGCACGTACGGATGGAATGCTCGTGGTGAGTTGGTTATAATGGGCGGCGTACAATTTGCATACGACGGTATCGGGCGGAGGACGGGAGTAACGATTTCGGCCGTTACGACGAACTATTTATACGACGGCGTCAACCCAGTTCAGGAACAGGTGGGCGCGGCTCCGGTTCTCAATCTCTTGACGGCAGGAGTCGATGAGTACTTGGCGCGGACGGACTCGAGCGGAGGCTCGATGTTCCTTACGGACGCCATGGGCAGCACGATTGCAATGACGGATCAGGCAGCTAAGGTGACGACGCAGTTCACGTATGATCCTTTCGGAGGCACCAGTTCTACGGGCGCTGGCGGCGCAAGCAACCTGAATTTCACTGGCCGCGAGTTAGATACAACTGGGCTGTATTATTACCGGGCAAGATACTATAATCCGCAGCTCGAAAGGTTCGTGAGTGAGGATCCATTAAGATTTATGGGAGGTGTTAACTTCTATCGATATGCACTTGACGCTCCGACGATGTTTAAGGATGCTTCTGGCCTGACGGTTACGTGCTACTACGGGCAAAACACTGGAATGTTGGTGTGTTTTGACGACAGCTCCCATGAACAGGTTGTGGACGTTCATGGTTATGCCGGGGGCAACGAGGGTCAGGTCCCGAGATGTGTCAACAACTCAGACTGCCAGTACACTGAGGATACGGGGCCGCTTCCATGGGGCGTCTACAAGATTGGCGCAGCCACGAACCGTATGGGCCCGCTCTCCTTACCCCTGACGCCAGTAGCCGGGACTCCCGACAATGGGCGGCCTGGGGGCTATTATATGCATGGTTGTAAACGCCCGGGCCAAACGTGCTCTCAAGGTTGCGTTGTTGTGCCGCCTGGGGCAAGGCAAACGATCAATGATTCGGGTGGTGGGACCCTCATGGTCTCACCGAACGGCTGGGGGCCCGATCCCATCTACGCTTGCGGCGCGTTTGGGTGTTTGATATGAAGAGAGATCCTCTGAGTCTAGCTGCACCTTGGTTTGTCGCTCTTGCTGTGTTTCTGGGCGGAATGGCGGTGCGTACGGAACTCCGGGGAGAAGGAGAGGCGTCGATTTTTGAGACGGAGTATTCCTGTCGTGCCACGGGGGCGCAGAGTAGCCTTCGGCGAGCAGATTTGACAGTGCTGGGCTTCACGATCGGCGCTTCCACCATTCGGGACGTTCAGAAGCGTTTTCCGCGTACTCAACTCGGCAAGCTGGCCCATGAGGAGGAGGCCGAAAGGGGTGTTTGCGTCAAGAACGACCAAGGGATGGCAGTGGTTTTTGCGACGAGTGTCATGGGGGCTCCGGACACGCTTGTCGCTGTTTATCTGGCACCGGTTGCCCTCGTTGAAAGTTCCAAGCTTTCTTGCGAGAATGTCGGACTTCCATCAACGGCGTTTTCGTCGCGCAGTGGCATTCGGGTTGGAGGCACGAGTTCCGAGCTAAGCAAGGCTATACGCTCAGGAGTGCCAGCCGACGGTACCTTCTGCGCTGCTTATGAGATCGCCAGCAGCCGGGGCCCACTGCAGATCAGCAAGGCTGAAAGGACCGAGGGCGTGGACTTTACAGAGGCAGAGGGTCAAACTGCGGCGGGTCGACTCCGATGGGTCAAATTGGTTGGTATAGCCTCAGACGTGGGTGTTCGGTCTCGGCCGCGCTGATCGCATGCGCAGGTGTCGGTCGCCACAATCGAATTGGGAGCAGTCCGGGAGGTTCTGGGCCACGTTAAGCGCGCGGATTTCGGAGATGATGTCGTCGCCTCGCCGGGCGCGAGAGGCGCGCGAGGCGTCTTCGGCTAGGCGGGAGAGAGCATGCGAACGTCTCTCGAAGCTGCTGGACCACCCACTCGGCCGTCGGGTGCACGGTCACGTTGAAGTGCAGGATCTTGCGCCTTCCGTGATCGATCGCGAAGAAGCAGTACAGCAGGCGGAAGGTCATGGTCGGCACAGTGAAGAAGTCGATCGCGGCAATCGCCTCGCGATGGCTTCTCAGAAACGCGAGCCAGTTCTTGGCGGCGTCGCCGGGCCGCGGCAGCCTGCGCGCCAGGTAGCGCGACACGGTGCGTTCCGAAATGTCGAAGTCCAGCTTCAGAAGTTCGCCGTGAATTCTGGGAGCGCCCCAGGAGGGATTCTCGCGCGCCACGCGCCGGACGATATCGAACACGTCGGCGCCGATCTTGCGCCCGTCGCCACACGAGCTCAGGCGCCAGTAGAGCCGAAAGCCGCCGCGATGCCATCCAACAACGGTTTCGGGCTTGACCAGGATGAGCGCTTCCATCCAGCGCGGCCAGATCCGCCGCAGCACGATTCAGAACATGCGGTCAACACCGTTGAGTCGGGGCCTTGGATGCTTGCGCTTGAGCACGGCCACTTGCTGGCGCAAGGCGAGAATCTCGAGACCAAGGTCGTGGGGTGTGCGAAGGAACGTGCACAGGTATCTCCTGCCGCTCGATTTCGCGCCCATGGTGACTGTCCGCGAAAGGGTGCGCTTCCCGGATGTAGACGATTCTGTAGGCATCAGCGCACCGGCGCTCCAACGACTTCAATGGACCTCAACAAGCGAATTGCAAGTCACTCATTACAAAGTAGATAGAAACTGACAGATTCCTCAGGTCTCAACAAGCTCCGGAATCAGGTTCGGGACCAGGAGGTCGGTGGTTCGAATCCACTCGCCCCGACCGATAGTTCCAAGACCTGCAGCGGATTTGGGGCTGGCGCGGCATAGACGCTACCAACTCTCATTCTTCGGCTGTAGGGACGAGAGGTAGTCGGCAATCTGGTTGATGTCTTCGTTCAGCTGGTTAGGCCAGTGAGGTTGGAGTCGGAACCAATCGACGAGAAGCCTCTTGCAACTGTCCACAGTCTGAGGCCGCTCGACCTCGGGGTTTCATTGACCATCGAGCAATAATTACGGATCCTGATTGATGGATTTGTGGTATAGTCTATGCGCCGGATTTCCCAGGGGAAGAAGAACGATTCATGTCCGATACCCTCACGGAGCGGATAAAGCACGATGCGGGCGATGCCCATCGTTTGGCCAGCCTGTCCCTCAGGGTGGCGGGATTGCTGGCGATAGCGACGTTGGTGTTTGCGGCCCTGTACTTCTTCGTCCAGTCGCTGGACTAGCCTCTACCGGTAGGCGAACAGCATGGCGTAGACGATCAGCCCGATGAGAATCAGCCCGATCCCCAGGGCGGTGAAGCCCAGGCGGCGCCAGAACCTCACCGATTGGGCCGGCGGCTCCGGCATCAAGAGCTCTTCCAGACGGCCGCTTTCCACCAATTGCCGGTATTCCCGCGGGCGGTCACGCCGGAACTCTTCGAGCGGTATGCCCCCGGTGAAAATCACGGTGTCGATGGGGAATCTCTCGGGCCGGAAGTGCGTGTTGAAGAAGTGCACCACAAAGATGAAGCTCACCGCCAGCAGCGCTTCGTCACTGTGGATGGTGGTGGCGACGTTGACCGCCCGGCCGGGAAGCACGTGCGTGAACAGCTCCGGAAACCACAGCAATAGTCCCGTGCCGCCGATCACCGCGACGCCCCAGAACACGGCGAAATAGTCGAATTTTTCCCAGTAGGTCCAACGGCCGTACTCGGGGCGCGGCCCCCGGCCGAGAAACCACTTCATCGTGCCGATGAATTCGCGCCAGTCGCGGCCGTTGAACAGCATGCTTTCCGGACCGGTGAGGAACTGCCGCCAGGTCTTGCCGCCCCGGCGCCGCTGCCGCGCCAGGTCGTAGAGGTGCAGCCCGAAATAGGTGAAGGTGGCGACCGCGCAGAAGCGGTGAATGAGCCCGGCCGCCTCGAAGCCTCCCAGCAGGTGCGCCATCACCCTGGCCCACCCGGCGTAGGAGAACTTGAGAATCATGCCGGTCAGAGCCAACCCCAGGAAGCTGGAAATCACCATGAGATGCAGGTTGCGGTGGAAGGGCTGGAACCGCCGCACGTATGCGCCCGCTTCGCCGTGCCCGTTGCGGAACTGCTTGCGGTACGCGAGGGAACGGGGCAGCCAGGCCAGCATGTGCACACCCGAGACCACCAGGGTTCCCACCAGCAGAATGGTCATTCCCCAGAACGTATAGAACAGGAACGGATACTTCTTGGGGTCGTGGTGCGTGGCGTGGGTCAGGTAACCGGCGAACTGCCGGTGCGAGGAGGTGTGACACTTGCCGCACGTTTTGACGATATTCGCACGGCTGAGCCGGGAGCGCGGGTCATTGACCGGCAGGATGTCGTGCGCGCCGTGACAATCATAGCACTTGGCGGTTTTGAGGTAACCCAGCTTGGAGACCTTCCCATGAAAGGTGTCAAAGTAGGCCTCCGTGATCTGGCGGTGACAGCGGCCGCACTGATCCATGATATGCAAGCGGAAATCGGACTGGTCCGTGCGCTGGATGCTGTGGGCCGAGTGGCATTCGCTGCAGACCGGCAGCGCCTGGCCGGTGCGCGTAACCTCGGGGCTGTGGACGCTAGCCGTGAAGAGCTCGAAGATACCCCGGTGGCACCGCCCGCAGGTACGGGCTATGTTGGCGCGGTTGACGCTGGAGCGCGGGTCGCTGGCAGGCAGCTCGTGGTGGGCGGTATGACAGTCGGCGCAGTTCGCCGTCACGGTCAAGCCGCTCTCGAGCAGGCCCTTGCCATGAATGCTCTCAGTGTAATGCTCGACGATGTCGACCTGCCTGCCGGTGTATCGCAGGGCCGCCTTTTGTCCCGTGCGGTGGCACTTGGCGCACAACTCCGGCACGTTGCGGGAGAAGGTGGAAGAGGCCGAATCGTTCTTTCCCAGCGTGTGGTGCGGAGCGTGGCAGTCCTGACAGGCGGGCGCGTCGGGGCTGCCCTGCGCCACCAGGACGCCGTGCCGGCTCTCGCGGTACTGGTTGACCGTGTCGGCATGGCAGATGGAACAGTCCACCTTGGAGGGCATGGTGCTGCAAGGCCGGCCTTCGGAGGGTGTGCCGCCGGTGTGGCACTGCACGCAGGCGGTGCGGGAGTGCCGCGAGCCCGCCAGGTCCGCCTGGCTGACGAACAGCGAAATGGTCTCGCCTCCGCGCACAACTTTCAGGTTGGGATCGCCATGGCAGCGCTGGCAATCGCCGTTCGACATCCCTTGGGGATAGTAGACCTGGCGCACCTTGTGCGGTTCGTGGCAGTCCACGCAGGCGGGAATGAGGTGCGGCTCCTTCTCCCATAACTCGCCGCGGATGACCTTGCGGTGCACGGCCTCAATCTGCGCGTGGCACCGGGTGCATGTTCTGGCGATATTCGCCTTGGCGATGGAGGAACGCGGATCGTCGTGCGGCAGCACAAAATGCGCCGTGTGACAGCTCGTGCACACCGCCGTCACGGTGAGCCCGCGCCGGAACAACCCCTCGCCGTGGATGCTGTCCATGTAGTTGCCCAGGATGTTCGTCTGCGGAATGTGGCGCGTCAGGCTGACCGGCGTTCCCTCACGGTGGCAGCCGCCGCACAGCCGCGGAATCTCCATGGTGGAAATGGGGGAGTGCGGGCTGGAAGCGCGCAGGATGTTGTGAGTGCCGTGACAGTCGCGGCAGGTGGGCGCCAGCCTGTCGCCGCGGGCCGCCGCCCGCCCGTGAAAACTGGCGGCGTACTGCGTCTGCTCGCTGCCATGGCATGCGCCGCAATCCACGGGCGCCAGTTTTTCGGGGTGCGGAAACTCTTTCTTGACAAGCTCGGTGTGACAGGCCGCACACTCCAAGTCGGCATGCGGCGAGCGCCGCAGAGCCGCCGCATCAAACGGCGGCGGCATCCCTTTTTCGCGCTTACCCGTGCGCGGCCCGGTGTCGTGGCAGCCGATACACTCTTCGGAGCCCGGCAACGGCTTGGGCGCCTCGGCCGGCGCCGCGGCTGCCAGCGTCCAGCCCGCGATCAGGCCCAGAATGTGCGGCGCGTACCGCGGGCGGCACAGCACGGTGTGTCTCATGTTCTGAGCATCGCCGCGATCACTAAGCGTTCGCGCGCCGGCGCTTCCGAAAGCCCTATGCCGGTCTCAAGCCGCTCCGACTCTATGCCCACGATCCGCCGAGCGAACCCGTGAGTCTTAAGACGGTCGGAAGTGGTTGGCTGCCCAGCCACTGTGACACCTCTCAGTCCGGGGCTGTTCTGTTGCAAAACACCACAGCAGAACTTAACGGAGAATAGGCCCCCGAAATCTATACCACGAAATCAGGGCGCGATGCAACACGTCAGGAGCGATTGACCCGGCTTGGCGCTTGGTCCCCGCCGTCCCGTGGTGTGGTGTGGCTGAGACCCCGGAGTGCGGTCGTAAGTCAGCGGTGCAATGCGAGTTTCCCGAGCCGGACGTCGCGGGTTCAAGCCCCGTCTTCCCTCCCGTCGTCAGGAGCATCCGCGCTCGACTGCGCCTTCGCGGGCCCGGCCGCTACCAGCTCTCCGCTTTCGGCTGCTTGCTCAATCGACGGGAGACTCCAGGTCACACGCGGCGACGGGCGGAGAGCACCGTTTGATGCCCGGATGCCAGCAATCTGGCCGGTGCAGCGCGCGTTGCTGACACATGCCGGGCAAGGCGGATTGCTCCTCCCTGACGCCGTAGGCTTTAGAAGCCACCCGGCAGGCCCGCATTCTCCTCCGAACATGAATGCTGCGTGGGTCAGTCGACCTCTGATGCTCTCCTTCTGTCTCCAATGGTGTAGGACTCCGGGTCTTTCCCTCCTGCTCTCGCAAGTTCTGACGGACTCATGTACAGCGCTCGGTGCAGAGGGAATTCATCACGTCTCCCTCCAAGCCCGAAGTGCACAAGCAGCTCATTGTACGCAGCTTCATCCACCTCCTGACCCGTGGAATGCCACGGTCCACTCGAGTAGGAGTCTTTTTCTGATGTTGTCCACGTCCTCTTCTGCGGATTAGGCCAACACCAATCCAAGGCCCCACCTTCACGTCGAAGACTGAAGGCCAGCCCACCAGGCGGTTTTGCGCGGCGCTTCTTCAGAAGTACGTTCAACTTGTTCCAAAAGCTGGAACCACACACATCTATCATCTTAGGAGATTCCGCTAGCACGTTCGCTGGTCGCTTCTGTATGCCCCGGGCGCGCCTGCGCTTGGCGCTGCCGATCCGGAGGTAATTCACAAGGACGTGTAACGCCCGGCCCGTAGAAGTGGCCTAGGCTGATGCCCGGTAGGCTTCCGATATGGCGCGTTAACGCTCCCATCGTGGCACCTTCGCGCCCAGTGAGGTGCCGGCGTACACAGTCGTGCGCTGGCGCGCTATATTCGAAAACATGATTCGTTCCAGTGTGGCCGTACTCTGGGTGTGCGCTGGCGTGTGTGGCGCGCAACACTTCGACTACGACCGGACGGCCCCGCTCGACGTGCAGGAGTCGGCGACCCATCACCGGGCGGGGTTCACGATGCGCGAGATAAGCTACGCGAGCCCGCGTGGGGGACGGGTGCCTGCCTCGTTGGTGATTCCGGCAGGTGCCGGTCCGTTCCCGGCGATTCTGTTCGGGCATTGGATGAAACCCGGGTCGCCCCTGATGAACCGCGGTGAGTTTCTGGAGGAGACGACGCTGCTGGCGCGGGCGGGCGCGATCTCCATTCTCATCGATGCACCACTGGTGCGGCCCGGAGCTGTGGAGGACAAAGCCCCCCTCAGCGGACAGGATGGCGCCGTCACCGAGCAGCAGGTGGTGGACTTCCGGCGCGCGATCGACCTGCTGCTGTCGCGCGACGACGTAGACCCGAAACGCATCGCGTATGTGGGTCACAGCTTCGACGCGAAAGTGGGGGCCATCCTCAGCGGCGTGGAGAAGAGGATCTCGACGTTCGTGCTGATGGCGGGAAGCTGCGGGGACGCATATTACGTGTTTCAGTCAGGCGCTCCCGGCACGGCGGAGATGCGCAAACAGGTGGGCGACGCAAAGCTGCGCGAATACTTCGCCCGATACGCGTGGGTCGATCCGGAGCAGTA